>WNGJ01009063.1_pt1 | contig 11723 bp, 8 predicted proteins | sample 5400611 | NCBI WGS metagenome assembly WNGJ01 (sample SAMN13153375, study PRJNA577476) | soil metagenome | isolation source: 40 cm soil or saprolite under Garry oak tree replicate 1 | place: USA:California | collected 2016-06-15 | reverse complement strand
GCCCGCGCCGAGGAAGAGCAGGGCCTTGAAGAAGGCGTGCGTCACGAGATGGAAGACGCCCGCCGCGTAGGCGCCCACGCCCACCCCCACGAACATGTAGCCGAGCTGGCTGATCGTGGAGTAGGCGAGCACGCGCTTGATGTCGGTCTGGACGAGGCCGATGGTGGCCGCGAAGAGGGCGGTGAGCCCGCCCACCCACGCCACGATCTCGAGAGAGAGCGGGGCCATCTCGAAGAGCTTGTGGCAGCGCGCCACCATGTACACGCCCGCCGTCACCATGGTCGCGGCGTGGATGAGGGCGGAGACGGGCGTGGGGCCTTCCATGGCGTCGGGCAGCCAGGTGTGCAGGGGCAGCTGCGCCGACTTCCCGCAGGCGCCCGTGAAGAGCAGCAGCGCGATGGCGAGATACGTCCCCTGGCTCACCGCGTCCGTGGCATTGGCGAAGACAGCGCCGTAGTCCAGGGTGCCGAAGGTCGTCCAGATCAGCATGATGCCGAGGCCGAAGCCGAAATCGCCCACCCGGTTGACGATGAAGGCCTTCGTGCCCGCGTCCGTGGCCGACGGCTTCTCGTACCAGAAGCCGATCAAGAGGTACGAGCAGAGCCCGACCGCCTCCCATCCGACGTAGAGGAGGAGGAAGTTGCCCGCGAGCACGAGCATGACCATGGAGAACACGAAGAGATTGAGATACGTGAAGAAGCGCGCGTAGCTCGGGTCGTCGTGCATGTAGCCGGCGGAGTAGAGGTGGATGAGGAAGCCCACGCCGGTGACCACGAGCAGCATGACGGCCGAGAGCTGATCCACCTGCACGGTGATGGCGGCCTTGAAGGCGCCCGCGGCGATCCACGGGAAGAGCTCGCCGACGTACGTCTCGCCGTTGAGGACGCGGAGGAAGACCGCGCACGACACGAGGAAGGAGAGGCCCAGCGCGGGCACCGCCACCCAGTGCGCACGGTCGCCTGTCGCCCGGCCGAAGAGGGCATTGACGAGCGTGCCCACGAGCGGAAGGAACGGGATCAGCCAGACGAGTCGTGACATTGTGCTTTTCTGTACAAACCCGCCACACTCTAGCGGAAGGGTATGGGGGTGTCAAGGACGAGCGGGGTCGACCCAGCCGAAGAACACGAGCGGGAGGAGACGCGCCCACGGCGTGAACGAGAGAAGATGGGCGGCGGCGCTCGCGAGAAAACCTATCGCGGCCAGCCTCATGGCGATCATGGCTCGGCTCGCACTACAGCACATTCCTGGCAGCCCGGCGAGAGGACCTTGCTATCCTTGCCGCATGGCTCGCTCCACCGTCCGATTCTGGTTCAGCATCATCGTCATTCCCACCTTCCTCGTCGTCGCCGTCCTCGGCTACTTCGCCTGGCGGCAGTCCGTTCCGGGCGTCCGCGCGATCCTCGAGCCCGTCCCGCGCTGGATCGGGGTCAAGACACCGCTCGCCGTGGATCTCCATGCGGTGCGCGGCGGCGTCCGCTCGGTGGAGATCCGCCTCAAGCAGGGCCCCGCGCGCGTGGTCCTCACCAAGCAGGCCTTCACCGGCCCGGAGTCGAGTGCGCAGCGCATCGAACTCGTGATCAACGGCGGCACCCTGGGCCTGCGCGAAGGCGGCGCCGTGCTCGAGGTGCGCGCCCGCGACGGCTTCTGGCGGCCCATTCGCGTGGACGACAAGCCCGTGGCCTCCATACCCGTCACCCTCGACTTCACGCCGCCCTCCGTCGAGGTCGTCTCGGCCACGCGCTACTGGGCCAAGGGCGGCGGCGGGCTCGTGGTCGTGCGCTCTCGAGGCGCCTCCCGAGTGGCGGTGGGCGTCGGTCCCCTGTCGTTCCGGGCGTATCCCGCGGGGCCGGCCGACTCCAATCTCCACGTCGCCATCGTCGCCCTCCCCTGGAACTACGAGGTGGGGACGCCCATCGCCGCCATCGCCCAGGACGAGGCGGGCAACACCACCACGCGCAACGTCGCCGTCGAGGTCAAGGGCCGGCGCTTCAGGAGCGACGTGATCGACGTGAAGGACGACTTCCTGGAGCGCAAGCTTCCCGAGCTCCTGCCCGAGCGCGGCGGGGTGATCCCGCGCGACCAGCTCCTCGAGGCCTTTCTCACCGTCAACCGCGACCGTCGCAAGCAGGCCGAGGAGACCAAGCGCACGCTGGCGGCCAAGACGCAGCCGCGGCCGCTCTGGGACGGCGTCTTCCTCCAGCCGCGCAACACCAAGGTCTTCTCCAATTTCGCGGAGACGCGCACGTACCGCTACCACGGTCGCGAGGTCGACACCCAGGTCCACTTCGGCTACGACCTCGCCGCCGTCCGCCACGGGCCGGTGCCCGCGGCGAACGCGGGCGTGGTCGTCTTCGCGGGCCCGCTATCGATCTACGGCAACACCGTCATCGTGGATCATGGGCTGGGACTGCAGACGCTCTACGCGCATCTCTCGACCATCGGGGTCAAGGAAGGCGATCAGGTGCGGCAGGAGCAGGAGCTCGGGCGGTCCGGAGACTCCGGCCTCGCCATGGGCGATCACCTGCACTTCGAGGTGCTCATCGGAGGGATCTCGGTGACGCCGGTCGAGTGGTGGGATGCGCGATGGATCCGCGACCATATCGGTCGGCCGCTGCGCGAGGCGAGCCTGCTCCTCATCGAGTCGATCATGCCCGAGCTGGCGAAGGAGCAGGCCGCGCCGCCGCCCCGCCGTCGTCGGGCGGCCGCCGTGCCCCCGCGCTCCCAGCCGACCACGAAAACCGAGAGCCCCTAGCGCGCCACCTTGACCAGGGGAAGGGCGCCTTCCATCTCGCCTTTCATGACGGGATGCTGGTTGGCTCCGACCGAGCGCGACTTCGTGGCCACCTGCTGCTCGAGGTACTCGTAGAGCTCCTGGACGGTGACGATGCCGTCCTTGTTGAGGTCGGCCGCGCCCTTGAGCCCTTCCACGAGGTAGTAGGTGAAGATGCCGTGCCCGAGCTCCACCAGCTCGACCGACACCTCGGAAGTGCGCGAGGCCGTGATGATGGCGCGCCCCTTCGAGCGGGTCAGCCGCTCGAGGAACTGGTCGTCCAGGTTGGTGGCGCGCGTGCGCTTGGAGCTGAAAGTCCGCCCTCCCGCCGCGCCGCTGTAGCAGGCGTCGAGGAAAACCACCATGCGCTCGGCCTCCACCCGGCTGAAAATGGTCTGCATCTCGTCCATGGGCAGCGCCGTCGAGTACAGATCGTCCGGGTCGGCGTCGGCGGGGATCAGGTACTTGGCCAGCCCGTCGCGCTCGACGCCCCGCTGGTCCACTTCGGGAGCGCCGTGACCCGCGAAGAAAATCAGCACCGTGTCGTCCTTCTTGGCCGAGCGCGCGAGGAAAGTGCCGAGGGCCCACTTGATGTTGCGCAGGGTCGGCGGCTTCTCGCTCTTGTCGGTCAGGAGGAGCACGTGCTCCTTCCGGAAGCCCCCGGGGCCGACGAGGACCTGGTACAGGGCCTCGGCGTCCGCCACGCTGTAGCGGAGCGAGGGGATGTCCGTGCTCTGGTAGCGTCCCACGCCGATGACGACGGCCCACCGGTCGCTCGCCGTCTTCACGGGCGGCGGCGCGGCGGGCGCCGCGGCCGCCGGCGTGGGCTTGTCGTAGATGACGGTGCGCAGCTCTTGCTTGATGGTGCCGTCGGGCTCCGTGGCCGTCACCACGATGGCATTGGCGCCTTCGCGGAAGGTGACGGGCGCGCTGACCGCGATGGAGCGCGGCGGCGTCTTGTCGCTCTGCTGGTGGACCTGGATGCCGTTGAGGGCCACCGTGACCTTGGCCACGCCCTTGCTCGAGGTCACCAGCGCCGCCACCACGCTCGATTCCTCCGTCACGCGGGAGCGGTCTTCGGGGTACCGGAACGACACGGTCAGCGGCGCGGCCTTCTCGTAGTAGACGGTCCGCACCTCCTGCTGGGTGACGCCGTCGGCATCCGTGGCCGTGATGACCACGGTGTTCTGGCCCTCGCGAAGCTTGATGGGCAGGTTCACGGCCGCCGAGGTCGTGCCGGGCTCCTGGCGCGCGACCTCGACCCCGTTGAGGGAGACGGCCACGCGGCGCACGCTCTTGCCCCCCGAGGCGAGCCCGGCCAGGGCCACCGTCTCGTTGTCGAAGCGCGCCTGATCGACCGGCGAGGAGAGCGTCACCTGGAGCGGAACCGCCTTTGGAGGAGGAGCGGGCGCGGGTGAGGCGACGTGAGGCGGTGGCTGGGGAAGAGATGGGCCGCCCGGAGGTGGAACGGGAGCGCCGATCGGCGGAACGGGGCCGTGGGGCACGCCCGCCACGCCCGGGCCTCGAGGCGGCAGATAGAAGACGCCGCGGGCCTCCTGCCGGGTGGTGCCCTCGGCATCCACGGCAGTCACGATGACGACGTTCTTGCCCTCGCGCAGCTTGATCGGCACGTCCAGCGCGATCTCCGGCTTGGGGGCGCGCCGCTCGTTCTTGCTCGCCACTTCGGCGCCGTTCAGGGTGACGACGACGGAGGCCAGACCCTTGCCCGCGGTGACCTTGCCCCCCAGCGTGAGGGTATCGATGCCCACGCGCTCCTTCTCGGGCATGCCCTCGAGCGCGAACTGTATCGGACCGGCGGTGGGGTGATCGAGGCCGACCAGCTGGAACCGGAGAATACCTGAGGATCCCTCCGCCTTGATGTACTGGCGCGCCTCCGGCGAGTACCAGAGATGATTTTCGAAGCTGCGGCCACCCTGATTCGTAAACGTGAGGACGATGTGGAAGGCCTTGAAGGTTCCCGCGAACACCTGGACGTCTTCGTAGTCGACGACTCTCCAGTTGATCGAGACGGGGAACGAGCGGCCGGCGGTGCTCGTCGTCTCCCAGAAGCTGTTCTGGTAACCGGACTTGCCAACTTCGAGCGGCCACTTCATCTCGACGGGAGGGCTGAAATCGAGGACGCTGTCCCCCCGCTGCGCGCGGGCGATACCGAGATCCCTGGTCAGGTGGATCTCCCACCGCGGCCTCGTGGAGAAGACGTAGACGTCCTTCTCGATGCGGATCAGCTCGTAGAGGCCGTCGTTGCGGACCCACTTCTCGCCGAGGGTATACGTCGGCCGCTCGGCTCGCGGCTTGGCCTGCGCGTGGGCGAGCGCCGGCGCGAGCACGAGGGCGAGCGCGAGGGCCGCAAGGCGCGCAAGACGCTTCAGGTCTGAACAAGCCATGCAACGACCGTATCCGGACGGACACGGTCGTGTCAAACCTGGCGAGAGCGGGAAACCGGCTTGGAAGCCCGGGTATTTACCGACGGGCCGAGAGGTCCCGGGCGTCCACGTACTCTCGCTGGGCGAGGTCGGTCAGTCCGGTGGTCTCGTAGACCTGCCCGAGCAGCAGATGCAGGGTCGGCTCGTCGGGATCCTTGGCCTGGGCGGCAAGAAGCTCGCGCCGGGCCTCGGCGTGGAGCCCGTCGCGGAGGAGATAGCCGGCGCGCATGATGGCCACGCTCGAGTCGGGATAGCCGGGGAGCGAGGCGGGGACGAGGATGCCGAGCGACTCCCGCACGCGCGCGGCATCTCCGGGCGCCAGGATCTCGAACTCGGTCTGCTGGACCGGCTGCCCCCCGGTCTCGAGCTGCCAGAGATAGCGGACGCCGGGCTGGAGCGCGGGCGCGGAGGCGGGATAGGCAACCGGACGTCGCGGAAGATCCGCCTGCTCCCAGAGCAGCCCCTGAGCGGAGAGCACGCGGACGCGGTAGCGCAGGGTGTCCGAGCCGCTCCACTCGAAGGCCACCGCGCCGGGGAGGATCTTGGTGTCCCGCGGCGCGAGCTGGACCACGCGCGGCGGGCGCACGTTGCGCACCGAGAGCGGGAGATACGCCAGATCCTTCTGCTTGCCCGAGAGAAAGTCCGTGACCCCGCCCACGAGACCGCGCAGCTTGTCGCCGGAGGCGGCCGCGGCCGGCGGCTGCACCGTGAACGGGGAGTTGGCCGAGGAGACCGATTGCGCTCCCCGCCCACCCGTGAAGACGACGGCCGCGCGCGCGGCGCCGCCCGCGCGGATCTGGTCGCCCGCACGCAGCGCCTGCAGGGGCTGGGCTGCCCCCCACGCGGACTCCCCCGCCCGCTTCACCTCGACCTGGCCGCCCTCCGCACGGATTTCGGTGACCACCGCCACGGGATCCGCGGCCATCGCCACCGTCGGGAGGACCAGCGTCCAGCCGAGCAAAACCGTCCCAAGCCGTACCGCACGAATCTTGACCATGCTCAGCGCTCTCCCTCGTCGGGCGCCGGCGGCGCGACCTCGTAGATCCGCACGGGCTCCTGTCGTCCCTTGACCTGCACCAGCCCGCGGTCGGTCACGCCCATGTCCAGGGCTGCCTTCCGATAGGCCGACTCCGTCACCAGCATGATGGTGCCGAGCTCCTTGTTCAAGCCTTCGACACGGGACGCGAGGTTGACCGTGTCCCCCACCACAGCGTACTTGACCTTGCCCTCCCGGCCGACATTTCCCGCGAACACCTCGCCGGTGTGCACGCCGAGCCCCATGCGGAGCGGCGGCAGTCCCTCGGACTCCCAGCGCCGGTTGAGGCCCGCGAGGGCCCGCTGCATGCCGAGCGCGCTCTCGACGGCGTGGCGAGCGTGATCCGGATCGTCGAGGGGAGCGCCGAACACGGCCATGATCGCGTCGCCGATGAAATCGTTCACCATGCCCCGATGCTCGAAGATGGCCGCCGTCATGGCATCGAAGTACTCGGTCAGTCGCGCGGCCATCTGTTCGGGCGCCATTCGCTCGGAGAGCGTGGTGAAGCCCCGCAGGTCGGAGAAGAGGATGGAGACCTCGCGTCGCTCGCCCGCCAGCTCCTCGGGTCTGCGCTCGACGCGCGCGGCGACTTCGGGACTCACGTAGCGGCCGAGGGCCTCGCGGAGCCGCCGCCGCGCCAGGAGATCGGCGCCCAGCCCGAGAAGGGCCACGGCGAGGACAGGAAGGAGAAAGTCCACCAGATAGCCACGTCTCAGCGCGGCCAGGCTCGCGGGAATGCCCAGGATGGCGGCGGCGGCCAGGCAAACCGCCGTGCCCCAGAGCGGCCGCATCGCCGTCATCACCAGCCCGGCGAGGAGCACGGCCATGAGCTGGACGCCGAGCACGGCGATCCACCCCGCGGGCCGGACGAAGCTCTGGGTCAGCAGCATCTGGGCGATATTCGCCTGGATCTCGACCCCGGCCATCCGGCCGAAGGGCGTCATGTGAAAATCGCGACCGTCCTGGAAGGTGCCGCCCACGAGCACGATGCGCCCGCGCAGCGGATTGTCTCCGGCAAGGTCCGCGCCGGCGTCACCGATGGCGGCGACCGCGTCGGAGGGGATGGTCAGGAAGCTCCCGGAGGGACCGACGAAGTTGATGGGGAGAACCTGACCAGGCTCGGAGGCCTCGGACTGGGTGACGGCGGCGCCAAAGGCGACATCCCGACCCACCTTGACCACGACGCGCCGGACGATGGCGTCGCCGTCCACGGGGACTTCAGGCGCGCTCAGCACGATCAGCTTTGCGAGCGACGAATCGGCGAGCGGGCCCCGTTCGGGAAGCGCCGCGCTCGCCACCACGAGCCGGCGCGAGCCCTGCTCCGTGAACTCCGCGATGGCCCGGGCGAGGGCGGCGTCTTCCGCGGCGGGCCCCGCCGTGCGAAAGGAGATGTCGAACCCCACGGTGGCGGCGCCCGCGCGCCCGACCCCCCGCAGCACGCGGGCCAGGTAGTCGCGGGGAATGGGCTGGCGCCGGCCGAGAGCGTCGAAGGCCGCGTCGTCCACGGCCACGATGACGATGGTGCCGGGCTGGCGCGGGCTCTGCAGATACATCAGGAGGTCGAGCGCCCGGACCTGGAGCGACTCGAAGTAGCCCATGGCCGAGCCCGCCGTCACCGCGCAGGCGGCGATGGCGCCCACCACCCAGAGCTGGCGCAGGCGGGCCCGTCTCGCGCGCCACCACCCCCCGAGACTCATCCAGCCCCCGAGTTTAGCTCTGCCCTACCGCCGACCGGGCATCATCTGAGCCGGCAGCCACAGCGCCAGCTCCGGGACGAAGAAGAGGATGGCCACGAGCACGATCATGAGGATCACGTACGGCGTGGTGCCGACGGTCACCTCGCGCGCTCCGGCGCCGGGCATGAGGTTCTGGATGACGAAGAGGTTCAGGCCGACGGGCGGCGTGATGAAGCCGATCTCGAGCCAGACGACCATGATGATGCCGAACCAGACGGGATCGAAGCCCAGGCCCGTGATGAGGGGAAAGAGGATGGGGAGCAGGATGATCATCACCGACAGCTCCTCGAGCGCGTAGGCGATGACGAGCAGCACGGAGAAGATCGCCGCGAAGAGCGCCCACTTGGGCAGCCCGAGGGTCAGCACGGCGTTGAGCAGGGCCTTGGGCGCGCCCAGGAGCGCGATGACGTGGGAGAAGATCGCGGCGAACACGATGATGAGCATGACCATGGAGGTGGTGCGCACCGTTTCCCGGAAGGTCTGGCGCATCGCCCGCCAGGAGAGATTGCCGTACCAGAAGGCCAGCAGCATGCTGACCACGGATCCCAGCGCCGCCGCTTCCGTCGGCGTGACGATGCCGAGGTACATGGAGCCGAGCACGACGAAGATCAGGATGGCCACGGGCGCCACCTCGCCGAAGGAGCGAAGCTTGTCCCGGAACGACCCGCGGTCCTCGGCCATGCGGGGCGCCTTCTCGGGCCAGATGAGCGCGTAGACGACCACGTAGATCGCGAACATCAGGGCGAGCACGATGCCGGGGATGATCCCGGCCATGTAGAGATGGCCGACCGAGGTCTCCGTCATGACCCCGTAGATGATCATGGGCACGGAGGGCGGGATCAGGATACCCAGGGTGCCGCCCGCCGCGATGGAGCCGATGATGAGCGGCCGTCCGTACCCGCGGCGCTCCATCTCGGGAATGGCGATCATCCCGATGGTGGCGGCGGTGGCCACGCTGGAGCCGGACACCGCGGCGAAGATGGCGCACGAGAAGATGCTCGCCACGGCCAGCCCGCCCGGGAGAAAGCCCACCCAGCGCGCCACCGCGGTGAAGAGGCCCTTGCCGATGCCCGAGTGGAGCAGGATCCCGCTCATGAAGACGAAGAGGGGGACGGCGATGAAGGAGAAGCTCGTGGCGTTGGTCCAGGCGATCGATCCCACCACGCCCATGCCCACCTTCCAGCCCTTGAGGTAGAGGAGGCCGATCACGCCGGCCAGCCCGAGCGAGATCGAGATCTCGAGTCCGAGCGCGAAGAGGAGGAAGAGGAGCGCGATGAGGAGCGTGCCGAAGAGGGCTTCGCTCACCGCGCCTCCGGCGAGGGAGGCACTTCGTCGCGGCCCGCGGCGGGCCCGAGCGCGGCGCGGAGCTGGCGCCCCAGCGCGATGACCATGGCGCCGGCCATGAGGGCGAGGCCCGCGGGAATGAGCAGCATGGGCAGCCAGAGCGGGTAGAGCATGACGGCGGAAACGCGGCCGTAGTGCAAGGCAGTGAGGGCGGACCGGGTGGTGACCCAGATGACCGCCAGGAGGAAGACGATGCCCAGGGCCAGGTTGAAGACGCGCAGCCACGCGCGCGCCGTGGGCGGCAGATGGGTCGTGACGAGGTCGACGCGGACGTGACCGCCCCCGCGGAACGTCTGCGCGGCGCCCCCGAAGACCACGAGGAGCAGGAGGAAGGGCCCGATCTCGTCGACGAAGAGCTGGGGGCGGTCGAGGAAGTACCGCATGAGCACATCGAAGGAGATGAGCACGGCGAGGACGAGCACGGCGACCCCGGCGAGCAGCCCGGCCGCCCTCGAGGCCTTCGCGATCACGCGGCGGACCGGATCAGGAGGCTGGCTCTGCTCCGAAGCCCATGACGCGCGACAGCTCGCGCGCGCGCTCCACCACCAGGGCGCCCAGACGCTCCTGGTCGGCGGCGAGGCGCTTGCTCGGGCCCCCGACCACGAGCCCGGCCAGGAGATCGCCCCGCCGATCGAAGACGGGGGCGGCGATGCCGGCGGCGCCCTCGGCGATCTCGTCCATCGAGATCGAGACTCCCGCCGCGCGAATCTCCTCGATGGCGCGGCGCAGGGCCGAGCGTGTGACGGGCGTCTGGGCCGTGAAGGCTCGGAGCTTGGTCGTGCGCAGGTACTCCTGTCGCCGGGTGGGCGGGAGGTGGGCGAGCAGGAGCTTGCCGATGGCCGAGCAGTAGAGCGGACGGCGAAGGCCGAGGGGCGGCGTGTAGCGGATGGGATCGCGGCCATCCACCTTGTCGATGTAGACCGCCACGGGCTCATCGCTGGCCATGGTGGCGAGGAGCGCCGTCTCCCCGCTCTTCTCGGCGAGGTCTTCCAGGAAGGGACGCGCCAGCTGGGGAAGCTCGCGGTTGGAGAGGGCGGCCATGGCCAGCGTGAAGGCGGCCGGCCCCAGCTGATAGCGCCCGTCGGCGGATCTCACCAGGTAGCCCAGGCGGGCCATGGGGCGCAGCAGGTAAAGGAGGCTGCTCTTGGGCGAGCCCAGCCGCTGGGAGAGCCCCGAGAGGGTGGCGCCATCCCGGCGCCGCGCCAGGGATTCCAGGACCTCGAGGGCCCGGCCGAGGGCCCGGGGTCCCGCGTCCCGGCTGCGCGGACGCGCCTGTCCTGGGCTCGGTTCCCTGGTGATCGCGGCTATTCGCATTTGTGAACCTCTGTTCGAAAGACCGAACGGCAGAGTGACATGGCGGCGGCGGGTGTGTCAACCCGGCCGGTATCGCCCGCCGGGCAGCGCGGCGCGGACAAGAGCGGCCGGGGGGACGAAGTCCCCGAGGACGCCCATGAGCAGATCGAGGAGAGCAGGACGGCGCAGGAGAGCGTGGGCGGCGGCATTGGCGAGCCGGCGCCGCGCGATCACGAACTGGAGCGCGCGGGTGAGTCGCTCCTTGCCGCGGAAGCATTCGCGGCGGGCGTCCACATAGGGCCGGAGCGCCGTGGCCCCGAGCGTGCCGCGATCGAGGGCGGCATGCGCGACCTCGGCCAGGAGCTCGGCGGATCGAAGCGCGGTGAAGATGCCCTCGCCCGTGAAGGGGTCATAGAAGCCCGCCGCGTCCCCGACCAGCATGACGCCGCCCGCCCGTGGCGCCTTGACACGGTAGGCGAGCGGGCCCATGGCCTGCAGGCTTCCCACGGGCTTCATCCCCTCGAGCCGGGAGGCGAGCCGCGGCATTTGCCGCAGCCGCGCGTGGAAGAAAGTCTCGAGCCGGCCCGCGAAGGGCCGGGCATGGGCCAGGGGGACGACGAGGCCCAGATTCACGAGGCCGGGAGCCACAGGATTGAGGATGGCGTAGTCGGGCGGATCGACGAAGATCTCTCCGCGCTCGTCGAAGCCGTGGAGCCCGGCCACGTGCTGGATGAGGGCCATGCGCAGGAGGGGGTGCGGACGCAGCAATCCCAGGGCAGCGGCGACGGCGGAGGCGCGCCCGTCGGCGCCGATCACGAGCCGGGCCCGTAGCTCGAGCGCCCGGCCGTCGGCATCCTGGGCGTGGACGCCCGTGACCTCCCTGCCCTCCCTCACGAGCCCCGTGACCCGGTGGCGCTCTCGCACGTCCACGGGCAGGCTGCGGGCCCGCTCGACGAGGATGTGGTCCAGCCGCTCGCGAGGAATGGCCAGCGCGTAGTCCCGGTGACTGCGCCAGGGCCCCGTCGTGGGATAGGAGCCGACGATCACCGTGCCGTCGGGCGCCACGATCTTCATGCCGCGCAGCGGCTGACCGCCCGCCT
>WNGJ01027585.1_pt1 | contig 11725 bp, 14 predicted proteins | sample 5400611 | NCBI WGS metagenome assembly WNGJ01 (sample SAMN13153375, study PRJNA577476) | soil metagenome | isolation source: 40 cm soil or saprolite under Garry oak tree replicate 1 | place: USA:California | collected 2016-06-15 | reverse complement strand
AACCAGGGGGGCATGTGGAAGAATTCACCTGTACCTTCACCTACCAGCCATCTACGCCTACGCCTACACCTACAGCGACACCTACGGCCAGGCCAACGCTCACTCCGAGACCCGGCATAACACCGAGGGGGCGTCCTACCCCGCCGCCGCGACCGGTCGCGCCGCCGCGATAAAATTTGGTAGGGCGCGACCGCCGGGCGCGCCGAGACTGCGCACGCTGACTCGGCATGACAGCGCAAAAAACATTGACAGCCGCGTGCGTTCTTGGGTAGAAACGTAACTGGGTGTCTGACTAATCAGACGAATATTTGTCATGGCGAATCCAGATCGCACATCTGCATCGTCGCGACTGCGACCGGTCCTTTGTTTGTTCTTGGTCGCTGCAGCCGGCGTCGCTGCGGTGGGAGCGATCGGCTCGCGGCACACCAGCGGCCGCCGTGCGGATGACAACGCGTTGGCCATTGGTAAGATCGCGCCGTGGGTGATCGAGCATATCCCTTACGGCCAGCAGGCTGAATTTTTCGTTGTGCTCGCTGATCAAGCCAATCTCAGCGGAACAGCAGCTTTAGCGACCAAGGCTGAAAAGGGTCGCTACGTGCACGATGCGTTATGGAACAAAAGCCAGGCGACGCAACGTCCTATTCTGCAATGGTTGCGCGAGCGCCGCATCCAGCATCGATCGTTTCATATCGTGAATGCGATTTTGGTAAAAGGCAGCCGCGAGATTGCCGAGGCGTTGGCGGCTCGTCCGGATGTGGCGCGAGTAGAAGGCAATCCAACCATTAAAAATGTGCTGCCTCAACCGGATGCGATTACCGCCGCACCTTCGCAACCGCAGCAGCCTGCGACGATTGAGCCTGGCATTGCTTACACGCACGCGCCCGATGTATGGGCGCTCGGGTTTCGCGGTCAGGGAATCACGGTAGGTGGAGCTGATACGGGTCAGCGCTGGACGCATAACGCGCTGAAGCCTCACTACCGCGGCTGGAACGGCACGACGGCCGATCACAATTACAATTGGCACGACTCCATTCACGACAGCGTCGGGAATCCCTGCGGCAACGATTCGCCTTTTCCTTGCGATGACAATGGGCATGGCACGCATACCATAGGCACCGCGATCGGCGACGATGGCACGGGCAACCAGATTGGGATGGCACCCGGCGCAAAGTGGATCGGTTGCCGTAACTTGGATCAGGGTAACGGCACACCGGCGAGATATCTCGAGTGCATGGAATGGTTCCTTGCGCCTTATCCAATAGGCGGCGGCCAGGGCGATCCATTGAAAGCTCCCGATATTACGAATAACTCTTGGGGCTGTCCGCCATCGGAAGGTTGTTCCGTCGATACGCTGCAAGCCGCTATCGAAGCTCAAGCCGCTGCTGGCATTATGACCGTGGTCAGAGCGGATAGCTCAGGCCCGAGCTGTTCCACTATGGAAGACCCGCCGTCCATCTACGCGGCAGCCTATACGGTTGGTGCGCTGAACACCGGCACGGATAACGTCGCTTCATTTAGCAGCCGCGGCCCGGTGATCATCGATGGGAGCAATCGGATAAAGCCCGATATCAGTGCGCCGGGCACAAATACTCGCTCGAGCTACAACACGTCTGATAATGACTATGCCATTCTTAGCGGCACGTCCATGGCGACTCCGCACATCGCCGGGGCGATGGCATTGCTCTGGTGCGCGCGGCCAGAGTTGCGCCACGATATTTCCGGAAGTCAGACAACCTTGAATCAGGCGGCTTTTTTTCTTGCCTACAAACAGTGCGGGACACCAGGCCCTCCAAACAATGTTTCCGGCTGGGGCCGAGTTGATATCCTTGCCGCTGTTACCCCGCCTGTAACACAATGTCCAGGGTGCTGGAGCCGATTTACATTCAGCGAAAACTTTGATGGAGTCACGCCGCCCGCACTGCCTCCGAACTGGACGGCAACAAATGCGCAGGGCCCGCCGCCACTCTGGGTCACATCAGACTCTGGAGTACCCATGCCGCCCGCTGACACGCCGCCGAATGCCGCTTTCATTGATGATCCAGCCGTAGTTAGCGACAAACGTCTCGACTCATTCTCCTTTTCTTTTTTCGAAGCCTGCTGTGTTAGATTAACTTTCCGGCACAACTTCAATCTCGAAGCCTCTGATTCAAACCCCAATCTCGGTTTCGATGGTGGCGTGCTGGAGCTCAGCAGTGATGGTGGAAATACGTTTCAAGATATTCTTGCGGTAGGCGGCAGCTTTCTGTTGGGCGGCTATAACCGCATCATCGCCACCGATCGGGGCAGCCCCATTGCCGGTCGCCAGGCATGGAGCGGCAACTCGGAAGGTTTTATCACGACCGTGGTGAACGTGCCACCGATTCAGACGTTCGGTAGGCTTCGCTGGCGGATGGCAAGCGACACGCAGACAGGCAATGAAGGGTGGCGTGTTGACACCGTGAATGTAAGCTATTGCTACGGGCAAGGAGCAACGCCTTGTGCGACACCAACTGCTACGCCGACAACACCCACGCCGACGCCGACTGCTACGGCCACCGCCACTCCTACAGCTACTGCAAGACCGACGCCTACTGCCAGACCAGGTGTAACACCGAGGGGGCGTCCTACCCCGCCGCCGCGCCCGAGCGGGTGATATGCAGCATGTTGTAGCCGAGGTCGGTGACCTCGGTCGAGTGTGCGATCACGCGCCGGGCCCGCGGTCGGCGCCCGCGGCTACAGGTGATCGGGCCAAGCTTGAAACAGGTACGCCCTTTGGGTTGACGCGGTACGTCCATTCGCGCGCGTGCCTGCTTGATGAATTTAGGTCGCCCAATACGGCGTCCACAATCGCGCGATTCGGCGACAGCTCGCAGACTGGGTCGGTGTTCGCAGCGTTTCCGGTCAGCAACGCAGCCTGACAACGACACCCGCCGAAATCGATTTCTCGTTGCGGACAACTCCGGCATGGTTCCGGCATCCATTCGGTTCCGCGAAACCTGTTGAAGCTTTCTGATTCGCGCCAGATCCAATCAAGCGCGCGCGCCCGGACATTTTCGAAACGCAAATCAGGAATGGCAGAAGACGCAGTCGGGCAGGGGAGCACGTCACCGATTGGATTTATCGTGAGATAACGCTGGCCCCAGCCGTTGAGGCACGGTTTGGGCCGGGTCTCGTAATAGTCCGGGAGCACATAAAAGATATCGATCTTGCCTGCGAGCCGCGCTTTGGCTGCGGTCGCGACTTCTCGCGCGCGGGTGACTTGTTCCCGCGTTGGGAGCAACACCGCGCGATTGAGAAACGCCCAGCCGTAAAATTGCACGTTAGCCAGCTCGACTCTTTCGGCCCCCAGTGTTTCCGCGAGATCAATCATTTGCGGCAGGCGATCGATGTTGCGCCGGTGAATCACAAAATTGAGACTGAGCGGAATGCCGGCAGCGCGAATTTTCGCAGCGGCGTCCAGCTTGTGTTGATGCGCGCGCGCGCCAGCGATTTCATCGGACAAGCCGGATTGGTCCGACTGGAAACTTAGCTGAATGGAATCGAGGCCTGCATCGCGCAATGGGTGCACGCGTTCGTCATCCAAGCCGATGCCGCTGGTGATTAGGTTGGTGTACAGGTCCGCCTCGCGGGCAGCGCGGACTAAGTCGGGCAGATCGCGCCGCGCAAGTGGTTCGCCTCCGGAAAAACCGATTTGCAACACGCCGAGAGCGGCCGCTTCATGGATCACCCGTTTCCATTCGTCAGTGTTGAGTTCATCATTGTTTCGCCCCTGCATCGGGTTAGAGCAGTACGGACAATGCAGCGGACATCGATAAGTAATTTCCGCGAGCAATGCGTATGGGCGCGGCGCGGTCATGTGAGTTCGATCAGCTTGCGTTGTTGCAAATCGGCCAGGGTTTCGCGCACATCGGCAGCAAGCGCGGCCAGGTCAGCATCGTACTCTTCTGCCAACGTCTGCACAATTTCGATCAGTGTGCGCCCATCACAACGGGCAAGAATTTCGTGCGCGGTGTCGTTCAATTCGACGATGCCTTCGGGAAAAAGCAAAACGCTTTTGCCAGTAGCCGAGTCGTTCTGTAATCGGACTCCTTTCGCAAGGCGCGGCTGTGCAGCATCAGCAATTTTTGGCATAGGCATGGTGAACCGCATCGAGGATGGACCAGAGCACGTCGCATTTAAACTCGAGTGCCCGCACGGCCTCGCGCTGGAGCTCCGGTGTGTTGCAATATTCCAGCGTGATCGCGAGCGCATTATCAGAATCCCGCTGTGCCTGAGTGACTCTGCGGCGGAAATAATCCAGGCCGCGCGGGTCAATCCATTGATAAAACTTTTCGAACGCAGCAAGGCGTGCCGCCATCAAATCGGGTGCAAAAAGCTCGGTCAGCGATGAAGCGATAGCGATCGGCCACGGCTGAGTGCGGGCGAAATTCACGTACGCATCCACAGCGAAACGCACTCCGGGTTGCAGATGCCGATCTTCGATGAGCTCGGCGCCCGACAGCCCACACGCTTCACCGAGTCGCAGCCATGCTTCAATGCCGCCTTCGTTCTCAGAGTTGCCGTCGTGATCGAGAATGCGATGAATCCAGACTCGGCGCACTTCGCGCACGGGGCAGTTGGAAAGAATAGCCGCGTCCTTGATAGGAATGTTTCGCTGATAATAGAAGCGATTAGCCACCCAACCGCGCAATGCTTCCGGCGAAAGCCGGCCTTCATTCATGGCGACGTGGAATGGATGTTTGTCGTGGTAAGCGCGCGCACCGACGGCGCGCAGATTTTCCACGAAAGTTTCGTCACCCCAAACCCCAGTGGTCATAAAACGATTTTTACGAGCCATCTCATAATGTCATTCTGAGCGAAGCGAAGAATCTCGGATTAATTTTGGACCGCGTTCCACCGGAAATAGACCAGAGATGTTTCGCTTCGCTCAACATGACAGAATCATTTATATGACGATTTCTAATCCGTCGCTTGCGATCTCGATTCCGGCCTGTTCGACTTGCGCGCGTTCTCGAGCGCCACGCATCAGAATCGGGTTCGTGTTGTTTATATGCGTATAAATCTTCCGCCGCGCCGGAGATTGGCGCAACAAATCAAGGCTGCCGTCGCTGATAGGCAAATGATTCATCTCACGCGCAGTGCGGGCGCCTGGCCGAACAACGGCCAGTTCGCCGTCACGCCAGAATGTGCCGTCGAACAGAACAACGTCGGACGCGTGAACTGCATTCCGCAATTCCTCGGTTACCTCGCCGACACTCGGCGCGAACAGCGCGGTTGCTCCTGAAGCGTCGTCCCGAAATTGAAACGCAACGCTCCTGGGCAATTCAATCGCTCGAAAGGCGAGGCTGCCACTTAACGATTGAAAGCCGGCGCTGATCTTTCGCCATTCGATCCCGCAGAACCGCGCGAGAACGCTGTCGATCCATGCAAGTGCCGTTCGTGTTTGATCGGCCGCGTAAACGACTAGCTGTGTTGCCTGTTGCCGCAAGTGCAATAGCCCCAAAGCATGATCGATGTCGGCATTTGTTAAAAGAGTGCCTGCGATAGGAGTGTTGCGCAGTGAGTCCCGATATGGCTGCAATCGCGGCATACTTTCGATTTGCCGCGGCAGATCAGGCGAAGCGTTGATCAAGAACCAGTGTTGCAAGCCTTCCGAGTCGCCGCTGATGGCGATGCTTGATTGCGTTTGCGGCGCGATTTTTCCGATGCGCGCAGCGACGCAGTTAGCGCATGTGCAATTCCATTGCGGCAAGCCGCCGCCCGCCGCGCTGCCGACATCGGTTTGATCCACCGCTTTTTGGTCCGTCTCATGAGTCCCATGATTCTGATAGGTCAGATGAGTTGTTTGGGTCAAATTATTTTTTAATAAAACTGATGTCGCCGCTGCGTTCCACGCGGGCAACTCGAATCTTTGAAAGGTCGTCGGTGTGTGCGCTAAGACGCATGTCTTCGTCCAGATCGTGGCTGGAGACGTGGTTGCGCCGCATCACGGGGAAATCGTATTGGCCATCGCGCACGATCACATCCGGCTTCCCTTTGACCAAAATCCCAAACCCATGGGAATAGAATGCCAGATATGCGAAGAGGCGGTGGAGGACGACTAAAACCACGCCTCCGCCGAGTGTGGCGAAAAAAGCCGCCGAACCGTTGATGGCGCGCGAAAGCACCGACGCGAGGATGACCAGTAGAATGGCATCGAACGGGGTCTTCTGCGCGAGCGGGCGTTTGTGCCCAAGCCGCACTATGATCAACGTGGCGAGGAAGACAATGATACCCCGCAGCGAAATTTGAACAAACGTCAAGTCTTTCGGTTCTACGCCCAAACCAAGTAAGGTTTCAAAAGAGTTCCAGAATGCATTCATAGGCAGGATTGTATCGCCGTCAGAAACTTTTGTCGCGCGCATAGCGGTTTTCGAAGCCGCGCTTGCACGAGAAACCGTCGCATGGCATAAAACGACGCTCGCAGGATTTGACCAGCCCAGAGCACGAAATTTATGCCAACAGCCCCGCCGCCTTCTCGTGATGTCGCGCTGGAAACGCGCGTCTTTTGGGAACGCTTCAAAAAACAAATCACGGCGGCGCTGATCATCGTGCTGATCGCGGTGATCGCGTTTACTGGTTATCGCTTCTATTCCGATCGACGCGTCGCAGCCGCGTCGGCCTTGTTAGCGAGCGCGAGAAGCGCGCAGGAGTACCAACACGTGATAGACCGTTACCCCACCACGCCCGCCGCGGCTGACGCTTATCTTTTGCTCGCTGAAGCTCAGCGGGACGAAAAAAAATTCGCTGAGGCGAACACAACGCTGCAAACCTTCATTGCAAAATATCCACAGCACGAGCTTGTGAGCACGGCGCGAATGGCGATGGCAGCCAATCTGGAATCGATGGGAAAAGCGGATGAGGCGTTGACGATATATCAGCAGGTCGCATCGGCTGACCCCAAGGGTTTCAATGCACCAATGGCTTTGCTGTCACAGGTGTACATCCTGAAGGCAAAAAATCGAAACGACGATGCGCGCCGCATTTGTGAAACCGTGCTGACGCAATACCGAACCAGCTTCTGGGCCGGCGAGGCGATGCAGCAATTGCGTATGCTGAAGCCGATTACCTCATCCACACCTGCCCCTACAGGGGCGCCAACCGTTCCGCCGATGCTGGCAGTTCCTCCCGCGGCGGCGCCGCCGCCGGCACCGCAAGCGCCGCCTGCGCCAAAGAAACCGTAATGGTAGAGCGCGTCACTCCGTGCGCGCCGCCGTCTTCGGCGGTCAGAGGACTGCCCGCCCCTACCTGCTTTACCGTTTCGAGAACTGGAAACGTTTCCGCGCGCCGGGTTGTCCGGATTTTTTGCGCTCTTTCATGCGCGGATCGCGGCGAAGCAGACCCTCGGACTTGAGCAGGCCGCGCAAATTGCCATCGACTTGAAGAAGCGCCCGCGCAATGGCCAATTGCGCCGCGCCCGCCTGTCCCATGGCGCCACCGCCACTAGTGTTAATCCATAAATCGTAAGCGTTCACTGCCTTGGCGGATTGAAGCGGTTGCAAGACGACATTTTGCAATGGCACAGTTGGAAAATAGTCTTCAAAGCTGCGCCCATTAATGTCGATCTTTCCGCTACCCGGCGTCATGCGAATGCGGGCGACCGATGTTTTGCGGCGGCCTGTAGCGACGAATTCTTCAGTTTCTGGCATAAGACTACGATTTGTTCCTGCTAAGTTTGACAACCTCTGGCTGCTGCGCGGCGTGCGGATGAGAATTGCCGCGATAAACTTTCAACTTCCGATAGACGCGACGACCGAGCCGGTTGTGGGGAATCATTCCGCGCACGGCCCGTTCGACGAGCAGTTCGGGATGGCGAACGCGGCGCGCCCGGACATTCTCAGATTTATGTCCACCTACGAAACCTGAAAAGCTCATGTAACTCTTCTGTTCTTCTTTCTTCCCCGTCAGTCGCACTTTTTCCGCATTGATGACGATCACAAAGTCACCCGTATCCACATGCGGTGTGAAAACGGTCTTCTCTTTGCCGCGCAACAGATTCGCTGCTTTTATCGCCACCTTTCCCAGCACCTGGTCTTGGGCGTCGATGACCCACCACTTGCGCGGGACTTCGCTGGCTTTGGCAGAAAACGTTTTCATTGGGGAAAAGAGCACGGAAATTACGAGCGACGCAACAGCATGTCAACCTATCGACAGGCCGATGGGACGCATGAGAGGCAGATGCGACAGATGAACCCATCGCAGAAATGCTCGCTGGTCAACTTGCTTTTGCGCGTTTAATTCTCTGGCGATGTCAAATTTGGCTGCCACAAAGACCGCAATCACACCGCAGCGGGCCGAAGATTTTCCGGAATGGTACCAACAGGTCATCCGCGCGGCGGAATTGGCCGAGCCGTCGGACGTGCGCGGTTGCATGGTGATTCGTCCGTGGGGTTACGGGATTTGGGAAAACATGCAGCGTCAGCTCGACGCGATGTTTCGCGCCACCGGTCATCGCAATGCTTACTTCCCGCTGTTCATTCCACTGAGTTACTTCGCAAAAGAAGCCGAACGGCGCGAGCTATGCCAAGTGGGTACAATCGTATCGCGACCTGCCAATTCTGATCAATCAATGGGCGAACGTGGTTCGTTGGGAAATGCGGCCGCGCTTATTTTTGCGTACGACCGAGTTTCTCTGGCAGGAAGGCCACACCGTCCATGAAACCGAGGCTGAAGCGCGCGCGGAAACGAGATTGATCTTGGATTTGTACGAAAGATTTGTCCGAGATCATCTTGCCATTCCGGTTTTTACCGGAGCGAAATCTGAAAGCGAAAAGTTTCCTGGTGCCGTGGAAACACTGACGCTGGAAGCGATGGTGCAGGACCGAAAGGCGATCCAAGCCGGAACATCGCATTTCCTCGGACAAAACTTCGCGCGCGCCAGCGGCATTCAATTCCAAAACCGCGAGGGGAAACAGGAATTCGGCTGGACCACAAGTTGGGGCGTGAGCGCGCGGCTCGTCGGCGCCGTCGTGATGATGCATAGCGACGATGACGGATTGATTTTGCCGCCGCGGATTGCGCCGACGCAGATTGTCATTCTGCCGATCACACCGAAGGAAGACACCCGCGTGCGAATTCTCGAAACGTGCGATGCGCTCGCCCTGCAGTTGCGAGGAAAGCAATTCGAAGATTCGCCCATCGAAGTTGAAGTCGACCGGCGGGATCTGGGCGGCGGGGTGAAAAATTGGGAATGGATCAAGAAAGGTGTGCCGATTCGGGTTGAGATCGGCCCGCGCGATTTGGAGAAAAACGCGGTGGCAATTTCGCGGCGCGATCAGGCGATAAAATCGAAAGAATCGATGTCCATCCAAGAATTCGCTGCGCAAGCTCCTGAGATGCTGATGTTCATCCAAAAAAATCTTTACGACCGCGCGCATAAGTTTCAGGAGGAAAACACGCGCGTGATCGAATCGAAAAAAGACTTCTACGATTTCTTTACGCCGGAAAATCCCGCGAAACCGGAAATCCACGGCGGTTTCGCGCTCGCGCACTGGAACGGTTCCCGAGAAATTGAAGAACAAATCAAGGATGACCTCAAAGTGACCATCCGCGCTATTCCGCTCGATGATTCCTCCGAGCTGGGCGAATGCATTTTCACCGGTGAACCGAGCGCGCGTCGCGTCATTTGGGCCAAATCGTACTGACATCTAGGGGATATGCGACGCATCTCAGTTGACTGCGCGGTCGCTGCTCGCTTAATTCCGCCCTGCCGATGGAATTAAAGCTCTACAGTCGCGAGTGGTGCTCCTGGTGTATTGATGCGAAGGATTATCTCAGCGAGAAAGGGTATCGGTTCCAGGAGATCGACGTCGGTAGAGATCGCGAAGCGTACGAGCACATGAAAAAACTTTCCGCGCAAACGTATGTGCCCACGTTTGTGGCAGGCGACAAAGTCCTGGCCAATTTTGACACCGATCAGCTCGAAAAATTTCTGACCGAGCACGAGATTAATCCGTAGGAACTAGTTCCTGATGCTTTTTGGCGTCTTTCTTACACTCGGCGTGGCCGTGTTCAGCGTCGGCCTGCGCAGCTTTCAAAATTCGTATGCACAAAAAGCCGGTGCACTGGGTATTCTCGCCGCCACTTTTCTGGCGGTTTATTTCATCACTGGCAGCTGGATGTGGGGGTCGGTCGCCGCAGTGGGCTGGCTCTTTCTTCCCTGGCTGGAAATTCTCACCCGGATTCGCGCGCTCCGGCTTCCGAAGGAAAAACAGCTTCGGCCGAAAAGTCCGCCGTCTGCGGACACTTTCCCAACGCTGAGTGAGATTACGCGTGAAATCGAAGACGAAGGCTTCGTGCACGTGGGCGACGCCGGGTGGGACTGGGAAGATTTTCGGCAATTTTTCCGGTTGTTTTACAGAGAAGAGGATCGCGCCCAAGCCGCGATCTGTCTGAACGAACAGCGTGATTTTTCGTTCTATTACCTGCGCATTTCGTCGCGCGCCAAAAACGGCACGGTTTGGACGACATGGAATTATCCGCTTTCCTATGGGCTGAAACTCACTCCTCTATTCCGGATCAACCGGCAGCGGCCGGATCGATCGTTCTGGCAGCTTTATCAGAGTCATCGGGAGTTTGTCAGCGGAAACGGTGTTAATCCCGCTGAAATCGATGCGCTCGATGAAGACCAAATTCAGGCCGAGATGGAGAAGGACCTCCGCGAGCAAATCGAGCACAACATTCATAAAGGCGTGCTCAAACAGACCGCGGCAGGAGAGGTCAAATATTCCTGGCGCGGGATGATCTATCTTTGGTGTCAGTTTCTGGTCGATTTGGTCCGGCTGTAGTTTGTCACCCTGAGCGGAGCGCAGCGAAGTCGAAGGATCTCGTTGCTACGGTAGGGCGCGTCACTCCGTGCGCGCCGTTGCCCGTATAACCCGCTCGGCGTGCAGAGGACTGCCCGCCCTACCCTTGCGGCTGCCCTCTCTGTTCATTTGAACTTGCTTTATGATATGCTTTGAGCGATCATTCCGGCATGCTGACCGAGCGACAGAAAAGCGTTCTTGATTTTATTCAGCGTGAGCAACGGGAGAAGGGGATCACGCCGAGCACGCGCGAAATCCAAAATCATTTCGGATTCGCCAGCCAGACATCGGTGATGCAATACATCGCCGCGTTGGAGCGAAAAGGCTTTCTTGATCGGCACGCGCGTAAAGCCCGGGCGTTGATTACTCCAGCGATGAAAGTCAGAATCACCGATATCCCAATCTACGGCCAGATCCCGGCCGGCATGTCGGCTTTGACCGAGCAGACGATCGAAGGCCATGTCTCGCTCGATGTGCGTTCGGCCAATGTGTTGAAGAATCGCGGCACATTTGCCTTGCGCGTCCGCGGCGACTCCATGATCGGTGCGCACATTCTAGACGGCGATATTGTGATTTTGGAAGACACGAAAGAGGTGCAAAACGGCGATATCGTTGCGGCGTTAATCGACGGCGAAACGTCATTAAAACGTTATGTGGTCGAGCACGGCCGGCCATATCTCAAAGCGGAAAACCCTCGCTACCCGGATCTGGTTCCGGCTCGCGAGCTCAAGATTCAGGGCGTGATGGTGTCGCTGATTCGCAAACAAGAGCGACGGAGAAGGCACTGAGATAGAGGACGCTGGCTCCTTGTATCAACTGTTCACTTGAACATAATTACAAATATGCCATTTTCTCCGCAATGCCTGCGAGCGCCAAGATTATCGATCTGCGGAAACTGCTGG
>WNGJ01008717.1_pt1 | contig 11728 bp, 13 predicted proteins | sample 5400611 | NCBI WGS metagenome assembly WNGJ01 (sample SAMN13153375, study PRJNA577476) | soil metagenome | isolation source: 40 cm soil or saprolite under Garry oak tree replicate 1 | place: USA:California | collected 2016-06-15 | reverse complement strand
CACGCCGGGAGACGCTGGTGCTATAACGTACAACACCTTCATATACTCCTGATTGCTTGGACGGGGCGATCTTTTTGTCTTATTTGTCCTGATGATGGCATTGCGATTCTTTTAGCCATCCCAGGTAATAAATTTAGTCGGCTTGATCCGAATGGGTTGCGAATAGTCCTCAACTAAGCGATCCAGGTCTACTCCCATAGTTTTTATCATGGAGGCATATTTTTCGCCAAAGGCAGGAACTATCATGTTTCGTGATGGCTCGCTCAGGAGCTCTGCCTCACCCTCGACGGTTACTACATCCCCTCCCTGCTTTGTTCCATCGAGGGCAAGCGCGATATGGGGATTCCGTTGCAAATTGCGTATCTTCAAGTTGCCAGGTTGGCTAAATATGAGAAATGTCTCGCCATCCCACAGAAACCAGACCGGTACCGTATGCGGGCGTCCATCAGCTCGCACTGTGGTGAACCATATGATGGGCTCTTCCCGTAAGCGTTGTTCGACATGAGCATTGTTGGGCTTCGTTTGATCTCCCACAGGTTACTTCCTTTCAAAATTGACATCCTCAAGAAAAGGCTTAAGGATACTATATCACTTTCGAGAAAGGACCACTCATAATCCGCTGCCGCCATTACTGCTTCACCACGGCGATGGCAAAGCCATCGGTATAATCATCATCCATAGCCAGGGCGAGTGAGACCAGGCGGGGGTCGCCGGCGAGACGCTTGTTATATTCAACGATGCCAGCCATGCTCTCATCTTCCGGTTCGCGAAAAGCTTTCCCACCGCGTATGCAGTTGTCAGCGACAATAATACTACCAGGACGAGCCAGGCGCAAGGCCCATTCCAGGTAGCGGGGATAAGGAGGCTTGTCAGCATCGATAAAAACAAGATCGAAGGGGGCTTCGCTCTGTAGTTGAGGGAGTAGATCAAGGGGATTCACCTCCAGGCTGATGAGACGACCGCCAGGAGGTAAGGCCCGGGCCAGCCAGATACCACTGTAGCCTGCCAGGGCACCGATTTCGAGTATCTTGTGTGCGTTACACATGGCTGCAAGCAGTTGCAAGAACTTCCCTTGTATCGGGGAAATCTGAATTTGTGGGAGTCCGGCCTGTTTTGCCGCTTCTAACGCGGCTCGTAACCCTTCATCTTCTGCCGCAAACATACTGGTAATAGCGGCTTCGATCTCGTGGCGGGTTCTGGCTTGCTGTTGTAACGTTGTCAATTCGCTATTATTGTCGATCAAGATATTCTCCTTCATTAAGTTGGGAAACTGCGCTATCACTATCAACAATTTGCTTAAAAAGCCTCGGTCTTGAAACTCTGCTGAACTCCCCTTGACGCAACTTTTCATAAAGCTCGCGTGTTTCAGGTAAAGGCTCGCTGTCATAGTTTCGCTGAAGCCTCGCGACAAGGTGACGGTAGGTATCCAGCGCTTCACCACGTCGATCAAGCCACGTGAGGAGGAGCATCAGTCGTTGAACAGCCGTTTCGTTGGTAGGGTCAGTGGCGAGTAATTGGTTTAGTGGCTCCATGGCACTGGTAAGAGTTCCTCGCGCCTCGCGCAGTTCGGCAAGTTTGAGTAGAAGACCTATCCAGCCGCGGCGCAGGGCTTCGCGGCGGGGTGCAGCCCATTCTGAATAAAGTTCTTCAAGCAAATAGTCTCCTCTATAGAGAGCTGCTGCCTCTTCCAGTGACTGTTCAACCTGTTCTGTCCTGACTCCCCGGTAAGGTGAGATCTCACTGTTTTCATATACTTCGATGCTATTTGCCTCGTTCAGCAAACTTTCAAAGGCGTCAGCATCGACCCAGATGGAAGTACGATCGGCCAATTCCAGGACATCACGTTGCAGGAGCAGCATGCGCGAGGCTGCCGGACGGGCAAGTTCTGGATCGAGGATCTGGCGTAGCTCATGTACTGCACCATTCAGACGATTAGCGGCAGTCTCTATATCAAGACCGGGCCAGAGAGCTTCCATGGCTTGTTCTCTGCCCAGCCTGCGCCCAGAATTACTGAGGAGACAGCCAAGTAATGCACGTGCGCGACGACGATGCCATGTCTGATTAACGACCGCCCTCCATTCATCACCCTGCAGGCACTCAACGCGGAATTGGCCAAGGACAAAAATTCGCAGAACCGGAGTATCTAATTGTAGAGGTAATCTCTCTAGATGTCCTGAATCCATGCCTGTAGCATAAGGGGTTACTTTATCCATGTGGGGGTACTGTCTTGCAGCCAATGCAGCTTCATCCCTGCCCTGCGTGTCATGGGCATCTCCGGCTGCCTGCCGTTTCATGGCAATATCCGAAGGAAGGCGGATGCCAATATATTTGCTGACGGTACGTCCATTCTCACTCCAATAAGCGTACCAATAGGGGCCATGCCCTACTCCTGCTTTACATTTACGGCAGCGCTCTTTCCCACAGCGTGTATATTGCTGGCGATATGTGATTTTACTGTTCATGAACCTGACTGGACTCACTACTAGCTTCATTTCGCTTTAAAAATCTTACAGAAGACAAGGGTATTATAAACTATAGAGGTTGCTTGTAACAAACGTTTGGCTTCTTGTCCTATTCCTCTTCTGGATGATGCTCACCCGCAGGATCTGTGCTCTATCGCTGAAGTACTTGACCGGGCCATAAAGCTACGATATAGTTAAGGAGCACTACTTAAAGCATTTACGGATTGAAGAGAGAGAAGATGACCACAACCAGTCAGGTACAGCATATGACAGAATCTACACCGAGAGATCTCCATGAATATCTCACGACGTTTATCAAACAAGCCATAGTAACATATTTAACACAAGAGCAGATTGAATTTGATGTTGAGCAGTTGCCCATCGATCTACGTTTTTCGGCACAGGCCAGCTTTGGCGACTATTCGATGCCTGTTATGTCGTGGGCGAGCAAGAATAAGCTGGCTCGCCCACCGCTGCTCATTGCCGAAGCATTGGCTACAGTGCTGCGGGATATGCATATTCCAGGCATTGCAGAAATCACAGTTACCAAACCGGGCTATCTCAATTTTCGCTTGAACCGGCCATTTATTGGTCAGACCATCATTGAGCGTGTCTTAGACGCAGGTGCCGATTTTGGGCAAAATGATGCAGGCATTGGTACAAAAGTACTTGTCGAGCATACCAACATTAATAGCAACAAAGCGGCCCACGTGGGGCACCTGCGTAACGCGTGCATTGGGGATACCGTTGTACGCATGATGCGCTCGCAAGGCTATCATGTCGAAGCCGACAACTACATCGATGACTCAGGTGTGCAGGTGGCAGACGTCGTAGTAGGATTCATTTTACTTCAGGAGGGCATCTTACAACTCCCTGAAGGCAATCAACAACTACCGGGCGAATCCTTCGACTACTTCTGTTCGCGCGTGTATGTTGCGATGGGGAAAGCTTATGAAGCTCAGCCAGAATTACGAAATCTGCAAAAAGTCGTGCTACAAGCTATCGAACAGGGCAGTTCACCTGAAAAGGGGCCAGATTATGCAGCTCTGGCCGCCGAACTTTCGCGCCAGATTGTACAGGCCCACCTGAAGACGATGTCCCGGCTCAATATCTCCTATGACCTGCTGGCCTGGGAATCTGTCATTCTGCATTCAGGGCTGTGGAGGCGTGTTTTTGAAATGCTGCGCGACCGTGGCCTATTGGAGAAGCCAGAAACAGGGAAGGCCGCTGGCTGCTGGATATTGCCCTTCGGTGATAGCGATGGGCAGAGCGAAGACGTTGATCACACAAGCGACAAGATTCTTGTGAGAAGTGATGGCACAGCAACTTATACGGCCAAAGATATTGCCTAGCAACTCTGGAAATTCGGCCTGGGTGATGACCCGCAGATAGGCGTGCAGTTCCACTTTACTCCCTGGGGTCGTCAGCACGATGGGCGCTTGCTGTGGACAATGAAGGCACCTCAAGATGATCGTACAATCATTGAGGAAGGTGATCCAAGGCGTTTTGGTCATGCTAAACGGGTCATTAACGTGATCGATGTGCGCCAGTCGTACCTGCAACAGGTCTTATACGAGAGCCTGCGCCGCCTGGGATTTACGGAACAGGCGGACAACTCGATACACCTGGCCTACGAGGTGGTTACACTCTCTGCTCCAACCGCGGCCACCCTGGGCGTAGATACATCCGATGGGCGCGATTTCTACCCCATGAGCGGGCGCAAAGGCATTGAGATTAAAGCGGACGATTTGATTAATGCCGCGATTGCCAGAATGCTGGAGACCAAGCCGGACTTGCCGCCAGAAACTGCTGCCAGGTTGGCAGCATCGGCAATCCGCTACTTTATGATTCGCTATAATCTACAGCAGGTTATTACCCTGGACATGGACGAGGCCTTACGTCCCAATGGTGATACCGGCGTTTACCTCCAATACGCCTATGCACGAGCCAATAGCATTCTGCGCAAATTGGCCGGGGAAGGGTACCAGGCTCCCGAGCGTTTGGAGACACTGCCGGAACAGCTCGAACAGAGCGAGTGGGACCTGCTACGCCATATCGATGCTTACCCGCGCAGCTTAGCGGAAGCCAGCGCCAGGCTCGCACCATATATGCTCGCTTCTTACGTGTATGACCTGGCAGCGCACTTTAGCGACTTCTACGAACACACAGCACCTATCCTCAGGGAGACGAACGAGCAGGTGAAAGCATTCCGCGCCTACCTGGTACGTGCGACGGTGCAGACGATGGATAACGCGCTCAGAGTATTAGGTTTTGTGCCGCTCGAGAGCATTTAAGGTCAAACCAACAAGGGTCGAAAGGTAGTGCCTACGGCAGTTCGCAACCAAGCCTCTATTGGTTCTTGCGAGGGCGGCCACGAGGTTGTTCCTGGGCCTCATGGAAGTACTTTGCCACGGCCTCTACCGTGGCATACCAGTAAAGGCCTCGTTTCTTTGCCTCGAACTTGCCAGTGCGTGCGAGCTGTCCGAGGTAATCCACGGTGGTATTGAAGACCGATGCCAGCTCCTTCATGGGCAAGAGGTGTGATGTGGCCTCTGTACAGGCTTCCAGGTATCGATCAAGGCTCAGTTCAACGGCTTGTCCTATGATGTCAATGATGGCTTGATAGTCGCCTGTTGAGGCTTCCTGTAGTGCTTTGATGTAGCGTTGCCGCCAATCGCGAAGGACCAACGCAGGCGGGTATCCATCCTGCATAAGCAGGATGTTGAGCAAGAGTCTCCCGACTCTGCCGTTGCCGTCGATGAAGGGATGTATGCTCTCAAAGTCATGATGGGCAATCGCTGCCCGTGTCACAGGGTCATAACGAAGCGCCTGCTCACTCTGTAGCCAGCGTGCCCACTGTGCCAGGTACAGAGGGACCTCCCTGGCTGGAGGCGGCGTAAAACTAGCCCCGCGAATGTGTACAGGGATGGTACGAAGCTGCCCGGCGTCTTCATCAATTTGAGCCTTGACCAAACGATGGAGGTAAAGCACGGTCTCCATATCAATGGGGTTCCTGGCGAGACGCTCCATGGTATCAAATGCCCTGGCATGGTTCGTGACCTCCAAATGTTCTCGTAGCGAGTGACCCTCGATGGTCATGCCATACTCAAGGACCATCTCCGTCTCGGCCAGAGTCAGCGTATTGCCTTCGATAGCGTTGGAATGGTACGTGGTCTCGATCCGGAAATCCTCGTTCAATCGCTGGACAATGGCCGAATCGAGTGGTCGGTACTCATCAAGCTTCTTCTTTTTCTCACCAATTCTTCTGGCGAGTCGCGCATCCATGTGTCCTGAGTCCTGCATGCATTGCTCCTCTCTACACAAACCCAAGCTCTCCCTTCATTTTACCATATTTCCTCGACGAAATCGTGGTTTTCGCGATGAGTTCTATCCCAAGATAAATAGCCATAGAGTCCCTTGAAAAGGCAAAGTACCATTGCTTTGCTTGCATGGAATTCCCGGACGGAGGCCGAAAATAATTTCTCGTCGAGAAAATCGAAGAATGGATGATTGTGAGTCGCAGAATACGATCTTTTAGGAGGAGGATCATTCATCAGTTGATGCGGGTAGGACGCGAAAATTGCGTGCCTACCCACGAGGCTGCTCTGTTTGGTCAAATTGTATTGACTATCTATCGCCCTTCAAATTCCGCTTGCAATGGTGCAACAACCTCTTCTGCCAGCCGGTGAACGATACCCTCTGGATAGGGCGCACGCAAGTTCAGCACGATGTGGGTGGCACCTTCTGCGATATAGGGGCGTATACCATCGATGGCCTCAGCCGGATTGTTATAATTGATAGGCCATTGGATAGAGCGTTCAATGGTTTTGGGGTCACGCCCAATAGCGGCACAATGCCCGTTGAGTACCTCATTTTTGTGACGGAACGTATCAACGTCGCCACCGACGAAGTTCCAGATATTGGCATATTGTGCTACCACCCGTAGTGTCAACTGCTCGCCGCTTCCGCCTATAACGAAGGGCGGATAGGGCTTCTGGACAGGTTTGGGTTCGCAGCGTGCATCTTTGAGTTGATAGTACCTGCCGTTAAAATTCGCGACGGTTTCTGTCCACAGCAGTTTGATCACCTCACAGGCTTCTCCTAAGCGACGGATACGCTCTCCCGGAGTATAGAGCGGAATACCGTACATATTGCTCTCAAGCTCATTCCATCCTGCACCAATACCAAAGTCCAGGCGGCCATGAGAGATGACATCGACAGTTGCTCCTATGTTTGCAAGCACAGCAGGATGGCGGTAGATATTGCCCGTGACCATCAGGCCAACTCGCAGACGCTCTGTTCGTGCGGCAAGTGCTCCCAGGAGCGTCCAACCCTCCAGTTGAGGGCCGGTTGGATCAGGGCCAAGCGGTATGAAGTGGTCAAAGGCCCAGGCGTGTTCGATGCTGGGAACGCTATCCGCTTCGAGCCAGACGCGGAGTATGCTGTCATAAGTGGTGTTTTGTTGTGCGGTTTTGATGCCAAAGCGAAGCTTCATTCTAGTACCTTCCTAAATATCTCGTTTTCCCTGTGATATTACCAGGGTATAGATATACCACGCTTTATAGTATCATATCCTGCCAGATATGGTGGTAGAGCGATACCGTAGAGTGAGGCAAGCTCACGCCAATTTAGACGACAAGCAACCATGAGGGGGCGAAAAAGAAAGCTAAAAGATATCTTACCGACAGAAATAGCTGAACTAATGAGTATGCAGTATGATAAAATATAGGCACGCTGATTTTGTGGTCAGTTAAAATACTGTGTGAGTGATCTGAATCCTAATTACATTACCGGGAGGTAACCATGTCATCGTCAGAGATTTTCCCAGGCATTATCTCAGATTCGGAGATACTGGGTGGTGAAGCCGTTATCAAGGGTACACGCGTACCGGTATCGCTCATTCTCGGTCACCTTGCCGGAGGCATGAGTAAAGAAGAAATCGAATATGAATATGATCTCACTGAAGAGGACGTGCGAGCAGCACTCGGTTACACTGCAAGCAGATTCTGACCTTTCTATTGTTCAAACAAAGAGTGTGGCATTCATTGGATATGTTTGAGGCGAGTGATGATGTCTGTTTATATTCGTGAGGCGACAAAAGAGGATTATCCTGCCCTCCTGCCTATTGCCAGTGAAAGCCAGGCACAACATGCAGAGGCGCACCCGGATCTCTTCCAGCGGGGAGTAGCCGGATTGCCGGAAGACTATTTCCTCGGTCTTTTAGAAAGTGAAGCCAGCGCCGTTTATGTAGCGGAGCTCGAGAAGAGTATCGTCGGTTATGTAATTGTGGAGTTTAAGCACGGGGCTTACCTGGACATATTGATTCCACGAGACGTAGGGTTCATTAGCGATATAACGGTCTTGAAAACTCACCAGGGAAGAGGTATAGGGCATTTACTCTTTCAGCAATGCGTTGAGTGGGCTAAGGCCAGGGGAGCGGTCAGCCTGGACTTGATGGTCTGGAATTTCAATAAGCGGGCCATTGCTTTTTATGAACGGCACGGCATGGAGACGATGAATAGGACTATGTCGCTACCATTAGCATAGAGACTTCCCTAAAAAGGAAGCCAGCTTGAGCGAAGATTAGCTTCCTTTCTTTACTTCTGGTTTCTTCCCCCTCAGCTTTACCAGGTTCACGATTGCCACTGATACTCCAATTGCCACGGTGCCGGAAATGGTTTGCCAACTGAGACTTTCACCCAGCAGGGTTACCCCAAGCAGGACGGCGACCACCGGCTCGAAGTAGATGTAAACCGCCGCACGGGAGGCGTCGATCCTGGTAAGGGCGAAGTTGTAGACAAAGTAAGCGATCACCGAACAGCCCAACGCCAGAAAAAAGAGCGCTAGCCATTGGATGAGGTCTAACCTGGCGATATCAGCCCAGCGGTTGTTGACGGGATCGACGAGGGAGAGTAACAATAAGCCGATCGCGCCACTGACCATGGTCCCACCTGTCATAATGAGGGGCGAGATGCCTTGCATCCAGCGTTTACTCAGATTCGAGTAGATTGCAAAGGCAAAGGCATTGCCGACCAGGCACAGTGCCCCAAAGAGGAAATCAGATGTTTGTACCACTTGAATTTGCTGCTGCAAAACGATCATTGCCACCCCAAAGAAACCAAGCAGCAGCGCCCCCAAGGTGGCCAGGCTTAGACGCTCTTTGCCCATATATTGGGAGAGAAAGGCTGTAGCCGCCGGAATCAGACCGACCACCAGGATAGAAGAGATACTTGCATTCGTCTTCTGCACGCCAGTGTATTGCAACCAGAAGTATAATGAAAAGGCAATTTGTCCTAAGAATGCCATCTGCACGAGATGACGAAGGGATATTTGACGCCGGACGATGGCTATGCCAAGTGGTAAGACAAAGAAGAGCGAGGCGATACTAAAGCGCAAGGCGGCCAGTACAGTGGGGCTGAGCGAGGTCTGCTTCGTCGAAGCAGCATGAAGAAGAACACGAGCCGCAACGAACGAGGCTCCCCAGGCGATGACTGCAAACCAGATGCCGGCGTAGGCAAGAACATGGCGAACCGCCTTATCAGAGATTTCTTGAGTCTGTCTGCTCTCTTCCATAGCACTATTATATACACTTCTTTAGGTCACCTTGCCACCCCGACAAGCTCTCTAACATCCTCCATCCCCTCTTTACGCATAAACTCCTCAATTCCCTCTATAATCTCAACGCCAGCACGGGGGTTAACGAAATTGATTGTGCCTATCTGAATGGCTGAGGCACCGGCCATGAGAAATTCGAGTGCATCGCCGGCATTGCAGATACCGCCGATACCGATGATGGGAACCTGGGGATATGAGGTTCCTAGCTCACGGGCTACCTCGTAGACCATGCGCAGGGCGATTGGTTTTACGGCTGGCCCGGAAAGCCCTCCGGTGCTGTTGGCCAGTACTGGACGGCGCGAGGAGATATCTATGCTGATAGCGGTGATGGTGTTGATGAGGGAGATGGCATCCGCGCCGGATGAGGCTGCGGCCACGGCAGTTGGACGGGCATCACCGCTGTTGGGGGAGAGTTTTACGATGAGAGGAAGTGTTGTTGCCCTGCGTACGGCAGCAGTGACGCTGGCAACTGCTTCTGCGCTGGCAGCAAAGACTGCTCCGCCCGCCTGTATGTTTGGGCAAGAGACGTTTACTTCAATACCAGACACGCCTGGCACACCTTCGAGGCTCTCGGCAAGCTGGACAAATTCCCTGATCGTCTCGCCTGCCACGTTGACGATGACGGGTGTTTGCCATGTTTCCCAGATGGGAGCGTATTTGTTGATGACAGAACGAACACCTGGATTTTGTAACCCGATAGCGTTGAGCATACCAGAAGGGGTCTCATGGGTACGTGGCTGTGCGTTACCGCTGCGAGGATGGAGCGTCGTACCTTTGCAGATGATGGCTCCTAGTCGTTGTACCTCGGCTATCTTAGCGTATTCGATGCCATAGCCAAAGGTACCAGCCGCGGTCATGACCGGATTTTTGAGAAGCAGGCCGCTTTTATGTTGAGGGGCCAGTTCAGTTTGTAGGTTCACCATCTTCTTTTGCTTCTCGCCTCATTAATCCTATTGCTCAGTAACCGTGCTTCTTCCCCAGCCAGGATAGCATAATTTTTGTCACTGCCAGCATATAGGATTGAGCGGGAAACTGCAAGGATAGCACGTTCGCCTTGTGCATCTACTCCCGCCATTACCGAGGCTTCCAGGTCGCCACCCTGGACACCGACGCCAGGAATAAGGATGGGCATAGTGGGACACATAGAGCGAATGGCGCTTAGTTCCTGGGGGTAAGTTGCACCGACTACCAGGCCGCAATTGCCAGCCTCGTTCCAGGATTGGATACGCCGGGCGACAACCTCGTACAGGGGCCTCGCTTGACCATCATCGCCCTGTACTAAGAGGTCTTGAAAATCTCGCGCGCTGGGATTGGATGTGCGGCAGAGCAAGATTATCCCTTTATCATGATAGGCCAGAAAAGGTGCAACGCTATCATAGCCCAGGTAGGGATTGACGGTCAGCGCATCACAGCCATAGATATCAAAGACGGTTGTCGCATAGTTGCGTGCCGTGTTGCCCAGGTCGCCACGTTTGGCATCGACAATGACCGGAATATGCGCGGGGATGACGCTAAGTACTTCCTGGAAGACCTGCATGCCTGCTGGTCCCAGTACCTCAAAGAAGGCTATATTTGGTTTGAAGGTGCACACGTAAGGAGCGGTTGCTTCTATGATAGCCTGACAGAAGCGCACCACGGCCTTCTCTACCGGCATTTCACGTAACACGGAGGGAAAGCGCTTTACTTCCGGGTCTAATCCTACGCAGAGCAGGCTGTTGTGCTGGCGCGAGGCTGTTAGTAATTTTTCTAGAAAGTTCATTTTTCAATTTTCTCGTCCGCTTTTCCTTCATTAAGGAGGTAGACTGATCCGTGTGCCTGGTTTTACCAGTGGTACATCTTTAGCGCACAATGGGCATTCTTCGGGTTTGTAGGTTCGTGCTGAAACAGTGAGCAGGGCATCACAGGGGACGGTAAACTGCCTGGCCGCCTTACCACCGCTGCGATCAATCAGTACCTCGATAGCGATGATATCTGGCTGGTAGAGCTCTATGGCGCTCAGTGTTTCACGCAAAGAGAGGCCGGTGGTCAGTACATCATCGACGATGAGGACAGGCTCGGCACGATGCAGCACAAATCCGCGGCGTAGTTCACGGCCACCATCTGGGACGGGTTCGGCCAGGAGGCAGCGCGAGCCGAGCTGGCGCGCTACCTCCTGGGCTAAGAGTGCGCCCCCTGTTGTTGGACCAATGACTGCCGAGATTGACCGGCTCTGGTAGCGTTCGGCAATGTCATGGCAGAGTTTTTCCGTGACACGCGGCCATTCTAGCAGGCGGAACTTTTCCCAGTATTCGTCGCTGTGTTGTCCCGAACTAAGCACGAAGTGCCCGTTCGAAACAACACCCAGCTCTCGAAAAAGGCTAAGCAACGGTGAGTTCATTCCACTTCCTCATGGCATGTAGTGGACACTGTTGCGTGGATACTCGACACAGTTCAAGCAGCTCTCGCTGCCGGTGATGAACTGTACCAGGCGCTCGAAGCCCATACCGAAACCCGCGTAGGGGATCGAGTCGTGGTCACGCAGGCGCAGGTACCACTCATAGTCCTCGGCGCTACCGCCCGCCGCAAGCAGGTGCTTCATGGCAGGAGAGGTCATCAAGCGCTGGCGCAGGCGAACGGGATCTTCTTCACGCTCAGCGCCGCCGCATACCTCA
>WNGJ01008673.1_pt1 | contig 11728 bp, 11 predicted proteins | sample 5400611 | NCBI WGS metagenome assembly WNGJ01 (sample SAMN13153375, study PRJNA577476) | soil metagenome | isolation source: 40 cm soil or saprolite under Garry oak tree replicate 1 | place: USA:California | collected 2016-06-15 | reverse complement strand
GTGATCAGGATCGAAGCTAGCGGTGGCGGCGGCTACGGTGACCCGGTGCGCCGGGACCCGGCCCTGCGCGCGGCCGACGAACGGGACGGACGCGGATGAGCAAGCACGGCGCGGATCTGGTGCTGCGCGGCGGCACGGCCTACACCGTCGACGCGGCCCGGTCGTGGGCACAGGCGGTGGCGGTGCGGGACGGCGTGATCGTCGCCGCCGGCACCGACGAGCAGGTCGCTGAGCTCACCGGGCCTGGCACGCGCGTGGTCGACCTCGACGGCCGGATGGTGCTGCCAGGGTTCATCGACGCGCACGTGCACGCGTCGGCGGCCGGGCTCGAGCGCCTGCGCTGCGACCTGTCGCTGGCCCACGGCCTGGCTGACTACCTCGCGCTCGTGCGCGGCTACGCCGAGGCGAGCCCGGGCACCGGCTGGATCACCGGCGGCGGATGGTCGATCAACGCGTTCCCCGGAGGCGTGCCGTCCAGGCACGACCTCGATCAGGTCGCACCGGACCGGCCGGTGTTCCTGTCCAACCGCGATCACCACGCCGCGTGGGTGAACAGCAAGGCGCTGGAGCTCGCCGGGGTGACGGCGAGCACGCCGGACCCGGCCGACGGGCGGATCGAGCGCGAGCCAGGCGGCGCGCCAGCCGGCACCCTGCAGGAGGGCGCGATGGGCCTGGTCGAGCGCGTCGTGCCGGGGCCCGAGCTTCAGGAGCAGGTCGCGGGCATCGTGGAGGGTCAGCGTTACCTGCACGCGCTCGGCATCACCGGCTGGCAGGAGGCGATCGTCGGGGACTACGCCGTCGTCCCCGACTGCTTCGACGCCTACCTGGAAGCCGACCGGCGCGGGCTGCTCACCGCGCGGGTGGTCGGCTCGCTCTGGTGGCGGCGCGGCACCGGCACCGGCCGTTTCCGCGCCACCAGCGTCAAGATCATGCAAGACGGCGTGTGCGAGAACTTCACCGCCTCGATGCTGACGCCGTACCTGGACGGGCACGGGCACGAGACCGACGGCAGCGGATCGAGCTTCTTCGCGCCCGATGAGCTGAACGAGGCCGTCGCAGCGATCGACGCTCGCGGCTTCCAGCTCCACTTCCACGCCATCGGCGACCGGGCCGTCCGCGAGGTGCTGGACGCCGTCGCCGCGGCGAGGAACGCCAACGGCGCGGCCGGCCACCGGCACCACATCTCACACATCCAGGTCGTGCATCCCGACGACCTGCCGCGCTTCCGCGACCTGGACGTCCTGGCCAACTGCCAGCCGCTGTGGGCCTGCGAGGAGCCGCAGATGACCGAGCTGACGCTGCCGTACCTCGGCCCGCAGCGCTCGACCTGGCAGTACCCGTTCGGCCGCCTGCTCAGGTCGGGCGCGCAGCTGTGCTTCGGCAGTGACTGGCCGGTCTCGAGCCCCGACCCGCTCTGGGAGCTGCACGTCGCGGTCAACAGAACCGTGCCGCCCGGGTACCCGTACGCGGGACCTGGCGCCGGCAACGTCTTCTTGCCAAGCGACCGGATCGCCCTGCACGACGCGATCGCGGCGGCCACGATCGGATCGGCGTACGTGAACCACGCCGACGACATCAGCGGCTCGATCGAGGCCGGCAAGGCCGCGGACCTGGTGGTGCTGGATAGGAACCTCTTCGCGCACCCGGTCGAGGAGATCGCGCTGGCGAGCGTCGACCTCACGATCGCCGGCGGCACGGTCGTGCACGAGCGCGCCAGTTAGTTCGTCGCGTCACCGGACCCACCCGCTCCTGGCGTCCGCCGCCCGAGCCCGGACTACGCCGGGGCCGTGCGCGCGCTCCCGCCCGGGCCGGCCGGCGGCGTGCGCCACGCCCCGCCGATCTGCCTGATCGCGAGCGGGTAGACGATCAGGTGCCTGAACGGCCCGATGGCCGCCATGTAGGCAGTCCCGAGCGGCCCGTTCGGCTTCACCAGGACCGCCATCTGGCCGCGGTACCGGCCGGCTCCGTCGGGGACCCAGCCGACATGCATGACTCCGTGCATGGTCCGGTTGGCTATCTCGGCGGCCCACTCGTCGTGCAGCAGATACAGCGAAGTGAAGGGCCGCGCGCTGATGTCCTGGCCGCTGCCTGGCGCGCGCAGATCGGCCGGCAGCTGGTCGCGCAGTGTACGCACCCGCGCGCCGATCCCGGCATCCGGCTTGTCCCAGCCGAGCAGCCGCCCGGCTGCGGCCCTGACCGCCCACAGGACGCGGACGGCGGCCGGCGACGAGGCTCGCAGCGGGCCGTCGCGCGCGGTCAGCAGCCGCACGAGCCGCGCGAAGTCATCAGGGCCTCCCGGCGTCGGCAGCGCCCACACGTCCTCGATCCTGAAGCCGCCGGTGATGTCATGGATGCGCCAGGGGCGCGACGTGTGGGCTGAATCTGGCAGTCGCATCGGCCGAGCCTCCATCCATACGGTACCGTATATATTGACGTTAGCACGGCAGGCGGCATCACCGGCGCCGGGGAGGCGGATCGCAGCAGGCATGGCTCCCGTGACGCGGACCCCCCGCGAGAAGTGGATCGCCGAAGGCCTGCGCGCCCTCGGCACCGGCGGGCCGGACGCCGTCCGGGTCGAGGTGCTGGCGCACGCGCTCGGCGTGACCAAGGGCGGCTTCTACGGGCACTTCGCCGACCGGAAGGCACTGCTCGACGCGATGCTCGACACCTGGGAGCGGCGGAGCACCGACGACGTGCTCGAGCGGGTGGAGAGCCGCGGCGGCGATGTCAGGATCAGGCTACGGCGGGCTGGGGCGCTCACCTTCGCCGCCGACCTGCTGCCGGTCGACCTGGCGATCCGCGCCTGGTCCCGGCACGACGAGGGCGTCGCGGCGCGCTTGCGGCGCGTCGACAACCGGCGGCTCTACTACCTCCGCGAGCTGTTCGGCGCCATCTGCGCCGACGAGGCAGAGGTCGAAGCGCGCAGCATGCTGGCCTTCTCCCTCGTGATCGGCCATCACTTCATGGCCGCCGATCATGGCGCCCGCAGCCACGCCGATGTTCTCGAGCTCGCCGGCCGGTGGCTGCTGGGCGAGCCTGCGCCGTAGCCCGCACGGATACCCGCCAGGGCCGGCGGAGCTACGAACTCAGCGGGCGCCCGTTCTTGCGGTTGACGAACACGTAGCTCAGCTCGATGACCTTCGGCAGGTCCAGGATGCCGACGATGAGGTCGGCCAGGTCCGACGCCGGTATCTGGATGCTCTCGTCGCGCGTCAGCTTCGTGCCGAGCATGTTCGGGTAGATGCTGCTGCTGAATCCGCTCGGGCAGATCTCGATGACGCGCGCCTTCGAGGCCTGCAGGTTGTGCCCGAGGTCCTCGCCGAACCGCTGGAGCGCCATCTTCGAGCCCGAATAGGCGGTGAACTTCGGGCCGGCGCCCCTGGTGACGCTCGAGGTGATGTTCACGACATCGGCGGCGTTGGCGTCGATGTGCTTGTAGAGCCTGGACTCGATGTACATCGGCACGAGCGTGTTCAGCCGGTAGACAAGCTCCAGGTCTCCGTAGTCGATGGCCGCCATGTCGTGCGCGGCCAGAACGCCGGCCGCGTAGATCAGGACGCCGAAGGCCGGGTAGTCCCGCTCGATGTGCTCGACGACACGTAGCACGTCGTCGGCACGAGCCAGATCGGCCTGGATCTGGGTCAGCCGCTCGGCGTCGCGCGGAACCAGCGAGCGGGCGACCCCGACGACGTTGTCGCCCCTCGCCAGCAATCGCGAGCACAGCGCCTGCCCGAGCTCGGACGTGTGGCCGAAGAGGACGACCGTCCGCTCCGGCCGGTGCCGCCCGTCAGCCTCGGATGTTTCGGACATAGTCCCCATGAACCCCTCCCCTCCCGCGACGTCCGGTTACTAAACGAACGCCGCCGGGCAATCGTTCTCATGCCGAAATGTCGTCCGCGACGTCGTGCCTGCTCCGGCAGGATTGGCCTCCATCTCCTCTCCATCGCGGCTCCATATGCTCAGCAGCCGAAGGCAGGCCAGATCGCTGGGAGGCATCGCGGCCCCGGGGCGTATCGTGCGGAGCGTTAAGGCCGCGGGGCCGATGAGTGAGCGTGCACTGGGAGGCATCGATGAGCGGGCAGCCAAGCGCCGCCGCTGCCGGAACGATCGGCATTGGCGGAGACCTGACGGTGAACCGGCTGGGATTCGGCGCGATGCGCATCACCGGCCGCGGCATCTGGGGCGATCCGCCGAATCGCAATCAGGCGCAGGCGGCGCTGCGGCGGGCGATCGAACTCGACGTGAACTTCATCGACACCGCCAACTCGTACGGTCCGGAGGTCAGCGAGACGCTGATCGCCGAGACGCTGCACCCCTACCCCGACGACCTGGTGATCGCTACCAAGGGCGGCATGGTGCGGCCTGGACCCGGGCGCTGGGATGCCGACGGGCGGCCCGCGCATTTGCGCGCCGCGTGCGAAGGGAGCCTGCGCCGGCTGAAGCTGGAGCAGATCCCGCTCTACCAGCTGCACAGGCCCGACCCGAGGGTGCCGTACGCCGAATCGGTCGGCGCCCTAGTGGAGCTCAAGAACGAGGGGAAGATCCGGCATATCGGGTTGTCGAACGTGTCCGAGGCACAGCTCCGCGAGGCCGAGCGGCTTACGCCGGTGGTGTCGGTGCAGAACCGCTACAACGCCTCTGACCGGTCATCGGAGTCGATGGTCGACGTGTGCGACCAGGAGTCCATCGCGTTCCTGCCGTGGGCGCCGATCCAGGACGCCGACGCCATCGCGCCTGTTCTCAGCGGCGCCCGTAGCCACGGCGCGGGCACCCGTCAGATCGTTCTGGCCTGGTTGCTGGCGCGGTCACCGCAGCTGCTCCCGATCCCCGGCACCGCGTCGCCCGAGCACGTCGAGGAGAATGTGGCGGCCGCGTCGATCCAGCTGACGAACCAGGAGATCAACGCCCTCCTCGAGTTCGGCCGCTAGTCAGGCGCTGGCGCCCAACGCGCGGATCCGGACCGCGATCGAGATCTGCATCACGCCGAGCACGACCAGCCAGACGCTCAGCACGACGGCGAGCACGAGCAGTGAGATGCCCGGATACGCCAGCACGACGATGCCAGCCAGCACGCTGATCACGCCCATCACCGCGTTCCAGCCGCGGTGACGCATCTCGAGGTGAGATAGCGCCATGAACAGCTCGACCGCGCCGCTGACGATCCAGAAGATGCCGAGCAGCACGGCCAGCGCCAGCAAGGTGACCAGGACGTGCCGCACCGCGTACAGGCCGATGATCAGTGACAGCACGCCGAGGAGCGCCAGCAGGATCCGGTTTCCGCCAGTCATGTCGTCGGCGGCGATAGCGCTCGCGAACCTGAAGATGCCCATCACGATCAGCTGGATGCCGAACAGCACCGCGACGACCACGAGCGTGCGGCCGGGCCACGCCAGCGCGGCGATGCCGACAGCGATCGTGATGATCCCGAACGCCAGCACCCATCCCCAGTGCCTGCCGACTCGGGCGATCATGTCCGCAGGGTCAGCTCTCGTCCCAGCCGGCATGTCTGCCCCCCAGCGCTACGTCGTCTCTTGCTATGTGCCCGGATTGCGAACGAGATCACTTCACTTCAGGAACGCAATATAGTACGGTCGTACGGAAATCTGCGGGCGTCTCAGCCGTCCGCGCCGGGCAGACGCCGCGCCCTCACCAGCGACGCGACAGGCCGGCAACCAGCGGCCGCGCCTTTAGCCGCTTCCATCTCCGCGCAGGCCGAGCCAGGCAGCACCCGGGTGAGCTCGATCCTTGCCGCCTGCAGTTCGTCCGGCGATATCCCGAGCGTCGTCAGGATGGCGCGGGTCACCGGGCGGAACCCCGAACAACGCGGCGGACGCCGCTCCCGCGTAGACGCGCCGGAGGCCCGAGGACTGTGCGGTGGAGTACAGGTATGGGACGAAAGCCACATCCCGGCGACGAGTGGTCCTTGCGGCGGTAGGCAGCCGGTGATGATTCGCCGATGTCGCGCTTCCGCAGGGAAAAGGGCTTGCCCGGTCCCGCAATATCGAGATATAACTTGAGCTGGTCCTCGTGGAAGTGACGTGACGCGGGCTGACAGAGATCGAGTACCACCTTAGTGATCGGGAGTTTTGCAGATGAGCAAGGCCCGCGCCCTGTTGCGCCTGCCTGGCGGCCGCCGTACGAAATGGGCCGTACTCGTGTTCTGGCTGATAGTCGTCGCGCTGGCGGGACCGCTGTCCGGCAAGCTGACCGGCGCGGAGAAGAACAACGCTCAGTCGTGGCTGCCGGCCAAGGCCGAGTCGACCAGGGTGCTGAACCTGCAGGCGAAGTTCCAGTCGCCGAACGTCTTCCCCGCCGTCGTGGTCTACGACCGTCCATCCGGCCTGACGGCAGCCGACCGGCATAAGGCCGCGCAGGACGTGGCCGGCTTCACCGGCATCCACGGCGTCGTGCGGGACCAGGTGGCCGGGCCATTCTTCTCGGCCAACGGGAAGGCAGCTCAGACGGTTGTCCCCGTCAACCTGGGATCTAAGGGGTGGAACGGGGCCACCGCGGCGGTCGACAAGCTGAGGTCGATCGCCCACGCCGACTCCGGCGGGCTGGCAGCCCACATCGCTGGCCCGCTCGGCAGTGCCTCCGACTCAGCCAAGTCGTTCAGCGGCATCGACAGCACGCTCCTGATAGCGACGCTGGCAGTCGTGATCATTCTGCTGCTGATCACCTACCGCAGCCCGGTGCTCTGGTTGCTGCCGGTGATCACCGCCGGCATCGCGCTGACCAGCGCTGAAGCACTCATCTACCTACTCGCCGCGCACGCGGGCCTGACCGTGAACGGGCAAAGCGCGGGCATCCTGAACGTGCTGGTCTTCGGCGCGGGAACCGACTATGCCCTGCTGCTGACCGCCAGGTACCGCGAGGAACTCCGCCGGCACGAGGACCGGCACGAGGCCATGGCGGTGGCCCTGCGCAGAGCGGGCCCGGCGATCATCGCGAGCGCCGGCACGGTCATCCTGAGCTTGCTCATGCTGACGTTCGCCGAGCTGAATTCCACCAAGGGCATGGGCCCGGTGCTGGCCATCGGCGTCGGCGTCGCGCTCGTCGCCATGATCACGCTGCTCCCCGCGCTGCTGGTGATCTTCGGCCGGTGGATCTTCTGGCCGGTCAGGCCCACGTACGGTTCAGCGGAGCCGACTAGCAGGGGCTTCTGGGCCCGCGTCGGCCGCAAGGTCGCGGTCCGGCCGCGCGTGGTCTGGGTCAGCACCGCGGTCGTGCTTGGTGTCATGGCCGTCGGCCTCACCGGGCTCAGGGCCAGCGGGCTCACCGCGGCGCAGTCCTTCGCCGGCCACCACCCTGACTCGGTCGTCGGTCAGCGGGTGATCGACAAGAACTTCCCCGCGGGCGTCGGCCAGCCGGTCGTCGTGGTGGGCAGCCCAGGCGCGGCCAGCGGACTGCGTTCGACCCTCGCCGGGGTGCACGGCATCACGGCGGTCACCGCGCCGCAGGTCCATGGCAGCCACGTGTTCCTGGAAGGCACGCTGACATCGGCACCGGACAGCCAGGCGGCGTACGCCACCATCGACCGGGTGCGCTCGGCTGTGCATGCGATACCGGGCGCGGACGCGCTGGTCGGCGGCAATACGGCGGTAAACCTGGACGTTCAGCGGGCTGCGGCGCGTGACCGTAACGTGATCATCCCGCTGATCCTCGCCGTCGTCTTCGTGATCCTGGCCCTGCTGCTCCGCGCCCTCGTCGCGCCGATCATGCTGATCGCCACCGTGGTGCTCTCGTTCGCGGCGGCACTCGGGGTCAGCGGGCTGGTCTTCGACCACGTGTTCCACTTCGGCGGCGCGGATACGTCGTTCCCGCTGTTCGTGTTCGTGTTCCTGGTGGCGCTCGGCATCGATTACAACATCTTCCTGATGACGAGGGTCAGGGAGGAGACCAAACGGCACGGCGCCCGCCGCGGCGCGCTGATCGGGCTCGCGGCTACCGGCGGCGTGATCACGTCGGCCGGGGTGGTGCTGGCGGGGACGTTCGCGGTGCTCGGTACCCTGCCGATCACGTTCCTCGCCGAGCTCGGCTTCGCGGTCGCCTTCGGTGTGCTGCTCGACAGCATCATCGTGCGGTCCATCCTGGTCACCGCCCTGAACCTCGATATCGGCAGCACGGTGTGGTGGCCGAGCCGGCTGGCGCACGAAGCGCTGCCCGACGAGGACCTCACCGGCGAACTAGAGACCGTCGGATCCGCTTCTGCCTGACCGGCGCGGCTAGCAGCCGCCGACACGAGCACGAAATTAGAACACCGATGGCCCAACGGGTGTTTTCTTAGACTCCCGTTGGGCCATCGGTGTTCTATTTCCCGCCCGGGCAAGGGCGGTTTCCCGCCCGGGCAAGGGCGTCCAGGCGCGGTGCTTGACTGGCGGGCGGCGACCGGTGATGGCTACAGCGACCGTTGCCTCAGCCAGTCAAGCGCGTACTGGGCGACCTCCTGCCAGCCATGGTCGATGGTGAGCGAGTGGCCGCGGTCCTCGAACTCCCTGAAGTCCGTGATCGCCGGCGACTTGTGGTAGAGCTTGCGGGTCGAGGTCGTGATCGCGGCCGGCACGGTGTGGTCCCTGCCGCCGGCGATCAGCAGCAGCGGCCCGCGATCCTTGTTGCGGGTGTTGACCTTGGCGGGCGAGCCGGGAACGAAGTTCGCGAACGCCGTCTCGAACAGGGGCCTGCCCGGCGACGGCACGCTCCAGCGGTCGTAGAGCTCGGCCGACTCCGACGCCGGAATGGCGTTGCCGAATCCGTAGCTGAACTGGTCGGCGGTCAGCGCCACGGCCTGCTGCCGGTTGGCCGGCTTGCGCAGCGCGATCGAAGCGACCTTCAGCGCCGAAGGCGGGAGGTTGAGCACGCCTTTGACCGGCGCCGCGTCGATCGCGACCGCGGCCCGGGCGAGCGACTGCCCGAGCAGCCGCTGCGCGATCAAGCCGCCGAAGGAGTGGCCGATCACGATCGGCGGGCTCTCCAGGTCCCTGATGATCCGCGCGTAGTGCTGGACGACGTCTTCGATGCCCTTGCCAGCCACGCTGTCGGGGTTGCGCCTGGTCTCCTCGACGGTGTCGGCGACGCCAGGCCAGCCCGGCGCGACCGCCGTGTGTCCGGCGTCGCGATAGAAGTCTTCCCATGGCCCCCAGGACGTCGGGTGCAGCCACAGGCCGTGCACGAAAAGTACCGGTTCGCCGGGTTGCGACATCGCTCGCTCCCATCGCTCGCTCGTCTTCCCCGCAGTCATACCCACCCGCGTGGAACCTCTCGTGCTGTCCCGTCGGCGGAATCATGGAGATCGGGCTACCAGGCGCGCTCACTCCGGCGTGAAGAGCGTCAGCTGCATGCCGTCGGGGGCCCGGACGCGCGCGTTGCGGTCACCCCGCGGCGTTGTGACGGGCGGCGCGACCTCGCCGGCGCCCGCCGCGACCAGCCTCTGGGCGAGTTCCTCGCTGTCTGGTACCTGCAGCGCCAGCCGGACCGGGCCGGAGACCCTGCGACCCGCCTCGATTTCGTCGACGGCCGCGGCCTGGGCCTGGTCGAACAGCTCGAGGGTCGCCCGGCCCGCTGCCAGGACCACCACCCGGCCGTCATCGGTGCTCCAGTCGGCGAGCTGCTCGAGCCCGAGCGCATCGCGGTAGAAGGCCAGCGCCTGGTCGAAATCGTCGACCGTGAGCGCGATGCGCAGTTCAGTTACCTCAGCCACTGTCGCATCCAATCAGGGACGGGGATCATTCTTTCACCGGGCGCCGGGTCCGACTGTGGTCTCGGCGAGGTGCTGTGCCACTATCGAGTCGACGTTCTCGTCGGGGGTCAGGCCGAGCCGGGCGGCGCGATCGGTGCGGAACGCGGACGGCCAGCTCGTGACGATCCTGGCGATGGCCGGATCGGGTTCCCAGTCGATCAGCGCGGCGGCCTCCCGGCCCGCCGCGCGTTCGAGGGCGCTGACCATGTCCGCGACGGTGACGGTCAGGGCAGGCATGTTGAGCGGGCTCCGCCCGCCCCAGTCTTCTGCGGATGACCGTGCTGCGCGCAGGAGGCCTTCGATCGCCCTGGCCGGCGAGGCGATCGCGGCGGCGGTGTCCGGGCTGACCGGGCAGATCGCCCGCTCGCCGCGCAGCGGCTCGCGGATGATCGACGACAGGAAGCCTGACGCCGCGGCGTTCGGCCCGCCGGGGCGGACCACGACCGTCATCAGGCGGACCGCCCGGCCCCGCAGGTAGCCCTTGCGGGTGTAGTCGGCGACCAGTTGCTCGCCGATGACCTTCTGGGTGCCGTAGCTGGATTGCGGGTTCGGCATCGTCTGGTCGTCGACGACCGCCGGCAACCGATGATCGTCGCTCCCGCCGAACGCGGCGATTGAGCTCGCGAACACCACCACGGGGCTCGTGCCGGCCGCCCGGCAGCAGGCGAGCAGTCGCTGCGTCGCGAGCAGGTTCGCTCGCATCCCGAGGTCGAAGTCGGCCTCGCACTCCGCACTGACGGCGGCGGCGAGGTGGAAGATGACATCCGCGCCTGATAGCCGGCCGGGCCCACCGCGTGCTGGATCCAGCAGGTCGGGCAGGTCACCGCTGATCGCCGTCACAAGTCTGTGCGCCGCTATGTCCTCGGGGACGGGGACGCGGTCGATGAGCGTCAGCCGGCCCAGCCGGCTGGCCGCGCCGCCGGCGATGGCCAGGGTGCCCGTGGCCAGCAGTTCCCTGGCGAGGCGGGCGCCCAGAAAGCCGGCGCCCCCCGTGACCACGACGTTCGTCACGGCTCCTCCTTCGTGTCGGCCTGGGAATCCTGGGCGTCGTCAGAGTGATCGTAGATGCTCGGCGGCCGGGCCTGCTTCTGGCCGGCCTGCGCCGCGAAGGGCTCTGCCTTGATGCGGGACAGGACGCGGGACATGATGCGGGACATGAAGCGGGAACCGCCGCCGGCCGAGGCTGAGCTCCTCGCGGACCAACGCCCGGCCCGTCCCGATGACCCGTCGCTTCGTGCCGCCACTCGCCGGCTCCGCGCGGCCGGCGGCCGCCTTCTCGGGGTTCTTGACGACGACCCGACCGGCTCGCAGGCGATGCACGACGTGCAGGTCGTGACCGTTCTGGACGAGGACGCCTACGCCGGCGCCTTCGATGCCGCGGCAGGAGAGGTGTCGCCCGCTTGCTTCGTGCTCACCAATTCACGCAGCCTGCCCGCGGATGAAGCGGCCGCGGTGACGGCCGATGCCGCGCGCGGACTGCTAGCGGTGGCGACGCGGCGGGGCTCAGCCATCGACCTGATCTCCAGGAGCGACTCGACCCTGCGCGGGCATGTGATCGGGGAGGTCGAGGCGCTGGCTGGCGCGCTCCGGCAGACCGGTCACGCCGACCCCGACGCCGTGCTGTTCGTCCCCGCGTTCATCGAGGCGGGACGGGTGACCGTCGGGGACGTGCACTGGGCCCGCACTGACATCGGCATGGTGCCGGTGGGCGAGACCGAGTTCGCGCGCGACCGGGTCTTCGGCTATACGGCCTCTGACCTGCGGCAGTTCCTGGCGGCGGCGAGCGGATGCGTGCTCCGGCCCGATGCCGTCGCGAGTATCAGCCTGGAAGACATTCGCGTCGGCGGGGTCTCGCGGGTCCGCGAGCTGCTAGCAGGGGCGCGGGACGCGACCTGGGGCGTCGTCAACGCTGCCGCCTACTCCGACCTGGAAACCGTCGCCCACGCGGTGCTGCTCGCCGAGCGGTCCGGGCAGTCGTTCCTGTTCCGCACC
>WNGJ01007335.1_pt1 | contig 11729 bp, 10 predicted proteins | sample 5400611 | NCBI WGS metagenome assembly WNGJ01 (sample SAMN13153375, study PRJNA577476) | soil metagenome | isolation source: 40 cm soil or saprolite under Garry oak tree replicate 1 | place: USA:California | collected 2016-06-15 | reverse complement strand
TTCGAGACCCCAGGTGACTACCGGCGGCGGATCAGATGCTTGAAGCGGTGAAAGCAAGTATGCCGATCGGCGACGCGCGCAGCCGGTCGAGACCACGTGAGAAGCGTGGCGATACCCGACAGCAGAAAGACAGGCGTCAGGATTTAACCGGCCCGCTCGGTTAAGCGTGCGACGTTCCCAGCTAGGGTTCGCGAAGGGTGTATCCGGCGCCCGCGACGGTATGGATCAGGCGGTGCTCAAAGCCATCATCGATCTTCTGGCGCAGACGGTGAATGTGCATGTCGACGATATGCCCGTGCGCCTCAAAATCGTAGGTCCATGCCGCTTCGAGCAGCATCGAGCGAGTCACGACCTGTCCGGCATGGCGAAGCAGGTTCTCGAGCAGGAGATACTCGCGCCGCTGCAACTCGATCCTCCGGCCAGCGCGCGACACGGTGCGCAATTCCGTGTCTAGCTCGAGATCCCCGACTCGAAGAACGGTCTGCCGGTGCGAGCGGCCCCTGCGGCGCGCTAACGCCTCCAACCGCGCCAGCAGCTCGGAGAAGGAATACGGCTTGGTAAGATAGTCGTCGCAGCCGGCCTGCAGCCCCTCGACCCGCGCGGCCGTTGTGGCGACGCCGCTGAGCATCAGCACGAGCGTCCGCCGGTCCCGATGACGCAGGCGCCGGACAAGGGTGACCCCATCGATACCCGGCAGTTTCCGGTCAAGCACAAGCGCGTCGTAAATCCCCTCGATCGCCATTGCCAGGGCCATCTCCCCATCCGCTACGCGGTCGACGATATGCCCGCTTTCGGTCAGACCGCGGACAAGGTAGTCGGCCGTCCGCTGATCATCCTCGGCCACCAGCACGCGCACGCGAGGATCCCCTTACTAACAGCGAATTCACGTCCTGGAGATGAGCATGCCGCATGGAGAGGGCAAGATAGGTCTCTGGGAAACGGGCGATCGGGACAAAGGTTCATGCCCGAACAAGCGGGGTCGCTGCGATGAATAGCCGAGGCTTTGGCGTTTTCACATGGATGTTTCTATGCCTCGCGGGCACTCCCGCCGGTGCGCAACAGCAGCGCGATATGTTGCCGCACCGGCAGTCGCATGCCATCGACCGGAGCCTGTCCCTGTCGGTGCCGGCCACCACTCAACCCCCCTCCAAGGTGGCGATCGGCCGGCAGCTCAAGGAGTACATCGGGGCCGCGTTAACTAGAAGCTTCAGGCAGCCAACTCAGGCGCGTCGCCACGAGGCTTGGATCGCAGTATGATATCAATGCCTTCTCACGAACATGGGACAGCCATGGCCAGAGTGCTGGTCATTGAAGACGATCGCCGGACCGCGGCGGAAATAGCCGCGGCGCTGGGTGACCACGGTTTTGACGTCGAATGCGCCTATACGGGGCGCGACGGGTTGTTGCGCGCGACCGCCGAGAAATACGACGCCATTGTCCTCGACCGGATGCTGCCGGGCGATCTCGACGGGCTCGGCATTTTGGCGACCTTGCGGACGATCCGGACCGAGACACCGGTCCTGATACTCAGCGCGCTTTCGGCGGTCGATGAGCGCGTGCGCGGCTTGCGCGCCGGCGGCGACGATTATCTGACCAAACCGTTTGAGTCGGTCGAGCTGACGGCCCGGCTCGACGTGCTGATTCGGCGCCACTCCATGCCTCAGCAGGAGACGACGCTACGGGTTGGGGACTTGCAGGTCGATCTGTTGACTCGCGAGCTGCGGCGCGCCGGCCGGATGGTTGAGCTTTTGCCGCGCGAGTACCGGCTTCTCGAATATCTGATGCGGCACGCCGGCCGCGTCGTTACGCGCACGATGCTGTTCGAGGAGGTCTGGGGCTATCACTACGACCCGCAGACGAACGTCATCGATGTTCATATCGGCCGCCTGCGCCGCAAGCTCGAAGAAGGCGGGGAGCCGCAGATGATTCACACTGTACGGGGTTCGGGGTATGTCCTCCGTGCGGCTGAGTGACATCCCGCGGACCACCGGCTTTCGGCTCGCGCTGCTTTTCCTCGGCTTAGGCGGCGCCGGCGCCGCCATCCTTTTCGGCTTTCTCTACGTCCAAACCGCCGGCTTTCTGGCGCGCGACGTTGACAACGGGCTCGCGCGCGAGATCCGGGTGCGTGCCGCAATGAGCGCCACCGAGCTGGCGCGGCTAATGAACGATCGCGCCCCGCTCGATCCGGATAACATGCGCCCCTTTGCGCTGTTCGACCGCGCTGCAAATTGGATGGCCGGCAGCCGGGTGACTCTACCACAGCCTCTGCCATCCCCTGACCAGCCGTTCGATTTCACGCTGGCCCACGAAGGCAAGGCAATGCCCTACCGCGGCGTTCTGCATCGGCTGGACACTGGAGAGTTTTTCTTGGCAGCCGAGGACGTAGGCCCGATCCAGCATTTTCGGCACCTGCTTGCGGCAGCAATGTTGTCGGGAGGGCTGGTCGTCCTAATGATCGGATTGGCGGGTGGAATGATTGTCGGCGCGGCCGCGCTGGGCCGCATCGACGGCGTGGCGCTGGCAATCGAACGCATCATCAATGGCAATTTGAGTGAACGCCTGCCGCTCACTCGGAAAGGCGGGGATCTCAACCGACTGATCCGGGTAGTCAACCGAATGGTCGATGAAATCGAGCGTTTGATGAACGAGGTCAAGGGTGTGACCGATAACATCGCCCACGATCTACGCACGCCACTGACGCGGCTCTTGGCCGGCCTCGAAAGGGTGCGGCGACGCGACCCAACGAGTGAGGAGTACGCGGACGCCATTGACGACGCGATCGTAGAAACCAGGGGACTTCTTGCAACGTTCAATGCCCTGCTCCGGATCGCGGAGATTGAAGCCGGAGCGCGTCGCGCCGGTTTCAAAACCCTCGACCTGCAGCCCGTGATCACCGATGTCGCAGATTTCTACGAACCGATGGCCGAGCGGAAGGGTGTTTCGCTTGTGGTCGACAACGAACCTGCCAGCGATGGCCTGTTGGCGGGCGACCCGAGCCTCTTGTTCGAAGCGATTGGCAATCTTGTCGACAACGCGATCAAATTTACCCCATCCGGTGGGGAGGTCGCGTTGCGCGCATTGCGTCGAGGGGACCGCCTCGGCATCGAGGTAAGCGACACCGGCCCGGGCATTCCCGAGGAAGAACGTGTTGCGGTGCTGCGGCGTTTTCACCGCGTCGACAAATGCCGCAATGCGCCGGGCAGCGGCCTCGGCCTAAGCCTCGTCGCCGCCGTGGCGAAGCTGCACGGCTTCGATCTTGCGATCGAGGATGCTCACCCCGGTTGCCGCGTGACGCTGTGGCGCGCCGACATCCCTGGCGAAGACAGACGGTCCGACCCGCAAGACTCCGCCCCAGCCGACGAAACGCCGCCCGAGCCCGCGGCGCGATTGGCGTAAGCCAAGCGAGCGTGCCGAAGGCCCGCTTCGCAGCGCGACTCCGGTTTGCCGACTGCGCAGCCCAGCCGCGGGCGCATTAAAAGAAATTCACGTTTGCGCGAAGCGCTGGCCATCTCACGGCCAGTATCTCTTTCGGACGGTCGTGGCCTGCATCTTCAGCAGGCGTCAGATAGCCAGAGGACCAGAGTCGGATGGAAACGATCAGTTCCGCAGCCGGCGCGCTCGCCGAGCCTCACCCCGCTCTCACCGTTTCGGCTATCGGCTTCACCCACCGCCACGGAGCTCGGGATCGCGACAACGACCTTTGCGCCGCGCTGTTGGCGATTGCCGGTCATGATTTGCGCCAACCCTTGCAGGTTATCATGGGAGCGCACGACATCCTTGCGAAAACCCTCAACGGGAGCGCCGAGCAGATACAACTCGCGCGGCTCGATAGCGCCGCGAGCAAATTGAGCGACAAATTGGATCAGCTCATCGAGGCTCTTCGGCTGTTCGAAGCGTCGAGCGAAAATGGCCAGGAGGCAGTCCAGCTCGGTCCGATTTTCCGAATATCGGAAGCGGAATTCGCCGAACCGGCACGGCTCAAGGGGATCACGCTTCGCGTCATTCCCACCCACGCCGTCGTGTCAAGCAATCCGGTGCTGCTGCACGGCATATTGCGCAACCTGATCCGCAACGCGATCGACTATACGCCACGCGGGGGTGGCGTGCTCGTAGCCGCCCGCCGGCGAGGCGCGGCTATGCACCTCGAAGTGCGCGATAGCGGCGTTGGCGTTCCAGCCGCCGAGTTGGCACACGTCTTCCGCCCGTTTTATCGCGTGGATGCGACACGCGTAGACAGTTTCGGACTCGGGCTCTTTATTGTTAAGCGCGCGGCCGCGTTCCTCGGTCACGCTGTCGAGCTTTACTCGGCGGTAGGACGAGGTTCGCGGTTCGTAGTCGTGGCCGAGACTGCGCCAAATCCAAATCGCATCGGCGACTTGAAGTAGTCGAGCACGAGCACGCCGACCACAGACCGCAAATGATTCGCCGATGCTGCTGCAGGGAAAAGTGACATGTTGACTTGGTCGACCGCGGCGCCCGCCATCGCCGCTGCGTTCCTGGCCTCACTGGTCGAGGTCGTCGAGGCCTTCACGATCGTATTGGCGGCTGCGACCTTACGCGGGTGGCGACCAGCGGCGCTTGGCACTGCTGCCGGGCTCTGCTTGCTCGCTGGGGTTGTCTTGCTGCTCGGGCCGGTTCTCGATGGTATCCCGATCCAGGCGCTTCAGCTGGCGATCGGCGTGTTGCTGCTGTTATTTGGGATGAGCTGGTTGAGGAAGGCCTCATTGCGAGCAGCCGGTGTCATACCGCTCCATGATGAAGACGCCATTTTCGCGACCGAAGCTGATCACCTTGGCGAAGCGGCGCAGCGGCGAGGGAAAAGCCTGGACTGGGTCGCCGGCATGACTGCGCTCAAAGCCGTCGTGCTGGAAGGGCTCGAAGTCGTCTTCATCATCATCGCGATCGGCGCCGGGCATGGGCTCTTACTGCCGGCAAGCGCCGGCGCGCTTGCCGCTTGCGTCCTGGTTCTGGGTTTAGGCGCAATCATTCACCGACCGCTCTCCCGGGTGCCAGAAAATACTCTCAAATTCGGCGTCGGCGTGATGCTCTCCGCTTTTGGCGTGTTCTGGATCGGCGAGGGCCTCGGCGCCGCCTGGCCCGGGGCGGATCTGGCGCTGTTCCCGATTGCCGCCCTGTGGCTCGCCGCTGCCCTGCTCGGCGCGGCACTCGCCCGCAAGGCTGCGGTGGAGATCGCAACATGAAATTTCTTCTCGCTATTGCCGTCGAGTTGGTCGCCATGTTCGCTAGCGACAGCCGGCTGACAATCGGGGTTCTCGCAATCGTCGCCACCGCTGGGTTGTTGATCGGTGTCGCCGGGCTTGAGCCGCTGACCGGGGCAAGCCTGTTGCTTGTCGGTTGCTTGATCCTGCTGATCGACAACGTCCGCCGATTCGCCGCCTCTCGCTAGCCGATCGCTTTTCGCAGCGCCGTCTCGTTACCTCTATGACGGCGAACTGATCGCGACGGTCGAAGCCGCGATCACGGCTCGTTACATCCAAAGGACGGCACGATTTGGCGATAATCCATTCGCCGGCTTCCTCTGCACTGCCCTTACGGATGCTCCCCCAGCACCAGGTGCGCTTGCTGTGGGAAGACGAGAGACTCTCAGTTCCGGTCACAGCCTTCGCGAGTCACAGGCCTCGCACCGCACGGGCAGAACTTCGCATCGATAAACTCGATTTCACCATCGCGCGAGGAGGGCAGCCGTGGTCCGGCCCAAAATTACCGCTCAGCAGCCGCCAGTCTGGCGGCCATCGTAAGGAGTAGGTCGGGATGAAAACGATCAGCATTGCGAGGCGTGTGAGCCTCGCCGCCGCCGTGCTCGCGGGCGTTCTGGCATTAGCCCAGCCAATTGCGGCTCAGGCGCGGGGCGGTGGCGGAGGTGGTCACGGCGGCGGTTTCGGCGGAGGTGGTCACGGCGGCGGCTTCAGTGGTGGCGGCTTCGGTGGCGGCGGGTTCAGTGGCGGCGGGTTCAGTGGTGGCGGTTTTCATGGCGGCATGTTCGGCGCCGGCGGCTTTAGCGGGTCCCAGGGTGGCGGATTTCACGGCGCGCATTTTGGCGGCCGGGACGGCTTTCGGAACCGCGGCGGGTTTGACGGTTGGTCGGGTGGCGAATGGGGATGGGACGCGCCGTACTATGATAACGGTTATGGCAACTCCGATTACGGCGCCGACGGTTACAACGGATACAGCCAGCCTTATACGTCGCAGTATTGGTACTGCCAGAACCCGGCCGGCTATTTCCCCTATGTGCAGCAGTGCGGCACATATTGGCAGCCGGTTCCGGCCGGTTGACCGGATACCCCGATTAAAACCGATTTCATCCCGGTGACAAGTGCGTGCCACGCCCCGGCGCCAAATGATAGCGCGACGGCCGGCATCCGGTACATCGCAGGAGGACACCATGCTTACACCTGTCATCAGCCTTCTCCCAATCGGTGTTTGGCTGACCTATCTCACAATCATTGCGGCTCGCGCCGCGCCGGCGCTTCGGGCTCTCGCTCACCGGGCCGGCCGCGATCGCTAGGCGAAGGCGCGTCCCCGATAAGAATTGGATAACGCCCCGCATCGCGCTCAGCGCCGGTCCAAATCCCGGTACTCACCCGGTACCGAGAGCTGAGGAGCCATTACACACCGCCATACCGCGGCCGCTCGCTCGGAGTTGTGCAGGTAACAACATGGACGATCAACGCTCTCATTCCGCGCCGAACGTCCGCGATGTCGCCGGAGCCTGGGTGCTTTGTTTGGTCATCGCCGCGCTGCTACTGGGACTGGCGAGCGCGACCGGCGGGGGTCTGCCGCCAGCCGCTTCAATGGCCACGGAGGCCCTTCCATGCACATCGGACCTCGGGTTCGGTTGCGGTTCGTCCATGGAGACAGCGCGTGGAAATGCGGGTCCGGTCGCGGCGCTTCACAAATTGACGGTGCCCACACCACATCCTGGTGACCAGCCTCACGGGTGAAACCGATTTCATGTCGGGGCCACCGAGACGCCACGCCCGATCGACATACTGCGTAGACGATCTTGGCGCCAGACGGATCGGCGCTCTCGTTACCCGACAAAATCGGAGGGGTCTGATGCGGCCGCGGACGGCGATTGCCTCTTTGCTAGTGACCGCCGCCCTGATTGGCGGCGGCGCTTATGCCTTTTCCTCCGCCCAATCGAATACTCAGGCAGCGCCCGCTACGACGGGTCCGCCGCCGGTCCCGGTTGTCGCCGAGCCCGTCAAGAGCGGCACTGTGCCGATTTATCTGCGCGGGATCGGCACCGTACAGGCCTACAATACCGATACGATCCGTGCCCAGATTCAAGGGCAGATCACCCAAATCGCGTTCAAGGAAGGCCAGACGGTGCATGCCGGCGATCTGCTGGCGCAGATCGACCCGCGACCGTTTCAGGCACAGCTCGACCAGGCGCTCGCCAACCGCGAGCGTGACCAGGCGCAACTCGTCAATGCGCAGGCCAATCTGCAACGCGACTCGCAGCTTCTGGCCCACGGATATGCCACACCGCAGACCGTCGACCTCGACAAGGCCAATACAGGTCAGTTCGGCGCGGCGGTAAAAGCCGATGAAGCTGCAATCGAGTACGCACAGACACAGCTGGCCTATACCCGCATCACCTCGCCGATCGACGGGGTGACCGGGATCCGCCTGATCGATGTCGGCAACATCGTGCATCCGACCGATCCAAACGGTCTCGTCGTGGTGACGCAGCTGCAGCCGATATCGGTCATCTTCACCCTCCCCGAGACCAATCTGCCGCAAATCCAGCAGGCGATGGCGAAGGGACCACTGACCGTCCTGGCCTACAGCGAGGACAACAAGGTCCAGCTCGACCAGGGCACCCTCGCGGTGCTGGACAACCAGATCATCCAGACCAGCGGCTCGGTTAAGCTCAAGGGCGATTTCCCAAATCCCCAGCACCGCCTGTGGCCAGGCGAGCTCACCAATATCCGCCTGCTGATCGATACCCGGCAAAACGCGCTGACGGTGGCCGCGCCCGCCGTGCAGCAGGGGCCGCAGGGCAGCTACGTGTATGTGATCAAGCCCGACGGGACGGTCGAGAACCGCACAGTCCAGGTGGCGCAGGTCGGCGCCCGCAACGCCGTCATCGATTCCGGCCTGCAGGCGAACGAGGAGGTCGTTATCGGCGGGCAGTCGCGGCTGCAGCCCGGCAGCCCCGTCACGATGCTGCACGGCAAGGCGGCCCAGGCGCTGCTCGCTCAGAGCGCCCAGCAGACGGTCATCCCATGAACATCTCCGCCCCGTTCATCAATCGACCCATCGCGACCGTGCTGCTGATGGTCGGACTGTTGCTGTGCGGCCTGGCGAGCTATCGGCTGCTGCCGGTTGCGTCCCTGCCGAATGTGAATTACCCGACGATCTCCGTGACGGCACAATTGCCGGGCGCCGATCCGCAGACGATGGCGTCCTCCGTGGCGACGCCGCTCGAGGAGCAGTTCGGACAGATTCCGGGCATCGTCCAGATGACCTCGTCGAGCACGCTCGGTTTCACCTCGGTCACGGTGCAATTCGATTTGGCCCGCAACGTCGATGGCGCGGCGGCGGACGTTTTGGCCGCGATCAACGCCGCCGGCGGACAGTTGCCGCCGAACATGACCTACCCGCCGACAATCCGGAAGGTCAACCCGGCGGACACGCCGATCCTGGTGCTGGCGGTCACCTCCGACACGGTACCCCTCACCACGGTCGATGCGTATGCCGAGAATATATTGCTGCAAAAGATCTCGCAGATTTCGGGGGTCGGCCTCGTCGGCATCGGCGGCCAGCAGAAGCCGGCAATTCGCGTCCAGGTCAACCCGCAGGCGCTGGCCTCGCGCGGCCTCAGCCTCGAGACCGTGCGCACCGTCCTGGGGCAAGCCAATGTCGACCTTCCTAAAGGCACGCTGAATAGCCAGCAGCAGACGTATACGCTCAACACGAACGATCAGCTGCTGACGCCCGAGGCGTACAACAATCTGATCATTGCTTATCAGAACGGCTCGCCGGTCCGCGTGCGCGATATCGGCCAGGCGGTCTCGGCGCCGGAGAACGACCTGCTCGCCGGCTGGATGAACCAGCAACGGGCGATCATCCTCGCCGTCCAGCGGCAACCCGGTGCCAACGTCATCGCGACCGTAGACCGGGTCAAGGCGATGCTGCCGCAACTGGAGGCCTCCATCCCGCCGACTATCAAGGTGTCGATCCTTTCCGACCGTACCCAGACCATCCGTGCCTCGGTCAGCGACGTGCAATTCACATTGCTGCTCAGCGTCGCGTTGGTGGTGATGGTAATTTTTCTGTTCCTGCGCAATGTCTGGGCGACGATCATCCCGGCCGTCACCGTGCCGCTGTCCTTGGTCGGAACCTTTGCCGTTCTGTACGAGCTCGGTTACGGCCTCGACAATCTGTCGCTGATGGCCCTGACCATCGCGGTGGGCTTCGTCGTCGATGACGCGGTTGTCGTCATCGAGAACGTGCACCGCTACCTCGAAGAGGGGCTGAGCCCGATGGAAGCCGCCGTCAAGGGCGCGGGCGAGATCGGCTTCACGATCGTCTCGATCACGCTGTCCCTGATCGCCGTCTTTATCCCGCTGTTCCTGATGGGCGGCTATGTCGGCCTCCTGTTCCGCGAATTTGCGGTCACCGTCAGCGTCTCGCTGGTGCTCTCGCTGGTGATCGCGCTGACCCTGACGCCGATGATGTGCTCGCGCCTGCTTCGGGCCGAGGACCCGGCGAAGCATGGCCGCCTGTATCGGCTGTTCGAGGCCGGCTTCGACGGTCTGTTGGGCGGCTACGAGCGCAGCCTCAAAATTGCGCTGCGCCACCGCTTCATGACGCTGATGGTCATGCTGGGGACGATCGGCGTCACCGGGTATCTGTATGTGATCATCCCCAAAGGTTTCTTCCCACAACAGGACACCGGGATGATCATCGCGATTGCCGAGGCGGCCCAGAGCATCTCCTTTCCGGCGATGGAGGGTCGCATGGAGGCGGTGATCGGCGTTATCCAGAAGGACCCGGCGGTGGCTTCGGTCGGCTCGCAGATCGGCGCGACGGGGACGACGACGCTCAATGACGGTCGCCTGTTCATCGCCCTGAAGCCAAAGACCGAACGGAGCGCGAGCGCCGACCAGGTGATCGGCCGATTGCGGCAGCAGCTAGGTAAGCTGCAGGGTGTCACGGTCTACATGCAGGCGGCGCAGGACATTACGATCGGCGCTCGCGTCTCGCGCACGCAGTATCAATATTCGCTGGTCGATGCCGATGCCGGCGAGCTGAACCACTGGGCGCCGCTCTTCTTGGACAAGATCAAGGGCGTTCCCGGGATTACCGACGTCGCCAGCGACCAGGCAAATGCCGGACCGCTGCTCGACATCGCGGTCAATCGCGACGCCGCGTCGCGCTATGGGATATTGCCGCAGACGATCGACAATACGCTCGGCGACGCGTTCGGCCAGCGCATCGTCTCGACGATGTTCACGACGCTCAACCAATACCACGTCGTGCTGGAAGTCCAGCCGCAGTTCCAGACAGGGCCGCAAGCGCTAAGCCAATTATACGTCAACACGCCGAACGGCGAGCAGGTACCGATGCGAGCCCTGGTCGACAACGTGACCAAGGTGGCGCCGATCATCGTCAATCACCAGGGCCAGTTCCCGTCGGTGACGCTGTCGTTCAACTTGCAGCCGGGCGTATCGATCGGCGACGCCGTCGCTGCGATTCACCAGATCGAGCAGCAGCTCGGCAAGCCTGCCTCGCTGGCGACCAGCTTCCAGGGCAATGCCAATGCGTTCATCTCGTCGCTGTCCAGCGAGCCGATCCTCGTCGCGGCGGCGCTCGTCGTCATCTACATCATCCTCGGCGTGCTCTACGAAAGCTTCGTTCACCCGATCACGATCCTGTCGACACTGCCCTCGGCCGGGATCGGCGCGCTGTTGATGCTGATGATCTTCCATTATGACCTCAGTGTCATCGCACTGATCGGCATCATTCTGTTGATCGGCATCGTCAAGAAGAACGGCATCATGCTCGTCGACTTCGGGCTCGATGCCGAGCGCAACCGGGGCATGACCCCCGAGGAGTCGATTTACCGCGCCTGCGTGTTGCGCTTCCGACCCATCCTGATGACGACGATGGCGGCGCTGCTGGGCGGCGTGCCGCTGATGCTCGGCACCGGCACCGGCTCCGAGATCCGCCAGCCGCTCGGCTACAGCATTGTCGGCGGGCTGCTGCTGTCGCAGGTGCTGACGCTCTACACGACGCCTGTCGTCTACCTCTACCTCGACCGCCTCGGTGGCGCGATAAGCAGTCTGCAAGCCCGTCTGAAGCGGACTCGAGAGCCGCCGTCCGCCAACACTCGTCAGGATGATAAAGCCGACAGAACCTTCGTGCAGCCTTTAGCAGGAGAATGACCGTGCGTAACTATCGTGCTTCGGTATCGATATTGTTTGGACTTGTGGCGCTTGCCGGTTTGATGCCGACGGCGATGGCGAGTCCCGACGGTCTACAGGTCCCAGCACTGAGCGCGGGAGCGGCGCGGGTCTGGTTTCTGCGTCCTGCCGGCGCCAATAGCTCTGCCTTGGGAGCTGCGCCCATGATCTACGCCAATGGCACACCGGTCGCGGACATCCCGGCCAATGCCGCGTTTTATCGCGATTTCGCGCCCGGGACCTATAGGTTCACGGTGCAGCCCTACGGTAGCCCGAACAAGAAAGCAGATACCG
>WNGJ01019076.1_pt1 | contig 11730 bp, 8 predicted proteins | sample 5400611 | NCBI WGS metagenome assembly WNGJ01 (sample SAMN13153375, study PRJNA577476) | soil metagenome | isolation source: 40 cm soil or saprolite under Garry oak tree replicate 1 | place: USA:California | collected 2016-06-15 | reverse complement strand
CCGCTGCTACTCGCGATGACGATGTCGATCCTCGGATCGGCCGCGCTGCTGGCCTGCATATTTCCGGCGCGTCGGGCGTCGCAAGTCGATCCTATCGTTGCGCTTCGTTATGAATAATCCAGGAGTTCTGATCTATGATTGCTGATCTGCGTTTTGCCGTCCGGATGCTCATTAAGTATCCGGCTTTTTCCATTGTTGCATTCCTGGCCTTGGTTCTTGGAATTGGCGCGAACACGACCGTTTTCGGCATCATCAACGCATTGCTGCTACGACCGTTGCCGGTCGGCCACTCAGAAGGAGTCGTAAAAGTTTTTACGACCGATAACCACATTCCGGGAAAACTATCGATGTCCTATCTGAACTTCCAGGATTACGCCAAACAGAACACGGCGTTCAGTTCCATGGCGGCATACACGTTTGCGGGAATGGGAATGACCCGTGGCACCGATACGTTGAACGTCGTCGGCCTGCTCGTTAGCGGAAATTATTTCGACCTGCTTCAGGTGAAACCGCACCTCGGCCGCACATTCTTGCCGGAAGAAGATGCAACGCCTAACGGCCACCCCGTCGTCGTCCTGGGCTACAGCTTTTGGAAAAAACTTGGAGCCGATCCGGCGATTGTCGGCAGTCCAATTACATTAAACGGACATTCTTTCACCGTCCTCGGGGTAGTGCCGGCTGCTTTTACTGGCGTCGACGTCGGTTTCTCTCCGGATCTTTGGGTGCCGATCTCAATGCACCAATGGGTACGGCCAGGGGCGGACTTTTGGTTCGAGTCACGCCGAGCGCTGTTGCTGAACATTATTGCGCGGCTGAAGCCCGGGGTGACGATGTCCGAGGCTCAGGCGCAAATGCGCACGATCGCGAAACAGCTCGAACAGGCTTATCCCGACGTAAATAAAGAGCGCTCGATTGCGCTGATGTCCCTTGAGGCAGCCAAGTCCCAAGGGCTAGCCGGGCCGACTAATGAAAATCTCGCTCGCGACGTGTCGCTTCTTTTACTGGTTGCGTCAGCGAGCATTCTGCTGATTGCGTGTGCAAACGTCGCCAACTTATTGCTCGCGCGATCCACTGCTCGCCAGCGTGAAATGGCAGTTCGTTTGGCGCTGGGAGCGGGCCGCGGACGAATCGTGCGACAATTGTTGACCGAAAGCATCCTGCTCGGCGTGATTGGCGGTGCCGGTGGCGTTATTCTTGCCTATTGCCTCGGTGATGTCCTGATCGCTCTGCTTCCGCCGACTCCATTTCCAATTACCTTGAATCCGCAGCCGGACTGGCGAGTCCTCATTTTTTCGTTCGTTGTCGCCGTTTTGAGTGGCGTCATATTTGGACTGGCGCCCGCCCTGCAAATGGCGCGCTGGAATCTCAATCAGGGATTACGCGAACGCGCTTCCACCGGAGGCGGGGCAGTCACCCGACTTAATCTGCGCAGTTTGCTGGTGGTTGCACAGATCGCCGTCTCTCTCCTTCTTCTGATCGGATCCGGGTTGTTTCTGAAGTCGTTTTACGAAGCCCAGGCAATCAATCCGGGGTTTCGGACCGACAATCTCGACCTTGTTACGATCAATCCAGTGCTTGCCCGCTACGATACCGATCGCGCTCTTCAGGTCGTGCGCGCGATCCTCGATCAAATCAGACACGATCCACGTGTTGCTGGGGCCGATGTAAATAATTGGGTCCCGCTTCAGGGCGGCGAAGCACGAACGATCGTGATCGACGGCCGCGATCCCAACGACGAACACAATCGGCGGTTCGCAAATTATAGCCCGATCACTCCTGGTTACTTTCAAACCATGGGCATCCAGCTTTTGCGCGGCCGTAACTTTACACAGCAGGATGCGGAGAAAAACGCCGCGCCCGTTGCAATCATCGACGAAACCATGGCCAAGCAGTTTTGGCCGAACGAAGATGCTTTGGGGCGCCGATTCAGATTCATGATCGACAAGGCACCGATCGAAGTAATTGGAATCGCACGCGACTCCAAGGCGACTACGCTCGGTGAAGTCCCGGTTCCGATGGTTTACTGGCCGCTAAAGGAAATTACTGACGCCGGAATTACCCTTTTTGTTCACACGACCGGCGCACCGGGTGTGATGCTTAGCCAGATTCGGCAGATTGTTCGCGATGTGGATGTGCATATTCCAATCACTTATGAGAAGACAATTCGCGACCACATGGCGATTGCGCTCTGGCCGTCATGGATGGGTGCAATGTTGCTGGGGAGTCTTGGCTTGCTCGCGTTCATCCTGGCATCAATGGGAGTCTATGGAGTGATGGCCTATTCGGTCAGTCAACGAACACGCGAATTAGGAATTCGGATGGCGCTCGGCGCACAAACGAGTCAGGTGATCCAACTCGTGTTGCGCCAGGGCATGTTCCTCGCGGCGATTGGCCTGGTTTTTGGTTTGTTTGCCGCCTTCGGATCGACTCGTCTCGCTGGATCCCTGCTTTATGGAGTAAATCCGAGTGACCCGGTAATTTTTATCGGCGTGACTTCACTGCTCGCGTTTGCCGCGTTTGCGGCCTGCTATTTCCCGGCGCGACGCGCGTTGAAAATCAACCCAGTCATTGCGCTGCGGACCGAATGAAAAGCTTCCGCTAACGGCGAAAATTTCGCAAGAGCTTGCGTGGTTGGCAGCTTTGCATATCGGTGCTAACGCTCTCTTACATATCCGTGTCGCAAACTTTCATATGCACTTGCGTTTTATAATTTCCTTTGTCTCTGCTGCTGTCATCGTGTTGGCAGGATTCGCTCAAGATACAAGTCAGCTGACTGTCGATCATTTGGTTTCAAAAAATATCGAAGCCAAGGGCGGAGCCGATGCGCTACACGCGCTGCAATCGTTGCGTCTTAGCGGCAAAATGCTCGTGCAACAGGGCCAGGTCCAGCGTGCTTATCTGCAAACGAAAAAGCGTCCGGCCGACGTGCGGACGGAAGAAACGCTTCAAGGCATGACCCAGGTCGTGGCATACGACGGAAAAGAGGGATGGAAAATCTCGCCATTTCAGGGGCGTAAAGATCCGGAAAGACTCTCAGCGGATGATCTGAAGCCGTTAGCGGAGCGGGCGGAGATCGATGGACCGCTGGTGGATTGGAAGGCGAAAGGAAGCACTGTTGAATATCTCGGCACTGAGGAGGTCGATGGAACGCTTGCGCACAAACTAAAAGTCGTGCGCAAAAACGGGGACGTGAGCTTTGTTTATCTCGACCCGGATCATTTCCTGGAGATTCGCATTCTGACTCAGCGAATGAGACACGGCGCTTACGAGGAAGTTGAGACTGATCTCGGAGACTACGAGAAAACGGCGGGCGTATTCGTTCCGACCTCAATCGAGTCCGGGCGCAAAGGAGATCCTGACAAGAACAAGGTCATCATCGACAAAGTGGAAGCCAACGTGCCCGTTGACGACGCCATTTTCCATTTCCCAGCCGCTTCCAAATAAAATCCTTACTGAGTTATGCGCTCTCTGAAGTCTGTTTTGTCTGCTGCGCTGTTTCTTTGCACCGTTCTCTGTCACGCTGATGACTTGCCCTATAGTTCTGCAACCATCTCTGGGCTTGGCGCGCGCAACATCGGTTCCGCAACGATGAGCGGCCGCATCTCGGCGATTGCCGCAACACGAGAACCATCTGGTAAAATCACGCTCTTCGTCGCCGCCGCCAGCGGCGGCGTCTGGAAATCAGATGACGGCGGCACGCGATTCCGTCCAGTCTTCGACGAGCAGCCCGTGCAATCGATCGGCGCGCTCGCGCTTGACCCGAAAGATTCGAAACACGTCTGGGTCGGAACAGGCGAATCGTGGACGCGCAACAGCGTCTCAATTGGCGACGGAATCTACAAGTCAACCGATGGCGGCGAAACGTGGACGCATGCTGGGTTGGAAAACTCGGAGCGCATCGCAAAAATCATAGTGAGTGCAAAGAACAGCGACACAGTTTTTGTGGCTGTGCCGGGCGCGCTTTGGAGCGATTCGCCGGATCGCGGTCTGTACCAGACGACCGACGGCGGCAAGACGTGGAAACAAATTCTCAAAGGCGGCAATCTTTCTACGGGTTGCACGTCGATTGCTATGGATCCGACGAATCCCGACGTGATGTTCGCCGCGATGTGGGATTTCCGGCGCAAAGGCTGGGAATATCGCTCCGGCGGCGAGGGCCCCACAGCCCCTTCGGCCAGCGGTCTGTTTCGTACCACAGATGGCGGCGACACGTGGACTGAGATTACGCCCGAGGCCAACAAAGGTTTCCCAAAGAAACCGTATGGCCGCATCGCTGTGGCCGTCGCTCCTTCGAATGCGAAGCGCGTTTACGCGTTTGTCGAATCGCCGGACAGCGCGCTCTTCGTCTCTGACGACGGCGGCGTGACCTGGAACAAGCGCGACAAAAGCCAGTGGATGGTGTGGCGGCCGTTTTACTTCGCGAATCTGATTGTCGATCCAAAAAATCCCGATCGCGTGTTCAAGCCCGACGGCGCCCTGATTGTCAGCGATGATGGCGGCAAGAGTTTCGCAGTCGTAGGTGGTTTTCTAGGGACGCACGGGGACGCGCATGATGTGTGGATCGATCCCACCAACACGCAAGTTGTGTTTGTCGGCGACGACGGCGGGATGTGGTACTCCTACAATGGCGGCAGCAAATGGTGGAAAGGGAACAATCTGCCCGTGTCGCAGTTTTATCACGTCAGCCTCGACGATAACGATCCCTATCGCGTCTATGGGGGGTTGCAGGACAATAGTTCCTTCGTGGGCGAATCACAGTACCCCGGCGGCATCACCAATGCGCAGTGGGAAAATATGTACAACGGCGATGGCTTCTGGATGTTTCAGGATCCGGCTGATCCCGATTACATCTATGCCGAATATCAAGGCGGCGAGATCGGACGAATAAATCGCCACACGCATGAAGCTCGCAACATTAAACCAAGACCGAATTACAAGGAAAAACTCCGATTTAACTGGAACACGCCGATCGCGCTGTCGCCGAATGAAAAAGGGACGCTCTACATCGGCGCGCAGTTTTTATTTCGTTCTAGCAATCACGGACAGACCTGGGAACGCATCTCACCCGATCTGACCACGAATGATCCTCAGAAGCAGAAGCAGGAGCAATCCGGCGGCGTGACCGTGGACAATTCGTCGGCGGAGATGCATACCACGATTTATTCGATCAGCGAATCGCCCAAGGATAAATCGCTAATTTGGGTCGGCACCGATGACGGCAATCTTCAGCTTACCCGGGACGGCGGGAAAAAATGGACCAACGTCATCGGCAACGTTCCCGGTTTGCCAAAGAATTCATGGGTGAGTTGGGTACAGGCCAGCAACTTCGACGCCGGCACGGCTTACGCTGCGTTTGATCGACATACGTTCGGCGATATGGCGCCGTACGTTTTCAAAACAACAGATTACGGCAAAACCTGGACGCCGCTGGTTACGTCGCAGGATGTGAAAGGCGTTCGCGGATATGCGCACGTCATCAAGGAAGACTTGGTGAAACCGGATCTGCTGTTCCTCGGCACAGAGTTTGGGCTTTGGATCTCGATCGACGGCGGAAAAAACTGGGCACAATTCAAAGGCAACCATTTCCCCGCTGTTGCTGTTCGCGATCTGGCAATTCATCCGCGCGACAACGAGCTGGTTCTGGCAACGCACGGCCGCGGCATCTGGATCGTGGATGATATCACGCCGCTGCGCGCTTTGACGCCGGATCTCCTTACTCAGGATGTCGCTTTCGTTTCAGCGCGTCCCGTTCAGCAGCGAATTGAAGGCAGCGGCGGCTGGGCCAATGGCGACGCGGTATTTATCGGCGATAATCCACCGGACGCGGCCGTGATCAATTACTATGAGCGCCAACGACATCTTTTTGGTAAATTGAAACTGGAAGTTTTGGATTCCTCCGGGCGCGTCATTGACGAATTGCCGGCCAGCAGACGTCCGGGTCTTAATCGCGTGACCTGGGCGATGCGCGCAAAACCGCCGCGTGTGCCGCCTGCTGCACAGATTGCTCAAGGGGGGACACGCGGGCCGCGTCTCGTGCCTGGCGTGTACACCGTCCGACTCACCAAGGCCGGAAAAGTTTCGGAGACAAAGCTGACGATCGGTTTAGATCGCCGGGCGAAATTCAGTGAAGCCGATCGGAAAGCGCAGTTCGACGCAGCGATGAAGGTCCACGCGCTATTTGGGGAAGAAAGCGCACTGATGGATCGGATCCTCTCTTTGCGAAAAGCGTTGGCCCAGAGCGGCGCGGCCTTGCCGGAGGGCGACCCGCTTCGCAAAAACGTGAGCGACTTCGACGGAAAAATTGACGGCGTACGTAAGAAAATCGTCGCCACCACTGAAGGAGGCGCGATCACCGGCGAAGAACGTTTGCGAGAACACACCGACCAGCTTTACGGCGCAATCCTCAGTTACGAAGGCAAACCCGGCGACTACCAGCTCGCATACATCGAGACGCTGAAACGCGAACTCGGCGACGTGACAAAAGACTTCGATCAACTGCTCGCAACAGATCTGCCGGCATTAAACGAATCTCTCAAGTCCAAAGGCCAGCAGCCAATCTCTGCGCCGGCAGCCAGCGCCAGCGCACATGATACCAAGTCTGATGCCAGCGAGACAGTAGCCGCAAACGCATCGCTCCCTGCCGATTTCCGCCTTTGCCAGTAGCCCTTGGCCGCGGCTACAACAAAACGCCGCAACGCTTGGTCGTGAGTCTCAGGGCAAGGTAACAACGGCGTTACTTTTGCCATCGTTTTCGTCAACAACTCCAGGCGCCGTCGCGGGGTCTAATTAGTAGAAAGGTACAATTATCTATGAAAACAAGACGCATGTTTCTCTTAGTCGGCGTCGCAGTGCTGAGCTTGACTACAAGCATTGCATCTGCGGCCATGCATGCCTCACCAACGATGACGCGACCCACGATGACGCAGCCAGCACCGCGCGTTGCGCAAAGGGGAATGACGGGCACGCATCGGTTCTTTGGCGATCGCTTCCGCCGTTTCCACAATCGAACGTTCGTCTTCTTCGACACGTTTGGTTTTCCAATCTTCTATCCGTATCCCTATTATGGGTACTACTACCCGTACGATTACTACGATTCCCAAAATTACGGATTGCCCGCCTACGGCGTGATCGACGGCAGGTTCTCGAAAATGTTGGGTCTCGCTTGACTTAATCCTAGGCACTCACCATCCGATCGGGCAAGCGACACGTCCGCTGGTCGCTCGGCCGGATATTGCGCGGCCGTGGTAACGAGGCTGCCCCTTGCCGATCTGCGCAGAGCATGATTTATGGAAGCGAGCTCGCGAGTTTCTGCATGGAAGCGTTCAGTCTGGAGCGCTTTTGCGCAATCTTTTGATGGAGGAAATTGTAGAGCACTATGAGACATTCAAACTAATGAGCCAATTCGAGATGCCGCCGGCATGACAACGCCTCAGCCCGAATACCGCCGGTTGCTGCGTCAAACGTTGATCACAACGGCTTTGTGCATCGCCGCCGTATCGGTCTGTTACTTCTGGATTGATCGCTCCGTCGCGTTCTTTGTGTATCGCCACCACATCAACACGATCCAGGTTTTTCGATGGCTCACTTATCCGCCGCCAGAACTCCAGAATTGGTCGGCTCTGGTGTTAACGATCTTAATGGTTCGACGGGCGTGGGGACCATTTCTGCGCTGGCAAAAGGTGCTGCTCGTCGCGTGTCTCAGCTTGATTGTTGCCGATGATTTCCGCATCTCGTTAGGGGATGTTTTTGGTCGTTATTGGCCGGAGACTTGGACCCACGATAATCCATCGCTCATCGGCACCGGCACATACGGTTTTCATCCCTTTCAGCGCGGCGATGACATCGGCAGCTTTCCGTCAGGTCACGCCTGCAGAATCCTCGGGTTCGCCACCGTCTGGATGATTGCGATGCCCCACAGTCGAGTCATAGCGACGGTTCTTTGTGCTCCAATGCTCGTGAGTCTTGTAGCGATGAATTATCATTTCGTCAGCGATGTCATCGCGGGCAGCGTTTTGGGCGGAATCATCGCCACATACGCGGCGCATTTGGCGCGGCTCGAATTGACTTGAGAGAACCCGGTAATTATTCAAACTAATGAGCCAATTCGAGGTGCCCGCTTGATCTTTCGCTCTTCGATTTTCGCGCGAGTCGGTGTAAACGCGCTGGTCGCCTTTGTTGCTCTTTGGGCCGCAGTTGTCACTCTTGCCGCACGAGACGGATCCAAACAGTGGATTGTCTTGAACAATTGCCGGCTCATCGCCAACCCGGCGAATGACGGCGACAGTTTTCACGTGAGCGCAGGCGAAAAGGAATACATCTTCCGCCTCTACTTGGTTGACGCGCCGGAAACGGATGAAATGACTCCGGGGCGCCTGGTCGAACAAGCGAATTACTTTGGGATCAGTGTGCCGCAGGCCATCGAAGTGGGGCGAGCGGCAACAGAGTTCACGCGAGAGAAATTGTCCGAACCGTTCATCGTGTTCACGAACATGTCAGATGCGATGGGGCAGAGCAGGCTCGAGCGGTTTTACGCGTATGTTCAGACCAAAGACGGCGACCTCGGCGAGCAGTTGGTTCGCAACGGGCTTGCGCGAATCTACGGATTCAAAGCGGCGCCACCCGGATTAAGAAATTTGCGAGTGGAAATGGAAAAGCTTCAGCAACTCGAGAACGAAGCCAAACAGGAGAAGATTGGAGCGTGGGGCGTCAGCATCGGTCGATTAAACGCAATCGCAGCGAACTCGGGTCCGTTTAGTCATTTCGCCCCATACCAAAAGCCTCGAGGACCTGGAACGCCTCCAGCTTCACCCTCGTTTTTGTCCACGCCGAAATCGCGCGCGCCAACGGCACCCGGCGGCGCACCTGAGCTGAACAGATCGCATCCAAAAGAAAAAATTCCGCTCGGCGGGATCGCCATCAACACGGCGACAGAGAAAGAACTGACGACGGTGCCAGGGATCGGACACGTAATGGCGGCTCGAATTATCGCAGCGCGACCGTTCCGAAGCGCTGACGACCTGAAAAGAGTGAGCGGGATCGGCGATAAAAAATACGCGCAGATCCGGCCCTATTTTCAGTGAGGAATAAGATGGCGGCGCTCGCCGTTGAACGCTGAATTTGCCCGAGAGCCATCGCAGTCATCATGCCAGACTCCGTTGGCTGCAGCCTTCATTGGGCCGGACTTATTGGTCCTCGGTCGCATTTTCCAGTTCTTTGTTATGTTTGTTGTTGTCCTGAATGGTCTTATCTACGCTCTTCCTGAGTTTTGTTCCGTCGTATCCCACGAGATCGGCAGCCTGCAGCGGCTTGGTTTTTTCACTCGATTCATTGTTGCCTTGAGAGTCGGGATTTGTGACGACAGTTTCCTTTTGACATCCGGATGAAACTAAAATCGCCGCGGAAATGATTGCGAGGCACCGGAGGAGAAGCAGGACTTTCATAGGTTTAGCGAGGAATATGCGAATATTTAAGAAAGGTTACGAGCATTTTCTCGCCTTCATTTTGCCAAAGGCAATTTGATCAAGCCGTCGGAAAAACGCGCCCGAAGAGATTCGAACTCCTAACCTTCTGATCCGTAGTCAGATGCTCTATCCAGTTGAGCTACGGGCGCCCGAGAGCCACCTAATTTGCGGAGGAAGGCCAGGGCGGTCAAATAATGCCAAAGATTTTAAAATTTACGGCCACTTTTGAAATCAGAAACGATTGGCTTACGCAGCCTCATGGAATTGACATCGCGAAATCAATTCACCCTGCGACCTAAACCGACCAGCCGGACTCTCCCGGTCGCAGGTCGTCTAATTACAAACTCACGTCTGTTCAGTCGCGAGAACAGCGTAACTGGAGAAATAGGATGAACAAGCAAGACTCGGACTATTATGATTTGGCCCACGGGATAACTCGTCGAAGATTTATCGGTACCGCCGCTGGCGGCAGCGCGGCACTGTTAACCGGGGGACTGGCTTCCTTATTACAATCAACGGTGTCGGCGGCGGGTTTCGATTTCATCGAGGCGACGATTCCTCAGCTGCAAGCCGCGATGGCTTCTGGTGCGCTGACGAGCGCAGGCCTGACGATGGGTTACATCAAGCGAATCCAGTCGCTGAACCCAACTCTGCACGCCGTGATTGAAGTGAATCCGAATGCGGTTGCGATTGCTACTGCTCTTGATAACGAACGGCGCGCCGGAAATGTGCGCGGCCCTCTGCATGGCATTCCCCTTCTTGTTAAAGACAACATCGCTACGAAGGACAACATGCAGACCACGGCAGGCTCGCTCGCGATTTATGGTAGCCAGGTTCCGGCGGACGCGCCGCTCATCCAAAAATTGCGCGCGGCTGGTGCAATCATTCTCGGCAAAGCCAATCTCGGCGAATGGGCAAACTTCCGGGACGATGAGGCTGAGACCTATCCTCTAGCAGTCGGTTGGAGCGCGCGCGGTGGGAGTACGAACAATGCCTATGACTTGAGTTACACGTCGTGGGGCTCAAGCTCCGGCTCCGGCGCTGGCGCAGCAGCGAATCTGTGCGCAGCGGCGGTTGGCACCGAAACGGACGGTTCCATCACCGGCCCGTCAGCGGTCGAAAACATCTTTGGTTTGAAGCCGACGCTCGGGTTGATTTCGCAGGACGGAATCGTTCCGATCAGTCATCAGCAAGACACTGCCGGGCCGATGGCGCGTTCGGTCACCGACGTCGCGATTCTGCTGGGCATTATGCAATCGCCGCAAACCGATTACACGCCGCTTCTTCAGCGGGGCGCGCTGAAGGGCAAGAGAATCGGCCGCGACGTGCGTTACTTCGTTTACAGCTATTACGGAAGCGGCATTCCAGGCGACGAGCTGACGGTCGCGTTTGCGGAGAACGCGTTGAGCGTAATGGAAAGCCTTGGCGCCACCGTTGTGGACACAGATACAGGCGACGTATACGCCTACGCTGTAAACCCCCCCGACGAGTTCACTGCCCTGTTGTTCGAATTCAGGGCGCAAATCGCAGACTACCTCGCCACGCTTACACACACGGACATGCGGACGTTGGCTGACTTGATTGCTTTCAACCAAGCACATTGTCCGCAAGAGCTGGTTTACTACGACCAGGACGTGTTCTTGTTGTCGGAGCAGTTTGTCGGTTATCCCAACGATCTGAGCTACATCGCTGCGCGAACCAATGCGCGGACTTTAGCCCGCACTGGAATTGATAATGCACTGCAAGCCCAGAACCTCGATGCCATTGTTGCGCCGCATCTGACGAACTCAACAGGACCGGCAGTCGCAGGTTATCCGAACTTCTCGATGCCAGTCGGGATTCGATCCTCGGGCAGACCAGCCGGCATGTTAATGTACAGCACGGCCTTCCGCGAGGCGCAGTTGATCGCCATGGCCTACGATCTGGAGCAAGCGCTCAATGCGCGGCAGCAGCCGCAGTTGCTCGGCGCCATCCAGCCGATCCCGAACGGCGGATTTTGCACCGGTCATCAGCCGCAAGGCAAAGCACACCTGCCGCACGGCCGCTTCTTCTAAGATTGCGACGCTTTAGTGTTGAGCAGGCGAGCAGAACTGCAATTCTGCTCGCGTGACGATTTTTCTCGGGTGCGGGTTTGCGGCAAAATATCGCGAGGGCGGCGGCGTTCTCTCTGTTCCGCTGCAATGGATGCTTGGCCTGCGCAGGTTGAAATTGGACGCGATCTGGCTCGAGCTTCTACCGGCGACCGCAAATGTACTCGAAGATCGACATC
>WNGJ01013104.1_pt1 | contig 11730 bp, 14 predicted proteins | sample 5400611 | NCBI WGS metagenome assembly WNGJ01 (sample SAMN13153375, study PRJNA577476) | soil metagenome | isolation source: 40 cm soil or saprolite under Garry oak tree replicate 1 | place: USA:California | collected 2016-06-15 | reverse complement strand
CGGGCTGATGGAGTACTTGATCGTCGAGACGATCGCGTGGGCGCGCGAGCACGGCGTCCGCGAGGTCTCGCTCAATTTTTCCGTCTTCGCGGAGTACCTGCGCGGCACCGGTCTGCTGCGTGCCGTGCTGCTGAAGCTCGACCGGCTCTTCCAGCTCGAGCGGCTGCATGCCTTCAACCGCAAGTTCTTCCCGGAGTGGCGCCGGCGCTACTTCTGCTTCGAGCGCTGGAGCGACCTGCCGATCGCCGGTGTCGCCTACCTGCACGCCGAATCGCTCCTCACCCCGCCAGGGCCCTGGGCGAAGACGCACGACCTGACGGCGCGTTGAAGTTCCTCATAGCTGTGCTGGCGGCGCTTGCCAAAGGAGGCGGCGAACGGGCAAAGCCCGTCCGCCTCTTATGCGGCGTCGCAAGCGCCGCCTTATTGCTCACCTTCACGGGTTCTGCGGCCGCCGACTGGCCCGAGTTCGGCTACGACCCGGGCCGGCACAACGTCGGTCCCGCGTCGAGCGGGATCTCGGCGGCGAAGGTCGGCAAGCTGCACCGCCGGACAGTCGAGCTCGACGGCACGGTCGACTCGTCGCCGATCTCCGTCCACGGCACGATCTACGTCACGACCACCTACGGCCGCACCGAGGCGATCGCCGCCTCGAGCGGCCGCGTGCGCTGGCGCTACACGCCGCCCTCGTATGACTCCTATGCCGGTTCGGCCCGCATCACGAACATGACCCCGATCGCGGACCCCGACGGCACTGCGATCTACGCCGGCGCGCCCGACGGGCGGATCGTCAAGCTCGCGATCGCGAGCGGCAAGGTGCTGTGGTCGACGTCGATCACGCGCGACCCGACGCACGAGAAGCTGACCTCCTCGCTCAACTTCTCGCGCGGCCTCGTCGTCGCGACGACGGGCGGCTACATCGGCGACGCACCGCCCTATCAGGGACATGTCGTCACGCTCAAGCGCACGAACGGTCACATCGTCCACGTCTGGAACTCGCTCTGCTCGGACCGACACGCGATCATCCAGCCGTCGACGTGCGCGTCGAGCGACTCGGCGATCTGGGCGCGCTCGGGCGCGGTCGTCCTCCCCGGGAGCGGCAACCTGCTCGTGGCGACCGGCAATGGTCCCTATAACGGCAGCACCGACTTCGGCGACAGCGTGATCGAGCTGTCGCCCGACGCGGCGCGCATGGTCGGCCACTGGACGCCGCCGAACCAGGCCGAGCTCGAACGTACCGACGCCGACCTCGGCTCGACGGCACCGGCCCTGCTCTCGGGCGGCTACTTCGTGCAGGGCGGCAAGGACGGGCTCCTGCGTCTGATCACGCGCAGCCTTCGCGCCGTGCAGACGGTGCCGACGCCGGGCTCGACCGCTCTCTTCTCGGCGCCCGCGACGTGGCAGGGGAAGTGGGTGTTCGTCGCGAGCGGGAACGGCACCGATGCGTGGATGCTGCGCAGCGGGAAGCTGCAGAAGGCGTGGTCGAACGGCCACGACGGGACGAGCCCCGTCGTCGCGGGCGGCCTTCTCTACGTGCAGGGCAACGGCGTCATCCGCGTCTACCGCACGACCTCTGGCCACGAGCTCGCCCAGCTGCCCTGCGGCAGCGTGCACTGGCAGAGCCCGATCGTCGACGGCGGTCGCGTGATCGCCGCCGAAGGAAACGCGAACGAGCACCGCACGAGCGGCACGCTCGACATCTACTCCTAGCCGATGCGGCGGCGGCGCACCTGCGGCCCTTCGCGGCCGAGTGCGGCATAGGCGAGCGCCTGCAGCGACTCGTTCAGGTTGCGGAGCTCGTGCGCGATCACCGTCAGCTCCTCGCGCGACTCCTGGCGGCGGTTGAAGCGCTCGAGCTGGTCGGCGATCCGGTCGAGCCGCTCGAGGAGCGCCTCCAGCCGGCGGTCGTTCAGCTCTCCGTGTTCCATTCCTACGAGTGTAGTTCGGCCAGCGACCGTGCCACCCGCGCGCCCGGCAGGCGCTCGAGCAGCCGCTCGAGCGCGCCCGGACCCGCCTCGAGTGCCTCGATCCGGCGGGTGCCGGCGAGATGGGCGAGCGCGACGCGGGCGAGCTCCTCGGGCGCGTCCGTGAAGACGCCGAGGCGCACGCCCTCGCCGTGCAGCCGGCGCAGTGCCGCCGTTGCCGGCGCGCTCGGCCGCAGGTAGACCGGCGCGTGATCCTCGGCGAAGCGCTCGAGGAGCGACCGCCAGTTCGGCAGCTCCTGCTCGAGCCGTGAGGGGTCGACGTGCGCGCGTCGCGAGACGTCGGTGAGAAACGCCTCCCAGAGCGGCGCCGTGTCGCCGAGCACCTGGAGATCGAGGGCGACCGCCTTCACAGGCGTGCAGCATTCACGACGCGCACGAACGGGTTGCCGTCGAACCATTCGACGACGCTGATCCCGCCGTACGACTGGTCGAGGCGGAACATCGCGTCGGGCGGCATCGCCAAGGCGTCGGCGAGGATCGCGCGGATCGTCACCGCGTGCGTGAAGACTGCCACTGTCGCGTCCGCGTGCCGCTCGGCGATCGCCCGCGCAGCGCCGATCGCCCGTGCCCTCAGCGCGGCGACGGTCTCGCCGCCGGGAAAGACCGCGTCGGCGGGCGCGAGCATCCAGCCCGACTCGACCGGATAGCGGTCGGCCGCCTCGGCAATGGTCAGCCCCTCGAGCTCGCCGAAGTCGAGCTCACGCAGCTCCGGCTCCACCAACGGCTCGAGCCCGAGCCGCGCGGCGAGCGGGGCCGCCGTCGCCCGGGCGCGCTGCAGGGGGCTCGTGTACACGGCGACGATCTGCTCGCGGGCGAGGTCGGCGGCGAGCGCGTCCGCGTGTGCGTTCCCATGTTCCGACAGGCCGGGATCGAGTCTCCCGTAGATGCGGCCGCGCAGCTCCTCGTCGGGCTCGGCGTGGCGGATGAAGAGCAGACGCGCGACGCTCATGCCAGCGCCGCCGCCGCGACGAGAACCGCCGTCTCCGCGAGCTCGACGGCGGCGCCGAGCGTGTCGCCGGTGCGGCCGCCGAGCCAGCGCCGGAACCACGCGCCGAGTACGAGCGTGACGGCCGCGGCAACTGCAATGAGCAGCAGGTCGGCCGGGAACGCAAGTGCGGCCGCCAGCACCACCGCCACCCCCGCATCGACGCGTGTGATGCGAAAGACCGCGCCGGCGCCCTCCGTGCGCACACTCGGGAGTGCGAACCCGAGCACGACCGGAGTCGCCCGCGAGAGTGCACCGGCCGCGAGCGCCTCGAGCACGACACGACTCCGCCCTGCGAGCGCAGCCAGCGCCGCCGTCTTGACGACGAGGTCGAGGACGAGAGCCGTCGCGCCGTACGTGCCGATCGCGTGGTCGCGCATGATCGCGAGAGCGCCCTCGTGCGAGCGGGCGCCGAGGGCGTCGGCGGTGTCGGCCAGGCCGTCGAGGTGGAGCGCGCCGGTGAGGAGCGCCCCGAGCGCGAGCGCGATCCCAGCGGCGGCGAGCGACGGCATGATCCGGGCGAGGCCGTACGCGGTGCCGCCGACGGCCGCGCCGAGCGCGGCGCCGACGAGCGGGAAGACCGCGGCGCCGCCGGCGACGTCGTAGATCCCGCCGACCGGGATCCGCGTCAGGAAGGCGATCGCTGCAACCAGCCGGCTAGCGCCCCGCATCGGTGACGCCGGCCTCGTCGAAGCTCGCCATCTCGTTGAGCAGCGCCAGCGCGCCGCGCACGATCGGCAGCGCGAGCGCCGCGCCCGTCCCCTCGCCGAGCCGCAGGCGCAGGTCGAGCAGCGGCTCGAGCCCGAGCTCGTCGAGGAGGAGCGCGTGTCCGGGCTCGGGCGAGCGGTGAGCGGCGATCATCGCCTCGACGGCGGCGGGCTCGAGCCGCGCAGCGACGAGCGCTGCCGCGCCGGTGATGAAGCCGTCGAGCACGACGGGAACACGTTCGGCGCGGCAGCCGAGGATGACGCCCACGAGCAGCGCAATCTCGAAGCCGCCGAGCGTCGCGAGCACGCCGAGCGGATCTGACGGGTCGACGCGGTTCATCTCGAGCGCGCGTCCGACCGCAGCCACCTTGCGCGCGAGGCCCTCGTCGTCGAGACCGGTACCACGGCCGCAGACTTCGGGCGGATCGGCGGGAAGGAGCGCGGCGCAGAGTGCGCTCGCGGCGGTCGTATTGCCGATCCCCATCTCTCCGACCCCGATCAACCCGATGCCGTCGCCGACGAGCTCGCGCGCGAGTGCCGTGCCGGCGTCGACCGCGCGCACTGCCGTCTCGCGCTCCATCGCGGGACCCTCCGTGATGCTCGCCGTCCCGGCGCCGAACCGCAGCGAGCGCACGACGCCTGGCGCACTCGGCGTGACGACGCCGGCGTCGACGACGACCAGCCGCGCGCCGACTTCGCGGGTCAACACGTTGATCGCGGCGCCGCCCGCGACGAAGTTCGCCACCATCTGAGCCGTCACCTCCGGCGGATATGCGCTCACCCCTTCGGCTGCGACGCCGTGGTCGGCGGCCGCGACGACGATCGCGCACTCCGGCGTGACGGGGACTGTCACCTGCTGGAGCGCCCCGATCCGCACGGCAAGCTCTTCCAGGACGCCGAGGCTTCCACGCGGCTTCGTCTTGCGATCGAAGGTGCGCTGCGTTTCAGACATCGCCGAGCCTCAGCGCCTTCCCCGCGACCACGAAGTGCGCCTCGTCTGCCGCGTCGGCCCAGATCGCGTTCACGCGGCCGATCACGTCCCGGTACGCCCGCCCGAGCGGCGTCGCCGGGACGACGCCGAGGCCGACCTCGTTCGTGACCGCGATGGTCAGTGCAGCACGCGCCGCTGCGACCGCGGCGGCCGCGCGCGCCTCCTCCTCGACACCGCCGGCGCCGTGCTCGAGCAGGTTCGCGACCCAGAGCGAGAGACAGTCGACGACGACGCATGACTTGCGGGGCGCCGCCTCGAGCGCGCCGCGCAGCGCCAGGGGCTCCTCGATCGTCTGCCAGCCGGCGGGGCGCTCGGCCCGGTGTCGCGCGATCCGCTCCGCCATTTCGGCGTCGCCCGGCTCGCCGGTGGCGATGAAGACGACAGGCGCGCCGCTCTCCGCGGCGAGGCGGACTGCAAGGCTCGACTTGCCGCTGCGCGCGCCTCCGATCAAGAACATGAGGCTCATCAGATCTCCAGCAGCGCGTCCACGAGTGTCTGGTTTTCTCCTGGTTGCCGCACGGCGACGCGAAGGTGGTCCGCATCGAGCCCGGGAAAGGACGAGGCTGGGCGGACTGCAATCCCGCGGGCGCCGAGATGACCGACGACGGCGGGTCCGTCCGTCACGCGCAGCAGGAGGAAATTCGCGGCGCTCGGCCACACGTGCGTCACGCACGGGATTCGTGCCAGCGCGTCCTCCAGCTCTCGACGCGCGACGGTGACCTCTGCCGCGACCCGCCGCGGTGTCTCGGCATCCGCCGCGCAGTGGGCGAGGGCCGCGCACGCGAGCGCGTTCACGCTCCACGGCTGCCGGTGCTCTTCCAGTTGTGCGACCAGCTCGCTCGGCGCGAGCACGTAGCCCGCGCGAACACCGGCCAGCGACCACAGCTTCGTCAGGCTGCGCACGACGACGACGTCGCTGCGGTGAGCGAGAGTTTCGCGCTCGTCCGGGACGAAGTCGATGAACGACTCGTCGACGACGAGCAGTCGACCGGGTGCGACGAGCTCCGACGTGCGCTCGAGGTGCCCGGTCGGGTTGTCGGGGTTTCCGATCACGACCACATCGACGTCCCGAGGTATGTGCTCGGGGTCGAGCCGCCAGCTGCCCGGCTCGCGGAAGACGCGCGTCACCTCGCAACCGGCCGCGCGAAGCGCTGCCTCGGGCTCGGTGAAGCTCGGGTGGACGCAGGCCGCTCGGCACGGTCGGAGCGCGTGTGCGAAGAGCCAGAACGCCTCGCAGGCGCCGTTCGTAAGCAGGACTTCCGACGGGTCGCGCCCATGACGGCGAGCGACAGCGGCGCGGGCCGCGCGCTCGTCGGGGTAGCCGTCGCCGCGGAGCGCCTCGAGCAGGGCCTGCTCGAGGCGCGCGGGTCGCTGTTCCGGCCAGATGTTGACGGCGAAGTCGAGCTGTCCGGGCGAGACGAGTGTGTCGCCGTGTACGCGGACCGCAGTCATCGTGCGGCGATGGCGCAGACGGCCGCGGCTGCGACGGAGACGGCGCGGGAGAGACGGACGGCCCGCACGACGTCGTCCGGTTGAGGTGACCGTCCTTCGCCGATCGCCGGCCGCTGCTCGACGGCGCCGTGGTAGACGTTCTGTCCACCGAGCCGGAGTCCGAGTGCACCCGCGAAGGCGGCCTCGAGCCGACCCGCGTTCGGGCTGGGGTGACGGCCTCCGTCGCGCAACACGACGCGCGCGGCGTCGCGGGTCGTGCCGCCCACGGCGGGCGCCAGGACCACGGCAAGCCACGCCCCCAGCCGAGCCGCCGGCCAGCCGGCGACGTCGTCGAGCCGCGCGGCCGCCCACCCGAAGTCCAGGTAGCGCTCGCTGCGGTGGCCGATCATCGCGTCGAGGGTGTTGACCGCGCGATACGCGAATGCCCCCGGTGCGCCCCAGACCGCAAACCAGAGCAGCGGCGCGACGACCGCGTCGCCCGTGTTCTCGGCGACCGATTCGATCGCTGCCCGCGACAGCTCGTCGACGCCGAGTCCGGCCGGATCGCGTCCGACCAGCGCCGGCGCGCGCAACCGCGCCTCCACGACCGCGCCGCGCTCCATTGCGTCTGCCAGTAGGAGCGCTTCACGGCCGAGCGAGCGGCCGCCCAGGACGACCCAGACCGAGAACGCGCGCAGCGCGATGTTGCGCTCCGCGAGCCGGCCGACGCCGGCAGCGGCGCCGACGAGCAGTGCTACGTGAACGGCGCCGCCGGCGCGGTGCGGCCGCCACCAGAGCCGCTCGAGCGCGGCGGCGGCGCGCCCGAAGCCGGCAACCGGATGAAAGCGCACCGGATCACCGAGCACGGCGTCGACCGCGAACCCGAGCACAAGCGCTCGTGCCCGCATCAGAAGTCGAGGCCCCGTCGCGCGCGGATGCCGCGATCGAAGGCGTGCTTGACCTTCCGCATCTCGGTCACCGTGTCGGCGAGCTCGACGAGCGGCTCGGGCGCAGTGCGGCCGGTCGCGACGACGTTCACGTGCTCCGGTCGGTTCCGAATCGCCTCGAGCACGTCGTCGATCGGAAGCCAACCGTAGTTCACGGGGTAGGTGATCTCGTCGAGGACGACGAGCTCGTATTCGCCGCCGGCGATCGCCGCGGCTGCGAGCTGCCAGGCGGCGACGGCCCGGCCGCGCGACTGATCGAGGTCGGGCGACTCCCAGGTGAAGCCGTCACCGCCCTTCAACCAGTCGACGCCGAGCCTTTGCCCGATCGTCTCTTCTCCGACCTTCCATTTGTCGGACTTGATGAACTGGATCACGCACACGCGCCAGCCTCGCGCGACGCCGCGCATCACGATCCCGAACGCGGCCGTCGACTTGCCCTTGCCGTCGCCGGTGTTGACGAGTACGAGCGAACGCTGGCGTGGCGGTCTCACGCGACGCCCGCGAGCGCGAGGATTTGCTCTGTGTCGAGGTGCTCCTCGATGCTGTCGGCGAGGCTGTCGAAGGCGGCGTCGAGCGCGCGCTGTGGCGCCCGGCCGAAGAGCGCCTCGAGAACCGCGTCGCTCTCGAGTGCCCCGTGGGCCGCCAGGCCGAGCACGGAACCCCGCGCGACGACGTCGAGCGGGGGCTCGAGACGGCCGTGTCGGATCTCGTAGCCCTCGAACTCGACTCCGTTGAGGGTGTCCCACGGCTCGCAGAGGCCGTCGAAGCGGATGCCGACGCGCCGCGTCAGCTTGTCGCGCTGGAACCGCGTCCCGAGTGGCAGGAGCCCGAGGCCCTCGGCAGACCCGTCCACGCCTGCCTCGTCGTGCAACCGGTCGCCGAGCATCTGCAAGCCGCCGCAGACGGCGAGGATGTGTCCGCCCGCAGCCGCGCGGGCTGTGATCGCGTCGGCCAGACCATGTTCGCGCAACCAGGCGAGATCGGCGGCGACGTGCTTCGAGCCCGGCAGGACGACGACCTCGGCGTCGGTAATGGCGCTCGGATCGGTTGCCCAGTCGGCGCGGGCGACCTGCTCGAGCCGTCGGAACTCGTCGAGGTTCGAGGCCGTCGGGTAGCGGACGATCGCGACCGTGAGGCCGGAGCCTCCCCGTGGCGCCGCACCGTCCTCGTCCGGAAGGTCGTGCTCGAGCCAGGGGATGACGCCGATCACGGGCACCCCGGTCAGCCGTTCGAGCTCCGCGGGTGCGGGCGCGAGCAGCGACGCGTCGCCGCGGAACTTGTTGAGCACGAACGCACGAATCGCCGCGCGTTCGGCGTCGTGCACGAGCGACCAGGTGCCGTAGAGGTGTGCGAAGGCGCCGCCGCGGTCGATGTCGGCGACCAGCACCACCGACGCGTCGGCGGCGAGCGCAACGCGCATGTTCGTCAGATCGGTGTCGCGCAAGTTGATCTCCGCAGGGCTGCCCGCGCCCTCGATCACGACGAGCTCGAAGTCGGCGAGCAGCGAGCGGAGGGAGCGCTCGATCGGCGGCCAGAGTGCCGGCCCGCGGCCACGCCAGGGCATCGCGCTCAGCGTCAGGTCGGGGCGGCCGTCGACGACGACCTGACTGCGCCGCTCGCCCTCGGGCTTGACCAGCACCGGGTTCATGCGGACGTCCGGCTCCACGCCCGCGGCGAGCGCCTGCAGATACTGCGCGACCCCGCGCCCAGCTCGACACGCCCTGCACCATCAGCGCCCCCATCAGCGCTTCCGGCGTCTCGGGACGACCGCGACCGGGCCGTCGCCGTTCGCGATCACCTGCACGTCGGCGCCGTAGTGCTCGGCAAGCAGGGACTCGGTCGCGATCTCGTGCGGCGCGCCGGCCGCGACGAGACGGCCGTTCGAGAGGAGGGCGAGACGGTCCGCGTACTGGAGGGCGAGCGTGAGCTCGTGCATCGCGGAGAGCACGGTGAGCGGTCCGTGCGCACGAAGCTCGGCAACGAGCTCGAGCGCTTGCTGCTGCCGGCCGATGTCGAGCGCGGTCGTCGGCTCGTCGAGGAGGAGCAGCGGCGCCTCCTGGGCGAGCGCGCGCGCCAGCACGACGCGCTGTTGCTCGCCTCCGCTCAGCGTATGGAGCCGGCGTTCGGCGAACGGCCTCAGCTCGAGGCGCTCGATCGCGCGGCCGGCAGCAGCCCGATCGCGCCTGCTCTCGCTGCTGAACGGGCCGATGTACGGCGTCCGCCCGAGGAGGACGTACTCGCCGACCGGCAGATCGGGGGGCAGGAGCGGAGACTGCGGGACGAACGCGAGCCGCTGGGCGACGTCGCGACGGCGCAGGCGCTCGAGCGGTTCGCCGTCCAGCAGGATCGCGCCGTCGAACGGAACCAGCCCGGCGATCGCACGGAGCAGCGTGCTCTTGCCGGCGCCGTTGGGCCCGATCAGCGTCACCCACTCTCCACGCGCCACCTCGAGGTCGACCTCGTCGACGACGCACTTGCCGCCGAGCGTCACCGAGACGGAGTGCAGCGAGATCGCGCTCACGCGAAGCTCCGGCTCGTCCGCAGGACGACGGCGAAGAACGGCGCCCCAAAAAAGGCGGTGATGACTCCGATCGGCAGCTCGGCCGGGGACATCACGCTGCGCGCGATCACGTCGGCGAGCACGAGGAACCCAGCGCCGCCGAGCAGCGAGAGCGGCAGGATCAACCGGTAGCTCGGCCCAAGCACGAGCCGGATCGCGTGCGGGACGATGATCCCGACGAAGCCGATCAGGCCGCTGATCGCGACCGCCGCGGCGGTCCCGACGGTCGCGAAGATCACGACGAGCAGACGCGTGCGGTTGACGTTGATGCCGAGGCTGGCCGCCTCCTCGTCGCCGACGCTCAACACGTCGAGAACGCGGCGATGGAGCAGGATCACGGTTGCACTGACGGCGATGTACGGTGCGACGAGCGCGACGTCGTGCCAACCGGCAGTGTCGAGGTGGCCGAGGATCCAGCTGTAGACCTCCTGGAGCGACTGCGAGTGCTGCTGCTGGACGAAGGTCTGAATCGCGGTCAGGAACGACGTGACGGTGACGCCGGCGAGGATGAGCGACGCAGTGCTGCGGCCACTCGACGCGGAACGCCCGAGTGCATAGGCGGCGATCACGCCGACCGCGCCGCCGGCGAACGCTGCGAGCGGGATCAGGTCGTAGACGCGCACCGTCTCCCGGCCGTAGACGATCGCCAGCGTTGCGCCGAGACCCGCCCCGGCTGCGATGCCGAGCAGATACGGGTCGGCGAGTGGGTTGCGGAAAACCCCCTGATAGGAGGCACCTGCGAGCGCGAGCATTCCCCCGACGAGAGCGCCGAGCACGACGCGAGGTGCGCGAAGCTGCCAGAGGATGGCGCGGTCGCTCTCGGAGAGGCCCGAGTGCACGTGCAGCAGCGGTACGTGCGAGAGTGCCGCGCGGGCGATCGCGGTGATGCCCAGGTCGACCGGGCCGACCAGGAGGCCGACGAGCGCCGCGCCCAGGAGGAAGAGCGCCGCGCAGACGATCGGCAGGCGGGTCGCGGCGATCACTGCTTCGCCGCGACGGCCTTCGCACCCAGCGCGACGACGCGCATGAACTGGACGATGCGCGGGCCCCAGCGCGAGGCGACGTCGTCACTCACTCCGATAACGCCGCCGTTCGTGACAGCGCTGATCGAGCTCCAGCCCGGCCGCGCCTTCACCTTCGCCGCCGTCTGGCCACAGCACTTCGTGTCGGCGAGAACGATCAGATCGGGATTCGCCGCCACGATGTACTCGGCCGAGAGCTTCGGATAGCCGGAACCCGTCTTGTCCGCCGCGTCGGCGACGTTCTTCAGGCCCAGGAGGGTCAACACCTGTCCGGTGAACGTCTTCGAGGTGGCCGAGTAGTAGTCGGGGCTCAGCTCCTCGTAGAAGCTGAGGCCCTTCGCTCTCTGCGGCACGGACGCGACGACCTGCGCGACGCTGCGGCGCAGGTTCTGCGCCGGCGGCTGAAGCAGAGTCGGGATGTGCAGCTTGGCGAGCGCCGTCAAGAGGCCACTCGGGTTCGCCGAGACGACGACGAGGTCGGGCTTGTACGACGCGATCGCCTCGGCGTTGGGCGTGTAGCCGGAGAGCTTCGTCTTCGGCGCGCTCGCGGGGTAGTCGGACTGGTCGTCGACCGCGACGACCTGCGGCCCCGCGCCGATCGCGAACAGGTCCTCGGTCGCGGTCGGCGAGAGCGAGACGATTCGTTGCGGTGCGGCCGCCGGGGCCGGCGAGGCGGCGGGAACGAGGAGCAGGGCGAGGGCCAGGGCGAGGAGCCCGGCAGTTCTGACTGTGACCACAAAAACCTCCGCTTGTCGGCGGAGGAGGTTGGCTCGGGCGGCTTGTCCGCACGAACGCCCCTTCCTCCGAGGGCTGTCGTTCGTCGGCGTGACACAGGCGACCTGGCTCGTCCCCGAAGGGCATCGCAGTTGCGGGACAGCGCCGGATTCGCACCGGCTTCGCTGTGGAACACCGGCCGGGGTGTATGTGCCCGGCTGCGCGAGAATACAAGACGGAGGTGACGAGTGCGGCCATCCTCACGATCGGCAACGAGGTCGTCTCGGGCGACGTCGCGAACACGAACGCGACCTGGCTCGCGCAGCGGCTCGAGACTCTCGGCGTCAAGGTCATGGTCTCGGCCGCCGTGCCGGACGAACCCGCCGCGATC
>WNGJ01014202.1_pt1 | contig 11732 bp, 13 predicted proteins | sample 5400611 | NCBI WGS metagenome assembly WNGJ01 (sample SAMN13153375, study PRJNA577476) | soil metagenome | isolation source: 40 cm soil or saprolite under Garry oak tree replicate 1 | place: USA:California | collected 2016-06-15 | reverse complement strand
GGCCCAGATCACCCCGGACGGCGTCACGGCCGTCGTGGGCATCGTGTCCGAGAAGATCCCCGTTACCGCCGGACGCACCTACATCGTGACCGCGTGGGTATGGGTCACGTCGACCGTGACGGGTCTCTATTCGACCGCGGTGTCGTGGTTTGACTCGGCCGGGGTGTCGGCCGGGAACTCGGTCACCCTGGCGTCGGTCCCGTCCGGAGTGTGGACACAGGTGACGGCCACCTACACGGCGCCAGGGAATGCGGCCACGGGAACCATCGTCCCGCTGATCCAGGGCACGCCGGCCGTCGGGCAGATCTGGTACGTCGATGACGCCACCATGACCGGGCCGCCGCAGACCTTCACGGTCGACGTGACCCATACCCACGCGGTCACGATGTAGGTGCGTCCGGCGGTAACGGGGATCTTCTCGGACACGATGCCCACGACGGCCGTGACGCCGTCCGGGGTGATCTGGGCCGAGAAGCTGCCGGAGTGCTTCTGTGTACCGGACTGGGCCACCGTTCCGCCCGACGCGGTCCACGGTGCAACACTGGATTCGAATGTGGGGTTGGCGTTCAAGGTGGCCGCCGTGATGCTGGTGACCGTGATGCGCAGCCCGCCGATCGNNNNGTACAGCGGGAAGTCGTCGGCCGTAGTGGTCCAGAGAGGACCGGACGGCGTGGTCACGGTGAGCGAGCTGGAGCCGGCCGCCGCGCCCGCGCTGGTCGCGCCGTCCGTGTCCAGCCGGCACAGGAACTCGCCGGTGTCACCGGAATCCGAAGCCAACACGGCAACCGCCCAGGGATCGAAGGGTGAGCAGTTCGCCACGACATCCCACGTGGTGCTGGTGATCACCTCGTCGTAGCCCTCCATGACGAGGTCCACCAGGGCGCTGGGCTGGCCCAGAGCGACCGAGCCCAGGTTGGTGATCTGTATCCGCGTGAACAGTGCGGTCGCCAGCCACTGGGCGAGCAGCGACGGCGTGGCGTTGAGCGAGATCATCAGCGTCGGGTAGCGGTAGAACGGCACCGTGCCCAGGTTCACCCGCCAGCCAGCCTGATCGGCCAACACGGTGTCCGTAGCCGTGTTCAGCGTCTTGGAGTCCGAGTAGAGGCCGATCACGCCAGAGCCGGTCGGGCCGGTCGCCTGCTCCACAGTGGCCGATGAGCCGTTCGTTCGACTCACGGTCCACCGGTTCCGGATCTTCTGGTCATCGTGCACCGGGCGGAACCCGACGCCGAGCACCTTCGCGGACGCGTCCAGTGTCATCGCTACCGCGCGGTTCTCGCGGTGGTCCCGGTTGAGATAGGACAGGCCGAAGTCCTGCCCGTCATACAGCACGCCGCCGTCGACCAGCTCGCACTCACGGAGCAGCGAGACCAGGTCACTGACCGGCTGAGGCCCCATCGGCTGGTTACTGCTGCCGGCCACGACGATCGGAACGGCCTGCTCCGCGCACAGCCGGCTGATGCGGGTGGTGGAGTTCTCGCCGGTGTACCCGGTCTGCGCCGCATCCTGGTTCAGACCGGGGGCGACCGCCCAGACCGACAGGTGGCCCATGGCGATACCGGCCAGCGTCGAGCTGGCCGGCGAGTATCCATACTGGACGATGCCCGCGCTGCCGAGCAGGAACCCGAACGACAGTGCGCCAGTCAGGCCGCCGAGCTTGAAGCACTCGAACGTCCACGTGAGTGTGCCGGCGACCTCGTCCAGGATCAGCCGCACGTGCGTCCAGTTGGTGTAGAAGTCGGGGAACGCCACGGCGTTGACGAGAACGGTCTGGACCCCGCCGGAGTAGGCGTTGACCGTGACCGTGTTCGCGCCGGTGCCGGTGCTGTTCGCGATCACTTCCCAGGTGTCGTATGTGCCGGTGGTGACCAGTTTCCACACCTGCGTGTCGCTGCTCGGCTGGTTGTACTTCTGGTACCAGTGGAACTCCCAGTGCTGCGACGGCGTGTAGGGCGACACGTTGAACGTCGCGGTGCTGTCCGCGTTCCACGTGGCCACCGGGCCGCTACCGGTCAGGCCGGGCGCCGAAGCAAAGTTCAGGTCGATGAACGTCAGCGGCCGGGCACCGGCCAGCGGCGAGTAGATCGAGGTCGAGTTGGCGCCGTCCTCCAGCGGGTAGTAGACGATGGGCGCCGGGGACGCGCCGGCGAGCGCGCGCTCCAGCGGCGAGCGCAGCGGATCGTTGCCTTGGCTGAGCCGTTGCATGACGCCCGCGGCCGTGACCGCGCTGCGCGAGATCCTCCCGGTCTCGTCCCAGGACGGATTGAATCCGGTCGCGTAGCCGGCGAACCGGGTGTAGCTGACGCCGAGGTAGACCACACGGACGCGGACCGGGGTGCCGCGCTGGACGTTCGGCCAGTTGCTGGCCAGTGGCGACACGCTGTACCTGTTCGCCCGGTCGTCCAGCGTGAACTTGCAGATAGCAGGGTTTGTCGTCGAGGACTCGTCGCTGCGGCCGGGGATCATCTCCACGGCGTCGTCCAGCAGAACGTCCCGCGTGACGTCGGACCATGCCCAGGTGCCCGATGCGGCCGCGATGTTGGCACCCCAGGCGATCTCGACCACGAGCTTGAGCGCGTCGCCGAACTGCTGGGTGAGGATCGGAACGCCAGCGTCGGCGTCGATGATGAAGTGGCCACGCCGGGACGTCGTCGACCCGCTCGACCGGCGACGCCACCGGTTCGGCGGGTTGGAGACGAACGTCCCTGGCATGGCTCAGACCTCGTCCCAGATAACGTACGTCAGGGCGTTCGTGGTGGTGCCGAACGTGACCCGGACGCGCAGGAACTTGGACACGGCCACCTTCGGCCGCTTGGTCTCGGGGAACCAGGCGACGTACCCGTTCGCCGGGTCGATCAGTTGCGTGTCGAACGAGCGCGTCGCGGTGGTCGAGCCCTCGGATGAGCAGGTATAGCCGGTGTTGGTGGTACCCGTGATCGTGAGCAGGCTGGCCGCTGCCGAGTCGTCGTCGTAGGGCTGGATACCGGCCGCGATGGCGGGCGTGATGGTGCCTCCTACGTCCGTCTGGACGAGTTCGCACACGCCGGGGCTGGCCAGTGCCGCGCCGTCGAAGCTGATGCCCCATCCGACGATGGACAGCTTGCGCGTGGCGGGCGCTGCGAGCTGGAGCAGCGTTTTGATCGCCGTGCCGGTCGCGACCTTGGCGGGCGCCGCGGTCGTCACCATGGGACCGTTCCACGTGATGTAGGACATCGATCAGCCCACCTTTACCCGTTGTCCGTTGCTATCAACCAACTGGATCTTGTTCTGCCGGACGAGGGACTGGAACATCGTGGCGACCGCGCTGTCCGCGCTGGCCGAGACCCGCAGGGTCATTCCGCCACCGGCCTGGCCACCGCCGGCCGGGATGACCTGCTCGCCGGCCTGGAGCACCGCCAGCATTTCGCTGCCGACCGAGCCGGGAACGATGCCGCCGGTGTGCAGCTTCGGGATATGCGGTATGTCGCCGAGGTGAAACCCGGTCCAGCCCAGCGCGCTGTTGGCGCCATGGATCAGCACGTTGATCGCGTCGATGCCGTGGTTCAGCACGCCGATCACGAAGTTGAGCGCACCCTTCAGGCCGCCACCCATGCCGTCCCACATCGAACTCACGACGTGGTCGATCTTGCCGAAGATTCCGGACAGGAATCCCCACACATCGCCCCAGATCTGTTTGATGAAGTTGCCGACCACGCCGACGACGGCTTTCACCTTGTCCCAATGCGTAACCATCAGAACAATGATCGCTATCAGGGCGATGATGCCCAGGATGATCCACGTGATCGGGGACGTGAGCAGCGAGAGCGAGAAGCCCTTGACGGCGGTCGCCGCCTTGCCGAATCCGCCGCCCAGCCCGCTGAGCGCGGGAATCACGAACGACGCGATGCCGCCAGCCATGTCGGCCAACCCCTGGGCGACCTCGGACACCGAGCCATCCTTGAAGCCCTGCATGGTGCCGCCGAGCCCGTCGACGACGTCGTGCAGGCCGATGAGCTTCTGTTCGCTGCCGTCCGCCGCTTCGGTGAGCTTGCCTTTCATCCCCTCGCCGGCCTCGCCGATCTTCTTCGTCGAGCCGCCGACCGAGGTCGCGAGCTTCTCCGTCGAGCTGCCGACCTTGGCCACGGCCTTGTCCACCGAGGTCGCGTCACCGGCGAACGTCAGCGTCACCGTGGGGCCGAGAGTGCTCATCACTCACCGCCCTTGATCGGACCGAGACCAGAGTCGATGATGACCTTGTCCAGGGCGACGCCGAGCACGGTCGCCACGTCCTTGTGCTTCTCCCCGTAGGCTTTCCACACGTACCGGCCACTGCGCAGGAACGGCCGGTTGGTCTTCTTGTGCCGGCCGACCTTGCCGCCGAAGTCCAGCCACGGGAAGTAGGGGAAGCGCGTCCCGCCGGCCTTGACCCGCGCCGCGGTGCGCGTGCTGGCCGTCTTGATGCTGCTGGCCGCGTGGCCGCCCTTACCGGGGCCGCTGGGCACCTTGGGCTTCGCGGTGGCCACCACGATGTCCGCGGCCTCGTTGCCGGCCAACCGGAGCGCCTTGGGGAGATCGGAGCCGAGATCCTTCAATGACTTGTTGAGCGCCTTCAGCCCGTCAACGCGGATCTTGATGAACTCGTCGGCCACCGTGATCACCTCCTATTGCTGGCCATCTTCGTTGCCAGTTCCTGGCGTTGCGCCTTGCGTCCGTGGAATATGGCCCAGGAGACGAACTCCTCGTTGGACATCGTCCGCCGGAGATTGTGGACAGTCATGCTGAGCCGGTCGGCCAGGTAGAACTCGAACTCCAGATCGGGGTCATTCTCCATCCGCAGGTAGATCACTTTTGCCCGCGTTGCGCTCCAGCCCGGACATGCGCGTCACGGCCGCGACGACCAACTCAATCTCGCCGGCACCGCTGGCCTCCTGCCATTCCCGAACGTCGTCGACGGACATCACCGGGTCGAGCATGGCCGTGCTCAGGATGATCTGTTCCATCTTGGCCACGGACATCGACTTGTCCTTGATCCGCATCGCTTCCGCGCGGGACATGGCCCGCACCCGCACGGTGCCGACGCCGGGCAGGTCCACGTCTTCCTCGACGAGGCGGGCTTTCTTGAGCAGGTCTCTGTCCATTACGGCTGCACCCCTACGGTCACGGCGCCGCTGATTTGGAGCGTCGCTGTCCAACTGATCATGTCGGCCACCGGGCCGGACTCCTCGTACGCCGTGACGAGCGCGTTCGCGGTGCTGGTGGTCCTGCCGGTGGCGGTGCCGGCCTCCCGGTAGTCCACCGCCTGGAGCGCGCCGCCCAGGGCCGCCTCGATGAGCGTCTTGGGCGTGTTGCTCGCGCCGTTGTCGTAGGTGCCGGTGAGCGTGTAGGTGCCGTTCGTCAGGCCGCCCTGGAACGCGTGGCCGGTCGCGCCGAACGTGGTCACGTCGTGGCTGTCGGCACTGCGCTTGTACGCCACGTTGTTGAGATAGGCCGAGAGATCGTGTGTGGCGAACAGGAAGACCTGTCCCTTGCCATGGATGAACGTCATGACACAGCTCCTTTTCCGACTATCAGCAGCGTGAAGTCCGCGCCCAGGACGTCGGCGCCGGCCACCGCGTACGCGTCGACGATGGCGGATTGGACCGTGACCGAGTCGCACGACGTGTAGGTCCCGCCGTCGACCGCCTTCTTGATGCTCGTCGTGCCGCTGCCGTGCAGGTACTGGGCCAGCCGGTCACGGGTGCTGCGCGCGTCGTACCGGCCGACCATGACGAACAGGTGCAGCGTCATCGTGTCCATGCCGCGTGCCATGGTGGCGTCGTAGGTCACCGGGTCTGGCCAGGCCACAACGGCGGCCGGGGGCGTGATGCGGTCAGCCCAGTACGGGAAGACCCGTAGACCGGCCACGGTCTCCAGCGCCGTGCCCAGCTCGTCCATCACGTCGGCCAGATTCATCGGGCACCCCACCAGCGGTAGTACGGCCGCACGGCGAGCGCCACGTCGGGGTCGAGCTTGGCCAGCAACCGGAGTTCGTTGCCCGCTTCCGGCGATCCGGCCACGCCGTAGGGCGAGTCTCGGCGGGCCATGAACCGGGAGCCCTGGAGCAGGGCGGCCTGCTTGATGGTGTCCGGCGTGCCACTCCAGCCCCAGGGCGCGTGCACGGTTACCTCAGGGTCGCGCACGAATGTGATGCTGTCGCCGAACCGCAGCTTGGTCCAGGGTCGTCCCTTCGCCGCGGCGTTGCGCTCCAGCAGAGTGAAGTCCGTCGTCGCGGTCCCGTCCACGGTCACGGTCAGCCCGGTCTGGTCCATCAGGTCGTCGATCTCCACCACCAGGTGGTGGATGTGCGGCGCGCCCCAGTGCCGGAACTGTTCCCAGTTCCCGAACTCGTGCCGGCCGCCGCGCTGCTCGACGCGGTAGAACCGGTCCTCGGCGGCCGAGACCTTGCCGAACTGCCGGTTGGTGCTGAAATCGATCGCGCGGGAAGCAGCCGTGACCGCCAGGGCAACCTGTGCGTCATCCACCATGTCGGTGATTCGGATGTACGCCTTGAGGTCCGCACTGGTGATGTAGTCCGGTGCCCAGGTCACGGCTGCCCCGCCCTCAGACCAACGCTCGCGGCACGGACATCACGGTCACCTGAATGACTGTGGTGTCCGTCGCGCCACTGTGGGTGGCACGGCAACGCAGCCAAGGCCGGCCGGCCTGGAGCTGCACGCCGGTCACCGCGTACTGGTCGCCGGTGCCGCCGGTCAGCGTGCCATCGGTGACCGCGGTCGCCGTGCTGCCGATCGAGCCGGAGCTGTCCGGGGCGTCCTGGACCACGAAGCTGGTCGTGTCCGTGGTGCCGGTCGTACTGGCATCGAACAGGATCAGGATGCGGTCGCCCGGCCGGTAGTTGGCGAGCTTGGCCAGGTTCAGGTCATCCGGCGTACCGAAGTCGAACGACGTGGTCGTGGCGGTGTTCATCGTGAGCTTCGCCGAGCCGAGAACCTTGATCTCGGAAGCGAGCAGGTCACGTACGGTCATTGTCCCTATCTCCGATCAGCCGTTGTGGCCAGAGAGCGCCGAGTAGGCGTTGATGTTCTGCTGGGTGGCGTCCATCCGCGCCCAGCAGGAATATTCAACCTGCCGGTTCGCCATGCGGCTGTAGGGGTTGACCAGGACAGCCACGTCACGGACACGCCGGATGACGTAGCCCTCGGACAGGTTGCCGAACGCGCCCCAGTTCACCGAACTGGACGCCAAGGAGATGTCCGCGAAACCCTGGTCGATCGTGACCGGGTAGCCCATGAGCGAACCCGAGCCGAGCGGGTCACCGATGTTCACACTGACCGAGCCCAGCGGGCGCCAGATCGGGTCACCGTTGGTGTCCTTGATCTTCTCCAGCGTGGCCAACGACTTGTCGTTGAACGTCCAGCGGCAACCACTCTCGCGGTACGCCGGGTCCACCGAGTGGATGAAGTTCACCAGGTCGTCATAGGTGACGCCGGTGTTCGCGTTCAGGACCTGCCCGGTCAGGCCGGTGATCACGCCCAGTGGCTGCTTGACGCCGGTGCCGGTCACCAGGTGCGCGGACTGGATACGGGCGATCCGCTCGCCCAGCTTGCGCGAGACGAGTCCCTCGATGTCGAACGTGCTGTCCTGGGTCAGCTCGAGCGACACGCGCAGCGGAGTGGACGAGCCACCGCCGGCCATATAGCTGTAGGCGCCCAGGGACGCGGCACCGAACACCAGATCGGCGCCGGCCGAGAAGGTGCCGCCCTCGTCCACGATCTCGCCCAGGTTGGCCGTGTCGTCGATCGTGGGCCACGGGAGCGCCTGGCCGCTGTCGGTGGTGATGGTCTCGGCCTCGTTGGCGATGCCGCCGAACGCCTTCATGCGCTCGATGATCTGGTTGCGGAACCCTTCCGGGACCAGGAACCCGCCGCCGGTGCCGGTGCCCTCGGACTGCGCCCGCAGTTCCATCAGGTCGGCGTTCTCCCGGCCAGTGCGCACGTAGTGGTCGAACGCGCGCTCCAACGTCTTGTCGACCTTGCTCGACGTGCTGGGCGGCAGGAACCGCGCGGTCGTCTCGGTGCGGTACGCCGCGTGCCGCTTGCGGAGTTCGCTGGTCTTGCTCACGGTGGCCAACTGGGCCTCCAGCGCCTCGTAGCGCATGACCTGGTCCTCGGACAGGTTGCCGCCATCGGTCAGGTCGGCCTGGTCGAGAATCTGCTGAAGCGCGGAGAGAATGTCCTCCGCGGTCATCGGGGTCTTCCCCTCGGCCGGGGCCGGAGCGGGAGCCGTCATTTCGCACCCCTTCCAAGGGTTACGCGGGCACGTGCCCTGATCAGTTGCGACCGGCCGCGGGTGGACCGGACGAGTTGGTCTGCCGAACGCATCGACAGGGAGCCGTTGGTGCCGCTGTAGGCCGGGAACGTGACCGGTGAGACGTCGCGCAGCCGGGCGACGGCGGTGTGCATCCGGACGCGGACGCCGTTCACGGACTCCAGTTGCGACTGCCCTGGGACGAACCCGACCGATGCGCCTCCGAGGTCGCCTCGCCGCGCCAGGACGCGGACGTCGTGGCCCCACTGGGTATCCGGCAGGTCCACGTCGAACACGAGCCCCTCGGCGGACGAGCGGAGCGTGAGCGTGCCCGCCGACTGCCGGCCGAGGATGTAGTCGGGGTTGTGATTGAACAGGCTCACGCTGTCCTGGTTCGGGTCGGCCAGCACGGCGTCGTAGGCGGATCGGGCGAACATCTCCGGACCTTCGGACGTGTCGGCCACCTGGTCGAACACGGACGCCACGCCGTGGAGCGTGTTGCCGTTGACCTCGGCCCGGCACAGCACGTTGAACCGCTGGAGCGTGTTCATGCGGCGATCTCCTCTGGCACGGTGCCGATGGGACCGCCCAGTGCCCCGGTCGGGGTCGGCGCTGAAGCACCGGGCGGAATCCGCAGGGCGTCACCGCCGGCGATCGGCGGGAGGCCGCGTTCGGCGCGCGCCTCGTTTGGCGTGATCCAACCGCCGTTGACCATCGTGTTGAGCATGTTCGTCTCGTCCACCGCGGACGGCTTGACGAACTTGCGGTAGTCGAACTCCGCGCAGCGTCCCCAGGAACTGGCCTTCTCGGTCTCGGACAGCAGGTGCGGCGGTACGCCGAGCCACCGGCTGATCTCGATGACCTGGAACGTCCGCGACTCGATGAACTGCTGGTCCGCGTTGGACAGCGACCACGGGGAGAACTGGAGCTTGCGGTTGATCACCGGGATGCTGCCGGCGTTCTCCGCACCCAGGATGTGGATCTTGAGATCATCCTGGATCTTCTCGGCGTCTCCGTCCTCGAATTCCTCATCGCCGGCCGGCGTCACCATGCCGGAGATCAGGCCGCCGTTGGTGAACTGGCGGTTGGCCGCGCGCTCGCCGGCCAGCGAGGTTCCCAGGGACATCCGGGCCAGGCCGATCGGCGACAGGCCGTACAGGCCGTTGATCGACGGACCCATGATCTGGGTCATCGTGCTGGCGTCGGCGTCGTACGTCTCGGTGCGGTACTGGCCGTCGTGGACGTGTTGCACGGTGACGTGGAAGACCTTGCCGCCGGGCCGGTCGTCGTCCCAGTCGGGCACGACACAGGCCGGGTGGACGGGCCACAGCGAACTCAGCGCGCCGGCACCGTTGTAGATGTGCTGGAGATACACGTTGCCGTGGTTGAGCAGGTAGACCACCACCTGCTCCGCCCATGCGAACGGGTTGAGCCGGTCGCCGCCGGGCGTGTCCAGGAACGAGCCGACCGGGGTTCGCGTGCCGCCCGGCGACTCCTCGATGGTGCGCAGTGGCAGGGAGGCGATCGAGCCGGCGATCAGCGCCACGCCGCGATACCACGCGGACAGCGCCATGGCCTCACGGACAGTGACCAACTCGGCGGGGTTCTGGCCGAGCAGGTGCGCGATCAGGTTGGGGTCGGAGACGCTGAAGCCGCCGGATCGCTCCGCTACCTGCGCGGACGCCGTTGCGCGCTTCCAGGGCCACACCATGACGCAACGATACATGCACAGATGCGTATATGCCTATGAGTGCATACTGGCAACATGGCCACCTCGGGACCGATGGAACGCACTGTCCGGTCAGCGGCGCGCGCCCGGAAGGTCCAGCCGGCTGACCGCGCCGCGCTCGAACTCGCCGTGACCTACGCCAAGGCGCTGGACGACGGGACCGCGGACCTTGAGGTGATCGGACCGAAGTTGCTGGCCGCCCTCGATGCCCTGGGTCTCACCTCGCGCAGCCGCGCCCTGATGACGAAGGGGGCCAGCGATGGCAGCACCGGACCTGACCCGCTCGACGAGATCCGACAGCGGCGGGCCGCTCGGAAGCACCGAGCCGAGGATCTGGACGCCACCGCTTCGTGAGCTGACGCCGGAGACCAGCTACGGGTTCGACCTCAACGACTTCGCGCTGGACGTCCTGGGCATCGACTTCTACCCCTACCAGAAATGGCTGTCGATCCACGCGGGTGAGCTGCTCGTCGACGGGCGCCCACGCTTCCGCCGGCTGCTGGTGATGATCGCCCGGCAGAACGGGAAGTCCCTCTGGGCCAAGGTGCTCATCCTCTACTGGATGTTCGTGGAGATCCACAAGAAGATCCTGGCCACGTCGACGAACCGGGACTACGCGCGGGTGGCCTGGTACGAGACCCTGGACATGATCAAGGACTGCGAGTTCACCAACCGGCGGCTCGACGTGCGCGCCACCAAGTTCGCCACGGGCAGCGAGACGATCGTGACCACGGACGGCTCCCAATACAAGTTCGCGGCGTCCAACCGGCGGACCGGCCGGTCCCTGACCCTGAACCGCGTGCTGCTGGACGAGCTGCGCGAGCACGTCACCTGGGACTCGTGGAACGCCGTCACGCCGACGATGAAGACCGTGCCCGACGCGCAGCTCGTCGCGCTGTCCAACGCCGGAGGCCTTGAGGCGATCGTGCTCAACGACTTCCGCGCGGAAGCCATGGCCGGCGACAACGAGCGACTCGGCCTGTTCGAGTGGTCGGCGCCCGACGATGCCGAGCCTGACGACGTCGCCGGCCTGCTGTATGCGAACCCGCTGGCCGGCTACCTCGTCGACGTCGACGAGCTGCTGTCCGACGCGCGCGCCGCCATCGCGGCCGGGGGCGAGAAGCTCGTCGGATTCAAGATCGAGCAGATGTGCCGGGCCGTGCCGGTGCTCAACCCCGCGGTCGTCGGCTGGAAGGACTGCGGCACCGACGAGCCGGCCGACCTCGCCCCGCACCGCGCCCGGACCGCGCTGTGCGTCGACATCGCGCTCGACGGTTCCCACGCCACGCTCGTCGCGGCCGTCGAGCTGGACAAGGTCGTGCACCTGGAGGTCGTCGCCGCGTGGTCGGGCTACGGATGCGGGCGCGTCGTCGCCGTCGAGCTACCAGCGCTCGTGAGGCGCGTGAGGCCCGCCGTGGTCGGTTGGTACCCGCAAGGCCCCGCCGCAGCCGTAGCGGCCGAACTGGCCGCCAGGAAGGACCGACGCAGCGACTGGCCACCGCGCGGAGTGAAGCTCGACGAGCTGACCACCGAGACCGGCGGGGTGTGCATGTCCTTCGCCGGCATGGTCGGCGCCCACCAAGTGAGCCACCCGCACGATCCGCTGATGGACGCGCAGGCCGCCACGGTGCAGCGCAAGCGGCAGGGCGATCAGTGGGTGTTCGCCCGCCCGGCCAGCGGTGGACCCATCGACGCCATGTACGCGGCAGCCGGAGCA
>WNGJ01007330.1_pt1 | contig 11732 bp, 10 predicted proteins | sample 5400611 | NCBI WGS metagenome assembly WNGJ01 (sample SAMN13153375, study PRJNA577476) | soil metagenome | isolation source: 40 cm soil or saprolite under Garry oak tree replicate 1 | place: USA:California | collected 2016-06-15 | reverse complement strand
TTCCCATTACCTCGACCTTGATGGGCCTCGGCGCTTTCCCGGCCGCCGATCCGCAGTGGCTCGGCATGCTCGGCATGCACGGCACCTACGAGGCCAACCTGGCGATGCACGATTGCGACGTCATGCTGTGCATGGGCGCGCGCTTCGACGACCGCATCACCGGCCGGCTCGACGCCTTCTCGCCCGGCTCGAAGCGCATCCACGTCGACATCGACCCGTCGTCGATCAACAAGAACGTCAAGGTCGACATCCCGATCATCGGTGACTGCGCCCACGTGCTCGAGGACATGGTCCGGCTGTGGCGCTCGTCCTCGGTCGAGGCGGACAAGAAGGCGCTCGCCGTCTGGTGGAAGGACATCGACAAGTGGCGCGCGCGCAAGAGCCTCGCCTATCGGCACTCCAACGAGGTGATCAAGCCGCAGTACGCGATCGAGCGGCTCTACGCGCTCACCCGGGGGCGCGACGTCTACATCACCACCGAAGTCGGCCAGCACCAGATGTGGGCGGCGCAGTTCTTCAAGTTCGAGGAACCGAACCGCTGGATGACCTCGGGCGGGCTCGGCACCATGGGCTACGGCCTGCCGGCGTCGGTCGGCGTGCAGATCGCGCACCCCAATTCGCTGGTCATCGATATCGCGGGCGAGGCGTCGGTGCTCATGACCATGCAGGAAATGTCGACCGCCGCGCAGTACCGGCTGCCGATCAAGATCTTCATCATCAACAATCAGTACATGGGGATGGTGCGCCAGTGGCAGGAATTGCTGCACGGCGGCCGCTATTCCGAGAGCTACACCGCGGCGCTGCCCGATTTCGTCAAGCTCGCCGAGGCCTATCATGCGGTCGGCATCCGCTGCGACAAGCCGGGCGATCTCGACCACGCCATCCGCGAAATGATCGAGGTCGATCGCCCGGTGATCTTCGACTGCGTGGTCGATCCGGCGGAGAACTGCTTCCCGATGATCCCGTCCGGCCGCGCCCACAACGAGATGCTGCTCGGCGACAGCGTGCTTGCCCCCGAGGATGCAGTCACCGAGGAAGGCAAGGTGATGGTGTGATGCTCGTAGGGCGCATTAGGCCGAAGGCCGTAATGCGCCGGTTGAATGCCAAGCGGCGCAATACGCTTCGCTATTGCGCCCTACATACGACCCGGAGTCATTGCGATGAACGCCCAACCGCAGACCCACTACCCGGCCGCGACCGTGCACGAGGCGATCGTGCACCATACGCTCGCGGTGATCGTGGATAACGAGCCCGGCGTGCTGGCGCGCGTGATCGGCCTGTTCTCCGGGCGCGGCTACAACATCGACTCGCTCACCGTGTCGGAGACCGAGCACGAGAAGCACCTCTCGCGCATCACCATCGCGACCACCGGCACCCCGATGGTGATCGAGCAGATCAAGCATCAGCTCGAGCGCCTCGTGCCGGTGCACAAGGTGGTCGACCTCACCGTCATCGGGCGCTCGATCGAGCGCGAGCTTGCCATGATCAAGGTGCGCGGCGGCGGCGACAAGCGGGTCGAGGCGCTGCGCCTCGCCGAAGCCTTCCGCGCCCGCGTGATCGACGCCACCCAGGAGAGCTTCGTGTTCGAAATGACCGGCCGCTCCGACAAGATCGACCAGTTCGTCGAGCTGATGCTGCCGCTCGGCCTGGTCGAGGTGTCGCGCAGCGGGGTCGTCGCCATCAGCCGCGGCCCGGAGCCGATGTAGGTGGCGTTTGGCCGCAAGGGGCGGATGTATATCCGATGGAGCGCGTAGCATGAAGGTCAAATTGTCCAAATGGGGCAACAGCCTGGGGGTCCGGCTTCCCCGCGCTGCCGTCGACGCCACCGGGCTGGGTGAGGGCGCTCAGCTCGAGCTGCAGATCGAAGGACGCGAGCTACGCCTCAAGCCGCTGTACGCCAGAGAACGCTATCGGCTCGAAGACTTGGTCGCGGAGATGAAGCGCGTCGGTCGTGACAACGAGCCGGAGTTCGTCGATTGGGGGCCGGATGTTGGGGCCGAGGTCATCGACGATGCTTATTCGCGCGGTGACATCACGCTGGAAGACATATCGAGCCGGAAAAATGCTCCCGACGCAGGTGACATCGCCCGGGTCGAGTTCGATCCCGTCAAGGGAACTGAACAGGCCGGGCGACGGCCGGCCGTGGTGTTGTCGGCGCGGATCTATCACGAGGAATCGAAACGTGCTTTGGTGTGTCCGGTGACCTCTCACGCGCGTCCCTGGCCGTTCAACGTGACCTTGCCGGAAGGCCTGAAGACGAGCGGTGTCGTTCTCGTCGACCAGATCCGAACAATCGACCGATCCGAACGCATGTTCGCAATCATCGAACGTGTGCCGGACGAAGTGCTGTGGGAAATCAGAGCTCGCTTGGGAGCGCTGTTGCAAATCGCGGAGGAAGGGACCTAACCATGCGTGTTTACTACGATCGCGACGCCGACCTGAACCTGATCAAGGGCAAGAAGGTCTGCATCATCGGCTACGGCAGCCAGGGCCACGCCCACGCGCTCAACCTGCGCGACTCCGGCGTCAAGGAGGTCGCGGTCGCGCTGCGCAAGAACTCCGCCGGCGTGAAGAAGGCGCAGGGCGAGAAGCTGCCGGTGATGGAGGTCGCCGAGGCCGCCAAATGGGCCGACGTGATGATGATGCTCACGCCCGACGAATTGCAGGCCGGCATCTATCAGGATCAGCTCGCCGGTAACATGAAGCAAGGCGCGGCGCTGATGTTCGCCCACGGCCTCAACGTGCACTTCAACCTGATCGAGCCGCGCGCCGACCTCGACGTGATGATGATCGCGCCCAAGGGGCCCGGCCACACGGTGCGCTCGGAATATCAGCGCGGCGCCGGCGTGCCGGTGCTCATGGCGATCCATCGCGACGTGTCCGGCAACGCCCACGACCTGTGCCTCTCCTACGGGGCGGCGATCGGCGGCGGGCGCGCCGGCATCATCGAGACCACGTTCCGCGAGGAATGCGAGACCGATCTGTTCGGCGAGCAGACCGTGCTGTGCGGCGGCGTGGTCGAGCTGATGAAGGCGGGCTACGAGACTTTGGTCGAGGCCGGCTATTCCGCCGAGATGGCGTATTTCGAATGCGTGCACGAGATGAAGCTGATCGTCGACCTGATTTACGAGGGCGGCATCGCCAACATGAACTACTCGGTCTCCAACACCGCCGAATACGGCGAATACGTGAGCGGCCCGCGCATCATCACCGACGAAACCCGCGCGGAGATGCGCCGCATCCTCGGCGACATCCAGTCGGGCAAGTTCGCCAAGGACTGGATGCTGGAGAACCGGGTCAACCAGACCTCGTTCAAGGCGATGCGCGCGAAGATGGCGGCGCATCCGGCCGAGCAGATCGGCGAGAAGCTGCGCGGCATGATGCCGTGGATCAAGGAGCGCGCGCTCGTGGACCGCAGCAGAAATTGATTTGATGTAGGGCGCATTAGCGGCGCAGCCGCGTAATGCGCCGGCTAATAACGGCGCAATACGCTTCGCTATTGCGCCCTACGAGTGATTTCCCCCCACAGCCAGCGCGCCACCTCGGCGGGCGAGGCGCCGGCGCCGGTGGCGCGCAGGTTGGCTTCGCGCATCAGGGTTACGTCGATCGCCCCGACAAGGGGGACGAGCGCGTCGCTGAGCGCGCGGTCGTCGGCGCGCGTGGGCGCGAGGAGCAAGATCGCGTCGTAGGGCGGGATCGCGTGTTTCGGATCGGCGAGCACGACCAGATCATGCTGGGCGATGCGGCCGTCGCTGGTGTAGGCCGAAATCACGTCGACCTCGCCGGCCGCCACCGCCGGATACATGAACTCGGGCTGCATCTGCCGCTCGCGCGCGAACGTCAGCCCGTAGGCGCGGCGGATCGCCGCCCACTCCGGCCGGGCGAAGAACTCGTAGTCTCCCGCGATCGACAGCGTCGGCGCACGCGCAGCAAAGTCCGCGATCGAACGGACGCCGAGCGCTTGCGCGCGCGAGCGCGTCATGGCGAGCGCATAGGCATTCTCGAACCCGAGCGCGCCGAGCAGGCCGGCGCCGCCGTTGGCCGCGAGCCACGCCTTCACCTCGCCGAGCACTTCCTCGCGCGGGCGCACGTCGTCGCGGTGCAGCTGGTTCGCCCAGATGGTGCCGGAATAGTCGACGTAGACGTCGATGTCGCCCGCACGCAGCGCGTCGAAAATCACGTTCGACCCGAGACCCTCGCGCCGGCTCGCCGACAAGCCCGCCGCGGCGAGCCGCTGCTCGATCAGCGCGGCGAGGATGTACTGCTCGGTGAAGGTCTTCGCGCCGACGACATAAGTCGCGTGCGGGCGGGCGAAGATCGGCGCGAGCGCGCCCGCGACGATCAGCACAAGGCCGAGCGCGCCGAGCGCGGTGCGCGCGCGGGCGCGGGTGCGCACGCCGTTCTCCATCAGCGCGAGCAGCCCATCGACCGCGAGCGCGAGCGCCGCCGCCGCCGCGCAGCCGAACAGCACGAACACCCAGTTCTGCGTCTGCAGCCCCGTGAAAATGTAGTTGCCGAGGCTCACCTGCCCGATCGGGGTCGAGAGCGTGGCGGTGCCGATCACCCACACGGCCGAGGTGCGGATGCCGGCCATGATCACCGGCAGCGCGAGCGGCAGCTCCACCATCGTGAGCGATTGGCGCGGCGTCATGCCGACGCCGAGCGCCGCCTGTTTGACCGCCGGGTCGATGCCGATGAGACCGGTCACGGTGTTCCGCAGCACCGGCAGCATGCTGTAGAGCGCGAGCGCCAGCACCGACGGGAGGAAGCCGAGGGCGGAGAACTTGAAATCGAACCAGCGCGCGGTGAGCGCGGCGACCCCGAGCAGCAGCGGATAAAACAACGCGAGCAGCGCAAGGCCCGGTACGGTCTGCACCAGGCTCGCGGCGGCGAGCACGGCGCCGCGCAGCGCCGGCCGGTGCGCCGAAAGGATCGCGAGCGGCAGGCTCACGATAAGCCCGAGCGCGAGCGCGGTGACGCTCACCAGCACGTGGCTGCCGAGGTAGCCGGGCAAGAGCCGCAGCGCCTCGGCGACCGGCCCGGCGAAGCCGCCGTTCATGCGCGCGCCCCGCGGTCGATCAGCGCCGCGAGCTGCTCGGCCTGGCGGCGCGGCGTCGCCATCAGTTCGTCGACGTAGTCGCCGTGCGCGCCGCTCATGAGCGCATGGGGCGAGCCCTGCGCAATCACGCGCCCGGCCTGCATCACGGCGACGCGGTCGGCGAGCAGCACCGCTTCCAGCATGTCGTGGGTGATCATCACCGTGGTGAGCCCAAGCTCGTCGTGCAGGCGCCGGTAGTCGCGACCGATGGCGTCGCGGTTGATCGGATCGAGCGCGCCGAACGGCTCGTCCATCAGCACGACGCGCGGCTCGGCCGCGAGCGCGCGGGCGACGCCGACGCGCTGGCGCTCCCCGCCCGAGAGCTGATGCGGGTAGCGCGCGCGCTGCTCGCGCGGCAGGCGCACGAGCTCGATGAGCTTGTCGACGCGCGCGGCGCGCCGACGCGCGTCCCAGCCGAGCAGGCGCGGGGTCACCGCGATGTTCTCGCCGACCGTCATGTGCGGGAACAAGCCGACGCCCTGGAACACGTAGCCGATGCGCCGGCGCAGCGCGATCGCATCGGCGGCGCGCACGTCTTCGCCCTCGACTTCGACCTTGCCGCTCGACGGCTCGGCGAGGCGGTTGACGAGCTGCAGCAAGGTCGTCTTGCCCGAGCCCGAGGGGCCGACGACCGCGAGGAACTCGCGTTCCGCCACGCCGAGCGACACGCCGTCGAGCGCGCGCACGCGCCCGTCCTCGTAGACTCTGCTCACGTTTTCGAACGCGATGACGGCGGACATGGGCTCAATTTCCGTGATAACCCGCTTCACCGCAATTCATTTGTGACACATGGCGCGACCCTCGTAGGATGGGCCGATATGAATCTCCTCTCCATCCAGTCGCATGTCGCCTACGGGCACGTGGGCAATTCCGCCGCCGTGTTCGCGCTGCAAAGGCTGGGCTGCGAGGTGTGGCCGGTGCACACGGTGCAGTTCTCGAACCACCCCGGCTATGGCCAGTGGCGCGGCAGCCTGTTCGACGCGGCCCACGTCGGCGAGGTGGTGCGCGGGATTGCCGAGCGCGGCGCGCTTTCCCGCTGCGACGGCGTGCTCTCCGGCTATCTCGGCGCGGCGGAGGTCGGCGCCGCCATCCTCGACGCGGTCGCGCTGACCAAAGCCGCGAATCCCCAGGCGCGCTACTGCTGCGATCCGGTGATCGGCGACGTCGGCCCGGGCGAATACGTGCGCGCCGGCGTCGCCGAGTTCCTGCGTGAGCGCGCGCTGCCTGCCGCCGACGTGATCACGCCCAATCAGTTCGAGCTTGAGCGTCTGAGCGGGCAGGGCAGCACGACGCTCGCGGCGGCGCTTGCCGCGGCGGAAACTTTGCGCACACGCGGCCCCCAGGCCGTGCTCGTCACTTCGCTCCACACCATGGAAACCCCGCCCGACGCGGTCGACCTGCTCGCCTGCGACGCGAACGGCCGCTTCCTCGTGCGCACGCCGCTCTTGCCGGTCGCGGTGAACGGTGCGGGCGACGCCGCCGCGGCGCTGTTCTTTTTTCATTACCTCCGCGGCGGCGATCTGGCCGCGGCGCTCGGGCGCACGGTTTCGTCCATCTTCGGCCTGGTGCGGCGTACCGCCCAGGCGGGCACGCGCGAGCTTCTCCTGATCGAGGCGCAGGAGGAGCTGGTCGCGCCGTCGCAAACATTTCGCCCCCAGCCGGTGTGAGTCCCAACGAGGCAACAAATCATGCGCCGCAAGTTCTTCACCCTCGACGTGTTCACCCGCCGCCGTTACGCCGGCAATCCGCTCGCGGTGGTGCTCGACGCCGGCGGCCTCGACGGCACGGCCATGCAAAGCATCGCGCGCGAGTTCAACCTGTCGGAAACCGTGTTCGTGCTGCCGCCGGCCGAGAAGGCGCATCGCGCCCAGCTGCGCATCTTCACGCCCATGACCGAGCTTCCCTTCGCCGGCCATCCGACCGTCGGCACCGCGGTGCTGCTCAACCGCCTCGACGGTGCGTCGGGCGCGCGCGGCATCGTGCTCGAGGAAGGCATCGGGCCGGTGCGCTGCACGGTCGAGGCGCTCGACGCCGAGACCGGCAGCGCGCGGTTTGATCTCGCCCGGCTGCCGGCCGAGGCGGGCCCGGTCGCACCGCTCGCGGCGATTGCCGCTGCGCTCGGCCTCGGCGAGGCCGACATCGGCTTCGATGGGTTCAAGCCGGCACGCTGGTCCGCCGGCGTCGAGTTCAATTTCGTGCCGCTCTCGGGTCTCGATGCCATGCGCCGCTGCCGCGCCAATACCGCGCGCTGGAGCGCGGGCTTCCTCGGGCGCGAGGGTCGTTCGAGCGCCTTCATGTTCTGCCGCGAGACGGTCGAGCGCGGCCACGCCTTCCATGCGCGCATGTTCGCGCCGCTCGGAGGAATCCCGGAAGACCCGGCCACCGGATCCGGGGTTGCCGCATTCGCCGGAGTGCTGGCGCATTTCACGCGCCTGGCCGACGGCGAGCACGAGTTCGTCATCGAGCAGGGCTACGAGATGGGGAGGCCGAGCCTGATCCATCTCGCCATGACCGTGAAAGCCGGGCAGCTCGTCGCCGGCGCCATTGCCGGCGAGGCGGTGGTGGTGAGCGAAGGCACGCTCGAGGCGTGACCGCCGCTTGACCCCGGCGCGCGTGGGCGGCATGGCCTGCCCATGCCGTTTCCGATCGTCCGCTTGGCGCGCGCCGAACTGCGGTTCGCGCCGCGGCCGTGGCCATTCGCGCTGGCGCGGCGCGCCGAGATCGACGCCCATTTCGCGGGTTTGAGCCGCGACAACCCGCACGCGTTCAACGGCCGCGTGCTGATGCTGCACACGTTCGACATCGAAGACGCGGTGCTGCACGGCGGTTACTTCGAGACCGACTTCGCGAGCTTCATCGCCTGGCGCGACTGGGGCTGGCCCGACATGTCGGTGCGCAACTGTTTCGGTCAGGCGGCGTTGCGCGCGGCCGACGGCGCCTTCGTGCTCGGCGTCATGGGCGCCCACACCATGAACGCCGGCCGCATCTATTTTCCCTCCGGCACGCCGGACCTCAAGGACGTGGTCGACGATCGGGTCGATCTCGACGGCAGCGTGCTGCGCGAACTGGCCGAGGAGACCGGGCTCACCGCCGCGGACGTTTGCCTCGATCCGGGTTGGCACGCGGTGCTCGCCGGCCCGCGCCTTGCCATGCTCAAGCCGGTGCGTTCGCCGCTTTCCGCCGACGCGCTGCGCGCGCGCATCCTCGCCCACATGGCCGGCGAGGCGCATCCCGAGCTTGCCGACGTGCGCATCGTGCGCGGCCCCGCCGACCTCGACGACATGATGCCCGAGTTCATCAAGGATTATTTGCTGGAGATGTGGAAATGACCCCTGAGTCGTCATGCCCCGCGAAAGCGGGGCATCCAGTAACCACAGGCCTGAATTATTTCTGAAAGGTCGGTGGATACTGGATCGCCCGCTTTCGCGGGCGATGACGAGAGTGGTGAACTTTGCTGACATCCGAACGTTGTCACCACAGCCATGAAGATACCGAAGCACATCAAGGACTACCGCATCGAGCGCGCCAAAGGCTTCCGCCTCGCGGACGTCGATTCCGGCGACACCGGCGGCCTCGACATCGACAAGGCGGTGGCGAAAAACATCCTCGCCGAGGACATCAAGCGCCTCGCCGAGCTGCAGCAGCTGCTCTACGCCGAGCACCGCTGGGCGCTGCTCGTGATCTTCCAGGCGATGGACGCGGGCGGCAAGGACAGCGCGATCGCCCACGTGATGTCGGGCGTCAACCCGCAAGGCTGCGACGTGCATTCGTTCAAGCGGCCGAGCGAGGAGGAACTGGCGCACGACTTCATGTGGCGCGCGATCGTCCAGGTGCCGCGCCGCGGCCACATCGGCATTTTCAACCGCTCCTATTACGAAGAGGTGCTGGTGACGCGGGTGCATCCCGAGGTGCTGCACGCGCAGAGCCTGCCGCCCGCGCTGGTGACGAAACATATCTGGAAGGAGCGGTTCGCGGACATCAACGATTACGAGCGCTATCTGGTCCGCAACGGCATTCTCGTCGTCAAATTCCACTTGCGCATTTCCAGGGAGGAGCAGCGCCGCCGCTTCCTCGCGCGCATCGAGGAGCCGGCCAAGCGCTGGAAGTTTTCCATGGACGACGTGGCCGAGCGCCGGCTGTGGGACCGCTACATGGACGCCTACGAGGACATGATCCGCCACACCGCGACGAAGCACGCGCCGTGGTACGTCGTGCCGGCCGACCACAAATGGTTCGCGCGCCTGGTGGTGGCCTCGGCCCTGGTGAACACGCTCGAAGCGTTGCATCTGAGCTACCCCAAGATCGAGGGCAAAGCGCTGCGCGAGCTGCAAAAAGCGAAGAAGGCGCTGCTGGCAGAGCGGTGAGGCTTGCTCCATCCCTCCCCCCGCGAGCGCAGCGAGCGGTGGGGAGGGTGGACGCGCGCGCAGCGCGCGGCCGGGTGGGGGGTCTTTTCGTTTGTTGGCCGGAATTTGCTGCACGCAAGCGCCCCCACCCCTGACCCCTCCCCGCCATTCGCTGCGCGAATGGGGGGAGGGGAACCCAGAGGCCGTGCCGCAGGCCACCGATCAACAGCCAGCGCGGAAACGGGCTCTTGCCGGGGCGGCCCATCTTCAGCTACAACTTGCCCGTCGGCCCGGGTTAACGCGGCATTTACCGTTCTCCGCGACCCTGGCCGATGACGAGGGCAACGCGCATGTCGATGCGCATCGACGCAGCGATCGGACGGGCGGCCGCCACGGCCAGGCCCGGCGCTGCCCTCATTCTTGGCGGTCTCCTGCTCCTTATCATCCCCTGAGGGCCGGCTGGGCGCGCGCGCCTGGGCACTCAGGGGGTTCGAGCCGGATAGACCCCACCAGCGCCCGCGACGGGCGCACCGCACGAAAAGGATGAGATCATGAGCACGCAGGGCTCCGAGAAGGACCGCGTCGTTATCTTCGACACCACCTTGCGCGACGGCGAGCAATCCCCGGGCGCAACCATGACCCATGAGGAGAAGCTCGAGGTTGCCGCGCTGCTCGACGAGATGGGCGTCGACATCATCGAGGCGGGCTTCCCGATCGCCTCGGACGGCGACTTCGCCGCCGTGCACGAGATAGCGAAGCGCACCAAGAAGGCGGTCGTGTGCGGCCTCTCGCGCGCCGGCTTCAAGGACATCGACCGCGCCGCCGAGGCGATCAAGCCGGCGCGGCGCGGGCGCATCCACACCTTCATCTCCACTTCGCCGGTGCACATGAAGTGGAAGCTGCAGATGACGCCCGAGCAGGTCTATGAGCTCGTGGTCGCGCAGGTCACCCGCGCGCGCAACCACACCGAGGACGTGGAATGGTCGCCCGAGGACGCGACCCGCACCGAGCCCGACTTCCTGTGCCGCTGCGTGGAAGCCGCGATCAAGGCGGGCGCCACCACCATCAACATGCCCGACACGGTCGGCTACGCGACGCCCGACGAGTACTACGCCATGTTCCGCATGGTGATGGAGCGGGTGCCCAACTCCGACAGGGCGGTGTTCTCGGTCCACTGCCACAACGACCTCGGCATGGCGGTGGCGAACTCGCTCGCCGGCATGCGCGCGGGCGCGCGCCAGATCGAGTGCGCGGTCAATGGCATCGGCGAGCGCGCCGGCAACTGCTCGCTGGAAGAGGTCGTGATGGCGATGCGGGTGCGCAACGACGTGCTGCCCTACGACACGAAGATCGACGCCACCATGCTCACGCGCGCCTCGAAGCTCGTCTCCGCCGTGACCTCGTTCCCGGTGCAGTACAACAAGGCGATCGTCGGGCGGAACGCGTTCGCACACGAGTCCGGTATCCATCAGGACGGCATGCTCAAGCACACCCAGACCTACGAGATCATGACGCCGGAGAGCGTCGGCGTGAAACAGACGTCGCTGGTCATGGGCAAGCACTCGGGCCGCCACGCCTTCGTGCACAAGCTCGAGGAGCTGGGCTATCACCTGGCGAGCAACCAGCTCGAGGACGCGTTCGTTAGGTTCAAGGCGCTCGCCGACCGCAAGAAGCACGTCTACGACGAGGACATCGAGGCGCTGGTCGACGAGGAGATCGCGACCGCGCAGGACCGCATCAAGCTGGTCTCGCTCTCGGTGATCGCCGGCACGCGCGGGCCGCAGCGCGCCACCATGAAGCTCGACATCGAGGGGCGGGTGACGACCGAAGAGGCCGAGGGCAACGGCCCGGTCGACGCCACCTTCAACGCCATCAAGGCGCTGGTGCCGCACGAGGCGACGCTCGAGCTTTATCAGGTGCACGCGGTGACCGAGGGCACCGACGCGCAGGCGGAAGTCTCGGTGCGGCTCTCGGAGAACGGCCGCTCGGTGACCTCGCGCGGCGCCGACCCCGACACCCTGGTCGCCTCGGCCAAGGCCTATCTGGGCGCGCTCAACAAACTGATGATCAAGCGCCAGAGGGGCCAGCTCGAGACGGTGACCGCCCCGCAACGCCGCATCCATTCGACCGAGGCGGTGTGAGGCTTGCTCCATCCCTCCCTCGCGCAGCGGGGGAGGGTGGCGCCGCGCAGCGACGAACCCGGCTTTGAGGACAGGACGGGCCAGGACGGGACAGGAAGAGACAAAACCAGCATGGCTCTAAGCTAACTTGACGTTCACTATGGTGACAGG
>WNGJ01014751.1_pt1 | contig 11733 bp, 8 predicted proteins | sample 5400611 | NCBI WGS metagenome assembly WNGJ01 (sample SAMN13153375, study PRJNA577476) | soil metagenome | isolation source: 40 cm soil or saprolite under Garry oak tree replicate 1 | place: USA:California | collected 2016-06-15 | reverse complement strand
GTCCGGTCCCGCGCGTCAGGCCCACGATCGTACCGCGCGCGTACGGATCCCAGTACGGAGCACCCAGGCCGACGAAGGCCGGCACCAGGTACACGCCGCCCGTGTCCGGAATCGATTCCGCCAGCGGACCTGCCTCGGCTGCGCTCGTGATGATGCCCAGCCCGTCGCGCAGCCACTGCAGCGCCGCGCCGGTGACGAAGATGGCTCCCTCCAGCGCGTAGGTCAGCTCGCCACCGCGACGCCACGCGACGGTGGTCAGCATCCCAGTCTTCGACATCACGCGATCGGCGCCGGTGTTGAGCAGCACGAACGACCCCGTGCCGTACGTGTTCTTGGCCATGCCCACGGCCGCGCAGGCCTGGCCGAACAGCGCTGCCTGCTGGTCGCCTGCGATTCCCGTAATTGGCGCGTCGACCCCGCCGAAGGCGTCAGTCGATGTGCGCGAGATGGCGCCGCTCGAGTCGCGCACATCGGGCAGGTTCTTCAGCGGCACGCCGAACAACTCGGACATCTCGGCGCTCCACCGTCCGTTGCGGATGTCGAACAGCAGCGTGCGTGATGCGTTGGACGCGTCAGTGACGTGATCGCGGCCATCCGAAAGGCGCGCCACCAGCCAGCTGTCCACAGTGCCCAGCGCCGCGTCGCGCGCGCCTTCGACATGCTTCATCGCCCAGCCCGCTTTCGTGGCCGTGAAGTACGGGTCGAGCACCAGTCCCGTGACCTCGCGCACCTCGTCGTCGTGGCCCGCCTCGCGCAGCCGTATGCACTCTTCGGTGGTGCGCCGGTCCTGCCACACGATGGCGCGGCCGAGCGGCTTCAGCGTCTTGCGGTCCCACATGACGAGCGTCTCGCGCTGGTTGGTGATGCCCACAGCCCGAACTTCGCGCGGCTGAGCGCCTGCGGCGTTCAGCGCTTGCGCGGCCGTGTCCTGCACAGCACTCCAGATCTCCTCTGCGTCGTGCTCCACCCATCCGGGCTGCGGAAAGTGCTGCGAGATCTCGCGGTAGCCCTTGCCCCTGACCTCGCCGTCCAGCCCGATGACGACGGCCGTGGCGCCCGTCGTGCCCTCGTCGAGCGCGAGCACGACGCCGCGTTCGGTCACGCTACCTGGCTACGCCGGGCTTCCAGGTTCTGTTGAGGCTTCCTGTCGAGTAGCCCTCGAGGTCGAGAGAAACGAACTTGTAACCCGCGTCCTGTAAGGCTTGCACCACGCGCTCGCGATTGGCCAGGAGCCGCGACATCTCTTGCGGCTCGACCTCTATTCGCGCCACGTCGCCGTGGTCGCGCACGCGCACCTGAAGAAGTCCCAGCAGCTTGATCGCCTGCTCGGCCGCCTCGATCCGTCTCAGCGCTGGGATCGTGACCTCGGTGCCATGCGGGATGCGCGACGACAGGCACGCGAACGACGGCTTGTTCCAGTTGGCGAGTCCAAGCTGACGCGCGGCCGCGCGGATGTCGGCCTTGGCCAGGCCGGCCTCGAGCAGCGGAAACCTCACGCCGCGGCGCACCGCCGATCCATGACCCGGCCTGTGATCGCCAGCGTCGTCCGCGGTCGCGCCGTATGCGAGGTGCTGCAGCCCCAGCTCGACGCGGATCGGCTCGAGCGTCTCGAACAGCTCCTCCTTGCAGTGGAAGCAGCGATCGGGGTTGTTGCGCGTGTAGGCCTCGAGCTCCAGCTCGTGCGTGTCGACCTCGACCAGCCGAGCGCCGAGCGAGCGCGCCATCGCGCGGGCCTCCTTCTGCTCGGATTCGGGATACGCCGGCGAGCTCGCCAGCACCGCCACCGCGCGGTCAGCCAGCTGGTCCAGCGCGAGCTTCAGCAGCAGCGTCGAGTCCACGCCGCCGGAGAAAGCCACCAGCACCGAGTCGAGGTCGCGCACGATCGCGCGCGCGCGGTCCAGCTTGCCTGAGTCGTAACGATCGAGCTGGATCATGTAATCCAGCTAGAGATTAGCTGGCAGCCGCCTCGGAAGGCTCCATCGCCGGCACGCCACACCACGCCTCGTAGTCGATGAGCTCGTGCACTGTCGGGTTCTCGCCGCACAGCGGGCAGGCCTTGTTGCGGCGAAGCTTCAGCTCGCGGAACGACATGTCCTCGCCCTCGAACAGCAGGTAGCGGCCGATCATCGGCTTGCCGATGTTCAGCAGGTACTTGATCGTCTCGAAGGCCATCATGCTGCCGACGATCCCGGGCAGCACGCCAAACACGCCTGCCTCGGCGCAGCTCTGCACCGATCCGGGCGGCGGCGGCTCCGGGAAGAGGCAGCGGTAGCAGCCAGTCCCGTGCGACGAGTCGAACAAGGCCAGCCGGCCCTCGAAACGGAAGATGCTCCCGTGCACCAGCGGCTTGCCGAGGAAGTGCGCGGCATCGTTGGCCAGGTAGCGCGTCGGGAAGTTGTCGGTGCCGTCGACGATGATGTCGTAGGGCTCGAACATCTTCATCGCGGTGTCGGAGTTCAGGTGCTCGTGGATGGGCACGACCTCGACGTCAGGATTGAGGTTGTGCAGCGTGCGCGCCGCGGAGTCGACCTTCGCTCGTCCCACGTCGTTGATGCCATGCAGCAGCTGGCGCTGCAGGTTGGAGGCGTCGACCGTGTCGAAGTCGACGATGCCCACCTTGCCGACGCCGGCGGCGGTCAGATACATCGCGGCCGGCGAGCCCAGGCCTCCCGCGCCGAGCAGCAGCACGCTGGACGAAAGCAACTTGCGCTGGCCGGCCCCGCCCACCTCGGGCAGGATCAGATGACGGGCGTAACGCGCGACCTGGTCGGGCGTAAAGCCCCTGGCGGGTCTCATGGAACAACCCAATATACCGGGGCGTATTCGCACCTATTCCTAGGCGAATACGCGGGATTCCTAGACTAGGGGGCACCCATGGAAACTGAATACCTCGACGAAGAGCAGGTCATCGCCCTCTACAACAAGGTCCGCACCGGTAAGCGGACGTGGCCGGCCGACATCTGGAGCTCGCCCGCGGCGCTCCAGTACGCGGTCACGATCTTCGACTACTGGATCCACAACGTCATGGGCTGGAAGGGATGGCCTGACTCCCGCGGCAAGGTGACGCCGGCGCTGCTGGAGGAGCACCGCCTGGCCGACCTGGTCGAGAGCGTCTTCGTGCCCGAGTTCGGAGACGACTGGCTCGACTTCGAGGTCGTGCTCAACGAGAGCATGCGGCTGTCCGAGGACGAGGGCTGGTCGCCCGAGCTGTCCGACCGGCAGGAGCGAGTCGAGGCCGCGTTCGAGCACGCCTTCGAGCAGCTGGTGGGCTCGCCGAAGCAGCAGGCGAAGCTGCTGCCGACGTATCACCGCTTCCGCAATCACCTGCTGCGCATGTGGAGTGCCTTCCAGGAGGCGCAGGCCGAGCACGACAAAGCCGAGCGCGAATCGGCCGAGAAATTCTGGACGAATCTGCGCCTGGTGCGCAGCACGCGCGGCCATCAGGCCGAGGCGTGGTCGATCGTCAACGCCGAGGACGAGCGCCGCGGCGAGGTGACGATGGTCTGGGGCGAGCCGCACCCCTACTGCCTGGTGGTGCTCGACCCCGAGATCGAGGCGGGCAGCTGGGAGCAGGTGATCTACCGGCTCGAGCAGGAGATCCTGGTCGAGGAGCCGGGGGTCGTCAGCTACGCGGTGTGGCACAAGGGATTCGTCGGAGAGTTCTACCGGTGCGCCGACTGCGGCGAGCTGCACAGCCAGTTCGACGAGGACGCGGGCAGCGAGCTGCGCCTGAACGACCTGGAGCCGCCCGAGGACCGCTAGATAACGGTCACGGAAAAGTTCTGACCTTCCCAGCCCGTGCTGTAATGCGCGGTCCACTCGAAGGTCGACCCGGCGGCGACCTTGTTACTCGGCACCTCGGCGACCCAGACGCCCAGCGTCGTGTCGACAGCCTCGACGTCTCGGTGCGTCGCCCAGTCGTCGAATGTGAAATGGACTGAGCCCGGCCTCGGCAGCTGGACCTTGAAGCGCCGGCCCGCCAGCAGCCTGGTGATCTGGTGCTTGTGCGACCACACGAACGCCGGGTCTTGCGGCGGCACCTCCGTGTAGCGCCTGCGCGCCGGCAGCACGACGTCAGGAAATCCGCTGAGCGCGACCATCGCGAGCAGCTGCAGATATTCCGCGTGGGCCCAGCCCAGCGGCGATGACGACCCGTTGGCCCGGCCGAGTCCGAGCCCGCGCGCGGGAATGTCAGGGCCGTCCCAGATCTGCTCGGGCAGCATCAAACCTGGACCTGCAAACGACTCCATCGTGCGCACGAGCTCTGCCGCCGGCAGGCCCATGGAGAAGAAATGTCGCGCGCGCTCGGCGGTCAGCACCGGCCACAGGCGGCCCCGGCCGTCGCCATTCCACGGCGACCCGTCGTCGTGCTCGCCATAGCGATCACCCACGTATCGGCGCCATGAGGGCCCGCCGGGCACGCTCTTCTTGAGCTTCGAGTCCACGCCTTCGAGGCTTCGCAGGATGCGCTCGTCCTTTGGACGCCGCAGCCCGTAGCGGACGAGCTCGAGGAACTCAGGCGCGATCGAGCCCTCGGCCGGCCGGCGGTCGGGATCGGCCGCAAGCCTGAGGTACTGGCCGCCAACTGTGCTGCACCAGGCCTCGACCCGGTCGTTCCAGTAGTCGGCGACCGCGCGCAGATGCGCGGCGGCGACATGCTCGCCCACGTCCTGCGCGAACTCGGACGCGGCGATGAGCGCGGCGATGCACGTCGCGAGCGTCGACGGAGACAGGCCGCCTAGATCTTCCCAGCGGTCAAGCTGCGTCAGCGGACCCTCGCGGATGATGAACTGCGCCGCCGGGCGGACCATCGCGGGGTAAGGGTCCTGGTCGAGGCAGCCGGCAACGCCCAAGCGCCATGCGAGCAGGATCGGCAGCGCTACCTGGTCGAGCTCCGTCGAGGTCCAGTGCGGCGAGCCGTCGACGTTCCAGTTCTGAAACCAGGCGCCGTCGGGGCGCTGGCGCGACTGCAGGTGCCGGAAAGCGCGCAGCGCCGCGGCGGGGTCGCCCGCGTCGAGGAGCGCGGTCGCGACGCGGCACAGGTCGCGCGGCCAGATCATGTGATAGACGTGATTGCCGTCGTGGTTCGTCTCGCCCCATGGAGCGCTTGGTGAGGCGATGTACGCACCGGGCCGCGTCTTGTCCTCGAGGCAGCGAAGCACCGCGAGCGACGCTTTCGCGAGCGCCCCGTCGTCGCCGCTGACCTTGGCCAGCGCCGCGGGCAGGTCCGGCGTCGCGTGCCAAGCGCGCGCGAATGAAGTCTTCAGCGCGCCGGCGCCCTTCTGCAGCACGTGCCGCGCGACCTCCTCCGCATCCGCGCGTGAGTGGCCGAAGCCGATTGCGAGCTGGAACGCGCCCGACCTCACGCCAAGCTCCGCGCCGACCGCAACGTTGCCCGGGCCTGCGCGATCGAAGGTCTGGGTGATGAACCCATCGGCGTCGTGCAGCTCGACATGGATGTCGGAGCTGCGGTAGTAGCCGGTCGTCGCGCGGCTGAACGGACCGACGATGCACATCCATACGTCCTGCTGGCGCATGAGAAGCGCCGGCGGATATGTGTCGAGCACCTCGCCGAAGTTGCCCTCCGTGCCCGGGGACCAGTGGGCCGAAGCCTGCATGAAGAGACGGACGTCGGGAAGCTCGGGGTTGAAGGTGCCGGAGACGATCATCGCGTTCTCGTCCGAGTCGGAAACGAACTCTTTCGTCAACCGGTACTCGTGATGCGTGCTCTCAACGGTGAATGCGGGGACGCCCGGGCTCAGCCAGGTGATGCTGTGCTGTCCGTCACTCGCGTCGTCGACGGGCGGCGCGCCGGGCGCCGATGCGAAGAAACGCAGTTCGTGCAGCGCGACGTGATCGAGCGTGGGAAAGAAAACCTCGCTCAGGCTCCCGTCGGCCAGCGTGTACCAGACCTTGCTTCTCGGGCCCGGCGCTGCACCGAAGGCCATCTTCCGACCGGGGCCCCACATCGGCGGCGCCCCGGGGCCTCCTGGTGCCTCCATCGGACCCTAAGTATGGAGAGCGGGTGAGGACGGATAGAATCGATTCGCGACCCCCGAGTCCGTGGGGAGGTGGCTGAGTGGTCGAAAGCACCCGCCTGCTAAGCGGGTAGGGGGTGTAAAGCTCCCTCGAGGGTTCGAATCCCTCCCTTCCCGCCAGCAACCAATAGGGCTATCAGGCGGTATCGGCGATGTTCCTTTTGGTCGCCGGCCCCGTTAGGTCTCTTCGATGGTCACACGCCGCCGCCTTCTTGCGACCTTGCTGGTCGCAGGCTTCGGGCTCTTGATTGCCTTGGGATGGACTCTATCTATGCGGGGAGCCATCGAGGGCACTGTTTATGCAGGCGGAGGTTGCCCCGGAAATCCCCCCAAGAATGTGCCTGGCTATGGCTGCAGCGCTCCTGTCGCGGCTGCAGACGTGACAGTAGTGATTTCCTCCTCCGAGGGCTTGGCTGTTTCGGTCCGGACAAGCCGTAGCGGTCGCTACTGGCTCGCCCTGCCCCCAGGCATCTACATGGTGGCGGCGTGGAAATCGAAATGGGAGGAAGTCTCGACCCACGGCATCCGCACGCCCCATCCAGCTGAGGAAACCCCGTTCTGGCCGGTGCGAATCTCGAGGGGCCAAACGGTTCATATCGACCTTGCCTTTCCTACTTTTGCGATCTAAATGAGTCGCGTAACCGTCACCCGAATGCAGGCGCTTATCGCCCTCGGTGTCACCTTGTTGGTCGTCTTGTCAGTGGCAGGTTGGACGTGGTCGACGCATGGGAGCCTTCGCGGCAGCGTCACGCTCGCCGGAGTCTGCCGCAATATGGCCGCCGCCGCCGTGCCGCCTGCGATGGGGTGCGACGAGGCTCCTGCGAGTGGCGCCAACGTCATCGTCTCGGCTGCCGACGGCATGACAATCAACATCCGGACGGACGGCCAAGGTGACTTTAGGTTGATCCTGCCCGCCGGTTCCTATCACGTAGGGGCCTGGATCATCCAGTGGCGTGGCGTTGGGCCAAGCGAGGTGCGCGGGCGGCTGATCACAGGTGGGTCCGACTTCCGCGCGGTAACGGTTGTGGCTCGGACCGCCCTTCGCATGGACCTATCGCTCGCGTGGTACGGGACGTGATCTCGTAGGCAACCTGGCCAGAGGCTTCCCAGGAGATCTTCACCCGATACAGCCAATCAACGGATGAATCCCTCCCTTCCCGCCATTGGCAATGTCTGCGGACTACACTCGCCGCCTGGTGACGGGTCGGGGCACGAAGGTCTTGGTGCTCGTCGTGCTGGTGATCAGCGCGTGCAAGCTTCCATCGCTGACCGCGACCCACACGCCAAGCCCGACCACGCAGGTCGAGCTCGCCTGGACGGACTGCACCAACGGCTTTCAGTGCGCCACCCTGCAGGTACCGCTCGATTACTCACGGCCGGAAGGCCGTCAGATCTCGCTGGCGCTGATCCGCAAGCCCGTCACCGATTCAGCGCGCCGGATCGGTTCACTGCTGCTGAATCCCGGTGGGCCGGGCGGATCCGGTGTCAGGTTCTTGCGCGGTTTCGCCGCCCTTCTCACGAACCTGAACTCGCGGTTCGACCTCGTCTCATGGGACCCGCGCGGCGTTGGCGCGAGCACCGCGGTCACGTGCCTTGACGGCCCGCAGCTTGACGCGTTTCTGGCACTCGACTCCGTCCTCGACGACAGGCAGGAGGAGGACGCCTTCATAAAGGCGAATCAAGACTTCGCCATCGGCTGTCGGCATAGAAGCGGTGACCTGCTGCCATTCATGGATTCGGAGAGCACGGCCCGGGACATGGAGAGGATCCGCGCGGCACTCCGTGATTCGAAGCTGACCTATCTCGGATTCTCGTACGGGACCCTCATCGGCCAGTGGTACGCCCACCTGTTTCCAACCCACGTAAGAGCCTTCGCACTCGACGGCGTCGTCGACCCGACGTTGAAAGGACGAAGTGAAGCATTGACCCAGCTCACAGGCTTCGAGCAGAACCTCGCCGCGTACCTGGCCGACTGCGTGACGCGAACCACGTGCACCCTTGCACGCGCAGGCGACCCGAGAGTAAAGCTCGTCGCCGTGATGAACCGTCTCGACGCGACGCCATTGCCTGTTGGCAATCGCCAGCTCACGCGAAGTCTCGCGATGATGGCGGTCCTGGCGACGATGTACAACCAGCCCCGTTGGCAGGACCTGGACGGCGCCCTGGCAGCACTGGACGGTGGCGATGGCGGAAAGATGCTCGCGATCGCGGACCACTGGAACGAGCGCAACCTGGACGGCACTTACGGCAACCTCGTCAACGGCGCGTTTGCTGCGACCGCGTGCATCGAGGGCCCGCAGGCACCACGTGGGAGGAGTGGCACGGTGTCTACTGCGATTTCTGGCCAGAGCTGCCGCGGGCCTATCAGCCCCTGACCATCAGTGGAGCACCGCCGATCCTCCTCGTCGGCGCGAGCAACGACCCCGCCACGCCATACGTTTGGTCGAAGAACGTCAGCGAGCAGATTCCCAGGTCGGTTCTGCTGACCCGCGTCGGCAACGGTCACACCTCATACGGGTTCAGTGATTGCATCAACGCTGCCGAGGATGCCTATCTGACGAACCTGGTGCTACCCCCTCAGGGAACGACCTGTACCAGCTAGCGGTCAGAAGCTCTGGAACTGATCGTCGCGAAGTATCGGCACGGCATTGCCGCCCTTCTCGATACCGTCGATCTCGACCTCGGGTCCTCCGACCATGAAGTCGGTGTGGACCGCCGACTGGTTGAGGCCCGCCTCGCGGTCCTTCGCGTCGGACACGGTGAAATCGAAGCCGTGCCCGAAAGCCATGTGGCAGGTGGCGTTCTCGTCGTACAGGGTGTTCCAGAAGATGATCCCGAGCTTTCCCACCCTCGACTCCTTGTCGACCAGGGCGATCTCGCCCAGGTAAGGCGCACCGGGATCAATCGCGATCTGGGTCCGGATGAGCGCGTCCCCGCCGCCGTCGGCGCGCACCTCGGTGATGCCGCCGTCCTTGAACGTGAGCTCGAGTCCCTTGATGACGCGGCCACCCACGGCCAGCGGACGCGTCGAGCGGATCGTGCCTTCGGTGCGCCGCCGGTCCGGCGACGTGAACACTTCTTCGGTTGGCAGGTTGGCCACGTGCGGCTGGCCCCACGCGGTCGTGAACTTGCCCGCTGACATCCACATCGCGCTCGGCAGCAGGCCCACGGTGAGGTCTGTTCCGGGGCCGCGGTAGCGGATGGCGTCGAACCTGCGGTCGTTGAGTGCGCTTGCGATTCCGTCGAGCTTCGCGAGGCGCTCGCCCCACGCCGCCGCCGGATCAGGAAGATCGAGGCGGACCGTCTGCTCGACTGCCTGCCACAGCCTTTCCACGTCGGGCTCGCCGAACACCTGTCGCGCCCACCCCTCGACCGGGCAGCCCACGAGCGTCCATGCAAGCTCGCGGTGCGCGATTGCGTTGCCCCAGCGCCGCGTGAAATCGACCTGGAACGCGCGGCCGCTCCGCGCCGGATCCGACTGAGCCAGCAGGTCAGGCGCTGGGTCGCCGACCACCTTGATGTAAGCAGCGTGCTGCGCTGCGAGCTCCTCGATCATGCGAACACCGCCAGGCGCGCTGACCGTCAAGGCGGCGTCAGGCGCAGCGTCGACCAGTGCCTTACGGAGATGCAGGTCGTTGTAGTAGGCGAAGACGGTCGAGGCGCCGGCGCGCCACGCTCGGTCAGCGATGACTCGGACAAGCGGGGCATGCGCGACGTCGGCGTTGATCATCAACGGCTGTCCAGGCTGGAGGTTCACGCCGACTTTGAGCGTCAGATCGGCGTAGCGCTGAAGCCGGTCGGCGCTCATGACGTCGAGGATAGTTTGACTAGGCCTTCTTTCTCAGCACGCGCGCGGAAAGCTGCGGTCCAGCTGCATGAGGAACGAGAAAGCGAGCAACGAGATGCCGGTGAGGCCGAAGGTGCCGAGACCGCGCGGGTCAACGGGGCTTGGAAAGTTGATCACCTGGTTGGGCGGGTGAATGCCGACGGCCAGGTCGTATCCACCGTGAAGCGTCGCGGCCAGCGCACCGGCCAGCCCGAAGACCAATGCCCACAGGGCGTATGTCCCATTCGAGGGCTTCAGCCGTTCGTAAAGTCCGAGGAGCGCGCTCGCGCCGAGCACACCTCCGATCAGCAAGAAAAAGCCGCTCAGGCCGGTTCCAAGGGACGGGTTGTTTCGAGCGATGATCACGAACGAAACCGAATACAAAAAGCCGCTCGCGCCGGCGAGCCAGGCGCTCGGATAAGCGGTGTGGCGGTATTCGATCTGGGTGGTCACGGCCAGCATCGTAGACCCAATGCAAATGATCGAATTCGGAAAGCTGAGAGTTTGGGGTAACGAGCGTGGATCGGAAGACGGCTGAATTAGACTCGGCCCCGTTGAAGCGACTTACGGCCATGATGGCGATCCTGGTCGTCGTCGCCACCGCCTGCACGCGGGGCTCGACCGGTGTCGCCAAGCACTCCCCATCGCCCTCGCCGGCATCCACGACAGTGAGCTGGACAGGATGCGACAGCGGATTTCAGTGCGGGACGCTGACGGTGCCGCTCGACTACTCGAATCCGGGCGGCGACACAATCAAGATCGAGATGATCCGCAAGCCCGCGACTGACACAGCGAACAGGATCGGCTCGCTGCTCACGAACCCAGGCGGACCGGGTGCCTCTGGGATCGACTACCTGAAGTCTCAGGCGTCTTCCCTGGTCAAGCTCAATACGCGCTTCGACTTGATTGGCTTCGATCCGCGCGGCACCGGGCAGAGCTCGCCCGTCCGATGCTTGAACGGACCGCAAGAGGATGCTTTCAACGCGCTGGACTCGGTGCTCGACGACCCGATCGAGAAGGCCGCGGCGATTCAAGCTGACAAAGACTTCGCGGCTGGATGCCAGGAGATGAGCGGCAAGATCTTGCCCTACATCGACACTGAGAGCGTCGCGCGCGACATGGACCGGATCCGAGGAGCGCTCGGAGACTCCAAGCTCACCTATCTCGGCTTCTCGTACGGGACGTTCATGGGCGAGTGGTACGCGCACCTGTTTCCAACTCATGTGCGTGCGCTGGTCCTCGACGGCGTGCTGGACCCGGCGATGTCGCCGAATGACTTGTTGCTGGGTCAGATCAAGGGCCTGCAGGGGAACCTTGAGGCGTTCGTCGCGGACTGCAAGGCGAAGGCCACCTGCCAGCTCGGGCGCACCGGCGATCCGATCGCAAAGATGGTGAGCTTCCTCAATGGTCTTGACAACCATCCGCTGCAGGTCGGTAACCGGCAGCTGACCCGAGCCCTCGCGCTGTACGGCATCGGCGTGACGCTGTACGGCACCGATAGCTGGCCCTACCTCGATCAGGCGATGACGACCGCGCTGCAGGGAAACGGCCGGCTGTTGCTGACTTTCTCCGACCTTTACCTCGGCCGCCAATCCAACGGCTCCTACGACACGGAGACGGACTCCAACATCGCGATCAACTGCGTCCATCACCAGGTGCCGAGCGATATCGCGTCCTACGACGCGCTCGGTCCGGCCTTCGCCAACGCGTCGCCAGTGTTCGGTGCGGCCTTCCAGTACGGGAACCTGATCTGCGCGTACTGGCCGGTGCCGGCAAAGGGGCAGCCGGGGCCGCTGACTGTCAATGGCGCGCCGCCGATTCTCCTGGTGGCCGGCCTCGACGACCCGATCACTCCGTACGCGCTGGCCG
>WNGJ01018356.1_pt1 | contig 11735 bp, 8 predicted proteins | sample 5400611 | NCBI WGS metagenome assembly WNGJ01 (sample SAMN13153375, study PRJNA577476) | soil metagenome | isolation source: 40 cm soil or saprolite under Garry oak tree replicate 1 | place: USA:California | collected 2016-06-15 | reverse complement strand
CGACGTCGAGCTGATCGAGTACTTCTTCGCCCACACGATCACGCCCGCCTTCGTGGCCGTGCTCGTGCCCGTCGGCGTCCTTCTCGTGCTGGCGGGCTTCGGCTGGCCCCTGGCCCTGGCTCTGCTGCCCTTCCTGGCCTGGGCCGCCCTCACGCCGGTCCTCGGGCGCTCGCGCATCGACCGGCTCGGCTCGCGCGCGCGCGAAGTCTCCGGCGATCTAACCGCGCATGCCGTGGATTCGGTCCAGGGGCTGGGCGAGATCGTCGCGTTCCGGCAGGTGCGCGCGCGCGGCGAGGAGTTCGCCGCCAAGGCGCGAGAGTACTTCCGGGTGCGCATGCCCTTCCTCCACGACCTGACCCTGCAGACCTCGCTGCAGGAGATCGCCACGGGGATCGGCGGGCTCGCCGTCGTCGTGGTGGGCGCGGCGCTCGGCGCGTCGGGCCGGCTCGACACGGCCATCCTGCCGCTGCTCACGCTGCTGGCCATGTCCGCCTTCATCCCCGTGTGGGAGATCGCCCAGGTGGGTCGCCAGCTCGCCGATACGCTGGGCGCGGCGCGCCGCGTGCACGCCGTGCACGCGGAGCGCGTGCTCGTCACGGACGGCGCCGGCGTGCACGGGATGAATGCCGGCGGGCCGGCCCTCGAGATGGCGCAGGTCACCTTCACCTATCCGGGCCGACGGCGACCCGCGCTCACCGAGGTCTCGTTCACCGTCCCGCGCGGGAGCACGGTGGCGCTGGTCGGCCCGTCCGGCGCCGGCAAGACCACGATCGCCAGTCTCTTCCTCAGGTTCTGGGATCCGGGAATCGGCTCCGTGCGGCTCGACGGTCACGATCTGCGAGAGTTCGGCCTGGACGAGCTGCGGCGCCGGGTGGCCCTGGTCGCGCAGGACACCTACCTCTTCAACGACACGCTGCGGAACAACATCCTGCTCGCCCGGCCCGAAGCTTCCGAGGCCGAGGTGACGGCAGCGGTGGAGCAGGCCGCGCTCACCGAGTTCATGGCCTCACTGCCCGATGGTCTCGACACGATCGTGGGCGAGCGCGGCGCGCAGCTCTCTGGCGGCCAGCGGCAACGGGTAGCCATCGCCCGCGCCTTTCTCAAGGACGCGCGCGTCCTGATCCTCGACGAGGCGACCTCGCACCTGGACGCGGTCAGCGAGCAGGCGGTGCGCGGGGCACTCGATCTGCTGGCCCGCAACCGCACGACGCTCGTCATCGCGCATCGCCTCTCCACGGTGCGCAACGCCGACCGCATCATCGTGCTGGAGGACGGCCGCGTGGCCGAGATCGGCAGCCATCACGATCTCCTCGCCAGAGGCGGCCTCTACGCGCATCTCGTCTCCCGCCAGCTCGCCAGCGCCTCCGGCGTGACCGGGTGATTCCGGGCATGGCCGGCACCCACACCACGACCGAGCAGAAGGCCCTCGAGCTCAATCTCGATCGGGTCAAGTACGGCACCATCGCGGAGATCGGGGCCGGGCAGGAGGTGGCGGCCTGGCTCTTCCACGTGGGGGGCGCCGCGGGCACCATCGCCAAGACCATCTCCGCCTACGACATGGGCGTCAGCGACGCTCTCTACGGCCCCACCAAGCGCTATGTCAGCCGCGAGCGGCTCCAGGCCATGCTCGCGCGCGAGTTCGACTTGCTCGTGCAGACACTCGGTCCGGGCCGCGGCGCCACCACCACCTTCTTCTCCTTCGCCAACACCGTGGCCACTCGGAGCTTCAAGCACCACGACGACGGCCGCGGCTGGGTCGGCATCCGCTTTCAGCACCAGCCCCAGGCCGAGCCGTCCGAGGCGATCGTCTACGTCACCCTGCACGACCGCACCGCCGTGGCCCAGCAGGAGGCGCTCGGCGTCCTCGGCATCAACCTGATCCACGGCGCATTCTTTCGCCATGCCGATCCCGCCGGGCTCATCGGCGCGCTCCTGGACGAGCTGTCGCGCGAGCGCCTCGACGTGGACATGATCAAGCTCTCCGGGCCGGCCTTCGTCGGGGTGGACAACCGCCTCATGAGCCTGCAGCTCGTCGAGCAAGGTCTCACGGACGCGGCCATGTTCACGGCGGCGGGAGACGTGGTGCAGCCCTCCGAGATGCTCTACAAGAAGCCCATCGTGATCGAGCGTGGCAGCTTCCGCCCCATCACCCGGCTCACCCTCGACCTGGTGGAGCGCGCGCGGGCGCGCTTCGTGCGCGAGGCGGGCGTGGCGGGCCAGGAGCCCGTCGTCCTCATGGAGATGACGCTCCGCAATCTGACCTCGCCGTCAGGGATCGACCATGCCGATTTCCTGGCGCGGGCGGACATCCTGGGCGCCCTCGGGCTGAACGTGCTCATCTCGCGCTTCGAGCAGTACTACCACGTGTCCGAGTACCTCACCCGTTTCACCGATCAGATGATCGGCATCGCCGTCGGCATGCCGAGCGTGCAGGAGATCTCCCAGGACAAGTACTACACCGATCTGGGCGGGGGGCTCCTCGAGGCGGCGGGCCGGCTCTTCAAGCGCTCGGTCAAGATGTACGTCTATCCGACGCAGGACCCGTCCACGAGCCAGCTCGTCACGGTAACGAGCGCGGGGACGCCGCCCCTCTGGCGTCACCTGCGCGAGCTTCTGCTCGAGAGCGGCCGTCTGGAGGCCATCGAGGACTTCGACGCGAGCTCGCTCTCGATCTACCCCCCGGACGTGCTGGCGCGCATCCAGAAAGGCGATCCCTCGTGGGAAGCCATGGTGCCGGCGCCGGCGGCCGAGGCCATCAAGGCCAAGCGCCTCTTCGGCTACACGCCGCCTCGCTAGTCGCTAGGGGTCAGGTCTCACAAAACGACATTTGCTGGACGCTCCGTTGCCTTCGTACCCGACCCCAACGACACGACGACGCCGGAGCTGAGCACTCAGTCTGCTCTGACCTGTAACAATCTCGAAAGACCAACGGTACGAAGTGGCCGCAGATCCTGCCACCGCTACGGTGTCTTCCTGTTCCCGGCCGTGACGATGCCTGGGCGTTCTCGCGGCCCGGATGGCTCGAGGGAGGCAAGAAAGGCCGCGCGCACGACCCGAGTGAACCAGCGGCCGGAGGGTGCCTCGAGAAAGGTGACGTAGCGACCGAGCTCAGCGTCGCTCAAGTCGCGATACGTGAACAGGAGCGAGGTCATGATACGCAGCCGGTAACCTTCGTCGATGGCGGGACCGGCCGCCTGCCCATCCAGGCCGAGCCGGCCTAGGAGGCTGGGCGGGACCAGAGGCGTCATGATTCTTCGAAGCGCGGCCACGGCCGCCACCGCCACGGTGGCCGAGCTCTCCGTGACCTCGCCCGCGCGTTCGAGGCGATGAATCAAGGCGAGACGAGACGGGGTCGGCGGGGTGGAGGGAAGCCGGTTGACGAAGGCGGCCAGCTCGTCAAGCTGGTCAGCCCTCGACGAGGCGCCCTCGAGAGCAACGATGCGCTGGGAGAGCGGGCTGCGAAGCCAGCTCAGAAGCGGGGCGGCCTGCGGCTGGCCGAGGCGTCGGGTCAGGGATTGGTGCATGTTGCCCCGCAGCCTGTCGGCGTTGAACCGTTGCGCCACCAGGCTGGCGGCCCCGGGTGGCGGCTGGACCCCAAAGCTTATCCACCTTTCGAATTCACCTTGGATAATCGCCGCCACCTGCGCGACCTGCACGTCGATCCCGGACAGGCGCATCACTTCCACCGTGACGCTTTCCGACCGACGGGGGCCAGGACTCTCCAGGGGCGTGGGGATGTCTGGAGCCTCGGCGGCCACGGATCGCTGCGCCTTCGAGTCGGCGGGCGCCCTGCCGTGGTCTGGGTTCACCTGCCGCTGATGGGCCTCGAACCGGTACGCGTTGTCGCTGTAGTTGATGACCCCGTCACTGTCGACCCACCGATAGATTGCCGCCGAACCTGGATCCGGCGCACCGAGCAGGACGAGCAGGGCTAGGGCCTCCGTCCCGGAGCAGCATCACGATGAGCCGCTTGCGGGGCGCGGCGGCTGACGGGGCCGCGGCGACCAGCGGCTCCATTTCGTGGTCGAAGTCGAGGCGCATGCTCTCCACCCATGGCAGCCCGAAGAACCCCGGACGGATCCGCACACGCACCGGCTGACCCTCGTTCAGGAGCGTCCGGACGACCAGGTCGCGCTCGGGAAAAATGACCACGCGCTTCAGCCGCTCCCGGGCCTCCCACGAGCGTACATCCGCCCACGACAAGCCCGTCCCCGACGCACCCCACAAGCGGATGATCTCGCTCCGATGCTCGGTGGCGATGGCCCGGTCGAGCGTTCCGTTGAAGGTGAGGACCATGGCCAGCGCGCAATAAAGCCCGGTGACGACAACGACGGCCCGATCCCCGACAGTCACAACTCGCTCGACGAGGCGCCATCGCGCGACGGCCCAATCGAGGACACGCATGATCCGGACGGCGATCAACCCCGTGAGGGCGAGCACAAACAGGCCGAAGAGCGCTTGCCCGGACAGCCGTCCAAGAATGGTGAGCCACGTCTTGAGCACCGGCATTCCGACGATCACGGAGGCCATGAGTCCCAGCACCGGAGCGAAGACGTTCAGGATCATGAGGTTGAGAACAACGAGTGGCGCAAACCGCGCCGCGATCTCGAGCATGTGTGCGGCCACCGACGACGGCGTCGCGTTTGACACTCGGCGCACCAGCAGCGCGGCATCCAAGACCAGCAGGCCCATCCCGACCAGGACAGCCAGGGCAAGGTAGCGGTTCGAGGCCCGGTATGTCCCCGCCACCATGGCGAGCCAGAACGTCAGGACGCAGAGCAGGAACATGGAGAGCACGCGCAAACGCAGGAGCCGCCGCGCCGCCCGATCGACCGCGCCGCTCATGGCCCTTCTCCGCGGCGCCCCTGCAGGGCCCGTGCGCGCTGGGCATGTTGCCGGGCACTGGCATCATCACCCAGCAGGGCCAGGGCCTTGGCCAGCCGCACATGGGCCTCCGCGTTGTTGCCGTCGAGCGCGATGGCATGCTGCATGCGCGTGGCCATGCCGAGGGGATCACCGAGCCTGGTGACGAGGATGAGCTCGAGGTCGCGCAGGTAGAACGGATCGGTGGGCGCGGCCTCGAAGGCCCTGGTGATCATCTGATATTGCAGGAGGGGGTCGCCCAGCTTGTCCGCCTCCACGGCGAGCCAGCGCAAGGCATCGGCGTGACGAGGATCGGCAACGATGGCCTGCCCCATCGCGCGCCGCGCCGCCTCGTACTCTCCGCGCTTGTCGTGCACGATCCCGAGCGTGAGATAAGCATCGGCGGGGCGATCACCCGCGGTGATGGCTTCCTGGGCGTAGCGCATGGCGGTCAGACCCTGGCGCTCATCAAAGATGCGGAGATAGCGGTGCAGGTGAGCGAGCAGACAGAGGGATCGCTGTCCCGGCGGCCGCTCACGGAGCTCGCCGGCCAGCTCCATGATGCGGTAGAGGATGGTGTCGCGCCGCCCGGCGGAGTTGGCTCGCAACGCGCGATTGAGGCTCTGGATCGCCGAGCCGGCGTCGCCCGCGCGTGCCAGGGCGACGGCATCCAGATAGAGGGCGTCCACGTGGTCAGGGTGCCGGTGAAGGACGGCCGCGAATGCCTTGACGGCCTCCGTCGGCTTCCCTCGCTCGAGCGCGAGCTCGGCAAGCGTGATCTGGGGTTCAAGCGCCGAAGGCACCAGGGCTAGCGTGGTCCTCGCCCGGCGCTCGGCCTCGTCAAAGTCCCCCGTTCGGAAGGCCCAGTAGCCGGCCGGATCGTACAGATACGGGAGGGACAGCTGGCCCTTCAAGCCTGCGCGATAGGCGCGAGCGGCGTCACGATAGTTCCCGGTCAGATAGAGCGCCAACGCGCGAGGTCCCGTACGCGAGACCTGGAAGAGCTCTGGGCTCAGCTGGCTCAGCTGCCAGTAGGCTGCGACCCAGAGAAGCATCAGGACGGCGGCGATGATGATGGTGGGGCGAATCCGCATCGGAGACGGGCGTGAGCTGGCGGATCGATCCACGGTGGCCGATCATGCACGCTCTGTGCCACGCAAGAACGCGCCGAATCAAGGGCTTTCACTCCTTTCCACCTTGTCCAGCCGTCCGCGCGGTGACGAATTGCGACGATGTGTCGACCTAGATTGACACTATCGACGTGCCTCAGGACGCGCCACCGGCATGGAACGAGCGCCGAAAGTTTGACTTGATCGAGAGGCGTTGACCATAGTGGCTACATGGAGAGCGACATCCGCCGACCAGCCGACGGGTCGTCGTTCTTCAGAAAACCCTCGACGGCGGGGCTGTCGGCACCCCCGATAGGCAGTGCAGTCGATTCACTGAGTCTGTCCGACTTCCCTTCCCCCCTGGCTTCTCCACCGGCGCTACCCGCGTCGGCACCTCGCACGCCTCCGCCTCTGGCAGAATCATCCAGTACGCCGGCAGTCCGGCAGCCGAGCTTCCGCGGGGAGTCCGGGACGCTTTTCGGCATCCACATCGTCAACGTGCTCTTCACCCTCGGCACGCTCGGGGTCTACTACTTCTGGGCCAAGACGCGGACACGACGGTTCCTCTTCAGCCAGACCGAGTTCGCCGGCGACCGATTCGCCTACCACGGCACCGGCCGAGAGCTCTTGATCGGGACGTTGAAGGCCCTCCTGGTCTTTGGCGTGCCCCTGCTCGCGCTGTATGTGATTCGGGAGCGGCTCGATGTCCCCACCGCCGTCAAGATCGCCGCCGGGATCGTGTCCTCGGCGGTGGGCTTCAGCTTCGTGCCCGTGGCGATCGTGGGCGCGCGCCGGTACCGGCTCAGCCGCACCTCCTGGCGCGGCGTTCGCTTCTCCTTCCATGGGCGGACGTGGCCGCTGATGAAGATCTTCATCCGCGGCAGCCTGCTCAGCCTCGTGACGTTCGGCTTCTACTATCCTGTCTTCCTCGTGCGCCGACATGCGTTCCTGGTCTCCCAGAGCTATTTCGGCAATGAGCGCTTCGATTTTTCCGGGCAGGGCCGAGATCTCATGGAGCATTTCGTGCGAGCCGTCCTCCTCACGCCCTTCACGCTCGGCCTGTATTGGTTTTGGTGGACGGCACGCAAGCGCCGCTATCTCTGGGAGCACACGCGCTTCGGCGCGGGGCGCTTCCGCTCGACCGTGACGGGCGGCGCGCTGCTCAGGCTTCACGCGCTCAACGCGCTGATCCTCGTCGGCACGCTGGGCCTTGCCTGGCCGTGGGTCAAGGTTCGCAACATTCACTTCGCCTACCGATACCTGAGCCTCCTCGGCGCACTGGATCTCGAACGAATCCAGCAGCTGGCTCAGTTCCCGTCCGCGACGGGCGAGGCGCTGGCCGGCTTCTTCGACTCCGGCTTCGATCTCGCCTGAGCCAGCCCAGGCATTCGATGCCAACTGATTGGCCGGCTGCCTATCTCGACGGAGAGACCGCCATCCGTCATCGGGCCATCGTGCGTCTGATGCGCGAAGGTCTCGAAGTCACGCCCGCCGGTGGGCGGACGCGGCTCTGGCCCTATGCCCAGGTCCGGCAGACCCAAGGTGCCTACGAAGGCGAGGAAGTTCGGCTCGAGCACGGAGGGCAGATGCCGGAAGTATTGGTCGTGCGGGACCTGCGCTTTCTCCAGAGCCTCCACGAGCTGGCGCCTGAATTCTCGAAGCGGTTCCACAATCCCGCGCGCCGGGGCCGACGGCTGCAACTGACGGTCGTGGCGGCCGGCGCCGTCATCGGGCTCAGCGCGGTGATGTATCTCTGGGGCATTCCGCTCCTGGCCGCCCAGGTGGCTCGGCGGGTGCCCGTCGCCTGGGAGGAGCAGCTCGGCAAGAGTGTCGTCGACCATGTCGCGTCGCCGGCGAAGCGTTGCCGGGATCCACAGCTGGTGACGGCCATCGACACGATCCTCGGCCGGCTCACGGCCGCGGCGCCCCGCTCGCCCTACCCGCTCCGTGTCTACGTCGTGGACATGCCGACCGTCAATGCCTTTGCGGCCCCGGGCGGATCGGTCGTCATCTTCCGGGGTCTGTTGCAGCGTACCGACTCGCCCGAGCAGCTTGCGGGCGTCTTGGCTCACGAGTTCCAGCACGTGCTCCAGCGCCACTCGACCCGGGCCATCATCCAGCACACATCGTCGGGCCTGCTCATCGCCGCGCTCACGGGGGATGTCACAGGTCCACTTGCCTACGGGCTGGAGGCCGCGCGAGTGCTGGGCCATCTCCGCTACAGCCGCGAGGCGGAAACAGAGGCGGACACAGAGGGCTTGAAGATGCTGCTGGCCGCCCGCGTGGATCCGGCCGGCATGATCGCCTTCTTCGAACCGCCAAAAGACACGGCCAGCCAGGACGAGGAATCCGCCGCGGACAAGTACCTTTCCAGCCATCCGAGCGATCGTGACCGCAAGGCGACCCTGACCGCCCTCGCCACCACGAATCCCATTCAGCCGGTCAAGCTGCTTCCCGGCGGGAATTGGATCGAGCTTCGCCACGCCTGCGGCGCCCCAGGTGGTTCGCTACAGGAATCTCCACGGTAGGCTAGCAGTATCGCGGCTCTTTCTTTGTCCTCCGGTCGCGGGACCAGGACATGAGCCCTCCACTCATTGGGCGTCGTCAGTCCCTCATCGGACGGAGTATCGACGCCGGCCCCCCTCTACCGGATGAGCGCTCAGGCGTACGTGTCAAAGGGCCGCGCCGGTGCGCATAGAGCGCAAATGTTACGATTGGCCGGATGAATCCCTCGGTCGCGATCCGGCACGACCTCGTCCTGGTGGGCGGCGGGCACACGCACATCCAGGTGCTCCGCGCCTGGGCCATGGATCCCGCGCCCGGTGTCCGGCTCACCGTGGTGGTCGACCGGCCCGTGGCCGTGTACTCCGGCATGGTGCCGGGCTTCGTGGCTGGACAGTATCGTCAGGACGAGCTCGAGATCGACGTGAGGCCGCTTTGCATGCGGGCGGGGGCGCGCTTCATCGTGGCCGCGGCCACGGGGCTCGATCCTTCTCAGCGCCGGGTCATCCTCGACGGCCGGCCGCCGCTCGCCTATGACACGATCTCCTTCGACGTCGGCTCGACCATCGCGGGCCTGGACAGGCCCGGCGTCGCCGAGCACGCGATCCCCACGCGGCCCATCGGGGCCTTCGTGCGCTCGGCCGACGCCGTCGTCGAGCGCGCGCGTGGCCGGCCGGGCGTCAAGCTCGTGGTCGTGGGCGCCGGCGCCGGGGGCGTCGAGTTGGCTTTCGCCTTCCGCGCGCGATTCGAGCGCGAGGGCATTCGGGGCGGGTCGGTCGCGCTGCTCGAAGCGGGGCCGACGGTGCTGCCGGGCTATCCGGCCGCGGCCGTGCGCGGGATCGAGCACAATGCCCGCGCGCGCGGGATCGAGCTCCGCTGCGGAGTCTCGGTGGCACGAGCGAACGCGGATCACCTGGAGCTCGAGGGCGGCGAGATCATCCCGGCAGACGCCCTCGTCTGGGTGACGGGCGCGGCGAGCCTGCCGCTCTTCGACGGCGCCGGGCTCGAGCGCGATCCGGCGGGCTTCGTGCGCGTGAGGCCCACGCTGCAGGCCGTGGGGCACGACGAGATCTTCGCGGTGGGCGACTGCGCGAGCCTGCTCACCGATCCCAACCTGCCCAAGGCCGGCGTCTATGCGGTGCGCCAGGGACCGACGCTCATCGCCAACCTCCGCGCGCGCGTCAGGGGGGGCTCGATGCGTCGCTACCGGCCGCAGCGGGATTTCCTGTCGCTGCTCAATCTGGGCGACGGCCGGGCGCTGGCCTCCAAGTGGGGAATCGCGCTCGAGGGCAACTGGGCCTTCACCCTCAAGGACTGGATCGATCGCCGCTTCGTGCGGCGCTTCCAGGTGCTGGGACCGGCGGGCGACCTGCAGCCCGAGTTCGCGCGGGCGCCCGCGATGGCGCAGGATATGATCTGCGGCGGATGCGCGGCCAAGGTGGGGGAGTCGGTGCTCACCCGCGCGCTCGACCGGCTGGGCGCGGTGAGCGATCCCGACGTCGTGCTGGGGCTGGCCGTGCCCGACGACGCGGCGGCGGTGGCGACGGCGCGCGGCGAGATCATCGTGTCGAGCGTTGATGCCTTTCGCGCCTTCACCGACGATCCCTACCTGGTCGGACGCGTGGCCGCCGTCAACGCGGCCAGTGATCTCTGGGCCAAGGGGTCGGTGCCCCGCTTCGCCCTCGCCTGGGTGCAGGTGCCCGATGTCGAGCCGGCGCGCGCCGAGGAGACGCTCTACCAGGCGCTGGCGGGCGCCCGCGCGGTCTTCGACGCGGAGGGCATCACGCTGGTCGGCGGCCACACGACCAACGGCAATGATCTCTCGGTAGGCTTCGCCGTCTTCGGCACGGCGCCCTCGGCCGACGCCTTGCTCCGGATCGGCGGCCTGTCACCGGGCGAGAAGCTCATCCTGACCAAGCCCCTCGGCACGGGCGTGCTCTTCTTCGGCGACATGCGCGGCTGGGCGAGGGGCGACTGGATGGAGGCCACCGTCGCCTCCATGGTGCGGAGCAATGCCGCTGCCTCCCGCGTGGCCGTGCAGATGGGCGCCAGCGCGTGCACGGACATCAGCGGCTTCGGCCTCGCCGGCCATCTGGGCGAGATGCTGCGGGCGAGCAAGGCGGGCGCGACGATTGATCTGCGCGCGCTGCCCCATCTGCCCGGCGCCGGCGCGCTTCTGCGGCGCGGCCACCGGAGCACCTTCCATCCCGAGAACGCGCGCGCCCGTCGCGCCATCCGGGTCGAGCGCGACGCCGACGTGCCGCTGCTCGACCTGATCTTCGACCCGCAGACCTCGGGCGGCCTCCTCTTCGGCGTGGCCGCTACGCGCGCGGAGGCCGCTCTGGCGGCACTGCACGCGGCTGGCGATGTTCACGCGAGGGTGATCGGCGAGGTGACGCCGCCAAGCGCCGACGGCGCCCTCTTCGAGGTGGTGCCGGGTTCTCGATAAGAAGACCTTGACGCTATCTCCAGTATAGTGGACACTAACGTCTACCATGGGAGAAGCGGCCTCTAACCTGAACCAGCGCATCGCCGAACGCGTGCGCGAGCTGCGCGCCGCGCAAGGCCTCTCGCTCGACGCGGTCGCCACCAAGAGCGGCGTGAGCCGTTCGATGATCTCGCTCATCGAGCGTGGTGAAAGCAGCCCGACCGCGGTGGTGCTGGAGAAGCTCGCGGCGGGTCTGGGCGTGATGCTGGCCTCGCTGTTCGATGCGCCGGCGGCCGCGGCCCAGGCGTCCAGCGGCCCGGTGGCGCGCCGTGATGGCCAGCCGCTGTGGCGAGATCCGGCCTCGGGCTACCTTCGGCGCAACGTCTCGCCGCCCGGCATGCCGCAGCGTGTGGGTGCTCGAAGGAGCGATCGACGTCACGGTGGGCGCGGAGCGCCACCGATTGCGCGAAGGTGATTGTCTGGCCATGCAGCTCGACCGTCCGACGATGTTCCACGACCCCACGCGAAAGCCCACGCGCTATGCCGTGGTCATCGCCTCCGACGTCCACTCGCGACGATGAGCACCCCCACCTGGTCCTTGCGACGCCTGCACGCGCTCGATGACGCGCAGATCGACGAGCTCGCCGGCGTGTTGATCGACTGCGTCGAAGGCGGGGCGTCGGTGAGCTTCATGCATCCGCTGCCGCACGACCGCGCCGCGGCGTTCTGGCGCCGCGTGGGCCAGGACGTGGCCGCGGGCGAACGCGCGCTGCTGGTCGCCGAAGACGCGCGAGGCCTGTGCGGCACCGTACAGCTGGTCCTCCACCAGCCCG
>WNGJ01028799.1_pt1 | contig 11736 bp, 9 predicted proteins | sample 5400611 | NCBI WGS metagenome assembly WNGJ01 (sample SAMN13153375, study PRJNA577476) | soil metagenome | isolation source: 40 cm soil or saprolite under Garry oak tree replicate 1 | place: USA:California | collected 2016-06-15 | reverse complement strand
GTGTACACGAAGCTGCCGGGCCGGCCCGCCGAAAGAGTGCGGCCTTTCACGGTGCGCCGCGGCGACACCGTGCTCGATGTCGCGCGCCTCGTGCATCAGGACGTTGCGCGCACTCTCAAGTTCGCGCGCCTGTGGGGCAGCGGCGCCTTCGACGGCCAGCAGGTGGGGCCGGAGCACCGCGTCGCCGATGGCGACATCGTGGAATTGCACGCGAGATAGCAGTATAACAGCCGCCCGCGTCAATCAAGGAGTCACAATGCCAACCACGATTCGCAAGGTCGACTACGCGTACGTCACGGTGGCGAGCAAACCCGGGGAAGCGGCTCGTATCCTCGAAGCACTGCGTGACGCGAACGTCAATCTGCTCGCGTTCTCAGGGTTTCCGCAGGGCCGCAACAAGGCGCAGATCGACATCGTGACCGGCGATATCGACGGCCTCAAGGCGGCCGCAAAGGGGCACAAGTGGAAATTGAGCCGGCCCAAGCGCGCCTTTCTCGCGCAGGGAACGGACGAGATCGGAGCCGCGGTACCGCCACTCGCCAGGATCGCAGGGGCGAAAATCAACGTGATCGCGGCTGACGTCGTCGCGGCGGGGGAAGGTCGGTTCGGCATGCTCTTCTGGGTCGATTCTCGCGACTACAATCGCGCCGCGAAAATCCTCGAAGCGCTATGAGCGCGCCCCCTGTCGGCGGATGCGCCCCGCTGCACGGCGTCGAGCGCGTCCCAGCCTCCGGCTGGCCGCCTGGTCAGGCGACGAGATTCTGCGGCTTACCGATGACGAAGGCTTCGATATTGTCTATCAACTGATCGGCGAGAAACTGCATGGCACCGTCGCTGGCCCAGGCGACGTGGGGTGTCAGAATGAAGTTCGGCAGGCGCAACTCAAGCAGCGGGTTGCCTTCCCGGGGCGGCTCCTTGCTGAGGACGTCAAAGCCGGCGCCCGCGATCAGTCCCTGCTTGAGCGCCAGCACCAGCGCTTGCTCATCCACCAGCCCGCCCCGAGCGGTATTGATGAGAATCGCCGTGCGCTTCATCTTGCGGAGCTCCTCGATGCCGATCATGTTGCGAGTCTCGTCGGTCAGCGGCAGGTGCAGGGAAATCACCTCGCTTTCCGCGAGTACCTGATCGAGTGGGGTGAATACGACTCCTGGCGCCTTCGGCGGAGCATGATCGGCGAACAGCACGTCCATTCCGAAGCCACGGGCGATACGTGCCGTTCCCTGGCCGAGGGCTCCCTCGCCGATGATGCCTATGGTTGTGCCGTAGAGATCGCGAATCGGGTGGTCAAGGAAGCAAAACTGATCGACCTGCTGCCACCTGCCATTCTCAACATCCCGGCGATAAGCGAGCAGATTGCGCCGTAGCGCGGTGATCAGGGTAAACGCATGTTCGGGAACGGTATGCACGGCATAATTGCGAATGTTACTCACCGCGATGCCATTCGCCTTGCAATAGGCAATATCGATGACGTCGTAGCCGGTTGCAGCGACTGCGATCATTTTTAGCTTCCGCAGGCGCCGCAATGTGTCGGCCCGCAGCGGCACCTTGTTGGTGATGGCAATGGTTGCATCACGCAACCGTTCCGGCAGTTCGTTCAGCGCCGTGACCGGGTACTCCTGCCAGGTGTGCTCAAAGGCGGGACCCCTGACCTTCGCCTGCAATGTGGAACGATCCAGGAATACAATGTGATGCGTCATACCGGCACCCGGATTCCCGTGGTGGGTCTGTCTTGTGGTCGAATCCGCGGGGTTATGCGTTACCCCTGTATCGATCCGGTCGAGTGGGCCTCGTAGAACTGCTCTTCCTGGCTGACTTTCCTTTTCGGAATCGGATCGTGCGCGCGCCAGTAGTTGGACGCGGCGGCGACACCGCTGCCCGGGGCGACTTTGATGCCGACGTCGAGCATCGCCATCTCGGCACCGGCGAGGGCGCCCATCAGCATCAGCTCGTTGAGATCCCCGAGATGTCCGATACGGAACACCTTGCCGGCCACCTTGGAAAGCCCCGCGCCCAATGCGAGGTTGTAGCGGCGAAACGCCACATCGATCACGTGCGCACCGTTGAAACCCTCCGGGACTACGATGGCGCTCACGGTATCCGAATACCACTTCGGTTCCTTTGCGCAAAGCTTCAGCCGCCATCCGTCGATGACGGCCGCACGCACGCCCTCCGCCAGGTAGTGGTGCCGGAAGAAGACCACCTCCAGGGTCTCTTCGAAGATGATGTTCAGAGCCTCACGCAACCCGTAGAGCATCGGCAGCGCGGGCGTATACGGGAAGTAACCCGTGGCATTCGCCTTGATCATGTCGGCGAGATCGAAATAGCAGCGCCGCGACTTGGCACCGTCGATCGCACTCCGCGCCTTGGGGCTCACGGCGAGGATGCCGAGCCCCGCGGGCAGCATCAGACCTTTCTGCGAGCCGCTGACAGCCAGATCCACCCGCCACTCGTCCATGCGGAACTCGATGCTGGCGAGGGAGCTTACGGTGTCCACGAACAGCAGCGCCGGATGCTTCGCGGCATCCAGCGCCCTGCGCACTCCGGCGATGTCGCTGGTGACCCCGGTGGCAGTCTCGTTATGACAGGCAAGCACGCCCTTGATCTGGTGTCGCTTGTCGGCCTTGAGTATCTCCTCGTAACGGCCGAGCGGCACGCCCTCGCCCCATTCGACATCGAGAACGTCCACGTCATAGCCGAGACGCTGAGCCATATCGACCCAAAGATGGCTGAACTGGCCAAAACGCGCCGCAAGGATCTTGTCACCCGGAGAGAGGGTATTGGTCAGCGCCGCCTCCCACGCGCCGGTCCCTGAGGCTGGGAAAATGAAGACCTGGCCCGCGGCGGTCTTGAACACCTTTTTGAGGTCGCCCAGGACGCTGCTTGAAAGCTCCGGGAACCTGGATGACCGATGGTCTTCCATCGCAACCATCATGGCCCGTTGCACGCGGTCCGGAACGTTGGTTGGTCCGGGGACGAACAGAAAATTTCGACCTGGCATGCGGCGTCCCATCACGCCCTCCTCTTCGGCTATCAGACAGCGGCGGTCTCGTGCGCGCGACCTTCGTACCAGCCCGCCCTACGGCCAAGACCGCAAGCGCCATCGTCGGTCAATGCAGTTTGACATGCGGCTCAGTGCGCCGAGTGATCAGCCGTGCCAGCGTATCGAGCGCCACCTTCGTGTAGCCGTGCAGCGCCAGCTCGTGCATCTTATAGAGTGACCTGTACATCACCCGGGCGATGTAGCCCTCGATCATCATGCTGCCGCCAACCAGTGCTCCCATCAGATTGCCCACCGTGGTGTACTGTCTGACCAAGTGGGTCGCCTGCTGATGCGCGGCCTGTGCACGCGGCGGCACGTTCGCATCCTTCCCCGGCCACGGACAGGCGGCGCAGTCGCCGATGGCGAAGATGTCCTCGTCCCGTGTAGTCTGCAGCGTCTGCTTCACGATCAGCTGGTTCGCGCGGTTCGTTTCGAGTCCGTCCAGGTCCCTGAGGAAGTCCGGGGCCTTCACGCCCGCCGCCCATACGACCAACTCCGCCGCAACGGTCTGGCCGCTCGCGAGTCTGACTCCGTTCGGCAGGACCTCGGCGACGCGAGCCGCCGTGCGCACCCGCACGCCCTTGCTCTGCAGCAGCCTGGTGGCGGCCTCAGAGAGACGTTGCGGCAACGCTGGCAGGATTCGTTCGGCCGCTTCGATCAGGTTCAGCTTGATGTCCGCATCCGGATCGATCCGGTCAAGGCCGTACGCCACCAGTTCCCGCGTCGTGTTGTGCAGCTCGGCGGCGAGCTCAACGCCGGTGGCCCCGGCACCGATGATGGCGACTTGCAACTGCTCTGGCCGCAGCGGCTCCCGCTGCGCCTGCGCACGCATGAGGGCGTTGACCAGCCGACGATGGAAGCGCGCGGCGTCGCTTGGTGTTTCGAGCGCGATCGCGTGCTCCTTAACGCCGGGAGTCCCGAAATCGTTGGTGAGACTGCCGACCGCGATCACCAGCGTGTCGTAAGAGAACGCGCGCTGCGGGGTGATCTCATTGCCATCCTCATCGATGACCGGCGCCACCTGCACCTCGCGCCGTTGCCTGTCGAGGCCGGTCATCTCTCCAAGACGGTAGCGAAAGTGATGCCAGTGCGACTGAGCCATGTAGTTGAGCTCGTGTACGCCCAGATCCATGCTTCCGGCGGCAACCTCGTGCAGCAGCGGCTTCCACAGGTGCGCCCGGGTCTTGTCGATCAGCTGGATCTGCGCCTTGCCGCGCTTGCCAACCTTGTTGCCGAGCTTGGTGGCGAGCTCCAGGCCACCCGCCCCTCCGCCGACGATCACTATCTGGTGGAGCGCGGGGCGCAGCGTCCGCGGGACGGGCGGCACCAGGGTTGCGATCAGGGCCGACGGGTTTCTGCAACTACCGCGATGTCATGCCACGGTCATTCGACGTCGACCGTCACACGCATCCAGGGATGAATACAGCACTCAAAACGATGTTCGCCCGTCGACAGACCCGTGACCTGCAGCTGGCTGCCTTGAAGGATACGGGTCCGGGCCACCGCGACGTCCTTAAAGCCGCCGGCGCATTCGGGAGCCGTCGCCTGTCCTCCATTGAGAGGTGGTATGAAACCGCCCCCAAATCTCGCCACCTCGGTGAAGGTGTGAGGCTCACCGCCCTGGTTCACTACGACAAGGGGGGTGCCTCTGCTGATCGTGACTTTGTCAGGCTCGAAGTCCCAGCCCGGGTCTGGATGGCCAGCCGCTGCCTCTGCAAATAGATCCGCAAACTTCGTGGCGAATGGCGTGACAAATGCAAGCGCGACGTTCTTGCAGAAGTCGGGTCCAAGCACGGCATTGAAGGTAGTCGGATCGCATTCGTCCAAGGCCACGATCTGTACGGGAGTTGGTGTGTCTTCTTGCGCAAGCGCTGCGGGTGCAGGTACAAGCCAAAGCGTGAGCGGGGCGATGAGCAACGTGAGGAGAAAGCGGGTGGTTAGGAATCTCATTGTGGTTGTCCTTCCCAAAAAGCAGCGCCGCGATCGTACGCCTGCTTCGCCCGCTGTCAAGAGCGGGAAAACCAGCTACCGGGCGCATAGCGAGCAGCTCGCGGGCATGGCTGCGGGCGCGCCGCCGTCGGGTCGGGCACATAACAACAGCGTTTCGGTCTTCCCAGGAGTCTGCAGCTGCGCCAGCGCGGCCGCCGCCAAACAGGCATCCCGATTGCGCCGCCGCACCGGAACTCGTAATTTGTGCGTCTCACCCCAATGGGAGCCGTGTCCATGCTCTCGCTCATCGCCGCGAGCAGCTTCTTCGTCCTCATCCACTTCGGCGTGTCCGGGACGCGATTGCGTGACGTCCTGGTGGAGTGCATAGGCGCGGCTGCCTACCGCGGCGCGTTCGCGGTCGCCTCCCTGTTCGGAATCGTTTGGATGAGCGGAGCATACAGTCGCGCACCCACGCTCGATCTCTGGGGTCGGCTGATCGGCTTGCGACCTCTCGCGTTCGCACTCGTACTCATCGCCTTCCTGTTCGTCGGAATCGGCCTCGCAACAGCGAGCCCTACCGGGGTCGGCATGGAATCAAGACTCGCCCAAGGAACGCAGATCGTCCGTGGCATTGTCCGCATCACGCGCCACCCGTTCCTTTGGGGCGTTGGCCTCTGGGCGTTCGTGCATCTCATAGTGAACGGGGACCTTGCGTCCGTGATCCTCTTCGGCTCATTGCTCCTGCTCGCCCTCGGCGGCACCGCATCCATCGACGCCAAGCGCCGCCGCAGTTTCGGCGAGCAGTTGAGCCGCCGCCACGCGCCCCTCGCCTGCGCGTGTCGAGGGCTGTCGCACAGGGCTCGGCCGTTCTCGCGCGCTACTCCGTGCGTACCGCGGGCGGCTCTCCGTTCACGGCCGCCGCGGGTTCTTCGAGTGCTTCCGTCGACTGACCTCGCCGGCCACCGTTCGACTGCTCGAAGACGTGGACTCGATGATATGCCAGATATCGACACTGTTCTGGGCTGAACGCTCCGACATTCCGCGGCAATGCAATGCCCCAACTCATGAGGACTGCCTGATTCAGCTCTTTCGAGACCAGCAGGTCGCCAAAATCCGAAAAGGAAACATACCCTCTGTCCAAGAGGTGATCGACATGAGGTGATAGCAGCAATCCGTTGAATCCATCCAGCATCTCCCGATCGTCGCAAATGCACCAGGGTTTGATGTGTCTCGCTCGAAGATGCCGCCGGTCCAAGAGTCCCGTCACGCGACACTTCGGCTCGATCTGCTCCACGTTTGCCCGAAAAACCCCTTGACCGCGGCGCGCATCCAGCAATGTCTTCTTGGCCGTCGGACCGATGTCGGTCCGCCCCAGAATGCGCTCTTCGGCCGCATCATCCACAAGACTTCCGCCCGTCGTCCGAGTGATCGACTCAACGATCTGCTCGACTTGACCGGCGAACAACTCAGTCAGTCTATCGACCATCGGCTCAGGAACCGCGGCAAGGTACACGCCCTGGTTGACCTCACCCGACGCCCGAATCGGCGAGTGGCTGGCGGGCAGGACGGGCGCGAGTCGCGATACATGGTCCTTGGGCCGCAACGGATCGGCAAGCTCCTTGAATCGCACCGGCACCTGCCAACCCGAAGCGCTTCCCCACTGATCACCCGCGGTACCGAACTCGGGCGGCTTCGGCGCCTCCCGCGCCCTCCCGATCGCGACGCCGACGGCGAGAATCGCTCCGTCGGCGAATGAGAACACCACATCCCCTGGCATCACGTGAATCATGTTGTCGTACGACACATTTTTTGCGCCGTTTCGATTCTTCTTCGGCGACCACAAGTATTCGCCCTCCAGCTCCTGGCGGGGCGTCTGCTTGTGATTCACCCACCAGTATTTCGGCTTCTGAAACACAATAAAGTACCGGCAAGCCTGAGATGGCCTTGCGAGTGCCGGGAGCACGCGCGCGGGCCGTTCAGGCGAAACTGGACACGTACGATGCAGCGTACACTAGGCGACACCGGAGCGGTACACGCGCATCAGGCGGAACTTCGGCCACGCAAGATGAGCACCAACGCGCCCGCCGGGGTGCGCCGCACGCTTCAGCGGATCACGCGCGCGGCGCCAGGTGAACCCTCTTGTGCATCGGTACCATGCGGATCGTGAGCCCGCCTGGCAGCGGATGGTCAATCGCTGGGTGCGGGACGTATCCATACTTCTCATAGAGCCGCACTCCGGGAAGCGTCGCCATCAGCTCGAACGACGAGAATCCGGCTCGTATCGCCTCCGCTTCGCTGCGAGCGAGAATCGCGCGCCCGATCCCGTGGCGGGCATGCGCCGGGTCGATGAAGAACGCCCTGATCTTGGCCGCGTCCGTCTTCGGGTCGAGCCAGGACTCGTCGCGCTCGGCGCGCGCGTCGCTGCCGAACAGTGTCCGCCGCCGGCCCCAGCCGCCGCACGCGACGATGTCCCGTGTGAGCGTCTCGGCGACGAAGTAGGTCCCATCGTGTATGAGCGCCGTATCGACGCCGAAAGCTCCCTTGAGTGCCGCTTCGATCTGCGCAGGAGTGTAGTCCGCGGCCCCGAGTCCGTGTATCGACCGCGCGATCAGCTCATGCAGTACCGGAACGTCATCGAGCCTCGCCAGTCTCAATTCATATTTCATGCGTACCTCTGTGGCGGCATCCAGAGCGCATGTTGACCGGGGAGTCAGTCACTCCCCGCCGCAGCCGTATTCAGGCTGCGGCGGGGCGCCGTTACGGATTCAGAACTTTACCGCGACCCGGGCGTACCAGAACGCGCCGTTGTAACCAAACGGCCCGCCGGTACGCGGATACACCTCGCCGTCGACTTCGCCGCCGGTGCTCGGGTAGATCGGATTGCCCGCGAGGCTCGCGAGCTTGTCCGGGAAGACATTGAAGATGTTGCGGCCGCCGATCGCGTAGGTGATGTTCATCGGGCCCTCGTAGGCAAGGTCGAGGTCCGTGGTGAACTTCGCCGAGAACAGCTGGCCACCATAGTCGTACTCGTCCCGGTACGTCCCGTAGTAGTTCCCGTGCACCGCCGCCTCGAACTGGGCCACGCGATAGTCGAGGCTCAGGTTGACCCGGCTGTTCGGGGCGTAGTGCTTGATGTTGACGATGCGCTTCTGGTCGATGACGCAGGTAAGCGGGTCGGCGGGGATCCGGCAGACGACCGAGTTCACGTCACTCTTGTTGTAGTTATAGGCCAGCGTCGTGCTGAGGCGGCCACTGGCGATGTGGAACACATGCGTGCCCACCACGTCCAACCCCTGGGTTCGGGTGTTGAACCCGTTGGTGAAGTACTGCACGACGCCGCCGGCCCCGACAGTCGCCAGGTCGGGGAGTGCGGCGATATCGGTCGGCTTCACCGTAAACTGCTGCGAGATGCTGATGCGGTGGCGGACCGCGATGTTGTAGTAGTCCAGGGTCACGAGCGACCCTTCGGGGAAGGTGAAGACCGCGCCGCCGGCGAGATTGGTCGACTCCTCGGGCCTGAGCGCGGTGGCTCCGTAGTACTGGGCGATCGAGCTCGTGACCGGATAGGTGCCGATCTGCACGTTGGTCGGCGAGCCCGGCAGGAAGGTCGTGCTGATCGTCTCGACGTTCGATTGTCCCGGGGTGGGCGCATGGAAGCCGGTGCTCGCCGTCGCCCTGAACGCCAGCCAGTCCGTGGCCTTGGCACGAGCCTGCACTTTGCCGAGCGTCGTGGAGCCGAAGGAGCTGTAGTCCTCGTAGCGTCCCGCGAGGCCGAGCGTGAGCCAGCGCAAGACGTCCGCCTCGAGGTCGAGATAAGCGCCATAGCTGATCTGCGAGGCGTCAATGCCCGTGCCGATGCCGCCGTAGCCGTTGGACTGCGTCGGCACGCCGCCGGCCACTATCTGATTGCCGCTGGAATCCAGTGCCGGTGTGCACGACGTGCCCGTGCAGCTGTAGAGCGGCTGCGGCGCGCCATAGATTCCCGAGGCATAGGAAGCCGGATCACCCAGAAGCTGCTGGTAGGTCTCGTCGCGGTATTCGAGGCCACCGGCGACCGAGACGGGGCTGGCGAAGCCGGCGACCTGCCACGGGTAGCTCAAGTCGATGTTGAGATTCGATTCGCGCTGCACGAACTTGCCGACATAGAAGTTTTCGGGCGATAGGGGGCCCAGAGACGGATTGACCGTGCTCCTCAACGACTGCGCGAGAGAGTTCTGCGCGCTCGAGCCGGAGACGTCGTAGTGCAGACCGGTGCCCGTGACGCCCTTGTAACCCACCGTGCCGAAGAACTCCTGGGTCGTGCCATAGAAGCGCGGCGTGAAACCCGCCGGGTAGAACGGAGCGTTCGGGAAGTTCGGGTGCACGACGCCGAAGTTGAAGACGTTGTTGTCCTGGATCCAGCCGCCGGCCGGGCAGCCCGTAAAGGTGGGCTGGGACGTGCACGGGTCCAGATAAATGTCGCCAAACGCAGCGTGGTGGCTCCACGTCGTGCTGGAGCCTTGGACATCCTGCGGCAAGCGCAGAACTGTCTTCGGCAGGCGGTAGTTGAAGCTCTCGTCCATCTGGATGTTGGCGTAATTGGCGAAGAAGTAGACCTCGGCGCCGTTATCGAGCCTGATGCCCGAGTTCGCCACGGCCTTGACACCGTCGAAGGGGGGCGTGCCCCATTGCTGCACCGGTCCCGGGTAATGCGGCAGCTGCGACGCGAGTGAGGGAAAGGCTGCTGCGAAGGCGAGAGCCGACGGGCGCGTGGCGTTGCGGATCGTCTGGTCGTACTTCGACCACTCGAGGCTCACGTTGAAGAACCCCTGGCCGCCGAGCGGCAGGCCGACATTCGCCGCGACCTGCCGATCCGTGCCGTCGCGCGAATAGCCGCTCGGGAAGTATCCGCCGAGGCGCGAAGTGAGCTCCACGCCGGAGGAGTTGTCGCGCAGCTGATAGTTCAAGACGCCGGCGATGGCGTCCGACCCGTATTGCGCCGATGCGCCGTCGCGGAGGATTTCGAGCGACTTGATGGCAATGGAGGGAATCGAGCTGAGATCGGGACCTTGCGAGCCGAAGGCCAGCGCGGTTTCTCCGACGTAGTACACCTGGACCAGGGCGGAGCGGTTGAAGCGCTTGCCGTCCAGCATCACCAGCATCTCATCCGCAGGCAGACCGCGTAACGAAGGCGAGCGTACGAAGCTCGAGGCATCCGATATGGAGTTCTGCCCTACGATGAAGGAGGGGACCAGATTCGACAGCGAGTCCAGCATGTTCCCCGAGGGTTGGACCGCAAGCTCCGCGCCGGAGAGCACATCGATCGGCGCCGACGACTCGGTCACGGTGCGGTCCTGGCGCCGGGTGCCGGTGATAATGACTTCTTCGTTCGCCGGCGCGCCCGCGCCCGGTGCGCCGGCGGGTTGCTCCTGGGCCACGGCGATATGTGTGCCGCCCGTAAGCGTCGACGCAGCCAGAATGATCCGCAAGAACTTCATTCGCGTACTCCCCTGGTGGTGATTGAGGCTTGTTGTGTACGGGCGGACGGAGCTGTGCGACCTGCTCCATCCCCGTTTCCCCGCTCCATCCCCGTTTCCCCGTATGTTCAGGTTCCTAAGGCGCCCCGGGGTCGGCTCTGCAGACATCCGGTTCCCAGGAGCCTCCGGCGTTCCTGTATGGTATTGTTACAACATATTATGCCGAAGTCTCGCTGAATATTCCGGCGGGGGCAACGGATGGACTGCGCAAGCTGCGGACTTGTTGGGCAGTACAAGGCTCGCAAAGGCCCCCCGGCCGATTTTGCCCTTTTAGAGGACTCGTCGGGCCAGCGTGGCTTTTTTGCAACGGTCCTCCGGTGGCGGGCGCACGGGCGCCGCCAGCCTCAACCCTCACACCTGAAAACCTCCAGGGGGTGGGTCGTTTCCGACAGCAACTTAAATTGCGGCCTACAAGACTGTCTGTGAGCGCCGACAGCCCATCGCTAGGTTGCGCATTATGATCCATACGACTTCCCGGGGGATGGCTGACAGGGATGGCCGACGCCATGACGGATACCAACTCGGTTGCACCGGCTCAAGCCTCGCGCTATCGCGAGATAGCGAGCTCGGTTCGCGCACTTATCCCCTTGATGCAATACTCAGAGGTGCGGGATGAGCTCGGTGTGCTCGCCCTTGAGTACGAGAGGCTCGCGCTGTGCCTCGAAGCGTTGGCCGATTCTCGACGAGCTCGGCAAGCTCCGCGCTGACAGAGCGACTTCCCGCCTCCGCTACCACACGTTGGACTCCAGTATCCGCAGACCGCAGCCGCGGGCGGACCGCTAGTCGAGGTCCGTCATTGCCGAGCCTGTCACACGTCCATTCTCTACCGACACGCCTTCAGCGTGCAGACGTCGGGCTTGCTCCCTGTGTTCCCTCGATGACTTCGGAAACACGATGCGGCCGCCCGCACCGACAACGCGATGCCACGGTAGATTCAGCGCTCTGGGCGCTACCCGTAACGCAAGCCCTGTCTGGCGTGCACGACCAGGCAGTCCCGCAGCCCGGGCGACAGCGCCGTAAGTCGACACGCGCCCCCACGGAATCGTGCACACCACATGCCAGATCACCTGGAGCGCGGGATCGTCCTCAGCGGGCAGGTGCCGCACCATCCTTCTTGTCTTACCCGGCATGGAGCGGTGTCGCCCGCTCTCGATACAGCCAGGCGACGACCGTCCCGAGTACCACCATCAGAACGCCGTCGAAGACGATCTGCTTGACGACGACGTCCCCTGGCATCGGCTGCACGACGAA
>WNGJ01007328.1_pt1 | contig 11736 bp, 5 predicted proteins | sample 5400611 | NCBI WGS metagenome assembly WNGJ01 (sample SAMN13153375, study PRJNA577476) | soil metagenome | isolation source: 40 cm soil or saprolite under Garry oak tree replicate 1 | place: USA:California | collected 2016-06-15 | reverse complement strand
AAGTAGTCCCACTTTCATTTTATTGAGCAAAACAAAACAACATGAGGTATTCGGAGATGACGTGACGCCCTTCCGTTGCTTATTCTTTGTTCCTATTCGACGTTGGACTTGAAGACTGCCGCCTGATTATGGAAGGAACGCTTGAAGCGATCTGAAATCAATCTGTGCATTATCAACGCAATCGCTTTTTTCGAGAAGCATCAGTTCTCTTTGCCCCCTTTTGCGCATTGGACTCTCGAAGAATGGCACCAGCGTGGACACGAAACGGATGAAATTCGGGAGCGTCGATTAGGTTGGGATGTGACGGATTTCAATTCGGGCACCTTCTCTGCTTTCGGGCTCACGCTTTTTACGCTTCGCAACGGTGGCTTCAGTGCCGTAAACCATCATAAGTCGTACGCAGAAAAGATAATGATGGTTCGCGAGCAACAGATCACGCCTTTGCATCGTCATGATCGAAAAACAGAAGACATCATTAATCGCGGTACCTCTGCCTCTGGCAATCTTGTTGTGCAGCTATACAATTCGACAGAAGACGGCCGGCTTGCTAATACTCCGGTCACCGTTACTTGCGACGGCATGATGCGCCACACGGAAGCGGGCGGCACCGTTATCTTAAGAGCGGGCGAATCGATCACATTGCCTCCCGGTCTGTATCATTCTTTCTATTCAGATAAAGGCAGTGCACTTATCGGCGAAGTCTCGTCGACGAACGATGACGCCACCGACAACCTTTTTTACCTTCCCTATCGCGATTTCCGGAGATCCTGGAAGACGAACTTCCCTTTCGATTGCTCTGTATGGAATATCCAAGGGTGAACATCCCAGTCAACCCAACGAACGCAACCAACAATATCTAAGGAAACATGCAGAAGACTCTGGCAGCCAAGCTCGCCTCGTTTAGGGAGTCGTCATCCAACCGCGCCTTCATCATCGCTGACGCGAAAGACGCCGACATGGCGTTCGGCATTGCGGCGCCGGGCAAGATTCGTGGCGGGAGCTATCGCTCTCTCGCTGATTTCCGAGACCAGATCCGGGAGATCGTCGCCCAGGGGCTTATTGACATCATGCTCATGTCGGCCAGCACGTCGGAAATCGTTACAATCCGCGAGCAAATCTTTGAACATTCCACGGTTACGCCCGCGGTGCGCGCGAACGACACAACGGACATTCACGTTATCCGAGGATCGGTTTATCCCGAGGCACCATCGAGACCCTTTTCATCGACAACCATCGACCACATCCAGGCAGGCAGATCCCTTCGCCCCGGTGAAACTCGGGAAGCCCACGTGAACCTCGGCTTGTATTCCCTAACCTTCAATAATCATTCCGAACGCGACCTGGAGTCATTGACCGCCTATAAAGCTTTTCGTCAGGAAGCTGAAGAGAAGGGCTTCAACCACTTTCTGGAGGTCTTCGGCCCAAACGTTCCTGCTGATGTGCATCGGATCCAGGAAGAAACCATTCCATTCTTTCTGAACGACCATATCGTTCGCCTGCTTGCGGGCATTCCCTCGGTGGCGCGACCGCAGTTCCTAAAAATCCCCTATTTTGGCCCTGCCGCCATGGAAGAGATCTGCACCTATGATCCGTCTCTGGTCGTGGGCGTACTTGGGGGATCGGCAGCAACCACGCACGACGCATTTGAACTTCTGCACTCAGCGAAGAGCCACGGAGCTCGTGTCGCTCTCTTCGGCCGGAAGATTAATGCGGCAGAGCATCAACTGTCATTTGTCGAGCATCTGCGCAGAGTTGCAGATGATGAAATCCTGCCTGCGGAGGCCGTGAAGTCTTACCATTCCACACTCGCCAAGCTACAAATCCCACCTCATCGCTCAATCGACCAGGACCTGCAGCTCACATCGGCCTATCTTCGCTACGGCGCCTCGAAGAGCGAAAGAGCAAAAGCGACCTAGGGCCAACGCATCATTTGTTGAATGAAGAACGGCGCCAGGACTATCAGATGACCAAGCAGTACGATGTACTCGCGATAGGTGTCGCAGCGGTTGATGATCTGCTGTATGTCTCCTCCTATCCGCCGTCAAATGTGAAAGTTTCCGTCACGGCAAGAGAGCGCCATGGAGGCGGGCCTGCTTGCACAGCAATCGCCACCGTTGGCACTCTTGAAGGACGATCGGCATACTGCGCTCGCTTGGGCAAGGATGACCGTTCCATCTACATTGAGCACCTGCTCCAACAATGTCATGTAGACACCACCCACATCATTCGGGATTCTGAGGCAGCGCCATATCATAGCTCTATTGTGGTGGACCTGCATGGTAATCGAAACGTTTTTTATGACGCTTCGATGTTCAAGCCATTGACCACTGATCACCTTGCTGATTCGCTCATTCTCTCAGCGGAGTTAGTTCTTCTCGACCATGTGGCGGAACCGGCTTTGACCGAAATCGCGAAAAAGATACGTAATCTCGGTGTCCCGATCTTGGGAGACATCGAAGGCCGGTCGGAGTCCGCTCTCCTGTTGGCTAACATCGTCGACCATTTGGTCGTCCCAAGCGACTTTGCACGATGGGCAAGTAATTCCGTTAACCCACTGGATGCGTGTGCCTATCTCGCGCGGACCAGGCGCACCACGACGGTCATTACCGCTGGATCGGATGGTTGTTACTATACAAGTGGCACAAACAGCTCGATCACTCATTTTCCCGCGTTCAAAGTTGAGACCTTCGATACAAACGGTTGCGGCGACACATTTCATGGAGCCTTTGCGCTCGCCGTGGCACGCAATTTCTCACTCGACCACGCCATTTCCTTCGCCTCGGCCGCAGCCGCCGTCAAAGCTTCGGGAGGTAACGGTACAAAAAGAGGTTGGAATGCCCTTCCGACCCTTGAGGACATCATCCTCTTTCTGCGCTCATACTCATACCCGACCAACCACTATCGATCAGAACTGTTGGAAAGAATCGCGAATATCGCAATCGCTTAACACACACATGAAGTGGCAGACATTTTACGGTTCGCCATCATCCTATCGGCAAGCAACGGATTTCTATATCCTCCTTGCGTATATTTTCCCTCTGTAATTGAGTCGCCGACCGGCATGATCCTGACTGATACGCCTTTATTGATGATGGCTGCAGGGGCAAAACCATCGGCGCAAAATAACAGACTTATGAAAGCGCCTGCCAGGAGGTTTCTTTGTGAAGTCGACCATGACGATCTGTGTTGGTTGGGTTGATGTTGTTTCATAATTTGTTTTGAATTTAGAACTTGAAGAGACCCCATTGACTGGGATTTAGGCGGGCCTCGCTGGGAACATCCGCAGCCATGGAGTCCCATTTATTGGGCCAGTAAATACGCGCCCTCGCGCGAAGCCCGTCGCTCAAAACCAATCCGACATCTCCGCGAAAAGTCTTGCCGACAGGATCTTCTAATCCCAGGACCGTCAAGGGCACGGAGAATTCATAGTTCGATCCGTTTGAAGCGACCTCCACGTACTTGCTGACGTCCTGCACATCATCGAAGATCACCTCTCCCACGGGTGAGGCAAATGTTTGCCTGTTCCCACTGCTCGTGGCTTTCTGCCGATAGAGTACTGCCAGGATCTTTCCGTTCCTTTTCGTCACGAAAAGACGAACGTCGCCGGCTTCGGGCTTCTTGTCGTCGCCGGAGCCGCTGGTTCGCAACATCAGATCGAGACCGCCGCCTTGGGTAAAGGCAAAGGGAAACTCCGTGGCTGAATTGAGAAGCACTTGGCTTTGGTCCGTCCTATACGCCACCACAAGCTTGTTCCCTTCCAGGCCTAATTGGAAAGAACACTTTGGATTGATCGTTGCCCAACCTTTTGCGGGCCATTCGCTGAGATCGCCATCGATCTTGGCCTGGATCGAAGGCACGTATATCTCATCCCGCATGGCGTTCTTGGACGCCTCCTCCACTCGAGCGGATGTCGCGGCCGCTATCATCTCGGCTGTAGCGTTAACTGCTCCCATGTCAATCCGTCGAACCTTGTCCAAACCATCGAGGCGGACGATCGAACTGTGCCACTTCCCCACGGAGAGGTACACGTTGCCATCATCCAGACCAAACATGAACGGCCAGAACTGTTCAGCATCAAAACTAAGTCCCTTGATCGCCATGCCGAGCTTTTGTTCCGGATAGGGCCAAAACGGAGCCGATCGAGTATCAGCTCCGAGCGTCGTGATTAGGATGCCATCCACGGAATAAACATATATCTCGCCCATGTAGGAATAACGTGCGACGAGGTAGCCCGTTTCACCTTGGGCGCTCCTGACGGGATAACCAAGCATGCGCTCAGGATTTTCAAGTTCTCCATATCCCGCTGGGGGTGTCTTGATATCGCGGGCAGCCAGGCTCCAACGCGGCTGGCCGTCCTTGAAGCCCGCAAGGCCCGCAACGAACCATCCGTCGGGGCTCATCGCCACATCGCCCTTCGCAGCGGTCTGAGAAAGGAGTTGAAGCCGGTCTAAGTTGTAACTGGGCACGCCCATCTCATCCACATTGGCCGCCGCCAAATGGTAGGGGCCCGCGCTGATAACGGAGAGATCCGGCTGGAAAACGACACCCTCAGAACCCACCACGTTCGGACGGATAAACTCGACCTCATCCGGCTGAACGGCATGGTCATGATTGCGATCCGTCCACACAAAAAAAATGTTGTTGACGGGACCCGCAGGCATCTTTTTCCTGATCTCAGGCTCATCCAGCGTCGTCCAGTGATGGGGCCCGCTTCCGACCCAGCCGGAAGAGGCAACCGGGCGACAGACACCGTTCTCCTGTATCCACAATGTGGTGACGGGCGACTGGTTATACCAATACGTGTTGTAAGAATCGGTGAAGTACTGATGTCCTTTGAAATAGAAGGTTTGCCCCGGCGTGATGCCCCCATGGGACCCCACCGGAATCATGTCACCCGGGAAGAAGATCGGCTTCGTCGGATAACCTCCATAACCGACAACATCGTTAAGAGGATCCGGATAACGGTAGCGCACGCCCGTCAGCTTCGACTCGCCGGTCTTCAGGTCGACCTTGAACTCGAGTAGTCCCATGCTGCCAGGGTTGCCAATAGAGGGATAATAGGCGCGGCTTTTGTCCTTCGGATCGACAAACCCGCCACCGCCATATTGAGTAGGGCCATACCACGCGTTGATAAAGCGGCCGGTCTTAGCGTCCCACCGGCTGATCCGTTTTGGGAGATAATCCTCCTCGGCCACCCAAAGCACTCCATTCGAATCCACACACATGCCCAGCGGGTGAGCCATGCGCTGCTCGTCATAGTCGCCTACCTGCGGCCCGCCCGCCTTGCCGATCACGCGAACCTCTTTGCCCGAGGCAGCGCTGAAAACTTTCACTTGGTGACTGGTGCCCCAATCGGTCACATAAATTTCATTGTTCTGTTCAATGATCTGTTTGGGCGCTTGAAGATCCGAAGCAGCCACAACCGGATCTCCTCCCGAAATAGCGAAAGACTTCCAGTCATTCTCAATCGAATATCGCTTGATGGCACCGTTCGTGGTTACAAGCAGTCTGCCATCGGGCTCAAAGGCGATGCCGCCCAGGTTTTCAACTTTGATCGTAGCGAAAGGTGCTTTGCTGGCGCCGCGGACATCGAAGGCAACGAGTTCATTCGCGGCCGGGTTGGATAGCAGGAGCAATCCGTTATAGGCCGCCATACCGACTAACTCACGGAACGCGTCATGGATTTGAATGCCGCCCGTAACTTTAGCCAGCGGTTCCAATCCAGTTTTCGTAATAATGTAAACTTCCAGCCCGCCCGGGTCTTTTACCCCAAAGTCGCGACTCGGATTATCGACGAAGACCGTATAGGCCACATGATTCGGATTGCCTTGGGTGCCGATGTCGCGCGCGAGGGCGATACCACCGTTCCACCCGCGAATCTTGGTCCCACCCAATTTGTGGCCATCAGGATTGACCCACATCAGGGCGTCTCCCGCCTCGGCCGAATCCGCACCGAGAAGGACAATCGGTTTGGCGTCTTTGGCCGGCCAGGGACTGCCTTCCGGAAGAAACAACGCGGAAGCCGGCGCAGTATGGTCGGCCAACCAGGCCCCAGTGCCATCCGCCGTAGGCCAGGGCGGGCGGCCGGGCGAGTAAATTGAGTATTCCAAATGTGGCGTAATACCCTGATGGAAGATGCCGCGCACCATATACGTCCCCGGAGCAGCAATTCCAGTCGTGGAAGAACCGTTCCAATAAATGACGTTGTCCCCCGCCTTAACCGGATGATCGAAGACCAGATTTTTCACCCGATTGCCATCTTTGTCTTCCACCACCAAGGTGATAAAACCGGGCCTCTCTGCTTTGAAATGAATCGGCATTCCGGTCTGTCGGCCGGTGCCATCATTATCTAGAGCAAGGGCGCCCCCTTGCACGCCCAAGAGGCTGATGCCGCTTATCAAAAAACATAGAGAGGGGAGGAGGAACTTTCTGTTCATGGATTTGATCAATATAACGATTACTCCAATTACACAGAATTAGCGGAGCCACGACCTATGCAACGAAGACGGTGGCGGATTACGACATATCGTGAGAGCCAAACTGACCGGCGCTGCATTCAACAACAGATCAGCCGACACCATAGGGGATGTTTCACGGCGAAGGCAAGAGACAATTTCAACAGCCGTCTCGGTTTTAAAATCGTTATTTGAATGGCGGCTGCTACCCCTGTCATCAATCACTAATGGGCCGTTAATCACGTGTTTTTGAGTTTTCATCTAGATAGGTATTCGGAAAAGTACCGTGTCTGCGCCTCAGAATCGTTTTGCCATGTGAAATCCCAACCTCACCGTTGACCCAAATGCCAAGCTGAGGGGCGCTGTAGAGGATCCCTTTGCCCTGCCCCATTGGTGTGTCGCTATGAATTGGAGTACCCCACGTCGTACACACGATTCCACATCCCCTCTCCCGCTCTCTGGCGGTAGCGTTGTCGGCAGGGGGAATGCACGGGACTCATTTGCTCGTTCGATTGGGCGCGAAATACGGACGATCTTATCAATACCCGCAGGACCAGATAGAGGAGAACTTGAAAGGGGAAGCCTCGATAAATCCACGAGGCTTGCCCCTTTTTGCTTCCACGTTTTCATCATGCCCACTCAAAATGAATAGCCAAGTCCCACCGAGAAGACAGGGAAGAAGGAAGCGTAGCTCAAGTTGCGGTTGTTTCGCGCAGTAAATGCGGCCAGGTCCTGCATGAAGCCGGAATCCTTATCGACCGCCTTGCACCCGATCGTCGCCGGCATCGTGGGGTCACAGGCGCTTCCGCTGAAGTTGATATTCAGCCTTGGCTGACCGACGTAATAGAATCCGGCTTCTATAGGCACGCTAATATGGCTCCTGTGGTCTCGAGGAACCATGTTTCCGAATCCAAGAGTGAGACCCGGAGCGACCTTACGGAAATCAATCGATCCTGCTCCGTGGAGAGGATCTGACTGGCTGCTGATGAAATTCTCGCCATTCAGAGTTATGGTGCTCCCGGCCGGAATCAACGCAGTCGCTTCGATGCGATTATTGTTTGAGAAAACCAAAAGAGGGCTCAACCTGAAGCGACCGCCGAATGGAAACCAGTCCAGGTTCGCGTGCGCCGCCCGCATTCGGAGGTTGGCTCCAATATTAGCTCCCTGTTCTTGAAAGTTTGCGGTGTAGCTAAAAAAGTCAGCACCAGACCGCAGGTTGAATTTTCGGAAGAGAAGTGTCGCGATGTCGAAGCCAACCCCACCTATTCCGATGTGCGAGTCATAGCCCGTCCTGGTGAAGGGACGGTAGAAGCTCGGCGACTTCTGGCCATAAGGCGGAACCGCCACGACCCCGGCTGCAGCCGAGCTCGGGGCAACGAATGCCGCGTCGCTCGAGGCCACTTCTCTTCCCCACGCCTCGTGGGTCGCAGAGGAGCTGTATAGCCGATCGGGGGCACCGGCACTGCTTTGAGCCAGTGCATAGCTAGCATGCAACAACAACGCCGCAACAAGCGCGCCAAGAGCGACGACGGAAATAATGGGCATTTGTGCCCTGACTTGACTGGAAATCATCGGGAAACCCTCGTTCTGTGCCTTATCGGCAAATGCGGCGCTCGCATTACGGGGCATAACGAAACTCGTTCAGCAGCTTCGGAGTATTCGTATAGGTGTGTGAGAGCAGAAAGCTGCAAGTATGAGTTGAGTCGACATCATTCGGCAAAAACGCGTTCGCAAAATCCGACGTGGTATCTTCCGACTAAAGCGCGCGTCGGCCGACTGCTTCGAAGTGATCGTTTTGATCGATACTTTGATCGATACGAAGATCAGCGCCGTCCGTCCGAGCCGGGGATTGGAAGTTTTCATAGTCAAAGCCAGACTGGCCATTCACGTTTGGCAGAAGTGTCTTTGATCGGTCTCACGATTTGAGACGTCGCGTGTACGCTCGATTAGGGGAAGTCTCTCCTGGATGCCTGCGCGCCTCGAAATTCCTCAAAGACATACAGCCTAAGAGAAGTCCTGAGAAACAGCACGCGATCGAAGCGCTTCCTCGGAACTCATTCCCTACACAAACCCCAGATTCACCAATGTTCCGAAGTTTACGAGATTTGGAAAGATCGTTGACATCTGGTTCTGCGGCACCCCAAACCAACTCGCCAGCGTCGCCGCATATTGCACGCTTCCTGTAGTCGGCACCCATCGTCCATTCGTCCCCGAATCGTCCGGGCCATTCAAGGCGAGCGTCGGAAACGTCCCATACATCTGTCCACCCTTCACCGCACCGCCGATCACAATGTGGTGCGATCCCCACGCATGGTCGCTTCCTGTGTTCGAGTTCGGCTGGAACGTCCGTGAAAAATCCGACATCGTAAACGTCGTCACATTACTTGATACGCCCAACTCCTGCGTCACCTGATAAAACGCAGCCAGCGCCGGCGAGATCGCTGCCAGCAGCGTTCCCTGCTGCGCTACCTGGTCCGAGTGGGTGTCGAAGTTCCCGATCCCCGCAAAGAAGATCTGCCGGGAAACCCCCAGCGCGGCCCGCGCCTGGATAATCTGCGCAATCTGCTTCAACTGCGACGCCAGGCCATTGTTCGCCGGAAACACCGTCTGCAACGCCGGCAGCGAAGACGTCGCCGCGGTCAGAATCTTCGCATAGTTATAGGCGTTGCTTGTAATCGTATTGTCCGCCTGCACCAGCGACAGCCCCGAGTCGAACTGCAGCAGCGCCTGCGCCGTCGCCGCCTGTGCCGCACACTCCGTCGTCCCCTCGCTGCACGAAGCCCCACCCAGGTTCCCCGGGCTTACCGACACAGGCGTGCTCGCCGCCCCGTTGCAGAACAGAGTATCCCCAGCCACCGACGTAATCATCGGCACTGTTCCTCCCGGGTTGTAGCTCGAGGTCAGAGTGTCCGCAATCCGTCCAGCCCATCCGGTCGGTGTCGCCCCGCTCTGCGAAGCATTCTGCCACTCCAGTTGTTGGTCGGGGTGCGAGAACAGGTTAGTCGGCACCGTCGCTCCATGCTGGTACGCCGTCTTGGTCGTCGGAGCGATCAGCGTGCCAACGTTCGTCACCATCGCCGCTGCCTTGCTGTCAAACAGCTTCGCAATATCCGGAAGGTTTGGATTCATAGCAAAGTTCGGCGCCTGTGCCAATTGAATCAACGAGCTCTGCGGCAAAGTAAGCGGCCCCCGGATCGACGAGTAATTCGCATACCCATTCGCATCAAACGGAATGAGCGTATTGTTAGCGTCGTTGCCCCCAAACAAAAACACGCACACCAGCGCCTTGTAGTCCGTCGCGCTCTGCGCCAGCGAGTTCAGCGCCCCGAACGGCCGCAGCCCCGCAACACTCCCAGCCGCCGCCAACGATGCATACCTGATAAAACTCCGCCGATTCACGTCCATTATTCGATCCTCACTCCGTCTTCGCCTGCTACTCCCTACTCCCTATTCCCTACTCCCTGCCTTTTAGTGCTCGATCTTGTAGAACGAAGACGTAATCACCAGATAGGTCGCCACCCTCACCCGTTGCGCAGGATCGGTCAGCGTCGCAATGTGGTTCACAATCGCGGTGCGCATCTGCGCCGGCATCTGCCCGTGCATGAAGATCACGCCCAGCGAATCCACCAGGTTTCCGCTGTCCGTCATCGCATTGCCGGTCGCCGATGCAGTAATCCCCAGCGCACTCGTCTTGCTCAGGTCAACTGTAAATCCGCTGATCCCGTTGTAGACCAGGGTGTTCGCCAACGACAGCCGCAGCACCGCCGTCGCCGTATTCTCCTGCCCGAACTCCGGCGCATTGAAGGTCGTCCCCGGAATCACATAGTTCGGCGGGAAGAAGTTGAATACGCTGCCCGAGGTGTACGGCTTCTCGCCCAGCGGCGACGTGTAGTTCCCTACGGTGTTGTAGGAAGCATTCGCAATCACATCATTGCCGGCCTTCGCATCGTTGTTCACAAAGCCCAGGCCACGAATCACGTTCGTCATGTAAAGCATCGGTTCACGCAGATGCCCGCCATCGAAGTTCGGGCTAGTATCGGCCGCACGCGCATCCGCATCCGTCAGAATCGCCGTAATCACGGCCTTCATGTTTCCGCGTTTCCCCGTCCCGTCGTTTGCAAATACTCCTGCCACGCGCGACACATACGCAGGACTCGGATTACTCGCCACCAGGTGCTGGATCAGCTGCTTGCACACAAACGGTCCCACATTCGGATGATTGAAGATATCCGTCAGCGCCCCCGTCAGGTCCTGAGTCGCTGACTGCCCTGCTGGTAGCGTCGTCGTCAGCAATACCTTTGCCGTCATATCGTGCTGGGTTTCGAGCGCCGCCATCGGCATCGTGTAGTTCGCCGTGTTCGGGAACTTCGCCGGCGCGCCCGTACCGGAAGCATTGGCATACGTCCATCCCGTGAACGCTCGCGCAAACGCCTGCACCTGCGCCTCGGAATAAACCGGCATCGCATTGCCATTTGCATCCGATTGCAGAGTTCCATCCTGGTTCATTAGGAACAGGCCGGTCGTGAACAACTGCATCAACTCCCGCGCATAGTTCTCATTCGCAATCTGCCCCGTCGCCGGCTTGGCACTGTTGAGCATGTTCAGATATCCGCCCATCGCCGGAGACAGCGTCACATCCTGCAGGATGGTGTAAAAATTCCCGAACGCGTCCTTCGCCATCGTGTTCTGGTAAGTCGTCACCGACCGCGCATTCACGGAGTTCGTCGACACCACAAACATCTCGCTCAAAGCAAACGCCACCCGTTGCCGCAACTGGTCCGGCGCCGTCAACATCGTCTGCCACCACTCCGACTGCTCGCACGGCAGCAACGTGTTCACACATACCGCCGGAGGCGTAGCCGCGATGTCTGGCAACAGCGTCGTCGGAACCGCGAACTGCTCCGTCAGATAAGCATTCAACCCAACCGCCTGCACATGGCTGATGTCATTCAGCGTAGGCCCAAAGGTCGCCTGGTCCAGCAGCCGCGCCGCCGCCGGCAGGGCAACCTTCAGGTTCACCACCTGAGCCGTAGCATTTGCCATCATCGTACCCGGATCGGGATTCGTCACCACCACGGCCACCGTCGTCACCCCGGCCGCCACCGTAATCGTGCCGGTACTCCGCAACTCCGTCGAAGACACAAGCGTCGAGGGCACCGTCACCCCGCCAACCTGCAGCTGCGAGGTACTGATAAATCCGCTCCCCATCACATCCAAGGAGTAGCTCGTCCCACCCACCACCGTCTCGGTCGCCTGCGCCGAGGACACCACCGGAATCGGA
>WNGJ01007326.1_pt1 | contig 11737 bp, 13 predicted proteins | sample 5400611 | NCBI WGS metagenome assembly WNGJ01 (sample SAMN13153375, study PRJNA577476) | soil metagenome | isolation source: 40 cm soil or saprolite under Garry oak tree replicate 1 | place: USA:California | collected 2016-06-15 | reverse complement strand
GAATCAAGGCTTGTTCTGAACGATTTCTCCATTCAGAGTATGCTATGTTTTCTACTCTGAAAAGTAGGTTTTGTCGGGCGTCAAACTCCTACTATTCTTACTCTAAAAAGTAGTTCTTGGTTGATGAAAACCCTGAAAACGGAGAAACCGACGAGATCAACAGGAACCAGATTGGAACGCCCCAACCTCCCGGACCCCTTACGACCACGACCCATAGAACCCCTACCCTCACCACTCAGACCCGGACACTACATCGGACCACGAGAAGAAGAACTCGGAAGAATACTCAAAGAAATACTCGACAAACTAACACTCATAGAAAACAGACTCAAAACAATAGAAGAACAACTCAAAACAAGAAGGTAGTAACGCTCCTCTTGTCTCTGAGTTTAAGAAGAAAAAGATAGGGAGTAGAACCCAACTCCCAATTTCTACGACAAGAAAGTGTATTCAACTGTCATCCTGACTTCGTAGATGAACGTGCTCGCCGTTGTGTTCGGGCTCACCGGGATCAGGCCGATGTTGATTGTGTTGGCACCAACCCTTAGGTCATTAGGGCCCAAAGTTCCGAGGGCGGTATTCTGAACTGTTGTTCCACGAACAAGAATCGAAGATTGTCCGTTTGTCTCGACACCGAACCCGATGTAGCCACCAGTTCCGCCGAAATACACGACTGTCAAAAGTGCGGAATTCACGTAGGAGAATCCTTTGACTGGAGCGAAGGAGAATGCGGCCGTCAGGTTGACCGGACTTCCGGTAGGCTCATTGATGTTTACCGCGATCCCGGTAGAGACGGGTCCGAGGTTGCCTTGCAGGTATGACAAACTAGGAACCACGTTCAGAATGTTTACGTCAATGCTCGTGACCTGCGGTGTAGCGGTTGAAGAAGGGCCAGCGGGAACAATTGCCATTGCAGGAGTACTTCCAAAGAAAACACCAACTAGAAGCAAAGCGACGACAAATCCCTCTTTTCTGTTCAAACGATCACCTCCTGATAGGAGGGCATAGAGTAAGACGATACCATCTAATAAGCGAAAAAGGGTTCAAGATGACTCTACACAACACTGCTGACAGCACTTCTGGTCCTAAGAGTTAACAGTCCTCCTAAGATTTCTTCGAAAGGGTCAAATTGCTGAAACCGGCCTCCGTGAGTTTCGCAGTTTACCACCTAGAACGGAGAACCTACCGAACCCAAGCGGCTCGACCGATAGAGCCATCGCCCGCGCCCCCTGAATCCACTCATTACATCGGACCGCGAGAAGAAGAACTCGGAAGAATACTCAAAGAAATACTCGACAAACTAACAACGATAGAAAAACAGACTCAAAACAATAGAAGAACAACTCAAAACCAGGAGATAGTCTCTCCATCGATCGGACATAAAGAACTCTCTAACGAATTCCTATAGAGGGACGATTCGGCAACGAACGCCATGCCTTAAATTAGGGAAGCACTTAGGGCTCTACAAGAAATTAGGGCTTGGCAAATGACTCGGCGTTTGATAATTCTCCTGTTGACCATTGCGACTCCTCTAGCGATCTTCTCACTATTTCCGATTCACACAGCCTCAGCATCGCCATTGCTCACTGAGAATTTTACCAATAACAAATTCAATTCGACACTATGAAAGATCTTCCAGCAAGGAAGCGGTCCAACCACCGCAATAGCAAACCAGAGGCTAGAAATTACGATGCCTGCGAACTCGACAAACGACCCTACAATTGGGGGCTTCGGTGCAGGCCTCGGCAGCTTGTGCAGTCTGAGCGGAGACTTCGATATGCAAGTCGCATTTCAACTTCTAGTCTGGCCGTCCCAGAACGGTGTTCGGGTCGGACTGGGGCCCTCCGTCGACGGACTTGCGTCAAGCTCAACACCTTTCGCGGTGGAGAGAGACAGTTTCTCGATAGGCGACAGTCGGCCAGGCGAATTCTACCTTACACACATGATCGATGGTGTCAACGGACTCACTTCAGCAAATGATCGTGGTGGATATCTCAGAATCACGCGAACCGGATCCATCGCCACTGGTTATTACATGAATGGAAGCCAGTGGATTCAGATCCACACCGGCCCAGTAACGACCTCCGACACGGGTTTCGGTTTCGCTGCATGGAGCCACAACTACCTATTCTCTCACCAGACCGAGGAGGTAGCCTTCGACAACTTCACCCTGAATAGCGGGACGTTGCTTTGTCCCACGATAACCTTGAACCCTGCATTTGGTCCCGTAGGTACCAAGGTGACCCTGCAAGGATCAGGCTTCCCATCCCCACAGGGACCCTACCTAGCAGTCTCGACTGTTGAGGTTACCTTCGACGACCAATTTCTAGGCACCACATCTAACAATGGAGGCTCATTCGCCTTCACACTCGACGTCCCGTTCGCTCAGACAGGTCCTCACGACATCAAGGCCATTGATTTCGCGACCAACACGAAGGCGACAGCCAGTTTCCTGGTCACAGCTGCGCCGACTGGAATGTCAGTTAGCATGAGCGTCGGGACTGTTTACTTCCCAGGGGACACCATGGTTGCGAATGTACTAGTGACGTCTGGCGGAGTCCCCCTTAGCACGTCCGGCCTACAAGTGCACCTGAACGTGACACGGCCCGACAATTCCAACATTGTACTTAACCTGACCTGGGAAGGGAGCGGGCTCTTCAGGACCTCCTACTCACTTCCCAAGACCGCTCTGATCGGGACATACTCTCTGCTCGCAATTGCGAATGCTCCTGCGGTTGGCAACGGCGCTGCCCTCGCAACATTCGAGGTCAAACTCCCATGGCTGAGCTCTCAGGCATCGACAGGTGTGATTGCTGGAGCGGCCTCACTAGCGATCGTAGGTGTTGCTCTTGTCTCTTGGCGCAAAGGATACTTCAGAAGATGATCAAAGGGCCCGTTCTAGCCCCACCGCGAGATCCTAGGAATCAAGCTTCCGGTTCTCGAGCTCCCTATGGTGAGCCGTCCGATATGCGAGTTCGGCCTTCGCCGCCATAATGAAATCGTTCTGACTTAGACCCTTGATAGTATGAGTTGAGAATGTCACTCTCACACGTCGCCATCCTACAAGCATTTCTGGATGATGATCCTCCTGCTCAGCAATTTTTCCCAGAGAATGCGCAAATTCTAGGCCAGAGAGATAGGATTTGAACCGAAACTCTTTCTGGATTGAGCCCGACTGAAGCGACCAGCCAGAGAGTTCCCCTAAACGCTTAGTGGACTCTTCGATGGTGTAGGGCACCGCATCTTTGCATGGGGCACATTTCCCTGAAGCGATTATCCGAATCCTCTCGCTAATCAATTCCCCGACCATGACCAGAATAGACCGTGAAGACAACCAAAAGGTTTCTCGAGAACCTTGCCCTTGAGAGGAACGTTGAGTCCCCCAAGGATTTGACAAGCAGGGTCCAAGGTGTGCTGTCTCCGCGGGCTCGATGCCTCTTGGATAGGTCGTCATCGACAATCTCTAGATCACGTAGCACAGTATGTTACGAAGGGCCAAGAAAAAAGGAGTTTGGGAGTTGAGTCGAACTGGGCGGTCAGTCAAATTCGAGTAGTAGAGCCGTGCTGGGACCATGTTCTACAGTAAACGGTCCTGCTCCGAACAGTACTAGTGAAACGGAGTGAGTTCCAGGTGAGAAGCTGAGTCGTCCAAAGCAACTTACTACCACTAGGACTCCCGTCTTGACTTGAGATGTTTCGCCTCCACAACCTAGGCTTTGGGACCCTCCAGGAGACCCATTGTCGACTGCGATGAACTCGAGGTAGTTAGAGGTACAGCATCCCCCAACCGGTACGAACGTACCCACGCTGAAATGAACAGTTGCATTGACTCCAGAATTTGTAGTGAATGTCACATTCACGAGAGGATGATACCCGGGCGAGTTGATGCTCACTTCTGACTGGAGATAGCTGTATACTGGCTTCAACTGTGCCTTTGGGGTGTTCGGAGTGACAGAGGACTGCGCTATCGTTTCGGGTACAATGGTCAACGATACGATCGTAATGCAGAGAAGCACAAAAATTGTCGATCGGTTTGGCGAATACAAGAATCTTCGCCGCACCGTCCTCCTCCTCACTACATAAAGACATGGCCAATGGAGGTCAATTACTTCAACGGTCGATAAGGCAATTAAGACCGGAATGAGATCAGACGACCGCTGAATAAGCGGGTGCCAATCGATTCAGTTTCTGTTATGGATGGTGCCCTATATTCTGAGCCTCAGAGGCTATCCTCGCTCCTGTCACAGGTGTTGCGAAGAGCCTTCCGAACTTACGAGCGGCCGGGTATTCGTGATGGGTCCCCCACAAGACCTTACCAACCGCAGTCTGCATAACCGAGTGCCTCATCTGGCCTAGAAACAATTCCCGATATTACCCAAAGATTAGACTTTGCTCCAGCAAATCTTCCCTTATGCCTATGACCTGGCGAACGCTAAAAATAGCCGTGCGCGCCAAACCCTTCTAGCGTAAAGACGCTATGTCGTCCACTGCGATCGACGCTTGCCGGGCCTGTCAATCACCGAAGCTCGACGATGTTCTATCTCTGGGGACCCAGTACGTGTCCGATTTCGTAACCCTAGACGGAAATAGCCCACAAGCACCCCTTGAGCTTGTCAGGTGTTCGACCTGCGGCCTGATCCAGCTTAGACACACGTTCTCGAGAGGGAGCCTGTATCGCCACTATTGGTACAAGTCAGGAATTAGCCCAACAATGCGGAATGCCCTCGCAGACCTCGTCGCAAGAGCATGCGAAATCGCGAAACCAAACCCAGGCGACCTGGTCGTGGATATTGGATGCAATGATGGAACCCTCTTGCGCTCGTATGGAGCTAAGGGCTTGCTTCTCGTCGGGTTTGAGCCCGCAGAAAATCTGGTTGAAGAAGCGAGGAAAGGTACCGACTGGATCTTCAACGACTTCTTCAGCGCGAAAGTCTTCAAACAGAAATTTGATGGCAAAAAGGCCAAAATCGTCACCAGTGTAGCCATGTTCTATGATCTAGAGGATCCAAACAGCTTCGTCGCCGACGTTGCTGAGATTCTCGCGCCAAAGGGAGTCTGGACTGTGCAACAGAACTACCTTGCAACAATGCTTGAACAAAACGGCTTCGACAACATTGGTCATGAACACTTAGAATACTACACACTTGAAACGATGCAATCCCTCCTCAAGAAACACGGACTCGAAGTCTTCGATGCAGAGACTAATAGTGTAAACGGGGGCAGTTTCCGCACTTTCGTCTGCCGCACCGGAGAGTATCCAATGAGAAATGCGGTTGCAGAAATGAAGAAGCACGAGGCAAGGCTGGGCCTGGGCGAGCATGCGACTTACGAACTGTTTGGCGAGAACATCGGAAAGATGAGGACCCAAGCACGTGAGTTCATTGCCAAGGAGATCAAGAGTGGCAAGACCGTATACGTCTACGGTGCCTCCAACAGAGGAAACACAATTCTTCAATACTACGGGCTTGATCATACAATGATCAAAAAAGCTACTGATGCAAACCCTGAAAAATGGGGCCGAAAAACCGCGGGAACCCTCATACCGATCATCTCGAAAGAAGAAGCTCGAAGAGACAAGCCAGACTATTTCCTAATCCTCCCTCATCACTTCCTGGAAGAAATTACTAGGGACGAGAAAGAATATCTGGAAAACGGCGGAAAGTTCATCGTCCCTCTGCCCCGATTTCGAGTGATGACGAAGGATCGAATAAACTCTATTCATTCCAAGCTTGATTTCGCGTGAGAGACGTAGCACGCGTGCTCCGTCAGAGTCCGGGCTGGCTCCGAACTTCTATGAACCGATATTGCTTGGACAAGGATCCAACAATGCGGCTCAGAATCCTCACCACTCGAAACAAGGGATATGCAAAGAAGACTCCTGGCGTGTGAGCTTCAGACGCCATCTTGGCTGAGGTCAACGGGGTGGTCACAAATCTACCAAGCTTGTCGGGAATGCGATATTCGGGATATGTTTCCCAGAGGATCTTGTGCTCGGCGCTCTGAATAACGACATGCCTTAGGTGCTTGACAAAACTGTCCCGATAATGGAGCGAGACAACATCTCTACACACCTTCCACTTCCAGCCTTTCCGGAAGAGATTATTCCTCATCGCTCCATCTGCGCTCACAGCGCAGTCTGGGGGAAACCCGCCCACTGAGCGAAGAGCGGCGGTACGATACAGATTATTGTCGATCGAGTAAATCCAGCGTGGGACCAGACTATGGCGGATGCTATAACCGTCGATCGCCTCTAGGTACCTACTGCCAGATGCAGCCCGAAGGCCTTGCGCAACTGCCACATCAGAATCGGAGGATAAGGCCGGCATGACCAGCTTGAACCACACTGGGTTAAGACCGATATCTTGCTCAAACGATCCGAAGACTTCAGTATCCACCAGGTCCAAAGCATGGTTTGCCTGATATGGGATACCGCGCCTAGTAGATCTGACAACGATCCAGCCAAATTGCTCGGCGATTGCCCTAGTAGAGTCAGCAGAACCTCCATCGACGACATAACGATGACAGATGACATCGGACGGGACGGCCTTCTCGATACTCTCGAAGCATCTCGCAAGAGTGGATCCTCCATTGAGGGTCCACATCACTAGATCAATCTTCATCCCGATTACCGGCGACGCTGGGGCGCCGTTATAAGGAGACATAGAGACTGCTATGAATATTCTGCGCAAAAACCCGCGCAGTTTGAGACGGAGCTGGAGATAAAGAGCCTTGGTTCTAGAAGAACATGAAGCTTTGGCAGGCCGGATCTCACTCCATGGAAGCGCCCCCGGTTGCGCGACTCAATTCCCAGCGAGATCAAGAATGGAAAGCGCTGTGTATGCCTATGGAGAATATCTGAGGTTAGGTAGAAGGCGTAACGTTTTGTTTGAGTCTCGGATATTCGGTGTTCATAAATACAGATCAGAGTAAGTACGTACGAGACGAAATAGCTGTAGGGTCAAATCTGCTGGTTTTTCTAGGCGATGAGTGAACATTTTCGACAGGATGAGGATCGATGAATCCGACGATTTCGGTCATCATGCCTACCCGAGGAAGACCAGACTATGTCAGAAGGGCCGTAGCGAGCGTCATTGGGCAATCCTTCGACGACTTTGAGCTGATTATCCTAGATAACACTCCCCGTCCTGAACAAGATGAGATCCGGAAACTCTCGGGAACTGATCCGCGAATCGTGTTTGTAGACAGGGGAAATATTGACGTAACCGCGGCGCGGAAGCTAGGCGCGCAGCTTTCTAGAGGCAAGCTGCTTGCTCTCTTGGACAGTGACGATTACTGGGACCGAGAAAGGCTCGAGAAACATGCTAGTGTCTGGCGGAATAATCGAATAGGTCTGAGTTGGGATAGATGGGCGGAGGTGGGCAAGCGAGCCCAAGAAGGATTGCCTCAGCCATTTCCCGCTGGACTAATTGGACCTCCGAAAGTTGCCGTCAGACTCTTTAGAAGAAATTTCATCCACGCTTCTTCAGGAATAGTGTCAACAAGTTTCGCGCGAGCGCAAGGATTCCCATTCGAGAAGATGATTTCTTCAGACTGGACTCTCTTCATGAAGGCAGCAGAGTATTATTATTCCTATTTCATTGACGAAACTCTATCATTCAAGGAGGTGGACTCGCCTCAAAGGATCACGGACACTGAGAGCCGAGATTTCTTCTCATGGGAGACAACGATGGTCAAACGGTGGTCATTGGTCAACCGACCAAGGATTTACGCAGTCTCCTACGTGAGGAGAAAGGCCCAAAAAAGACTCCGAGTAAGTCTGAAGCGACAGAGCAACTAAGTCACACCCGGCTTTAATCACGTGGGTGGTGAGAGCGTTACGTAATCAAACGCGTCCTTGAAGATTTTGGAAGCAATCATCTCCGCGTGAAGGTCCGAGCATGCAAAGAACACTCGGCCTATTCCAGGACGTAGTTTTGGCAGAATGTTTTCCCAATCTTGGGGAACGGAATAGGCAAAGCCTGCCCTCTGCCCACACCACGTACACGTCTTGTCGCCAAAGTGAGAGTTATCAGGTTCCTGGTTTGCGCCCCCGACACTTCTGCGAGACTTCGTCACCGCTCTGACGAAATTTGTCAGATACCAGTCATCCATTGGCACTGCTCTCACGGCCTTGTTCTCATGAGGGAGAGCAAGGTACAGTCCCCTCTGTAAACGGAGCGTGTACCACGCCAGCGGGACTCTGAGCATTCTGCTCTGAAGCGTCATGTTCAAAACGTGGACGGGATTACCACCGAGCAAAGAAATGAAACGCCGAGGTCTGCTCCTAGTTTCTGGGCTCGATGACCAAGAATATTTCGCGAGTTCGAACGACTTAGCTTGGTGCCTCAATTGTTCAAGGAAGTTTTTCCTATAGTGCCCTGAGATGAGCGTGTTATCTGTGAGCCATCTGTAGCCCAACTTGAACAAATTCTTGCGAAGTATTGTATCTGCGGAAGCCGCGTCTTCTACTGGAAATCCTCCGGCCTGCTTGACGGCCTCAGTCCGAAATAACGTGTTGTCGATGCTAAAAGACCAGGTCGGTATCCGCCTCGCTCGGTACATCCATTCGTCGAACGCCCGCATAGTTTTGCTGCCAGCATAGAGTCTCAACCCCTGCACGGCGGCGATCCTCCGATCTGACGTAACTATTCGCGAGGTACTCTCAAACCACTTCGGATTCAGAATTATGTCGTGCTCGAAAGCCGCGAAGAACTCTGTGTCAACCATAGCCAAGGCCTCATTAGCCTGATAGGGAATCCCTTTGCGTGGTGCCTCCTTCACGGTCCAATGGTATCTGCTGAGAACGGCGCGGCTTTCATCGACAGACCCGCCATCAATGGCTATTCTATGGCAGACATTCTTCGGGTCAATAGCGTTCCCTATGCTAGGAAGGGACTTCTCCAAGGAGCTGGCGCTGTTATACGTCCACATTACAAGGTCTATCTTCATGTTCAGTCACTCTTGGAAATTGATCGAATCATTCGATCGTCAATACACGCACCTGTAGGAGCGTCAGGGCCTTCATGAACAATTTGCTCGACCTGGTATTGGCTGAAACTGTGCTTCCTGGAGGCTATCCCCGCAGCGGAAGTGGGGAAACGGGTCTAACAACAGGTCATTTTTCAGCTGCTTGAGACGATGCCAAGGATTTTGATATGATCTCGGTGTCTGGGCAAGTTTCGCCAAGTTTGACTGTCATAATTTCTACATGGAACAGCAGACGGTATCTCAAACAATGTCTAGAGTCTCTCCTCGCTCTCGGAATTAAGGACCTCGAAACCATCGTAGTGGATTCAGCTTCTACGGATGGGACGACGGAGTATCTCACGAGAATGTCTGTTTCTGATCCAAAACTGAACCTGCGTCCAATCCTTATGAAACGCCGGGTCTTCTGGACAGAAGCCAACGAGATAGGTATTGAGCACTCAACGGGAAAATGGATCTGTCTGTCTAACCCGGATATCGTCTTCAACAAGACATTTCGAATACTTCTCGATTACTGCTTTTCTCATGAGGACGCGGTAGTTGCCCCTCAGCTAATTTATCCTGATGGAAAGCCGCAGCTGCCTGTAAGACTTCTCGGACCCCGTTATCTTGTAGTGTACAGCTATGCAGGAAAACTCCTGTTTAGAATTCTCAGGCAGAATTACCGATTCCAGGTACCATACATCTCTGATGGAAGTCCTATCAAGGTTGATCATCCTATGGGCTCCCTGTTCATCGTCAGCAGAAGAACCCTCGAGAAGCTCGGAGGAAGATTGTGGAACAGGGGTTATCTAAACGGCGTGACGGATTCTGACGCTTTCTACAACTTGAAAGTTCATGGTATCCCCATCTTCATATTGCCCACGTGTAGGCTCATTCACTTCTCTGACGTAGTTTACAAGGGGGGAGCATCATGGAAAGACTACGATTGCTGGTACGGAATGATCCTCTATCTGCGCTACTGGAGAATGAAGCCGATTAGCGCCTCGGTGGTCTTTGCAATGGAGTCCATGGCCTCCCTCTTCCTCTCCATAGCTTTCAGAATATTCAAGCCCCACGTGAAGGCGACGTATTCTCCCAGAGAGAGGGTCAGAGTGACATCCGACAATCTACGCGGCATAGTAGACGCCTGGAGGTTCAAACTGTGAAAGATCTTCGATTTCTCTTCGAGAAATTCATTCTGAGACAGCACAGGCTGCGTATCGACAGGAGGCTGGAAGCGAACGTCAGAAAGGAATTGCGCAAGGTCAGGGGTTTGGTATTCCTTGACATTGGAGCAAACGTAGGAATGTATTCGCTGTTGCTCAGGAGGAACTTCAAAGAGATAATAGCGGTGGAAGCGAATCGATCGATTTACGAAACATTGTGCAAAAAGGTCTCAAGAAGGCGAAACATTCGTCCTCTCTGGTCTGCGATTTCCGATACTGACGGGGAAGTTTCGCTCTATCAAACGGATCTATGCGACACGATTCTCGCGAAGTTCGAATACAGGCCACCTCACACTCCTTCTGAGGAAGCAGTCCAGGAGGGAAGGAATCCAGTTACGGTGCCATCTCTTACGATTGATTCTTTGCTCAAGAAGTTCAGCATAGCAAGTGTCGATGCCATGAAGATGGACATTGAAGGGGCAGAGTTCCTCGCACTAAAGGGAGCTTCTAAGTCTCTCTCGAATGGAAAGATTTCGAAGATAATCGTCGAGCTTCACGACAGAGGAAGGAAGGCCGAAATGGAAGACCTTCTAACGGGATTCGACTTCTCATTCAAATGGATCGATGCGGATCACGTTTTCGCTTCCAAAAATCCTACGCTTGCCTCTCGATTTGAGTGATTTCAAGTGCATGCCCAATTTGGAAGAAAAAAAGCAGACAATTTGAAGCGGAGACAAAGTCGATCTTAATAACGCGAAGAACTGTCCAACGGTTGTATGCTTCCTGGCGTGAAGGTGTACGACCTAAAGAAGAACGTGGACGAACGGGGCTTTTTCGCTGAAATATTCCGCCAAGACTGGAAAGACCTCCTCGGAGACGATACTATAGTCCAAGCAAACTTGTCATTCAGCTATCCTGGAATGATTAGGGGTTGGCATAGACACAATCGCGGTCAAGTAGACTACTTCGTAGTCCTCGAAGGCTCGATGAAGATTTGCGCGTTCGACGACAGCCAGACCTCTCCAACCAGCGGCCAATTGGATGAACTTATCGCCAGCGAACAGAAGTCTCAGGTAGTGAGAATACCCGGCCACTACTGGCATGGAACTAAGACGCTCGGGGAAAAGCCATCCTTGACAGTCTACTGTGTGAACCGTCTCTATGATGCAAAGAATCCCGATGAGGACAGGCGAATTTGGAACGACCCGACCATTGTTGATCCCCGGACGTCGAAGCCGTTCGACTGGAACAGGCCACCACACAAGTAGGCTATGGAGACGAAACCGACGGGGACGATTCCTGCCTCTTCATTTCCATGATGCCTTCGTCGGCAGTGAAAAAAGTCATTCCGAGAGTCTTCTCCGCCTTCTCTACAAGCAGGCAGCTGTTCTTTGGCCTCACTGCTAGTTGCTTAAACTCGCTACTAAAAACCGGCTGGACCAGTCGGGTCGAGTATCCGAACGAACCTGCCAGTTTGACTGCAAACTCATATCGGCTTAGACATGATCTGCCTGCAGTGTGGAAGATTCCGTTACTACGATGTTTGGCAAGCCGTAGAAGTGCCTCAGCCAGATTGTCGACGAACGTCGGGGAGCTATACTGAT
>WNGJ01024831.1_pt1 | contig 11738 bp, 10 predicted proteins | sample 5400611 | NCBI WGS metagenome assembly WNGJ01 (sample SAMN13153375, study PRJNA577476) | soil metagenome | isolation source: 40 cm soil or saprolite under Garry oak tree replicate 1 | place: USA:California | collected 2016-06-15 | reverse complement strand
CCGCAGCTCGGCCTCATGGCGCCGCGCGTGCAGCCCGGCGATCCCGGCGGCTTCCTCCAGGACGCGCCGCCGCTGCGAAGGCTTGGCCTGGATGATTTCGCCGATGCGCCCCTGGTGCACCAGGGCAGGCGAACGCGAGCCGGTCGAGGCGTCGGCGAACAGGAGCTGCACGTCGCGCGCACGCGCCTCGCGGCCGTTGACCCGGTAGAGCGAGCCGTGCTCGCGCTCGATCCGGCGCGAAACCTCGAGGTTTTCATGCTCGTTGAACTGCGCCGGCGCCGAACGGTCGGCGTTGTCGAGGAACAGCATCACCTCGGCGTGGTTGCGCGCCGGCCGGTTGGCGCTGCCGGAGAAGATCACCTCTTCCATGTCGGCCGCGCGCATCGCCTTGTGCGAGGCCTCGCCCATGACCCAGCGCAGCGCCTCGACCAGGTTCGACTTGCCGCAGCCGTTCGGGCCGACGACGCCGGTGAGGCCGTTCTCGATCTGGAAATCGGTCGGCTCCACGAATGATTTGAAGCCGATCAGCCGCAGGCGTGTGAGCTTCATGAGCCGGCGCTCCCCCAGCGCAGGCGCGGCAGCGCGCGGACTCCTTCCGCGCTCGGCGTACGGTGATTCGTCGTCGAGGACTGCCGCATCGCGCGGGACAATGAATCGGCGCCGCCGTCAGGGCAATATTGGCTGTGCGCTTTTGCGCAAATTTTCCCTTCCATTGCACCGCAGCAACGCTCAAACGGGCGCCCTTGGCGCCCCCGCGCGAGGGCAAAAAACCCTTGTCAGCTCTTGAGATAGCTGTCGATCTGCTTGCCGATGTCGGCCGCCGTCGGGTTGCCCGTGTACTTCTTGCCGTTGATGAAAAAAGTGGGCGTTCCCGACACGCCGAACTTCTCGGCGGCCCGTTCACGCACCCATTTCACGCCGTCCTCGACCTGGTGATTCGTCAGGCAGGCCTCGAAGCTCTCCTTGGTGAAGCCGGCCTGCTTGGCGATCGCCATCAGCGGCTCGAGCGGCTTCTGCACCACCCATTCCCGCTGCTTCTCGAACAAGGTGTCGACGATCGGGAAGTATTTGTCGTCGCCGGCGCAGCGCGCCAGCATGTAGCCCGCCATATCGAGCGCGCTGAGCGGGAACTCGCGGAAAATGAAGTGCACCTTTCCGGTGTCGATGTATTTCGCTTTGATCTCGGGATACTGATGGATGAAGAAGTCCGCGCAGTGGGAGCAGGTCACCGCCGCGTATTCGATCAAGGTGACCGGCGCCTTCGGGTCGCCCTGGGTCTTCTCGCCGAGGGGGCCCGGGCTCATCAGCTCCTCTTCGGAAGCCTCCGCGAACGCCGGACGCACGAACCCGAAGCCGTACGGGCGAACGCCGAGAACCGCGCCGGCGAGCGCCAGGGCGGCCGTTCCTGCACATAATTCGCGACGCGTGACGCGCACGGGCATCTCCTCTCGAAGATAGGGTACGAGCTAGGGTCGCTAGCGTGAAACCACCACTGTGGCAAGGTTACGCTCCGCTGAGGTTAACGTTGCGGGAGCTAGTGTCCTGATTCCGAAGTTCGCCAAACCTTACGGCCAGGCCTGAAGCGAACTTCGGAATCAAAGGACACTAGCAACTCTATGATTCTAGTGCCGCTTTTGAACCCGAAGTTCGCAAATGCATTTGCCGCACGCTGATGCGAACTTCGGGTTCGCGGCACTGCTCACGTTCGCTTGATCGCCGCGCCCAGGCGCGCGAGCGCGTTGCGCAGGTCCTCGTCGGCAACGTCGAGGGTCGCGGCAAGCCGCGCCGCCGCCTGCGGATCGGGCGCCGGACGCACCTGCCGCGCCGGGCGCCGGGCCAGCGGCGCCTGACGCAGCGCCAGCCGGCCGACCGCGCGCCAGCCGAAGAAGCGGTTGACCCGCTCGAGGATCACCGGCGCGAGGTGCTGGATCTCGATCGCGATCGGGCCTTCCACCCGCAGCACCAATGTCGCCGGCTCGGGCGCCTCCACGTCGCCGCCGCGCGGCCACTTGAGGCGCAGCGGCTCGCAATGGGCCGCGATCTCCGCGCCGACGATGTCGTTCCAGTGCGTGACGAGCTCGATCGACGCGAAACCCTGGCGCGCGAAGGTGTCGGCGAGGGTCCGCCGCACCAGATCCGCGAGCGGCCGCGCAAAGGATTTGGCCCGCTTGTTCATGGGTCGGCGCTCTGCCAGAGGTTCGCAATGACGCTAGCAGCGCGGCGCGAACGGAGGAAGGTCGGCACGGGTCTTGACCCCGCAATTCTCCTGGCTTGGTACGACCGGCACCGACGCCGGCTGCCGTGGCGCGCCCCGCCTGGCGACGCGCCCGATCCCTACCGCGTCTGGCTTTCCGAAATCATGCTCCAGCAGACGACGGTGAAAACCGTCGCGCCCTATTACGCGCGCTTCCTCGAGCGCTGGCCCCATGTGGAGGCGCTCGCCGCGAGCTCGCTCGCCGACGTGCTCAAGGTGTGGGCCGGCCTCGGCTACTACGCGCGGGCGCGCAACCTGCATGCCTGCGCGCGCGTCGTGGTGGAACACCACGGCGGATGTTTTCCCGACGAGGTCGCCGCGCTTGCGGCGCTGCCGGGCGTTGGCCCCTACACGGCGGCGGCGATCGCCGCGATCGCGTTCGGGAAGCGCGCGACGCCGGTCGACGGCAACATCGAGCGCGTCGTCGCGCGGCTGTTCGCGGTCGAGGCGCCGCTGCCCGGTGCCAAGCCCGACATCCGTCGCTTGGCGCAAGGCCTCACGCCCGACGGACGCCCGGGCGACTTCGCGCAAGCGCTGATGGACCTCGGCGCGATGATCTGCGCGCCGCTGCGGCCGTCCTGTGCGCTGTGCCCGTGGAACGACGCCTGCGCCGCGCATCGTCTCGGCTCGCCCGAGAGCTTTCCGCGCAAGGCGCCGAAATCCGAAGGCCGGCTGCGCCGCGGCGCGGCGTTCTGGGTCGAGCGCGCCGACGGGGCGGTCCTCGTGCGCACGCGCCCGCTGCGCGGGCTGCTCGCCGGCATGACCGAGGTGCCGACGAGCGAATGGAGTCACGACTTCGATGCGGCCGTGGCGCTACGCGCCGCGCCGCGCGTCGCGAACGGCAAGGCGAAGCCCGCGTGGCGCAAGCTGCCCGGCAAGGTCACCCACGTGTTCACGCATTTTCCGTTGGAGTTGGTGGTCTACGCGGCCGCGGTCCCGGCACCCGCGCACCCGCGGGCATGCGCTTCGTTCGCCGCGCCGGCTTCGATGACGAGGCGTGGCCGAGCCTGATGCGGAAGGTGATTGCGCTAGCGGATGACAGCGCCGGGCGAATAGCGAATAGCGAATAGATCGAGCCAGCGCGCTGAGTTGCGTCTACTACTCGCTACTCGCTATTCGCCGCTTCAGCGCGGAACTGGGCGCGCAGCGCGTCGATCGAGGTGAGCCCGCGCCGGGTCTCCACGTGCCAGAAGGTCCAGCCGTTGCAGGCTTCGAGGCCCTGGGCGACGGCGCCGACCCGGTGGATCGATCCGACCACGTCGCCGAGCGCGACCGCGCCGTCCGGGCGCACCAGGGCGGCGTGGCGCCGCCGCGCGTCGACGAGCCGCTGGCCGGCGGCGACGAGCCCGCGCTCGATCAGCGCCGCGAATGGCACGCGCGGGGCTTCGCGCGCGGTCTGGAACGGCTCGAGCGTGGCCCGCGGCAGCGGCGCGATCGCCGCGATGCGTTTCTCCGCCGCGCGCGCGTAGCTCTTCTCGCGCTCGATGCCGATGAACGAGCGGCCGAGGCGCTTGGCCACCGCGCCGGTGGTGCCGGTGCCGAAGAACGGGTCGAGCACCACGTCGCCCGGACGCGAGGCGGCGAGGATCGCGCGCGCGATGAGCGCCTCGGGCTTCTGGGTGGGATGGAGCTTGGCGCCGTCGGTCTGCTTGAGCCGCTCCTCGCCGGTGCACAGCGGAAGCGTCCAGTCGGAGCGGACCTGCACGTCCTCGTTGCCGGCCTTGAGGGCTTCGTAATTGAACGTATAGCGGCTCGTTTGCTCGCGCGCCGCCCAGATCAGCGTCTCATGCGCGTTGGTGAAGCGGCGGCCGCGGAAGTTCGGCATCGGGTTCGACTTGCGCCATACGACGTCGTTGAGAATCCAGAAGCCGAAGTCCTGGAGGATGGCGCCGACGCGGTAGATGTTGTGATAGGAGCCGATCACCCACAGCGTGCCGGCCGGCTTGAGCAGGCGGCGGCAGGCGGCAAGCCAGGCGCGGGTGAAGGCGTCGTATTCGGCGAAGCTTGCGAACTTGTCCCAGTCGTCGTCGACTGCGTCGACGCGGGAATCGTCCGGGCGCTTGAGGTCGCTCTTGAGCTGCAGGTTATAGGGCGGATCGGCGAAGACGAGGTCGATCGAGGCTGCCGGCAGCGCGGCCATTTGGGCGACGCAATCGCCGACGATGATCCGGCCGGAAGTGCTGCCTTGAAACGGAGCGCGGGGCGCCACCCCGGGCGCCCCGCGACGCGACACACGCATGACTCAGAACTCTACGAACTCTGATCACTCGGGACGCTGTCGGCGACGCGAGACCTACAACCGACACGCTGCATCTTGCCGGCGCAAGGTAAATAAAGTTCTGATGGAATGCGGCTAAAGCGAAATGATTGCGCGGCATGGCGCGTAAACGGTTTGGAAACTATATCGAGGTCGAGCGCATGTTCCGGCGGGTGTCGTTCGCCCTCGCGGTATGCGCCAACGCAAGGCAGAGCGCGGATATGCTCTAGCGCCAAAGAGGAACGGCGATGCGCACCGACGATTGGCAAACGAGCGACAACATCGAGGACCGCCGCGACGACAGCGGCGGCGGCTACGGCGGAGGCGGCGGATACGGCCTGCCGATCGGCGGCGGGCTCGGTATCGGCGGGCTCGTGGTGCTCGGCCTCCTCGGCTGGGCGCTCGGTATCGACCCGCGCCTGTTGATCGGCGGCGGCGAAGTCCTCACGCGCCATTCGCCCTACGAGCAGCCCTATCGGCCGCCGATCCAAAACCGGCCCTCGTCGAAGACCAGCCAGCCCAAGGATGTGGCCGGGACCTTCGTGAGCAAAGTGCTGCGCCAGAACGAGGACCGGTGGCGGGAGATTTTTCAGAAATCGGGCGACCGCTACCAGCCCCCGCACTTGGTGTTGTTCCGCGGGCGCGTACAGTCCGCCTGCGGACTCGCCCAGGCCGCCATGGGGCCGTTCTATTGTCCGGCCGACAGGAAGATTTACCTCGACACGTCGTTCTTCGGGGAACTCGAACGCCGCTTCCGCGGGTTGCAGGCCGATTGCTTCGCCGGCGTGTGGGCAAACCGGCAGCAGCAGAAGGAGTCATTCCTCGATCCGGGGGACGTCGAGGCCGCGCTCAAGACCGCCTCGGCGATCGGCGACGACCGCCTGCAGCGCCAGGCGCGCGGCACCGTGATCCCCGACAGCTTCACCCACGGCTCCTCTGAGCAGCGCGTGCGCTGGTTCAACACCGGCTTCAAGGAAGGCACGGTCGACAGCTGCAATACCTTCGCGGCCGCCAAGCTGTAGCTGCTAGAGCATGATCCCGAAAAGTGGGTACCGGGTTTCGGACAAGATCATGCTCCATACATAAGTGAGCTCCATGGCGGGGATCGACGAAACGAAGCCGTTCGTGCCGCTCAAGATCGCGGTGCTCACGGTCTCCGACACGCGCGAACTTGCCGACGACAAATCCGGCGCAACGCTCGTTGGCCGGATCGAAGCGGCCGGTCACGCGGTCGCCGACCGCGTCATCGTGCCCGACGACGTGGGCGCGATCCGCGCGCGCGTCAGGGCATGGATCGACGAGCCCGGCGTCGATGTAGTCATCACCACGGGCGGCACCGGCTTCACCGGCCGCGACGTGACGCCCGAGGCGCTCGAGCCGCTGTTCGAGAAGCGCATGGACGGCTTCTCGACCGTCTTTCACATGGTGAGTTATGAGAAGATCGGCACCTCGACGGTGCAGTCGCGCGCCACCGCCGGGGTTGCCGGCGCGACCTATATTTTCTGTTTGCCGGGTTCGCCGGGCGCCTGCCGCGACGCCTGGGACGCGATCCTCAAGGACCAGCTCGACTACCGCCACCGCCCGTGCAACTTCGTCGAGATCATGCCGCGCCTCGACGAGCATCTGCGGCGGGGAAAGGCGCAATCCCTCCCCTGAAAGGGGAGGGTCGGCTCGCGTAGCGAGCCGGGGTGGGGTCGATGCAATCACCCCCACCCGCCCGCCTTTGGCGGGCGACCTCCCCCGCAAGCGGGGGAGGTATAAGCGTCACAGTACCAACTCCCAATTCTGCCCGACCAAATCATGTCCGAAGCTGTGGTGCTTCTCCTCCACCACCAGGCGGAAGCCGGCGGCCTGATAGATGCGCCGCGCGGCGACGAGCACGTCGTTGGTCCATAACGTGAGCGTGCGGTAGCCGGTAAGCCGCGCGAAGCGGATGCATTCGGCGACGAGCCGCGCGCCGATGCCGAGCCCGCGCGCCTGCGGCTCGACCAGCAGCAGGCGCAGCTTGGCGATCTCGTCCGATTGTCTGACCAGGAAGACCGAACCAACCGGCGCGCCGTCGATCTCGGCGATCCAGCAGCGCTCGCGCCGCGGGTCGAAATTTTTGATGAAGGCCGCGACGATCTCGGCGACCAGCGCTTCGAACTCCATGTTCCAATGGTATTCCTGCGCGTAGAGCGCGCCGTGGCGGCTCACCACCCAGCCCATGTCGCCCGGCTGGTGCGGCCGCAACAGATAGGGCGGCGCGCCGGGCGTTCGTTCCCCCAGCAAGTGCTCGACGCTCGCCATCGCCTCGATCAGCCGCGCCTGGGCGCGCGCGCCGAGGCGGCCCAGCATGGCGGCGACCTCATCGTGGGAGCCGCGGTCGAGCGGCGCGAAGGCCTCGCGTCCCGCCGGCGTGAGCGACAGGTGGTTCTGGCGCCCGTCGTCCTGCGAGCGCGCGCGGGCGAGGAAGCCGCGCTGCGCGAAGCCGCGCAGGATGCGGCTCAAGTACCCCGCGTCCAGTCCGAGGTCGCGGGCGATGTCGGCGGCGGTCGGCGCCGGGCGATTGGCGAGTTCGTAGAGCACGCGCGCCTGGGTGAGCGAGAACGGGCTTGCGTGCAGGCCCTCGCGCAGGACGCCGATATGCTTCGTGTAGAAGCGGGTGAACCGCCGCACCGCGGCGATGCGCTGCTCGGAAAGCGGAAGAGCCTGGGCCGCAACGTCGTTCATGGCTGGAACCCGCGCAGCGGAATGCCGGCAGGCAGCGTCGACCAATTAGTTGACTCAGTCAATCATTATCGCCGGCGTCCGTAGCACCGCCACGCGGTTTCGGCCCAGCCGGTGCAGCAGATCGCCCTCGCAGTCGGCCGCCCCATCCCGGTGGCCGCCCAGCAAGTCGTAGCGTCGCTTGGCGATGACGAGCCCCTGGTTGGGCTGCGGGCCCGGGCGAAACAGGCGCTGCCAGCGGGCGAGGGGGCCGGGCGCGCGTCCCGCCGACGGTCCGGGGCTGAACACCGCGGCGCGCGCCGCTGGTTCGCCCGCAAGCTCGGCCTGTTCCACGAACCGCATCACCTCGGGAATCCACGTAGCATCCGGGGCAGTGCCTGGCCGTAAGAACATCAGCCACGCCCCCCGCGCGAGTGCCGCGGCCGCGCGCAGCCGTCCGGCCAGCGGGGCCGGCGACACCAGTATCCGGCAGCCGGCCACGTCGGCGACCTCGGCGGTTTGGTCGCGCGAGCCTTTGTCGGCGACGATCACCTCGCGGATCGCGCCCGCCGTTGCGCCGGGCACGAGGGCGGCGAGCGTCGCCACCAGGGCGCGCTCCGATTCGTCGGTGGCAATGATCACGCTGAGCATGGAACTCCACGCCCGCCTTTCCGGTTGATCTGCATCAAGTAGCACGTTGCCCTATGCGCTACTAAATATCGGGGGAGGTTGGGTAATTGTCGTTATTCCCGCGAATGTTCTTGATTTGTTCACATGAAGGCGCTAGGTAACAGCCATGGCTCGTTCGTCCCTCGCCCTGCGCCCGTCGGTGCCGCCTAGCCCGGCACCGGCGGGCGAATTCGGCCCGGCCGCCGCCCGCACCACGGTGGAGCGCGAGCGCCGGCGCGGGCGCGGCGCGCAGTCGAATGCGTCGGGCCGCTACGAGCCGCTCGCGCGCGTCGCCTTCGACGACGGCTGGCAGTCGCTCGAAGACCTGCCGCCGTTTTCCACCAGCGTGAGCGTCGACGCGAGCCGCAAGGTCATCACGCGCAACGAGTCCCCCGACATCGGCTTCGACCGATCGATCAATCCTTATCGCGGCTGCGAGCACGGCTGCATATATTTCTTCGCGCGCCCGACCCACGCCTACCTCGGCCTCTCGCCCGGGCTCGACTTCGAATCCAAGCTGTTCGTCAAGCCGGACGCGCCGGCGCTGCTCGAGCGCGAGCTCTCCGCGCCCAACTACACGCCGCGCACCATCGCGATCGGCACCAACACCGATCCGTATCAGCCGATCGAGCGGCGCTACGAGATCATGCGCCAGATCCTCGAGGTGCTCGAGCGCGCCGGCCACCCGGTCGGCATCGTCACCAAGTCGACGCTCGTGCTGCGCGACAGCGAAATTCTCGCCCGCATGGCCAAGCGCAACCTGGTCAAGGTCGCGATTTCCGTGACGACGCTCGACCCCAAGCTCGCGCGCGTGATGGAGCCGCGCGCGCCGACGCCTGCGCGCCGCATCGAGACGTTGCGCCAGCTCTCCGCCGCCGGCGTGCCAACGGCCGTTATGGTCGCGCCGATCGTGCCCGCCATCAACGATGCGGAGATCGAGCGCATCCTCGACGCCGCGGCGGCGGTCGGCGTCTCCGGCGCCGGCTACGTGATGCTGCGGCTGCCGCTCGAAGTGCGCGACCTCTTCCGCGAGTGGCTGATGGCCAATTATCCCGACCGCTATCGCCACGTGTTCAAGCTCGTCCGCGAGATGCGCGGCGGCAAGGACTACGACTCGACGTGGGGCCAGCGCATGAAGGGCTCCGGCCCCTACGCCTGGATGATCGGGCGTCGGTTCGAGGTCGCCTGCGAGAAGCTCGGGCTCAACGAGGAGAGGGTGAAGCTCACCACCGAGCACTTCCGTCCACCGCGGCCGTCCGCCGTGCAGCTCGATTTGTTTTAGCACGAGCATGATCCCGAAAAGTGGGTACCGGTTTTCGGAAAAGATCATGCTCCAGGAAAACCGCCGTAAGCGTTGCGTTGCGTAGCCCGAAGGTAGCGTTCGCGGGCGCAGGGGCCGCACGGGAGCAAATCCCGGGCGGCCTTTTGCTTTTGTTTGGAACGGCCTCTCGGTCCCCTCCCCGCATGCGAAGCGTGGCGTGGGTGGGGGGCTCTTGACCCCTACCTCGCGGAGTCGCCGCGCGTCCTTCGTGCAAAATTCCGCGGCGATGCGCTCGGCCGCGGCGCGACCCTTCTTGGCGAGGGAATCCATCGCCTGCTGCGCGGAAACGGCAAGATCGCTGCGATGCTCTTCTTTTACCTTTTCGATCTTCTTGGCGATCTTGCGCAGGCGTTTGATGGGTTCGGCTTCGTCCGCTCCGCCGGGGGCGAGCGCGAGCACCGCCTCGGTGATGATGCCGAGCTGCTTGCCGTAGCTCGCGACGTTCGCGGCCACTTCCTTCTCGATCGCCGGATCGCCCTGGTAGTTCACCGTGATGTGCTGGAGTGACCAGTCGGGAAGGATCGGCTGGTTGAGACTCGTCGGGGCCAAATTCCACGGGAACAGCCAAAAAGGATTGCTCATGTAACGCTCCTGTCGCCCGGCAACGGCTGCCGCAAGATACCACCCGGCCATCTTTCTTCCACAGGTAGCGCCATCCGGCCGTTGCGTGGTCGCGCGAGGCCGCGCAATCTCCCGCGCGATGAGTCGCACCGCAGCCGCCGCTCGCCTGCCGCTCAATGAGCCGCCGCAACGGCCGACCTTCGTGCGTGAGCGCGCGGCGATGCGGCGCGGCATTGTGCCGGTTGCCGGCTGCGACGAGGCGGGGCGGGGGCCGCTCGCCGGGCCGGTGGTCGCCGCCGCGGTGATCCTCGATCCCAAGCGCGTTCCGCGCGGCCTCGACGACTCCAAGCGGCTGCCGCCGGAACGGCGGGAAGTGCTTTACGAGCGCATCTGCGCCAGCGCCCAGGTGGCGATCGCCTTTGCGCCGCCGGCGCGCATCGACTGCCACAACATCCGCCAAGCCTCGCTGTGGGCGCTCGCGCGCGCGGTCGCGGCGCTGCCGGTCAGGCCCGGCCTGGTGTTCGTCGACGGCTGCGACCGCATCGCCGTGTCGTGCGAATGCAAGGCGGTGATCGGCGGCGACGGCCTGGTGGCCTCGGTCGCGGCCGCCTCGATCGTCGCCAAGGTCACGCGCGACCGGCTGATGGCGCAGCTCGGGCTCGCCCATCCCGGCTACGGCTTCGAGCGCCATATGGGCTACAGCGTGCCCGAACACATCGAGGCGCTCGGCCGCCTCGGGGCGACCATCCACCACCGCCGCTCGTTCGCGCCGGTCGCGCTGGTGCTGGGCGAAGCGGTGATCGAAACCGACGCCGACGCCGCGGACGAATTGCCGCTCGATTCCTGAGCGCGCTACATCGCGCCGAACCGCTGCGCGCTTTGCCCTAAAATCCTCTATCTTGCGATACTCGTTGCGGCCGACCGTGCTCGTTCAAGCGCCCATGCTCCACGTTTCCCTCCTGGTCGAAGCGCTGCGCGCGCGGCCAGTGCTCATGTTCTGGGTCGCCGCGCTATCGCAGGCGGTGCTGTGGGTGCTGCTGCCGACACTGATCTATGCGGCGCCGCCCGGCGACGTGCCGCTCGTGCTCGCGACCGGCCACGAATGGCTGCTCGGCTCCCCGGGGGGGCCGCCGCTCGCCTATTGGCTCGCCGAAATCGCCTTCGACGCCTTCGGCCGCCGCATGCTCGGCGTCTATCTGCTCTCGCAGATCTGCGTGATCGTCACCTTCTGGGCCGTGTTCACGCTCGGCCGCGCCATCGTCGGCGCGCGCCACGCGGTGATGGCGGTGCTGCTCATGGTTGGCGTCACTGCGTTCACGGTGCCGACCCTCGACTTCGGCCCGGCGGTGCTGGCGATGCCGCTCGTCGCGCTCGCGGTGCTGCATCTGTGGCGCGGGGTCGGCGAGACGCGCCGGCGCTACTGGTTGGCGGTGGGGATCGAGCTCGGCCTGTTGCTGCTGACAAGCTACGCGGGCCTGATTTTCGTCGCGCTGATCGCGCTGTTCCTCGCCGCGACGCGGCGTGGCCGCGCGGTGCTGCGCACGTTCGGGCCTTGGGTCGCGGCCCTGGTTATGGTGGTGGTCGCGCTGCCGCACCTCGTGTGGCTCGATCGCGCCGGCGCCGCGGCGCTGCCGAATCTGGCCGGCCTTTCCCGCCTGGTGGTCGCCGACTCACGAGCGCTCGCCTGGCTGCGTCTCGTCGGCTCGCTCGCCGCTGCGCACGCCGGCATGCTGGTGCTCATCGTCATCGCCGGCGGCTTGCGCGTGGGCCCGCGCGCGCCCGCGCCCGCGTTCGAACGCGAGCCGCCGCCGCCGTTTGCGAAAAGCTTCATCTATTACTTCGCGCTGATGCCGGGGCTCCTGGCGACGGTGGGCGCGGCCGTGCTCGCAATCCCGCTCCCGTTCGGCGCCGCCGGCCCGTTCGTGATTTTCTCCGGGCTTGCGGTCGTCATGGCCGCGGGCGACGTGATCCACCTCTACCGCCAGCGC
>WNGJ01007325.1_pt1 | contig 11738 bp, 6 predicted proteins | sample 5400611 | NCBI WGS metagenome assembly WNGJ01 (sample SAMN13153375, study PRJNA577476) | soil metagenome | isolation source: 40 cm soil or saprolite under Garry oak tree replicate 1 | place: USA:California | collected 2016-06-15 | reverse complement strand
ATGCTGTTCCGACGCGGGTGAGATTAGTGGTTCCTTCGAGCATTTTGGCGATGCCAAAGTCAGAGATCAAGAGATGCCCATCTTTGCGCAACAACATATTGGCGGGCTTCACGTCGCGATGTACGATACCATTGATATGTGCGCAATGCAGGCCGTCGGCAGCCTGGATCATGAAGTCCACAGCTTCCGCTATAGGTATCGCTCGCCCCCCCTTCAAGCGATCTTTCAGCGTTCCGCCCTCGACGTACTCCATGACAATATAGGTAATGCCCTCTTGCTCACCAAACTCATGAATGGTGACAATATTGGCATGTGATAGCTTTGCAACGGCCTTGGCTTCCTGCACGAAACGCTTCAGAAATACCGGATCACGCGCATGGTATGCCGGGAGCACTTTGATGGCAATGTAGCGATCAAGTGTAGGTTGATAGGCCTTGAAAACCGTGGCCATTCCGCCCACGCCAATGCGCTCCACGATGCGGAATTGCCCCAGTGACTTGCCAATCAACATATTCAGGTCATCATTGCTCATTGCTTGCATACCTGGACGGCTCCTCTAAACCTCTGGACAGTCACGATGATTCGCTACGAGCACCCTATCCAGGGGGACAGGTATGCTCGCTCAGCCCGCGTTCGACACCGTATGTCCGTAAGGAATGACTCCTCTGTTTCTGCCACGAGTCCAATCGTGTAGAACCCTGTCTCTTTGCAGGGGTGGGCCAGGACGAGTCTTCTTGTGAATTGGGCATTGCTGCCAATCTAGATTATACAGGTTGCAGCTTTCTCTGTCGAGAGTTAGTGTCACCCCTCTAGCAATAGCGTCTCCGGGTCTTCTACCAGTTCTTTGACGCGCACGAGAAACTGCACGGCCTCGCGACCATCCACAATGCGGTGATCATAGGAGAGAGCCACGTACATCATCGGTCGAATCACAACCTGGCCATTGATGGCTACCGGTCGCTGCTCAATCTTGTGCATACCAAGGATACCCACCTGTGGCGCATTCAGGATCGGGGTGGACATGAGCGAGCCAAAAATCCCACCATTGGTAATCGTGAACGTACCACCTTGAAGGTCAGTGAGCGAGAGCCTGTTCTCTCTGGCCCGTGTCGCCAGGTCCGCAATTTCCCGTTCAATTTCGGCAAAGCTCTTGCGGTCAGCATCACGCAGCACCGGTACTACCAATCCCTCTTCGGCGCTAACAGCGATACCGATGTCATAGTAGTGCTTCAAGATCATGTCGTTGCCCCGGATCTCGGCATTCAGACGCGGAAAAGCTTTCAACGCTCCGACCACGGCCCTGGTAAAAAAGGACATGAAGCCGAGGGACACATTATGGCGCTCCTTGAAAGAATCTCTCCGCCTGCTGCGAATCTCCATGACTGCACTCATATCAATCTCGTTGAAAGTCGTGAGCATGGCCGCGCTATGCTGAGCCTCGACCAGGCGCTGGGCAATGGTCTGCCGGCGGCGCGATAGCTGGACTCTCTCCTCACGGCCGCTGGCTACCTGAGGCAGAGGAGCAGGTGTGGGAGTTGCAACGGGCACACTTGCAGTTTGCGCGACAGGGGAGGACCGGGGAGCCATTGGAGGCGATGCTGGAGGCTCTGGCGCGGGAGTTTTTTGAGCATTCGCATTCTGCTCCAGGTAGTTGATCACGTCATCCCTCGTCACCCGTCCGTGTGGGCTGCCGCTCTTCACCTGTGAGATGTCTATGTTGTGCTCCTCCGCGATCCTGCGCGCCAACGGGGATGGAGGCCTCTGTCCATCAATTGGCGTAGGCGCGGGCAGTGTGCCACTGGCACGCGCCTGAACAGGTTCTCGCTGCTGCTCACGGGTAGTTTGTGCCGGCTGCTGTGTGGCTGTTGCTGCGCCACTCTTAGCTGTGGAGGCCCCAGTAGCTTCACCAATTATCCCAAGTACGTCATCTACAGCAACCACGTCTCCTTCTTTTTTATCAATCCGCTGCAGCACGCCACTCTGCTCCGCGTTTACTTCAACGTTAACCTTATCTGTTTCGAGTTCCACCAGTACATCACCCTGCTGGACAGCATCGCCTTCATGTTTGAGCCACTTTGCAATCACGGCATCTACTATGGATTCGCCCAGTGTTGGAACACGAATTTCGGTGGACATGTTTGCCTACCTTTCAAAAAGTGTACCTATTGTTTTACAGGTGAGGAGGCGGGCTTCTGGCCGACAGGGGAATGCAGCGCCTCTGCGATAATCTGCTCCTGCTCGGCCTGGTACAAATCAGACAATCCTGTAGCGGGGCTGGAGCGCTCAGGCCGGCTAATTACCTCCACTTCAATACTGCTATCCACAAGCGATGCCAGGTGAGGTGAAATGTAATTCCATGCTCCCATGTTACGCGGCTCCTCCTGCACCCAGGCAATCTGGCGCACATGTGGGTAATTGGCAAGCACCTTCTTCAGCTCATCAGCAGGGAAAGGATAGAGCAGTTCCACTCGCACTATCGCTACATCTTCAGCCCGTGCCCGACTTCCATGTGAGAGCAAATCTATAGCTACCTTACCAGTACACAACACCAGGCGCCGGATCGAGTTGGCACGGATAAGCGCAGCCTGGTCATCGACGACAGGTAGGAAGATTCCCTGTACCAGATCTTGCAATCTGGCCGTAGAGAGAGGATGGCGCAGCAGGCTCTTCGGTGACATAATCACCAGTGGACGTGGGTTGCGCTGCAAGTAGAATGCCTGTTGCCTCAACAGGTGAAAGTACTGGGCGGCAATAGAGCAATTGGCTACACGCCAGTTGTTGTCAGCAGCGAGTTGGAGATAGCGCTCCAGGCGGGCACTAGAATGCTCAGGCCCCTGCCCTTCGTAACCATGCGGCAACAGCAGCACCAGGGATGATTGTTGGCGCCATTTAGCGCGGGCAGACGAGATAAACTGGTCAATGATCACCTGGGCTACATTAGCGAAGTCGCCATATTGCGCCTCCCACAGCACGAGTGCATCAGGCGCCTGTACACTGTAGCCATACTCAAAGCCAAGCGCGGCCGCTTCAGAAAGCGGGCTATTGAAGATCGCAAAGGACGCGCGGGCCGCTGAGAGGTGCTGCAGGGGAATATACTTCTCGCCGCTCTGCTGATCGTGCAGCACCGCGTGACGGTGGCTGAACGTACCTCGTTCGCTATCCTGTCCTGTCAGGCGAATCGGCGTCCCATCCGCGAGAATAGAGGCAAAAGCCAGCGCCTCGGCCTGTCCCCAATCGATGCCTCCTTCAGGACCCAGCGTCGTCGCACGCCGCTGCAACAGGCGCGTCAATTTGCGATTGGGAGTGAATCCTTCCGGCCAGGCGAGTAGTTCCTGGTTGAAGGCCATCAACTGTTGCTCCGCTACAGAAGGCGGCGTCTCAACCTCTTCGTAGTATCCATTCAATGCGTCCGGTTCTTCTTGCTCAACATGCTGTAGTGCCTCATCGGCTTCGCGTTTCGCCTGATCCAGCACAGCAAATGCTTCCTTCACCATTGCGTCTGCTTCTTCTCGCGAAACAATACCCCTACTTTCGAGGAAGCGAGCATAGAGTTCTCGCACAGTGGGATGCGAAGAGATGGTCTCGTACATCTGCGGCTGCGTAAAAGCGGGTTCATCGCCTTCGTTGTGTCCCCAGCGGCGGTAGCCTACCAGGTCAATCAAGATATCCTTGTGAAACTGGTCGCGGTATGCCTGAGCCAACTTCACGGCTGTCAGTGCAGCATCGGGATCATCGGCATTCACATGGATGATCGGTATCTCAAATCCCTTGGCCAGGTCACTTGCAAAGTGGGTCGAGCGACTATCCCGAGGTTCAGTAGTGAAGCCGAGCTGGTTGTCTACAACGATATGAATGGTGCCGCCCACATAGTAGCCCTGGAGGTGCCATAGATTCAGTGTTTCGGCCACAATGCCCTCACCTGGAAAGGCAGCATCACCATGAATCAGGATGGGCAACGCCCGGTCCACGTCCTGTTCAGGACCTCCAGGCTTATGGCGCGTTTCCTGCAAAGCCCGTGCCATGCCTACAACGACAGGATTAACAAATTCAAGATGGCTCGGGTTGGGGGAAAGGATAATCTTCAGCGCGACGGAGTTGCCTTCCCCCAGGATATGTTCAGCGCCCAGGTGATATTTGACATCACCGGTCCAGCCGAAGCCAAAACTGTCGGTTAGCGGAACGCCCTCTTCGTGCTTTGGGTGCCCAAATTCGGTGAGGATTTCCTGGTAAGGTTTCTCAAGCACATGCGCCAGTACATTTAAACGGCCGCGATGGGCCATACCGATAATGACCTCTTCGGTGCCAGACTCGACAGCACCGCTAATGATTTCATCCAGCATTGGCACCAGCACGTCAGTCCCTTCAAGCGAGAAGCGCTTTTGCCCCGGGTAGGTCTGGTGCAGGTAGCGTTCAAAGACTTCAACCTGCGTCAAGCGCTGCAACAGTTTTCGGCTGGCGCCAGGGCCCGGAGTCATGCGATACAGGTTCAGGCCAACAGCGTCACGCAGCCAGCGGCGCTCAACAGGGCTTTTGACCTGGTCGAACTCGTAGCTGATAGTACCAGAATACATGGCACGCAGGGCGGTAATAGCCTCAAGCGCGTTATTCACGCCTTCAGCAGCATGCCCCCCGATAACACCCGGAGGTAGCTGGGCCAGGTCTTCATCACTGATGCCATGCGTTTCTGTCAGAAGCGCCGGATCACCTAGAGGTGCGCCCCCCAGGGGGTCGAGATGGGCTCCAAGGTGCCCGCGCTCGCGAATAGCATGCGCAAGGGCCGAAGCCGCCATAATATGTGAAACCTGGAAAGTTGCCTCCGCGCTCGTGGCTACCAGTTTTCGTGCGAGCGACTCAGGGGACCAGGTATCGAAAATGGCACGCGTGGCCGGGTCAACAGACGAAGGATCACGCTGGTACCGCTCATATAGTTCGAGGACATAGCCTGCATTTGGTCCATAAAATGTTTGTAGATCGTTCATAAAGCTTCTCTAAAAAATCCAACGCAAAATTTGCTTGACATGATACTAGTAGTATGGCATACTCAGACACGTTAGTACAACAAATATCATAACACGTAGACGGAGCAAGTAGGTCGTAGTATCTTGTCACAGAGAGTCTGGAACAGGTGCAAACAGATACAAGAAACGTACCGAAAATCACTCCCGAGTTGCCAGCTGAACATACAGTAAGCGTAGCCGGTGCCTTGCCGTTACCATGAAGGCGTGTACTTCATACTGCAATGTTAAGAAACACGCGACGAACCGAGCGAGCCATGTTGTCACTGGTTTGAACGTGGCTAACAGGGGTGGTACCACGGGAGTTCCTCTCGTCCCTACGATGGATGAGGGGATTTTTTATGAGATTATGCGTTTGCAAGGGAGCAAGCACTTATGAAGACAAAACTGCTCTATCATCAAAACAGCTATACCTATGAATGCAGTGCGAAGGTTGTAGCAGTCGAGGGTGACGAGATTGCTCTTGATGCTACCGTGTTCTATCCCGGGGGGGGAGGGCAGATGGCCGACCAGGGTATCATCTCATGGGATAACCAGCAAGCCCTGGCCAATGTTGTTGCCCTTAACAAGCGCGACGATGTTATCTGGCACACGCTGGATTGCACCCCACCGGCGGTAGGAACAGAGGTCACCGGAACTATTGACTGGGACTTCCGCTACCTCATGATGCGCACTCATACTGCGTTGCATATCCTTTGTGGGACGATCTGGAAAGAGTTTGGGGTACAGGTGACTGGCGGGCAGATGTATCCAGATAGAGCAAGAATGGATTTTGCCATGGAGAACCTGAACAAAGAGCGCATTGCCTACATTGAGCAGAAAATCAACGAGGCAGTAGATGCAGACTACCCTATCCGCATTTATACCCTGCCGCGCGAGAAGGCGTTTGCCATACCAGATCTGATTCGCACCAAGATTAACTTGCTTCCACCGGAGATCGAAGAGGTGCGTATTGTAGAAATTGTAGGGCTTGACCTGCAGGCCGACGGGGGGACGCACGTGAACCATACCAAAGAAGTCGGCGGCATCGCTATTGTCAAAACAGAGAACAAAGGCAAAATCAATAAACGCCTGGAAATCAGGCTCACGGATTAATCTGGACATGTAGGGGCGATCCCCCGGTCCGCCTGGTTATCCAATCTATCGTCAATCAGGAGGAGGATGGAGTGTCAGTGAAATCGAGTGTATTCAGACCCGTTATGGCAGCCGACCGGGTTGATTATCCCATGTTAGAGCGCTTTACCCAGCAGTGGTGGGACGAGCAAGGTATACTGGTACGATACCTGCATCGCAACGATCACAGCGATAAGAAGTACTCGTTTCTGGATGGCCCCATCACGGCCAATAACCCCATGGGGGTTCATCATGCCTGGGGGCGCACGTACAAGGACCTGTACCAGCGCTACAAGACCATGCAGGGCTACAAACAGCGTTACCAGAATGGCTTTGACTGCCAGGGCCTGTGGGTCGAGGTGGAAGTCGAAAAAGAACTCGGCCTGAAAAACAAGCGTGATATAGAAGCTTACGGCATCGACGAATTCGTGCAGCGCTGCAAAGAGCGCGTCTTCACTTTTGCTAAAAGGCAGACCGAGCAGTCGATCCGCTTAGGCTACTGGATGGACTGGGGCAACGACTACTACACGCTTTCAGATGAGAACAACTACACCATCTGGTTCTTCCTGAAAAAGTGCAATGAACGCGGCTTGATCTACAAGGGACGCGACGTAATGCCATGGTGTCCACGCTGTGCCACCGGCATCTCTAATATGGAGATGGAGTCCGAGGGCTACAAGGAAACCAGCCACCTCAGCTTGTATATACGCCTCCCCCTGGTGGATCGTCCGGGAGAATACCTGCTGGTCTGGACTACGACGCCCTGGACGCTCGCGGCGAACATTGCGGCAGCCGTACATCCCGACCTGGTTTACGTGAAGGTCGAGCAGGACGGTGAATTCTACTACCTGGCGGAAGCGCTGCTGCCCGTATTGCGAGCGCTCAGGGGACGAGACAAGGGCGATTATCATGTGGTGCAGGCGCTCAAGGGCAGCGACATGGTGGGATGGAGCTATCGTGGCCCTTTCGATGAACTCCCCGCGGAACAGGGCGTTGCGCATACCGTCATACCGTGGAAAGAGGTCAGCGCCAGCGAAGGAACGGGCATTGTGCATATCGCTCCCGGCTGTGGTCGCGAAGACTTCGCCCTCTCAAAAGAATTTAACCTGGCGGTCGTCGCCCCGGTAGATGAGTTTGGCGTCTATGTAGCAGGCTATGACTGGTTAACCGGGCAAAGCGCCGCCGATGTGGGGGAGCAGATAGCGGAGAACCTGGCACAAAAAGGGCTGCTCTATCGCCCACAGAACTACAGGCACCGCTACCCAACGTGCTGGCGCTGCAAGACCGAGCTGATCTTCCGCCTGGTGGACGAGTGGTTCATCTCGATGGACCAACTGCGCCACGAGATCATGGATATCGTGCGCCAGATCACCTGGATCCCTGCCTTTGGCCTGGAGCGTGAACTGGACTGGCTGCGCAACATGGACGATTGGATGATCTCCAAGAAACGCTACTGGGGCCTGGCGCTGCCCATCTACGACTGTCCGAAATGCGGTACCTTCGAGGTGATCGGCAGCGAGGAAGAATTGAAGGAACGAGCTGTCTCAGGCTGGCAGGAGTTCGAGGGCCACACACCACACCGCCCCTGGATCGACGCCGTCAAAATCTCCTGCAAAAAGTGCGGTGCAGAGGTCTCGCGCATCAAAGACGTTGGCAATCCATGGCTCGATGCTGGTATCGTACCCTTTTCTACTCTGCACTACCGTACGAATCATTCATACTGGCAACAATGGTTCCCGGCGGACTTCGTCTCGGAGTCGTTTCCAGGACAGTTTAGAAACTGGTTCTATTCGATGCTGGTCATGAGTACGGTGCTAGAGAATACACTGCCCTTTAAGACACTCTTTGGCTACGCCACGCTCATGGGTGAAGATGGCACGCCTATGCACAAGTCGAAGGGAAACCTGGTCGTCTTCGATGACGCTGCTGAGCGTGTTGGCGCCGATACGATGCGCTGGCTCTACGCCAACCACGTGCCCGAGCAAAACCTCAACTTCCCACACATCCCGACAGAGGAGGATATGGAGAGAGCGGCACAGGTGCAGATGCCCGTGCGCCTCAGCGAGAAGTGGATGCTGGTACGCCGGACACTGGATAAAATCTGGAACGTGTACTGGTTCTTTATCACGTACGCGAATATCGACGGCTTCGATCCCACCAAATACCAGCTGCCCGCAGCGCAACGCAGCGACCTGGACCGCTGGATACTCTCTGAATTACAGGAAACGATCCGCGAGGTCACCAATGGGCTGGACCAGTACGACAGTGTAGAGCCAGCAGCAGCACTACAGGCATTCCTGGAGGACTTATCCAACTGGTACCTGCGGCGCAGCCGCGAGCGCATCTGGAAGTCCGAGTTAGACAACGACAAGGTAGCAGCGTATCTTACGCTCTACGAGTGCCTGACGACACTCATCACCTTGATGGCTCCGTTCACACCGTTTGTGACGGAAGAGCTATACCAGAACCTGGTGCGCAGCGTTAAGCAGAACGCGCCGGTAAGCGTTCACCTCTGCGACTGGCCACAGGTCAACAAAGCATTGGTCGACGAGCAGTTGACACGCGAGACACACCTCGTCATGCGCGTTGTCGGTCTGGGCCGCTCTGCCCGCGAGAAAGCGCAGATCAAGGTACGCCAACCGCTCAACGCTCTACACGTGCGCGTACCAAGCCAGTTAGAAGAAGAGGCGTTGAGCCGCTTGAGCGAGCAGGTGCTTGAAGAGCTGAACATCAAACACCTGGAACTGATGAGTGATGACAGCGATATGTTGAGCTACACGCTGAAACCCCGGGTAAAGATACTCGGGCCCAAACATGGACCCCTGGTACAGAAGATCCTGGCGGCATTCAGGGCTCTTGATGCCCATGCAACCAACGAAGCGGCGAAGCAGCTCATCGAGGGAGGCGCGCTCAGTCTCTCCCTCGAAGGCGGACAGATTGAGCTTGCCACGGAGGAAGTCGAGGTCATTGCTACGGCCCGTCCTGGCTTCGTAACCGCGGAAGAGCGTGGCTATATTGTAGCCCTTGAAACAACCATCACCCCGCAACTGCGCGAGGAGGGGCTGGTACGCGACCTCACGCACTATGTGCAGGATATGCGTAAGAAAGCCGGCTTCTACATCGAGGATCACATAGGGCTGGCCCTGTACACTGATGAAGAGTTGGCGGCAATGCTCATCGACAACAGTGAGGAGATACAGTCGGAGACGCTCGCGGATTACCTGCTGGTCTCAATCGACGAGGAGAATGTGCCCCAGTTCAACGAAGTGTATCGCGAGAAGGTCTCACCGACCTCGCTGAAGAAGTTGGAGGGGTATAGTGTGGAGGTTGTGTTGGGGAAATTATAGCGTTACAGGGCGTCCGCAAGGAGCTCTCCCCTGAAACCTCCACGTCAATATCTAACGTCGTGCCAGCTCTTACCCCTCTGTGGACAAGAGCAGCACCCCTTACCAGGTAGAGGCGTCCTGGTTTGCGAAAAGCGCGTCCCAGAGCTTTGAGAAAATTATCAATTGCAGCTTTGTCAACCTTTGGCCTCATACTCATGTCAACATTCTCCTCCGCATAGTGCGGCTGATCTTCTTTCAGTACCTGCCCGACAGGCACGACGGGATGATGATAATGAGCTTCTTCCTGGAGCAAAAGGTGATCTACCTGATTCTGCCAATCATGCAAGAAATTCAAAGGAAGGCCAGTTCGGCGCTGTTCAAACGCTTGTAATGCCCGCAGACCCCATTGAGCGTTATAGAATGATGGTGGAGGCAGTTGACGGCTTCGCCATAAGTCAACAAACGGCTCTTCGGGAAAACATGGCACATGTCCAAGGGCTATCGTCAAGCGAGGCGACCACAATCGCTGGAGATAAAGGGTTGCCAATACCAAACTCATAATCTGTTCGGCAACCGCCGGTTCGCTCACCTGTATTGCTTCAAGCACAGCAGGGGCTAGCTCGGGATGCAACAAGAAGAGCGAGATGCTCGCGTCGCGCACTCGGGGATACTCGCATTGGGCCAAACGCTGGATTAGCCTGATAGCAGTTTGCTGATCTTTCATCATATCGGAAGGGCTGGCAGAATGATCTTCACCTACCAGGTAGTTGATACCCCAGGTATGTAAAATGCTGATTAACTGGTCTGCCTCTTCCCACGAAGAATTATATTGGGTGCTGGTGAAATTCATACTTCTCCGCTCACAAGGCAGATGACTCATCTCTCGCGTTCCAGATGCTGCTGTTTATACAACTACTTCAAACGGTGCTCATCATGCCTTCTGTCCCGCGAGCACTACAACATCCAGTCCTTTACGATTAATGGGCGAGTCAAGATACCATGTCAACCCTAGTGAGATGCCCTCTCCACGTAAAACGTCCGCTTGCCCGGGAACGCATAAAATTGCCAACCGGCCACCCGTTTTGAGCACGCGGTACATCTCGCGCAATGCCTCTATGACCATTGGTTTTGCTTCCTGGTGATATGGCGGTTCCGTGGCAATGGCATCGAACGTCTCCTCTGCCCAAGGCAAATGGCGAGCATCGGCGATAGAATGACGCGCTCCAAGGTGAGTAAGCCCTACTTTCAAAGCGGGATCGCTATCCGAACTGGCGACTGTGCAGCCGCTGGCAAGGGCTTCTATGACGATTCCCCCGATTCCGGCGAATGGATCAAGCAGCGAGGTTCCGCGACCAGCGGCCACGAGATTGACCAGCATGCGCGCGTCACAAACGGGCAGCCCGCGTCGACTCGATGGCCGGCCATCGCCACGATAGCCCCGGACCGGGCGGATGGTTCCCGCGCTTGTTTCAAGCAGGAATGTTCGCCGGTCTGGAGCACTCTCTCGCATAACTTCCGCGTTTTCTTTATAAGCAAGTACCAGCCGGTATAGTTTATGATGCCACCTCACCAGTTGTTCCTGGGCATCTCTCGCACGGTCAAAGGACGACGGGTGTTCTGAGATGGGCTCCAGCACATCAACTGCATATGTATACCCCAGGCGTGGCAGGCGAGGTAAAGCTGTTTCGAGCGCATCCCAGGGCAGGCTCACCCAAAAAAGCCCGCCCGTCTCGGAGAGCGGTCCCCCGGCAGGGGCGGAGGCTTGCAGGTCTTGTAGTAAGCTGAGAGCCTCTGCCGTAGCCACCGTCCGTGCTTTGCGGCGCCCTGGCCGCAGGTAGAATATCAAGCGACGATCTTTGATCATCTCGCCTTCCGGCGTCGAATACATAGTAGTCATAGAAACAGGGCCCCCTGATGAATATACCGCGTGGTGCGGGTATATATTTTCTTAAGTACCTATCAAGGATCAGTGCAGTTAAGGATACAGAGCTACGGCGGGCAGGCCAGTCGTTTCCGCTAAGCCATAGAGTCGATTTGCATTCTGTACTGCCTGACCCGCGGCGCCTTTGACGAGATTATCCAGGCAAGATATCACCAGTAGCCGCCTGGTACGGGTATCTACCATTGGATAGATGAGGCATTGATTACCGCCATAAGTCCATTTGGTATGTGGCGGCTGCTCCACAATATGCACGAATGGCTCATCAGCATAGTACTGCGCATAGAGCGCGCGTAGCTCCTCTGTTGTTAGCGAAGAACGCGCTTCCTGCTGGTTCAAATCGGC
>WNGJ01007813.1_pt1 | contig 11739 bp, 8 predicted proteins | sample 5400611 | NCBI WGS metagenome assembly WNGJ01 (sample SAMN13153375, study PRJNA577476) | soil metagenome | isolation source: 40 cm soil or saprolite under Garry oak tree replicate 1 | place: USA:California | collected 2016-06-15 | reverse complement strand
GAGTCATTCCCGAGCTCGCCCGCTTCGTTGCGGCCCCAGCAGTAGGCGGCGCCGTTCGTGGTGACGCCGCAGCTGTGGTCCAGCCCCGCCGTCAGTTGCGCGAACGTGAGCGTGCCCGACACGAGAATAGGCGAGTTGCTGCAGCGAAAGCCGTTCCGGGCATACGCCTCGCACGTTGTCGTGACCGTATCGCGCCCCAGCTGTCCGAAGTCGTTCGCGCCCCAGCAATACGCCGCGCCGCTCGTGGCCACGGCGCAGGTATGGTCGGCTCCGGGCCGTACGGTCGCGAACGGCTGGCCGCCGGTAACGGGTGTGGGCAGGAATTGGTGGAGCTCCGTCGCGTAGTTGGAAGACCCGTCGCCGAGCTCGCCGCTCTCGTCATCGCCCCAACAGTAGGCTTGGCCGCTCGTCGTGAGCGCGCAGGTGTGTACATAGGTGTAGGGGAGTTGCAGGCCGAGGCCCGAGGCGATCAGCACCGGGTGAAGGCGGTCGGTCGCCGTCCCGTCGCCCAGCCCGCCGGCGGAGTTCGAACCCCAACAATACGTGTCCGCGGCGAGACTCAACCCGCAAAAGCGGGCGCCACCACTGCTCACGGCGCTGAAACCGAGCATGGTGACGGGGAGGCTGTCGCGCAGCGTGCCGAACTGTTCCCTGATCCACGTCGTGCCGTGATGGCGGCCCACGACCGTGTCCAGGGGGTTGAAGCGAAGCATGGTCGTGTCCACTGCGCCGATGCGAACGATGGTCGTGTCCGCGGCGCTCAGCGTGACGTCGATCGATACCACGTTGTCATAGCGGTCCCGCGCCTCCGCTAGAGGCACGACGAACTCGTCGATGGCGCCGAGTAGGGGCAGCGGATTCGGCGTGATCGTGAGGTGCGTGGGAGGCCCGGGATACGCGAGGGCGCCCACGAGCACCTGCGGGAATCCTCTGACGCGCACCCAGCTCGTCTGTGCGCCGGCGACGATCCCCAACGTCCACAGGGTCGACGCGCGACCTGCGTTGTCGGCGCGCGCGAAGGTGGGCGAGAAGTGGCCGCCGGGGGTCGACGTTCCCCACCCGATGACGGCGCCTACGTCAGGCGTCCCGTCCGGGCGCAGTACTTGAACAGCGATGGGCTGCGCCAGCGTGTAGCCGACCGTGTCTGCTTGCGATTGGCCGCCGAGGATCGTGAGCTGTTGGGCGAGAGAGAGGACCGCCCGCGCCGTGAACGTCGTCCCCATCAATCCGCAGCAGCTCGCCACGACGCTCTGGGGGCCGAGCGGTCCGAGCTGCCAGAGGACCACGGCCAGGCCCACGCTGTCGGTCACGGTGGGAGCGGCGCTGGAGCGGAGCGACCCCCCACCCGCCACAGTCCAGTCAACCGTCACACCCACCAATGCGCGGCCTCCCGCGTCCAGCACCTGTACGGTGAGGGGAACGGGGAGGTATAGACCTTCGGGGCCGATTTGAGAGTCGCCGGTGACGGCACGCAGCGCCGCCGGAGGCCCGGATCGCGCAGGGCCAGTGGACGAGTTGCAAGCGAGACCGAATATCGCCCCTGACAGGGCGACCATCATGACGAGGCAACGCGTCGGGGAGCCGAGCATTCGCACCTGATGCGTGGACGCTGCAAGTGGCGCACCAGCGAGCCAAGCGACGGCACTCGGGGTATCGGGGTCCGCTGACGCCGTCTCACAACAGCCACGCGCGGTGATGCGTTGCGGCGGCGCAGCACGAGATTTGCGGCACGCCGTTTCGATATGACAGGCGGTCGTACCTCGAAGGAGTGAGCCTATGTTCTCTCGGCAGCTGGCAGGGTCGACCGCCACTGCTGTCCTATTGTCACTCGTGGTTGCGCGTTGTGGCCGCGAGCCAGCCGGATGGATCCCGCGGGACGGGAACATCACCGGGACCGTCTCCGTGTCGAACGGCGTGGCCTTCGTGCCTCCCGCGTCTGCAGGTACGGCGCTCTCGGCTACGCGAGCGAGCGCGCTCGCGTTCCCGGTTCCTCGGCGGCTCCTCGTGGTCCCCCCGTCCCTGCGCCCGCAGGCGCGGGGGACGCCGTGGCGGCGCGGGCCGCGGCCAGCAGCCGCGTCGAACGAGTTGATCCTCAGCTTCCGTCACACGGCAGTCGGCGCCCCACCCCTAGGCTCGGTGGCGCTGAGGAACGCCGCGCGCGCGCAAGCCTTCGGGCAAGTCATGCGCGCACACCTTGCCGCGGTCATGCCGGCCGGGGCCAAGGTCGCGGGCGTTTCTCCCGCGATCCTCACGGCAAGGATCCGCGTCGCCGATGCGGCTCAACGCGATGCGGTCGCGGCTGCCTTGCGACAAGACCCGCAAGTCTCGAGCGTCACGCTCAACCGGTTCATCTGGCTGGATGAGGGGCCATTCTATCGGTACAAGATGACGGGTGCGGGCTCCGGTGTCACACCCAACAATCCGTTCTATCCCTTTCAATCATGGCACTACGGTCTCGTTGACCTCCCGCGTGCCTGGTCCATCACCACCGGGAGCGCGGGGGTGCTCGTCGCGGTGGTGGACGACGGGATTCGCTTCGACCACCCGGCGATCGCTGCGAACCTCACCCACGACGGCTACGACTTTGTCAACAATGTCGATTCGCTCGGGCTGTGCGCGGGTGGCAAGATCAGCAACTCGGGTGACGCCGACGGGTACGACCCCGACCCGACGATGGCCTCCGCCTACCGCCCCGATTCCACGGGCACCTGCTTCTTGCCGGATACGATCGCCAACCACGGCCTGCACGTCGCGGGCACGATCGGGGCGTTGGGGAACAGCGGCATTGGCGTCGCGGGGGTGAATTGGAAGGTGCAGATCCGGCCTGTGCGCGTCCTCGGGGTGGGCGGTTTCGGCACGAGCTACGACGTGGCCCAAGGGCTGCTCTACGCCGCTGGTCTCCCCGCAGATAACGGAATTGGGGGGACCGTACAGCCGAGCACGGGTGCCCGTGTCATCAACATGAGTCTTGGGAGTTCCGAGAACGACACTACGCTCGCGCGCGCCGTGGCGAGCGCGGTGCAGGCAGGCGCCCTGATAGTGGCGGCGGCGGGCAACGGCGGTTCGTCGAACGCCTCGTATCCCGCGGCCTACCCAGGCGTGCTGGCGGTGGCGGCGGTGGGCCCGGACGGCGCCCCGGCACCGTATTCGAATTTCGGTCCGAACGTTGCGCTGAGCGCGCCCGGCGGGAATTTCGGCTTGGGCGGCGTGACCGATGGCGTGATGTCGACGATCTGGGACTTCGGCACGAATACGCCCGAATACGCGTGGGCCGAAGGGACCTCGATGGCGACACCGCACGTTTCAGGGATCGCTGCGCTCGTCTTGTCGCAGGCGCCGGCGCTCACCGCGGCCGATCTCCGGGCGCGCCTTTCGACCTACGCCGTCGGCCCGGCAAGCAGTTACGGGGCGGGCCTCGTGAACGCGTACAACAGCCTGACGAGCCAGCACGGCCCTCCGACCGGGCTTTACGCGCGACTCTACGCCGCGAACACGGGAGCAATCGGCCAGACCGTGGCGGCAGGCGCGGACGGACACTACCAGTTCAGCGCTGTCGAGGACGGGGAGTACTTCGTCTACGCTGGTACGGAAGAGGACCAAGACCACGCGGTCGGCACGCCGGGGCGCTGGTGGGGCGCCTACGGGGGGTCGCAGAACCCGACGCGAGTCACGGTGTTCGGCGGTGGACCGAGCTCTATCGGGTTTGCGATCTACTACCCGTCGGCCGCCTCGAATCACGACACCGCCACCGCGAGCATGTTAGTGATTGGCGGCTACGTGCAAGGGCACATCACCGATCGCAACACGATCGACGTCTATCGGCTGCGGATTCCCGCGGTTGGCTCCTACACGTTCGAGACATCGGGGTGGGTGGGTGCGTGCGGGCTCGCGATCGAGGAAGCGACCGCTATTGCCTTGTACGACCACAATGGGCAGTTGCTCACCTACACGGACTTCATCGACCAGCAGCACCTCAATTACTGCTCGCGCCTCAGCTTAAACCTCAACCCGGGTGCCTATTTTGTCGGCGTAGCGGGAGCGTTCGGATATCGCTATCGCCTGCAGGCGCGCGCCGGATCCTAAGCGGCTGCTCGTCCCGCGTCATCAGGTCGGGGAGCCTCTGCCAACACGCACGCCGAGCGCGATCGGGATGAACGTGGCGCGGGGAAAACCTGCTATCGCGGCGACGGCGACATAGCGCACCTCAAGAAAGACCGCGCGGTAACGGAGCTCGCCCCCGAGCTGCCACGCGGGCTTGACCGCGGAGCTGTGCGTCGTGGCACTTCCGGACGTGACCCCGATCGAGACGAACGAGAGCCCGACGCCGCCGAACAGAGAGGGCGCCACGCGTGCGTTGGGTCCCAAGCGGTAGGTGAGGGACGCGTCGGCGCCGAGGAGCGTCATGCTCTCGTCCGACGGTTGCCCGAGCGCGGTGGTCAAATCCGCCTTGAGCTGGTCGTTCGCGCTTGCTCCAGCATAGCTCGCGTCGATACGCAGCCCGAGGCGTGAATTGGGCCGCTCGAGCGTGAGGCGCCCTCCGGCTGTCCACCCACCGTCGAACCCTTCGCCGCTTGCGGCGGCGTGTAAATCTCCGATCGGAATCGTTCGACCCAAGGCGACCTCAAACACCGGACGGGTTCCCTGGGCTCGGGCGAAAGGCGCGGCGAGAGCGGCCGTGCACCAGACGACCGCTGTGGCCGAGCGGAACGACGGCATGCGGGCTCCTCCGACAAGGTGACGGCCTCCGGGCGTGTACGTTGTGGCGTTTCGGCGAGCGGGGCTAGGGGGCCGTCGTCGCGGGCTCCGTCGGCTGGGGGGCGTCTAGAAACAGGAGAGGTCGTCTGCAGCGGTGAGCGCGCAGCCGATGTAGGAAGAGAGGCCCCAATACTCGCTGCTCGCGACGGCGATGGCCGTGAACTGCCCGGTGGAGAGCACGGGGGTTGGCGTCGAGGGGTAGTTCCCCCCCCAGCAGTACAGCCTGCCGCCCGTCGTCAGACCGCAGGCGGTCACCCACCCGGCCTGTAAGTCAGCGAAGGTGAGCCCTCCGGCGACCTTGACAGGCACAGGGCTTGAGACGGTGCTACCGTTCCCGAGACTGCCTGGGGAGCCGTACCCCCAACAGTAGCCGTCCCCGCTCACGGCGACTCCGCAAGAGTAGGCGGCCCCTGCGGCGACGGACTTGAAAGCCACCCCGCCTATGACGAGGCGGGGAGTGAAGCTCAGGCTGCACGGCGTACCGCCGCAGATCGCGGTCGTCGAGTCGTAGCCGAGCTGGCCCCAGTCATTCAGCCCCCAACAGTAGGCGGCGCCGCTCGTGGTCACGCCGCAACTGTGCTTGAACCGGCCGGCGCTCACCTGCGCGAAGGTGAGTGCGCCGGCGACAAGAATCGGCCAATCGCTGCAGCGGTTGCTCGGGCCTACGGAACACGTGTTGGTCACGGTATCGCGGCCGAGTTGTCCGTACTCGTTCGATCCCCAACAGTAGGCGTCCCCGTTCGTGGCGACGGCGCAGGTGTGGTTGCGCCCCGCGCGGATCTGCGAGAAGACGTGGCCCCCCGCCACCGCGACCGGCAGCGTCTGCATCAGGTCCGTCGCGTAGTTCGGAGACCCGTCGCCCAACTCACCGCTCTGGTTTCCTCCCCAGCAAAACCCCTGCCCGGCTGACGTGAGCGCACAGGTGTGCACGTACGTCGACAGAGTCTGGAACCCGAGTCCCTGCCCGATGAGCACGGGATCTGCGCGGTACGTCGTCGTCCCATCGCCGACGGCTCCCTGCGAGTTCTCGCCCCAGCAGTAAGAGCCGCCTGCGAGGCTCAAGCCGCAAACGTGTGAGCTGCCTTCGGTCACGCTCGTGAAGCCGAGCACATTGAAGAGCAAGCTGTCGCGGAGTGTGCCGACTTGGGCCGCCAGCGTTGTTGTGCCGTGGTGGCGAGCTGTCACCCACGGACCGTTGACTTGAGCGATGGTCGTGTCCCGGGCGACGAGGGCACTGTTCTGAGTGAGGACGTTGCCGTAGCGGTCGGTAGTCTGGGCATTCACAAAGGCTTGTTCGCCGACGATGCCGAGCGTGGGCAAAGGATTCGGCGTAATGGCCAGGCGCACGGGCGCACCCGGCAGGGCGGCGGCGTACGCGTATGCGAGCGGCAATCCGCGCACGAATGCCGCGACGCTTTGGGTGCCGGCCACCGTACCTAAGGTCCACCTGGTCGACACTCGGCCGGCGCCGTCGGCCTGCCCGAACGGGGGGGAGAACTGGCCCCGGTTCGGCGGCTGCGGTGCCCAGCCGACCACGGCTCCCACGTCCGGCGTGCCGTCTGCCCGTCGCAGCCAGGCGACGATAGGGGCGGCCAGGGTATGCGCGACCGTGTCGGTCTGGCCCGAGCCGGCGACAATGGTGAGGCGCTGCTCGAGCGGCAAGAGCGCCTGGGCCGCGAAGGTCACCGCGACGGCGCTGCAGCAATTCGCCGTCACGCTCTGGGGGTCGAGACCAGATCCGAGCTGCCAGAAGACCAGCGCCAGGCCGACGCTGTCGGTGAGGGTGGGAAAGGCGCGTGCGCGGAGCGAGCCTCCGCCCTGCGTGACGTCCCAGTTCACACGCACGCCGGCGAGTCCGTGGCCTGCCGCGTCGAGCACTTGCACCGTGAGTGGGACCGGGAGCATCTGGCCGATGATGGCCCGCTGGTCGTTTCCGGTTACGACGTTGAGCCCCGTCGGAGGTCCAAAGGCCGTTCCGCCGGGGGCGGTCGATGAGCTGCATGCGAGGATGAGGGTCAGCGCGAGCAGGGCGACCAGCGCCGTTCGGGGGCAAGATGGCGAGGCGTGCATCCGGACTGACGCGTCGGGAGGCCGGGAAGAGACGCGGGGGGACGACCCGCGCCGCTTGCGTGTACCGGGCCGCTCACGGCGCGCCCGCTCCCACCGCGTGTAGATAGGACCCACCCTGATGCACGAGCGCTGCAAGGGACGCACCACGCCAGTCCCCGACGCATGATGATGGGTTATGTTGGCTCCTCAACCGCCGCTTGTACAGCGGGACTTGAGGACCCCCGGATTCGCAGGCCCGGTTGCCTGTTGCGACCGTGCATCGGAATCGGGGAGCAGTTGGCAGGCCTGCTGCTCCACGCCTCACCCGCTGGCGCGTTGCGGCCGCGCAGCACAATACTCCGGGGCACGTGGGTCTCGTAGTCCTAAGTCGCTACTCGACGGGGGTCGATGAGACGCCCGTGTCGAGGACGCAGACCAACGCGCCCCGGCCCGCGGGCGTTCGCCCCCACGCCGCATCGGCCTGGGTCACCCGCAGGTTCCACTGGAAGTCGGTGAAGCAGAACGCCCGCTCTGGTCTGTTCCCCGCGCTGCGGGGCCCCCACGTGGGCCGGCCCGGACTGCGGGTCCTCGCATCAGGTGACCGACCGGCGGGATCCACGACACGGCGAGATCGGCGGTGACGTCCGCCACGTCGGGCCGCGCCGCCAGCGCAGCCGCCGCCCCGGCGTCGAGCCCCGTCAACGTGACGACGCCGATCTCGGGATGGCGGCGCTCGATTTGCCCGCCACTCGCCTCCACTCACACGAAAGAACCCCGGTCCACGGACAGCCACACCGTGAACCGGGGCCTATTTCACACTGTCCTTGCGGCGCCAGAGGGAACTACGGTCGGCCTCTCGGTGGTGCCACGTCTTCGGGCTCGGTCCGAGAGCCGCTTCGCGGATGAAGCGCGCTGGCGGGTGCTGGGTGGGGGTTGTGGCCCTTGAGCGCCCGTGAGGGCGCGAATGGGCCAACTGGGGGAGGATCGGGCACGCGCACCAGCGCGTGCACCGATATCTCCCGCACTAGCTTGCACAGCCACGGACGCTCCGAAAATCAGCGCAGTGTGGAGAGCCCGCCCACAGTGTGGAAATTCGGCTCAACGGATGTTTTCCACACAGGACCCCCGTCCTCTTGAGGACAACGATCAGGCTACAGATGCCCTGGACCGCAAATCGTACTGGGATTCCCCGGATTGGCCCGCCCAGCGACAGGCAGTACCAGACACCGGCCGAACCTCCGGCGGGCACGCTCGGGGTCATTCGAGTCTATTCCCTTATGGAGGGGCTCGTCTGGGTGTGCTCGTTTACTCACGATCCGGAAGGCTTGACAGGAAGGCCCCTCACGGAAGTAGGGAGACGTCCCACACCGTCCTCACTGTGGGAGGGCCATGCTCGACCACCAAACCGCAGACAGGGTGACTCGTTTCGACCCCGATCAGGGGCTCCTGGCGCTTTCTGACCGTGAACAGGGTACCGTCGTCGCCAACGAGCAGGGCCCGAACCCGCCCACGACGCGGCCGCCGATCACCTACCCGCCCGACGCGATTCTCACCCAAGAACAAGTCGCCGCCTGGCTCGGCATCTCGACGCGGACGCTGCGGAAGCTGCCGATCAGGCGGTGGGCGTCGAGCAGGCGTCTGGTTCGCTACCTCGGCCGGCACGTGTTACAGTACGTTGAGGAGCAAGCCACCTGACTCCATTCCGCTCACACGGTAAGGGCAGCTACGTTCTGAAGGGAACGTTCGGCGGCGTCCGGATCGAACGTGCAACCGGGACGCACGACGCAAAGCGCCTCGAAGATCTCCGCGCGATGTGCCGCACGCTCGCTGATGCCGGCCGGCTCGATATCCTCGAACAACTGCGCGACGGAACACTCCGGCTCCTCGATTGCTGGCGTCACTACCGCGGCGGCGACTGGTCCCGGATCCCTACACCTGAGCACGCGCGCCCCCTCGCGGAGGCGTTCGCGGCGTGGCGCCGCACGGTGCCCGGCGATCGCCACCGCGCGGACTTAGGTGTCGCAGAACGGCAGCTCCTCACTGCAGCGCGGGCCGGCGCGACGGTCGCGGACTTGCCGGCCGCAGTGAGTACGCTTCGGACCCGCTACGACGCGAAGGGCGCCGGCCGCCAATTCAACAAGCTGCGCGACGCCGCGAGCGCGTTCCTCAAGCAGACGCTCACGCGCCGCCATCCGCTCTACCAGGCGGTGCGGGCCGTTGAGCCACTCCCGGTCATTCGGCGGTACGCCAAGCATCCACAGGCCCCAGCTGGCGCTCGAACCATCGCCGAGGTCCTGGGCGGTGAAGCGGGGCGTATCTGGTGGCTTCTCTGTTGCACAGGGATGGGGCCTGACGAGTATTTCTCGCTCAAGTGGGCGGTCGAGGACGATTTGCTACACGTGAAAGGAACGAAACGTCGCGGTCGCGATCGTCTTGTGCCCCTGCTCGTCGAGATCGAACCACCCCTACTCACGGTCTGGGGGTTCCGGTCGGCGCTCAAACGGTCGGGGCTGGGCGTGAAGCCGTACGACGCGCGGCGGTCCTTTGCGAACTGGCTGGAGCAGGCGGGCATCTGGGAAACGCACCAGCAAGCGTACATGGGCCACGGGCCGAGGACGATCACCGACCTGTACCGGCGCCACGAACTCGTGTTCGAGCAGCTCGAGCGCGATCGGGCCACACTGCTCGCCTTCATCGCCAGTGGGATTTCTGGTGGGACCAGGGAGGGGGTATCCCGAGATCTTCCAGTGACCCGGCTGGGGATCGAACCCAGGACCTACGGATTAAAAGTCCGTTGCTCTACCAACTGAGCTACCGGGTCGAACGTTGGTCCGCGCAACAAGTTAGCCGCTCCCATCATCACGTTCCAGTGCATGCCCGGACCTCGGCCCACTCCCTACTGCAGCGTGGAGATCCGCGTCACGGGCCGCGCGCCTCCCAGTCGCTAACTTGTAGCAATGCAATCCGAAGGTGCGCACATGAAGTACCTGATCGCGCTCGCCCTCGTCGCCTGCCTTGGTTGCGGGGACGCGCTGGGCCCAGACTGTTCACAATCGTCGCCATGCCGACTCACCATCGAGTCGAACACGAGCTGGTCTGGGGCGCTTGGGGGAACAGGCAACACCCAGTCCTACGATGGCTCGGGCGACGGCTGGATCGAGTACTGGGGCCAAGTCTGCTATACCCTCCAGATGCAGACTGATGTGGGGTACCTGCGCGCGACGTTCCAGGAGACGTCCACAGGTCACGCCGAAACGACGGCGGCCTTCGGCGTCATCTCCGGCTGCAACTGAGGCATCCCACGCCCCGCAACCACGCGCAACCAATGTGGTCTTGGCTCAGGCGCGGCTCACCCCGGTCGACCTAGTTCATTAAGCAGGCCGCTAAGCTCCGTGGCGAGCTGTCGAAGACGGTTCGCATCAGGGGCAGCCGCGCCGAGCAGCTCGGCAACAGCGATCAGTGAACATGTAGCCGTTCATAACCTGGCTCCCGTACCGATCGAGTGCGCGTCCCTACCGGTGACCGCGTGACGCAGCGCACCAAGTCTCTGTCTACCTTCCGCGCCGCGGGAAGCCCACCGTTACGCCACCCTGCCTCCCGCACTCTTTAGCCACGATATGCACCTGCGCGCCCAACGCACCTACCCCCGCCCCCGCCCCTCGTCGGCCACCGATCGGGTCCTCGTCCAGCGCATCACGCGAGGCGACGAGACGGCGTTCTCCGAGCTGCTCGCGCGCTACCGCAGCACCGTCTATGCCACGGCGTACGCCGTGCTGCTCGACCCCGAACAGGTCGCCGCCGTCGTGACCGACGCGTTCGAGGAGGCGCGGCGCACCGCCGCGGAGTTCCTGGACACGCAGGGCAGCGTCTCCGGCTGGCTGACCCACCTCACTCGCCTCCGCATCGCTCGACACCGCGCCGCCTGACCGCTTCCGTGGCACGCCGGGGGGCTTAACTTCCCCGCGTCCGCCATGGCCGGTCGCGCCCGCCACTCGATCTTCGCCTTGTACCTCGCCAGCGCCGTGTTCGTCACGGTGCAGCAGGGAGTCGTCGGTCGCTCCAACAACTTCAAGGTGTTCCGCGCCGCGGCGGTGAACCTGCTGGCGCACCGCGACCTGTACGCCGCCCACCCCGACCAGCACTTCGACTTCTACAAGTACAGCCCCACGTTCGCGCTGCTGTTCGCCCCCTTTGCGGGGCTGCCATTCGCGCCGGCGCTCCTGATCTGGAGTCTCCTCAACTCGCTGCTGCTGTGGTACGCCGTGCGGCGCCTGCTCCCCGACCGCCAGGCGACACTGGCCCTGGCGCTCGTCTATCTGGAAGTGCTGTTCGCGATGCAGTACACCCAGAGCAACGGGCTCGTGACGGCGCTCATCCTGCTCGCCTTCCTGGCGCTCGAGCAGGGACGTCAGCTGCGGGCGGCGCTGCTGATCGGCCTCGATAGATCTTCCCGCTCGGCGCCGCCGCGCTGGCGCTGTTTCATCCCCGCCGCTGGCGCTTCACGCTGCTCTTCGCCGCCGTGGGCGCGGGCCTCGCGCTGCTGCCGCTGGTCGTGATTCCGCCGCACGAGCTGGTCGCCCAGTACCGCTCCTGGTGGACCATAGAAATGTCGGACGCGAGTCGCGTGAACCGCGGGGACTCGGTGATGCAATTCCTCTACGGCTGGCTCGGGATCGACTGGCCGCACTGGCCCGTGCAGCTCGGGGGCACGCTGCTGCTCTTGGCTCCGCTCGCGCTCCAGCGCGGGTACTGGGCCGACCGGGCCTTTCGGCTGCGGTTCCTGTGCTCGCTGCTCGTCTACCTCGTGCTCTTCAACCACCAGTCGGAGCGGGCCTCGTTCGTGATCGCCTACACGGGGCTGGCGATCTGGTACGCGGCCAGCGAGCCCGACCCGGTGCGCAACGCGATCGCGCTCGCGGCTCTGATCGCGCTGGT
>WNGJ01019970.1_pt1 | contig 11742 bp, 12 predicted proteins | sample 5400611 | NCBI WGS metagenome assembly WNGJ01 (sample SAMN13153375, study PRJNA577476) | soil metagenome | isolation source: 40 cm soil or saprolite under Garry oak tree replicate 1 | place: USA:California | collected 2016-06-15 | reverse complement strand
CGGAACTATTGTCGCGCGTCAGCATTGAGCCGACCGTTCCTCCGGAGCAGCTGTCTTGTGTGGTGGCCAAGTGCGACGTTGGGCTGGCTCCTGAGCTCCCCTCGTGCGGGAATAAGGCCCTCACCGTCGCGAACAAACTGTTTCAGTACATGCAATGCGGGCTGCCTGTCGCTGCGAGCAATACTCCGGGACAGCGCGAGGTCCTGACAGCATTTCCGGGGGGAGGACGTTTGTATTCGCCGGGGAACTCGAGCTCACTTGCATCCGTGTTGAATTCCTGGCTTAGCGATCCGGGTAAGCTGAGAGGTTCCAAATCCTCGATTGCGCTCGAGGGTAACCAGCGATTTGCGTACGAGTGGCAAACCGACGTGTTGCTGGATAGCGTAAGCCGCGGTCTGGAGTGTTGATGCTGGCGTCGCATGTAAGGCGGATGGCTCAGCGGGTCCGGCATGCGCCCGGGCTGCGTTCGTTAGATGGGGTGTGGAACTCGGTTCGGCCTCTGTATGGGCGTGTCCTCGACAAGCTATCCCGCGATAAGGGAATTGAAATCCAGATTGCCGGATGTCCCATACGCCTGAGTCCGCGGTTCGCCGGGATGGCGTGGGAGTCGATGTGATTGTGCGGCCGATCTGCTGTGGGTCGAAAGCTGGAGAAGCCTCTCTGTATTTTCGTGATGGCGAGATGAACGGGGACAGCGGTCTGTTGGCAACGTCAGAAAGTCAGTCCAAGCCCGTACACGTGCGCACGCTGGACTCCGAGGTGGCAGAATTCGGGCTTGCTCCGACGATCATTAAGATCGATGTGGAGGGCTGGGAGTTTGAGGTGCTGAAGGGAGCCGAAGCCACGCTGACACGGCATCGCCCGATGCTCTTGCTGAGCTTGCATGCGCGCGCTTTGGCAGATTTGCATTCCAGCGCGGACGCGGTTCAACAGTGGCTTCAAGACCGCGGGTACACCTGCCAGGTGATTGGCGTGGACCACGAGATTCACGTGGTGGCGACCACCTGCGAAAAGCAACCGTCCGGCGATGTTTCGCTACATACGCACTTTCAAGCTAAGAACTAATGGGGTTTTCAAGAGGTGACAACTCTAAGTGACACGGTGACCAACGCCGACCGCCCCGCTTCCCTGGGCCGGAAACAATCTGGGGCCCGCAGAACTGTCGTCATGATTGCCCCTGACTTCACGCCCAGCAGTTATCCGCCGGCGTTGCGGGCACGCTTTTTTGCACAGCATCTCGCGGAATTCGGCTGGAACCCCATTGTGCTGACAACCGAGCCGCAGCACTACGAATGGACGGTTGATCCGGAAAACGAGAAGTTGTTAGATCCGAGCCTGGAGGTAATCCGCACGAATGCGTTGCCCCTCAAGTGGACCCGCAAGCTAGGCTTCGGAGATTTGGGACTCAGGACCCTCTGGCAGCATTGGCGGGCACTGAGCCGCCTATGCCGGCAACGGCGGGTTGACATGATCCTGATTTCCGTTCCCCCGAACAGTCCCATTGCACTGGGCCGACTGGTCAACATGTTCTTTGGGGTCCCCTACATCCTCGACTACAATGACCCAATTCTCACCGACTATTACTGGAAATTGCCAAGGTCGCATCGTCCTCCGAAGTGGACACTCGTGTACGCCATGTATCGCGTTCTCGAGCCCTTCGCCCTCAAACGTGTGGATCAATTGATCGGGGTGGACAACTCCTACATGACGGGCCTGTTTAAGAACTACGAATGGCTGCGACACGTAAAAGCGACTCCAGTAGCCTTTGGAGTCGAACCTGAGGATTTCGAATACGTTCGCCAGCACCCGCGTCCCAATCCGTTGTTCAATCCAGGAGATGGGCAATTTCACATGAGTTATGTGGGACGTGGCGGCCCGGACATGGTTGCCGCTCTGCGTGCGCTGTTCCAGGCGGTCCGGGCTGGACGGCAGAAGCAGCCCGAACTTTACAAACGGCTCCGGATGCATTTCGTCGGAACAACCTATGCGCCCAAAGCCGAAGGTCAGTATCAAGTGTTGCCAGTAGCTCGGGAGTGTGGCGTCGAGGATATTGTGGCGGAACGGCCGAGCAGGGTACAGCATCTGGACGCCATCCAGATCTTGCTGGACTCGAACGCCCTGGTCGTGGTCGGTTCCGAGGCGCCCCACTACACGGCTTCCAAGATTTTTCCGTATATCCTCGCAGCCAAGCCGTTGATAGCCGTCTTCCACGAAGAGAGCAGTGCAGTAAAGCTGCTGGAAGAGACCTGCGCCGGCAAGGCGGTGACGTTCAGTGCAACCCGGCCTCCCCGAAGCGTGGTCGGAGACATCGAAGCGTCATTCCGGGACGTATTGAGTTTGCCTCCGGACTGGCATCCGCCGACAGACTGGGAGAAATTCGAACCGTTCACGGCACGAGCCGTGACTGCCCGCTTGGCAGAGGTATTAGACAGTTCCATCGATAGCCGGGTGTCCGGTGTGGCACCGTGACATAGTCATCGCACAGTTGAAGGAGTCACTTCCAGAAAAATGGCAGTAGTCGCAAATCCCAAGATTGCGGTGGAGTCTCAAGAACCTTCGGCGGAGACTCGCGTTCCCTCGGCCACGCCCGCAATTCGCGTTTTTATCCCGCTGGTGACTCCCTTCTTATATGGAATGGAGCGCGCGGTTATTGAGCTGTTCGATTCGCTCAGGCCTGGAGTGGAGCCTCACTTTCTCCAGAGCAATCGGATTTACGAACGGCGTCCTCCGATCATCGAGGAAATGGAACGTCGGCGGTTTTCCATCGAACTGTTGCCCGACAAGACGGATTGGGAACGCCTGGCCAAACCGAAGTCGTTGCGCCACCTCTGGCTGATGGCCATGACCACGGTGCGGACCAACTTCGCGATTCTGAAGGGTGCATGGGGTAAAGACGTGCTGTACGTTCCCAGCATTAGTGCAGGCACCAGCTCGATATTGGCGGCTCTGCTTTATCGACTCACCGGTCGGAGAGTGATCCAACACTTCCACGACCTGGGAACGAACAACCGCCTGTTCCCCGTGTGGATTCCCCTCGTGACCGACTTTGTTCATAACACTGAATTCGGGTACGAAGCTGTGGCGCGAAAGCTCCCTGCGATCAAGCACAAACGCAACGTCGTGGTGCCTTACATTCTCGAAATCGAAAACAGACCCCCGGATGATCCGGGCGTTAGCTCGTTGCTCGAGGGAAAACGAAACCTATTCTTCGTCGGCCAAGTGTCGCGGCACAAAGGTATTGACCTTCTGGTGGATGCTTTCAAATTGGTGGCGCCCGAACACTCCGACGTTGTGCTTCACCTCGTTGGTGGATACGGCGACGAGTTCCGGCGCCAACTTGACTGCGAAATCGCTTCTGCCGGGCTGGAGACTCGCGTGAAGTTCTGGGGCTTCCGCGAAGATGCAACCGCCCTGATGCGATTCGCATACATTTATGTGCATACGAGTCCACCAAGCAGATTCCACGAGTCCTTTGGCCGCAGTGTCGTCGAGGCCATGGCCCAGGGCGTACCGACAGTGTGTTTCCGGAGTGGGGCGTTACAGGAGATTGTCTTGCACGAGAAGACAGGACTGGTGTGTGAAGAGAGTGCCGTCGCTCTCGCGACAGCTATCAGCCAGCTGCTTGAACAACCAGAATTGCGAGATCGATGTAGCCGTGAGGCCCAGCGGAGGTTTGAGGAAACCTATTCGCCTGCAGTGGTTCGGCCTCGGTGGGCAAGCCTACTACTAGGAGCGGCGCACCGCGTGTGAGTTCATCGAGATGAAATCTCTTGTTCATTTGCTCAAGTTTGCCGTCGGGTTGGACTCGGCCGATTCGCAGGTAACCGACCGTGAACTTCAGTTGCTTTTGCAGTATTCGCGGGATGCCGAGACGATCTGCGAAATCGGATGCTTTGAATCTCGTACGAGTGTCGTGCTGGCAGCTAATACAGCAGGAAGCGTTTACTCCATTGACCCATTCTTCCGTGGTCGCCTGGGTATCTGTTACACGGAGTGGGTGGCACGTTTGAATCGGTCGCGGACAGGCGCCCGGAACCTTGTTTTCATAAGGGGCTTGAGCCATGAGGTTGGGCGTACATTTGATTTGCCAATTGATTTTCTATTCATCGATGCTGATCATTCCTACGAGGCGATGAAAGCAGATTGGAAAGAATGGTTTCCCAAGGTTAAGAGGGGTGGATACGTGGCTCTGCATGATTCGAAGCCGGCCGTGAACTCGCCCCACCGATTGGGCAGCATGCAGTTTTACTCAGAAGATATTCCCAAAATATCCGGCGTGACAGAGTGCGACGAGGTCGATTCTTTAGTGATCCTCCAACGTCGGTAATCTGCTGAAGTGTAAGGTGGTCGAGTGCGGGTGTGCCTATGAATACTGGGGCGTTTAGCTATCGGCGTATTCTTTCTCGACAACAGGAAATGCGCCGGCGCGGATTCCGTCTCGCCTTGCTGCCCGACCGACGCGATTGGGAGGGTTTTGCTTCTGCAGCGGCGCTCTGCAGGAGATTGTGGTGCACGAAAAGACTGGACGGTAGGCAAGCGTTTGAGCGGTTCGCCAACTCCTATTCTCCGCGTGTGACTCGAGATCCCTGGCTAGAGGTCTTCTCCACCGGCAGCGCGTCGCGATAACCGAATGTCTCTACTCAACCTAGCCATTGTTAACACGCATCCCATCCAGTACCACTCTGCCTGGTACCGGGCACTGGCGGGGCGTCCCGAGCTGCGGATGCACGTTTATTACTGCCACAAGGCGACAGTGCAGGAGCAGGCGCGCGCCGGCTTCGGCGTGGAATTCGACTGGGACGTTGATCTGCTCAGCGGATATCCCCACACGTTTTTTCGCAACGTCGCCAGCCGTCCCGGGCTGGGTCACTTCGCCGGCTTGGACACTCCGGAAATCGCCTCCGTCCTGCGCTCCGGCGACTACGACGCTGTCCTGGTCAACGGCTGGAACTATAAAAGCACGTGGCAGGCCATCTGGTCGGCATGGCGGGCCGGTGTGAAAGTGATGGTGCGCGGGGACTCTCACTTGCACACCCCGCGTAGTCTGCCGCGCAAGCTGGGCAAGTCGCTGCTGTATCGCCGCTTCTTTCCGCGCTTCGATGCATGCTTGGCGGTAGGCCAGTGGTCGCGCGACTACTTCCTGTATTACGGCGCTCCTCTGGAACGCGTCTTTCTTGTGCCGCACGCGGTCGAAATCAAGCGGCCGGCCGGGAGTCCAGTGCCTCGGTGCGATTTGCTCCGGCGCTTCGGCTTGCGTGAAGATGCGCTGGTGTTCCTCTTCGCAGGCAAGTTCATCGCCAAGAAGCGGCCCTTGGATTTCCTGCGCTCTCTAGAGCTTGCATCGGCAGCGGACGCAACCGTCCAAGGGCTGATGGTCGGCGACGGCCCGCTCCGGCCGGACTGCGAAGAATTCGTGCGCGCAACAGGGGCCCCGGCCGTGTTCGCCGGCTTCCTCAATCAATCTCAGATTCCTGACGCATACTTCGCCGCCGATGTGCTGGTCCTACCCTCCGATGGAGAAACCTGGGGCCTGGTGGTGAATGAAGCTATGGCCTGCGGCCGGGCTTGTATTGTCAGTGATCGCGTCGGGTGCGGACCTGACCTGGTCCGCAATCTGCAAACCGGAGCCATTTTCCCCCTGGGAGATGTGGACGCGCTCGCCGCTTTGATGGTGGACTTCGCCCGCGATCCTTCCCGAGTGCAGGCCATGGACGCGCAAGCCGAACGTGTCATTCAGAAGTATTCGGTAGGGGCCGCGGTGGAGGGTGTGCTGCAAGCCCTGGCTGCTATCACCGACCGACAGCTCGAACATGCAACTGCCTAACCACCTGCCTCATCCGCGGCGCTGGATTCTCGCCCATACCCTGGTTCCGGCGTGTGCCACCGGTCTTTTGTGGGTTTCCAGCCCCTACCAGGTAACCCTGGCCCAGGCGGTAGCGGCTTTTCTTCTAGCCTGGATGCCGTGGACTTCTTATTGCCACTGGAAGGGTGGCGACCGCCAGGGCGTGCCCCTATTCACCTTTATCTCGGGTATGTATTGGATCGCCTACGCCTTGCCGCTGTTTTGGGGTAGCCGCGAAATCGGGCTCATTTACGGCACCGACCATCTGCCTCCGGATGCTATTACCGCTTCCCTCTGGCTGGTCGTACTGGGCGTGACAGTGCTCTGGGCAGGTATGGCGGCGGCCTCGAGGGCGCTCTGGGTGCCCAAAACAAGAATAGATATTTCCCAGACTGGTGCCGATTGGCAGTACCTCCGGATTGTGTTTCTGGCTGTGATTGCCGTCAGGATTCTCTTTCCGATTACTGCCTTAGGCGCGGGCGGCCGGCAGATTCTGGCTAACCTGGAAACCATTGTTCCGGCCGCCATTTTTGCCATTCTGCTGCGCCAGTATCTAGGCCGCCAGGCCACCGACATGGATAAGCTCTTGATCTTTGGGTACGCCTTACTTGGGGTTGCGATGGGCATGTCATCGGGATGGCTGGGCAGTTTTGTGGGCTTGGGCGTGGTTGCCGTAGTTGCCTATGTTTACGAGCGGCGAAGGCTGCCCGCCGCGGCTATCTTTCTCCTGGTGCCAGCAGTCCTTTTCTTTCAACCCGCCAAGGGCAATTTTCGTCAGCACTATTGGGAACGCGATTCCAGTGCCGGATACGGAGAGCGCGCCTTTTACTGGGTCAGCGAATCGTGGAGAATGTGGAGCGGCGCCTTCAGCGATTCCAGCGGCCAGGAGATCCAATCCATGCTCCAGGAAAGCCTGGACCGCCTCTCGCTGCTGCAGCAGACGGCGCATGTTCTGGACATGACGCCAAGCCGGGTGCCTTACCAATACGGAAAGCTCTACTCCTACATCGGAGTGACGTTTATTCCACGTTTCCTGTGGCCCGACAAGCCTTCCATGAACGACGCCAACCAGTGGTACCAGGTGACCTACGGCTTGACGGCGCCCGATTCCTTGAGCTCTGTTTCCATCGCTGTAGGTTCGCTGGCCGAAAGCTATATCAGTTTTGGCTGGTTGGGGCCGCTGTTTATAATGTTTCCCTTTGGCTATTTCCTGGGTTCCATGCAGCGCGTGGTTCTGCGCGTTGAAGCGGGTTTGCTATTCAGCTGTGTAGGGGCGGCGCTGGTGCCGCAGTTTTTGGCGGTAGAGTCGCAAATGGCCCAATACGTTGCCGGGCTGGCCCAGCAGATACTGGTGGCAGTTCTCGTGCTCCTTCCGGTGCTCAAGTTGCGCGCCAGCGCGAAACGACGGCGAATACCCGCATATTCGAATTCCCTCAATGTGCTTGGCCGTCGCGACAGCCTCTTGGAATCGCCTGCTCCGCCGAGACCATAAGGACGACTACTTAGAGGGCGCGTATTTCAAGGAGTTCCGGGCATGATTATGGATGAAACCTTCGATCCATTTCTTTTAACGATACTCGGTTGCCCAATTGACCACGGCGAATTGTTTCAGAACGGGTGTACTTTGATGTGCTCACAGGGCCACCGCTACCCTATATTTCATGGCATTCCGGTGCTGCTCATTCCGTCTGTGACCCCCACCAAGAACTTCAGTCACAATGAAACGTTGGTTGCGAGAGGGGATTGTGAAGAGCGTAATTGGCGGCCGTGTGAAACGGATTCGATCCACCCGGTTGTACAAATGATCGTTGCTGCGGCCGGAGGATACTTATACAAGGACTTAGTGGGCAAACTTCACACGTATCCTATTCCTGACCTTCGCTTGCCTTGTGCTGAGAATAAGGAGCTCTTGCTGGACGTCGGCTGCAACTGGGGGCGGTGGACGATAGCAGCCGCCAGGAAGGGCTACACGGCCATTGGGGTTGATCCGGATATTGGGGCTCTCATGGCGGCCAGAATAGTGGCCGCCCAATTGGGAGTACGCGCGAGATATATTGCTGGCGACGCGCGGTATCCCCCATTTCGCAGCCGGGTATTTGACCTCATCTTTTCTTACAGTGTGATTCAACACTTCAGCAAGGATGACGCACGTGTGTCCATCAAAGAGATGCAGCGAATGTTGAGAGTTCCGGGTAAGTTGTTCATTCAAATGCCAAATAAATTTGGGCTTCGATCGGGGTACCATCAGCTTCGGAAATTCCGCAAGCGCACCGGTATTTTCGACGTGCGTTATTGGTCGCCCCGAGAACTCAAGGAGACGTTTTCAGCTTTGATTGGCCCAACTCAGATTCTGGTGGACGGATACTTCGGATTGGGAATACAGCCGAGCGATCGCGATGTGGTCCCCTGGAAAATACGGCCCGTAATTTACGCTTCAGAGTGCATGAGAAAACTGCAAAGGCTGGTTCCTCCGCTTCTTCGAGTGGCAGACAGTCTCTACGTTTCGTCCTGCAAGGTGAGCTGACTATTGTGCCTCAAGTAGACGTCGGCGCGAGCGGACGGGCGCTAGCGTTGTCGGCCATCACGCCGTCCATTGCTTTCCGGAACGGACGGGCGAAGTGTTTCTCCAAAAACGTGCTATGCACGCGCTTCCAACCTGCATGATCGAGCTGCGCGGCCAATTGAGCATCCGCCAGGATGGCGAAGGCGGCTTGGGCAATGCTCTGCGCCGACAAGTCTTTCGCGGGCACCATCCCCGTACCGGAACGATACGCCCGGTCTTTCCTGGTCGCTCACCCGGCCCCGGAACTCAATGCCCTGCAGGTTTTCCTTCGCCACTCGCCGTTCGAGGCGCGCCCGGTCATCGCCTTCCCCGATTATCGTCAAGGTTGCCTAAGGCACCTCGTTCGGATCAAAGGCCAGGCGTCCAGCACGGCATCGTGGACTACCTTAAGGGTGAATCACTGTGGCAAGGGCTACTCTCTCTGGTTCCACGTGCTTTATGGCCTGAAAAACCCGTATTTGCTGGAAGCCCGCAAATCGTTGCAAAAATGACTGGCCTGTGGCTTTCCCCGACGAGCTCATTTGGTGTCGGCAACGTAATGGAGTTTCAAATTAATTTTGGCTTGCCGGGGGTGGTAATTGGTTTCCTGGTACTTGGGTGGCTAATCGGGCGTCTCGATCTCAACGCAGCCATGGCTGAAAATGGCGGAGAACTAGGGAAAGCAATTGTTTTCTTCGTGCCCTGTGTAGCTCTAATTCAGCCTAACGGATCTATCGTGGAACTCAACGGGGTGGGCCAGCCGCAGCACTGGTTGCCGCATACGGTTGGAAATGGGCGTGGGGCCGCTGGGTCACTCGTAGGGCAGGGTTGAGAAAGACACAATTCGCCCCATCCTTTCCACTGGCTTTTAGGTAGTCTAAGTAGTATCTGCCCTGAATCCGCGGCCAGAACCACAACCTTGCAACGCCTCAGAATGTACGGAAGCAGAAGCTATAACCGACAACCTGAGCAATTGAAAGTACTTCACATTATTCCGTCGGTGAGTTACCTAAGAGGCGGTCCAAGTGTCGCTGTTCGGGCGATGGCGCGAGGGCTGGTGAATCATGGTGTCGCAGTAGACATTGTCACGACAGATGACAACGGGAGCAGTCGATTGGAAGTTCCGCTGGGGCAACCAATTGTTGAGGATCGGGTGACCTATCGATACTTCCGCCGCCAGATAGGTTTTTATACTGTTTCCTGGCCGCTTTCCCGTTGGCTCGCTACGCATGTAGAAGAATACGATGTGCTCCATATTCACGCACTCTTTTCATTCACCGCAACTGCTGGAGCATTCTGGGCGGCTCGTCGATCCGTACCCTACTTGGTGCGGCCTCTGGGTGTCCTGAACGCGTGGGGCATCCGAAACCGCCGCCCGCTGATGAAACAACTATCCTTGAGGGCGATCGAACGCCGGATCTTGATGAATGCGGCGGTAGCGCATTTTACAAGCGAACAGGAGAAGTGCGAAGCGGAATTGGTAGCGCCCGGCATACGAAGCGTTGTCATCCCAAACCCAGTCGCCGGAGTTGGCGCGGATGAGAAACAGAGCCCAGAACTGTTTTTGGCTCTGCATCCGGATCTAGCCGGCCGGCGCGTGATTTTATTCCTTTCTCGCCTGGACCCGAAAAAAGGTCTTGATTTGTTGCTCAATGGATATGCCCGGACCCGCGCGGCGATTCCAAATGCCGCCTTGGTAATTGCGGGGAACGGAGAAGACAGTTTTCTCGCACGGTTGCGAGATCAGGCTCAACAGTTGGGTTTGCAACGGGACGTCGTTTGGGCTGGATTTCTACATGGGGAGGAGAAGCGGGCGGTGTTCGCGGCAGCGGATATATTCGTACTTCCGTCCTATTCGGAGAACTTTGGGATCGCCGTGGTTGAAGCCATGGCGAACGGACTGCCGGTGATTGTCTCTGATCAAGTGGGCATCCATCGCGAAATCACACGAGCTGGAGCGGGATTAGTAGTACGCTGCGATGCGACTGATGTGCAGCAAGCATTGATTCGAATACTGAACCGTGAATCGTTGCAGAAACGCCTGTCGCGGAATGCGCGTCGGCTAGCAGCGGAGTTTTCTCCAGAAGCAGTCACAGCACGGCTGTTGCAGGTATATACACGCCTTGCCGATGAGATTTCTGGTGGAAAACGAGCATTAGGGGAACGACAGTACAGCCATGACAGTTACTCCGGTCATTCTGACCTTGAAACGCCGGAAGCATGCGACTCTATCCGTTGAGGCGCTCAATTTTCCCCACGAGGCCTAAAATCGCGTACAACTTCCCAGCTTTCCGCCGTGGCATCAGCGAAATGCGTGCTTCCTCTCACTGCCCTTCGGTTCTCTCGCTTTGTGGCAGCCCGTAGGGTTAGGTTAATAGATGTTGGTCAAGTCCGCATCGGGACCTGTCTCGGCGTGAGGTCAGGAGAAGTGTTGCGAAAGTGGGGAACAGACGAAGCCATTTCACAAAATTGCTAACAGGCGGGGCGGCGTCTGTCAACCATAGTCACGCCACATTCTAGGAGGGATAGGTTTGCTTCATCAAAGGTACAAAGACATCGCTTTTTGGGGCATCGGCAAAGCTGCCCTCCCCAATTACCTGCTGCATCGATATTTGCTGCGTGGACGCTCCAGCGACGGCAGCACCCGCTTGCATTTGGGCTGTGGAACAAAATACCTGCCAGGTTTCGTGAATATAGACGGCAATCCGTTCAACAAATCTGATCTCTGGCTGGACGTAAGAAACGGGCTCCCATTTCCTTCGAACTCCGTGGGCTCCATTTATTCCACGCACATGTTCGAGCACTTTTATCCGGATGAGTTGAATTTACTGCTTCGAGAATGCCTTCGGGTGTTGAAACCTGGCGGCGGAGTCCGGTTGATCGTTCCCAATCTTGAGAGCGCCATCGAAGCCGATTGCCAGAGTCAAAGCAGCTGGTTTAGCGACTCGTTCCCCGTCATTTCGATTCTCTCGGCGGCAGGTTTTCCAATTTTGTTTTCTGCGATGGACAGCACCGCACCGCCTTTGACTTTACTTATCTCGACGAAGTGCTCAGGAAATCGGGTTTCCGGGAAGTTGAGAGATCCGCAGAGGGGATTAGCCGCTTGTACAAGACCCATGTTCCACCCTACCAACCTGGCGATTCGGTGGAGTTGCCCCATTCGTTGTACGTCGAGGCATTTAAGTGACCACAGCTCGGTACTTACCGAGCCGATGATGGAGAACGTCCCGGCTTCAAAGGTCAATCGCGTATTTGCGTTTGATGTTAGTGCCACCATTTAACATCGGCGATATGTAAGGAACTTCCTTTGTATCGCTTCTCGATAAGCACGATCTCCCCCGATTTTCTGAGAATAGGC
>WNGJ01027758.1_pt1 | contig 11743 bp, 8 predicted proteins | sample 5400611 | NCBI WGS metagenome assembly WNGJ01 (sample SAMN13153375, study PRJNA577476) | soil metagenome | isolation source: 40 cm soil or saprolite under Garry oak tree replicate 1 | place: USA:California | collected 2016-06-15 | reverse complement strand
TTACTAAACATCACTTCGGTTGGATTGCCACGATTATTAGCGAAAACCCCAATATAGCCTGGATTATAGGTACCTACATTCACACTATCAATGAATTGTCGGTTCACATAAAGTTCGATAACGCCATTGCGCTCCACCGTCTCTATAAGGTTCGTTTGATTGAGGCCCGTGTTAAAGGAGGCAGCTTGACCACTTGTGAGAGTTGCTGCAGGCTTAACGTCTGTATAGAGGACGAGATCATATTGTCCATCTGGTTTCAGTCGGAAATAATAGGATTTTCCATCCTGTTCATCTCTAATGACCATCCCTCCCATATCACCCTGAATAATGGTCATCTGCACCTCATAGGCAAAATTGCTGTAGCTGGTATTATTAGCCGGGCAATATTCGACTGTTCTCGTTTGCCTTTCAATAACATCATAAACTCCTCCTGTGAACTGACAAACGCCACTTGAGTCAGGTGTTGTATCCCATCCATGACCTTGGCTGTTATCACTTAATGGATCATTTAGTGCCAATGACGAGTTAGGAGGTGGAAACGTATGAGTGCTAGCTGCTGTGGCGGTAGCATTGGCATTATTAGTTTGAGTGGTAGCGGCAGCGTTAGTCCCGATGGCTTGAGCAGTGGCTGTTGTATCAGGGTTATTTGATTGTGTAGGAGGCGTGGTATTGCTGCCATTCGTTGTCGTCGTTGTATTGGTAGATGAACCTCCTCGATTGCTTGCTTGAATGTAAAAGAAAAAACTGCCAATGGCAACGAGCAATGCTAATCCAAACAGTAATATAGCAGTGCCGACAGAAATACCCTGTTGTTTGATGATAATGGGACGAGCTTCAGGAATACCCGATGCAGAGGAGTACGGCACAGCAACGACGGTGTCTTTATTGTTCCTCTCTGCTGAGGGCGCAGGTTCTGCCGGTATGCCAGGATTTGATGTGGCAACCGTCTTATCATAGCTCTGATTTGGGGTCGAGGGCAGAAATGTCGGTTCAGTCTCTTTCACAGATAATGTGATAATCAATGTTCCTAGTGATGCATCATTAAGACGGATTATCTGACCATCGTAAGCTCCTGCCGGTACAGAAGCCCCACGACTGTAGAGGCATCGCTGTATTGTGCGGCCTGCTCCAAAGCACGCGCAAAGGCTGCGATGGACAGAAAACGCTCTTCGGGCTTCTTTGCCAGAGCGGTCAATAGAACGGTATCAACCTCTTTAGAAAGTGAGGGATTCACGGCACTCGGTGGTTGTGGTGACGTATTGGTATGGAGATACATCATCCGCATGGGTGGCCCCTGAAACGGGGGACGCCCTGTCAGCAGTTCATAGGTCATCACCGCCAGGGCATACTGGTCGGTAGCTGATACCGGCTCACCGCTCCATTGTTCGGGAGCCATATAGGTCGGCGTGCCACGAATAGAGTGGCTCACACTCGACGTTGCGCTGCTCAGCCGAGCTACGCCAAAATCGGCCAGCACCACATCAGGCAAATGTGGACGTTCGTTGTTCGCACGCATCAGAAAATTGCTCGGTTTGACATCCTGGTGAATAATCTGCTGATCATGAGCATACTGAAGCGCACTGGCTGCCTGTCGCACAATCTGCACCACATCTACTAGCGATAACAACTCGGAGTTGCTTTGCTCCAACCACCGTGTCAGCGATCCTTCTGGACGAAAAGGCATGACCAGATAGGTTAACATCGTGCCGTTGACATTTTCCTCACCATAATCAAAGAGCGGCAGGATATGCGGGTGATCGAGCCGTGCAATCGCTTTGGCCTCACGCAGGAAGAGACGCTGTGCATCTTTGGTGCTATCGTCATGAGGATAAGCACCAGCTTCGGTACGCACCACCTTAATCGCCACCTGTCGGTGAATGCGCGGGTCTTCGGCAAGGTAAACTTCACCCATACCACCACTGCCAATGGCACGTAGGAGGATATAGTGACCGATGTGCAGTCCGTCGAATGGCATGTTGCACCTCATCTCTAATCAGGGAAGTTAAAGATGCATAAATATTTGTCGAGAGAAAGTATAGCACATCGTTTGAGGGAATGGAAGGGAAATTTATCTGAGGGGTGAGTCTCTTCTTTATGCAGGGAGCAATCTGCGTCCCGCCGGAGGATGACCGCAAGGGTCATCCCTACTATATCCGGTTTGGCTCGCTATCGCTCGCAGATACATCATATAATCGGGACGAGCGAAGCGATGTCCAATGCGTGTATAGTAGGGATGACCCTTGCGGTCATCCTCCGGTGGGACGGTCATCATAGGGCGGTCATCATCCCCATTCTTACCTGAACCCCTCCTCAAACAGAACTGGCAACAGAACCGCCAATGTGGTAATTTACACCAAGTTGCTCAAATGCTTCTACAATGGGCGTTATGGCAGCAAATATAAATTGTACGTTAGATACATTCATTGTTTTCGCCTCGCCAATGCTATCCTGAGTTCATCTGCCAACTTCTTACCATAATGCATTTCAACGAAAATCAGCCCGATCTCTTCCTCACTGGCATCTGGATGCTTCTGCCGGATATTCTGCTTATTAGCTTCTACGAGAAACTGGCTCCATGCTTCCATTAGAGCGATACGTTTGGTAAGCGAAGCCTTACGTATGAGTTCAATTTGTACCTGCTCGGCTTCGGGGCTGGTATCCATTGATTGTGTTCTCATGTTGCTTTACCTCTACAATACCCACAGCTTCAAGTTGGTATAAACTACCTCCGTACGATTGTTAATTGTGCTGGCGATGAGGCCGATCTGGCCGGACGAGTAGGCTGTGTCGGTTGCGCTGTTAACCTTCGTGCCGTTGATGTAGAGATCAATGTTGGTGCCGTTGGCGACGACAGCGATGGTGTTGCTGGCACCCAGGCCATCGTTGATATCAAACGTAAGGTCGCTTTTAAGGACCGGACAATTGGTATTGTCACTGGTGCAGCGATAGAGATAATAGTGATCGTTATCCTGGCAAACGCGAAAGATGTATTGTTGACCACTGTTGCTGTTAGCGCGGAAGGAGATACCACCACAATCGCCTTTGATAATCTTCATATCTACCTGCAAGGCAAAGTTGCTGAAGCTCGGTTGGGTAAGATAACAGGGAAAGAAGGCTCCATTGGCTGTCGCGTTAGCATGATATGCTCCACTGATAAAACTACAGCCAGGTTTGGTATTCCAGTTGCCGTTGCTACCGTTTAACGAGTCCAGCAGAGCAATTTTGCCTGTTTTGGGATCGTAAGGATCCGGATTGGCTGCGATGACATTGGCAGTGGCCTGTGCATGTGCGGTGGCATTGGCTATAGCCGTTGCGGTACTAGCATTGGCTATGGCTGTCGAGGTACCGGTATTTGCGGTAGCCGTCGCATTGGCATTGTTGGTATTGGTGATCACGGTGGTCGCGGCAAAGGCGATGCCAGAGAGGATGATCAGCAGGGCTAGACCCACCAGGGCGATGACCATGGTGCGTGAGCGATACCATGGCTGTTTGCTCGGAGCAAGTGCAGGCGGAGGCAGCGGCGTCATTGGCCCTGGCCTTTGCATGGGCGTAAACGGTTCCGGGGAAGTTGTACTTGAGTGGAAACTATTTTCAGCTGTGCCGCGCGGTGTTGGGTAGAACTTTCTCGGGTCCATATCACTTGTGTTTCGTGGGACAGGGGTAGGCTGAATCTTTCCCGAAGGTGGTGGTGGTGGTATAAGGACATCAGTACCAACATTGGCAGCCTGTTTGAGAGCGTTGGCAAAGGCCGTGACGGACCTGAAACGGTTTTGCGGGTCTTTCTCAAGTGCATGCAGGATGATGGTATCAATATCGCGATTGCAGGCTGGATTGAGGGTACTGGGTGGCCGCGGTTTTTCATTGATGTGCTGGTGTAACAGGCGCATGAGCTCGCCTTCAAAAGGCGGACGACCGGTGAGCAGTTCGTAGGCCATAACGGCCAGAGCGTATTGATCGGTCGCGGGCACGGTGATGCCGCGCCATTGTTCAGGGGCCATATAGGTTGGGGTGCCGCGCACATGCTGGCTCATGCTGGAAGTGCCGGTACTCATCTTGGCGATACCAAAGTCGGCCAATTGAAGATAGGGAATGCTGCTATCGGTGGTATTGCGCTGAATAAGGAAGTTGGTCGGTTTGACATCACGATGCACTACAGCCTGATTATGGGCATATTGCAGAGCCTCAGCGGCCTGACTGATAAGCTGCACCACCTGTTGAGGTGAAAGTGGCTGATTGGTGCGTCGCTGCCGAAGCCAGTTTGCCAGCGAGCCATCGGGTCGATAGGGCATGACGATATACGTGAGAGTAACCCCAAGAGCTGCTCCTTCGCCAAAGTCGTAGAGGGGGAGGATATGCGGATGATCGAGCATGGTGATCACTCTGGCTTCGCGCTGGAACAGGCGGCCTGAGTCTCTGTCGACATCGTCATGAGGATAGGAGGCCATTTCTGCTCGGACAACCTTGATCGCCACCTTACGTCCTGGCAAGTTCATATCCTCTGCCAGATAGACCTCGCTCATTCCGCCCCCACCAACCTGTTGTACAAGTCGGTAATGACCAAGCTGTGTTCCCTCAAGTGGCATCTTCGCTACCTCTGTTTATGATCTATCTTTATTGAGAAGCACTATAGCACATCTGTGGTGTAGTGTCGATAGGCAGAGTGACTTCCCTGAGGGTTTGTGAAATCTGTTTGTGGAAGGGGAGGAAAGAGGAGAGACGTCTCAAAGTAGCAACATTGGTTAGAATTTACTTAGAGATCTGATCTCAAACACAACTATTGACAGATGTCTCTTGACGCTTATTTATTAAAGTGCATATAATTTTAACAGTTACCTACGAAGCTGAAAGGCTCGATCTGATTCCCTTTGCTGAGGTTCAGCCTCGTAAACAGCATATTGCCGAAGAGGTTTGCGGTCTGACTCACTACAAGGACCCAAAGATGTGGGTAATCACCAGGATATTCAGTCAGGCACCCCACAGCTGAAGCCGGGGGCATGGAGTTGGGTTGATTTCTGACCGTCTTCTCCATGCCCGGGCCTGACCAGACTCAGCTCCTCCAGACAGTCTGGATACAATCAGCCTGGGAGGAGCTCCGTTAAGCAGAAGCGTTCGAGTTCCTCCCTGCGGATGCGCGAGCCAGTCCGCTGCTCTAGAACTCCTGGGTTAAACATCTGAACGGGGTTGGAGGAAGTGCTCAGGAGAAAGGACCGCTGCTTAACTTTGTCGAGGCTGTGCGCCGTATCGGCGCTAGTTGGATACTCCCCACAGGGGAGAGAGGTTGAGAGTTATGACCTCTAGGACAATGGCTTACTTAGCGGGGAAACCCAAAGAGGACAAGAGCATGCCATATGAAAGCAGACAAGCCCGAAGGTATGTAGGGTCGTGCGGTCTGCAAGTCCTGTACGCATGGTGAGACTGGGTGTGTCGAACCCAAGCTTCCAGCGATGCAAACAATCATCCATCGTAGCATACCTGCAACGATGACACCGTAAAGCGCATTCTTGGAGCCTCAAATGCGTAACACTCTCTACGGTGAGCGACCGGTAGCGAACCGGTTGAAGGAAGCGAACGGGCACCTAAACGTGACTGAACGTCTAACGAGCGTAAATACGGGACGACCTACGGGTGGCGACACCTAGGGTTACGGAACCCCCATAGTAGGGAGTGTCGAACAGGCACAAACGAAGGGGCAATCTCCGAAGGGAGACGAGAGCTAGCCCTTTGATAAAGGCTAGCAGGGTAGGTATCGGTAAGTTCTACACGAAGAGGGATGCGTAATGCAAAGTGCCAAAGCGTATCTAGAGCTTATCCGTGAGCGAGGCAAGAAGGGATTGCCACTAGAACGGATCTACAGACAATTGTTTAATCAAGACCTCTTCCTTATGGCCTACGGGAAAATCTCTCGGAACAAAGGGGCAATGACCCACGGAGTGACCGATGAAACACCCGATGGTATGTCCTTGGAAAAGATTGGTGTCATCATAGAAGCACTGCGACATGAACGGTATCAATGGCTTCCAGCACGACGGACGTATATTCCCAAAAAGAACGGGAAGAAAAGGCCACTAGGCATGCCCGTCTGGTCGGACAAACTGGTACAGGAAGTGATACGCCTCATTTTAGAAGCATATTATGAACCTCAGTTTAGCGACCACTCGCATGGATTTCGTGCTGAACGTGGATGTCAAACCGCGCTCAGAGAAATCTATCGGACCTGGCTAGGAACCGCATGGTTCATTGAGGGCGATATCTCGCAATACTTTGATAAGCTCGACCATGAATTGCTCCTCAAAACGCTTGAAGAGAAAATCCAAGATGGAAGATTTATCAACCTCATGCGGGAACTTTTCAATGCAGGAGATATGGAAGACTGGACGTTTAACCGAACGCTGAGTGGAGTACCGCAAGGCGGGATAGTGAGCCCCATCCTTTCAAACATCCTCCTCGATAAACTAGACAAATTTGTAGAAACCGTCCTCATCCCAAAATACACCAAAGGGGTCACAAGAGGGCGCAATCATGAGTATGAACGACTCATGAACCGCTCAAAATATCACAGACAAAGAGGAAATGTCGAAAAAGCGGAAGAATTGAGAAAACAAGCTCAAACTCTCTCGTCACGTGATGCAAATGACCCTGAATACCGACGTCTCAAATATGTACGCTATGCCGATGATTTCCTCCTTGGGTTTAACGGCCCAAAGTCAGAAGCGGAAGAAATCAAGCAGGCTCTCCGGGACTTCCTGCGAGATGAACTCAAACTGGAGCTCTCCGAAGAGAAAACGCTCATCACCCACGCGAAAAGCCAAGCGGCAAGATTTCTGGGATACGAAGTAACCACCATCCAAGATGACCCAAAACGGCTCATCACCAAAAAGGGAAGAGACCGAAGAAGTCTGAACGGAAAGATAGGGCTTCGAGTCCCAAAAGACGTACGAGAAACGAAATGCAAAAGCTACATGCGAAAGGGACACCCGATGCACCAGTCGTGAAGAAATATAGGGCAGACACAGTGGTAGATGGCAAGAAGTACAAAGTACTCCAAGTCAGAATATCACGACAGGAGAAGAAACCGCTTGTAGCCACCTGGGGCGGTGTATCGCTCTCATGGGATAGCAAGGCCACCCTCGCGGAGCAGCCATTGACCGTCAAGCGAGGAAATCATTCAGAACTGGTACAACGACTACTTGCAGGAGACTGTGAACTCTGCGGAGCCACAGAGAATGTAGAAGTCCATCATGTACGAGCCATGAAAGACCTCCATACATACCCAGGACGGGCGAAGCCAGAATGGGTCAAGAGGATGACAGCCCTCAAACGGAAGACGATGCCCCTCTGTCGAACGTGTCATGAGGACGTCACACAGGGACGCCCTCTGAGACGACAAGTTAGCGAGCTTACGGACGTAAAGAAGTTGCAAAAACAGGCAAGACGACGATACTAGAGAGCCGTGTGCTTGGAAATCTTGCATGCACGGTTCGGCGGGGGGAGGTCGGAAAAGTACCAGCAATGGCAACTCGTCGGTCCCCTACCCGACCACTTGACCCGGGAAACCGGTGGGGTTTGAGCCGTTCCCATTCAAAACGGCTCCCCGCAAGGGGGTTCGGTGCGAACAATGGACAAGAAGACGCCTGCGGGCGGCGGCTTTTCCTCCCCCTGGCTCGAAGCCAGGGGCCTCCAAGCCGCGGATGGTGAACATCATGGCAAAATATGTTTTTTTAAATATGCCCGGACGTGGGCATGTGAACCCGACGCTTGCCGTCGTGCAAGAACTTGTGAGACGTGGGCAGGAGGTAAGCTACTACCTCACCGAAGAGTTTCGCGATGTGGTCCAGGCCACAGGAGCCGTCTTTCAACCCTATGAATCGAAGCTGAAGGGCATGCCAACGATGCCGCCTTCTTTTAACAGCGTGGGAGGGGCCCCAACCGGCAGCGTAGGACCAATGTTCCTGCTTGAGGATATGCGCTATGTTCCACCACAGGTCATAGATCGTATTCGTGCTGAACAGCCAGACGTGATTGTCTACGACTTTATGTGCGTCTGGGCAAGAACTGTGATTGATGAACTTCATGTGCCCGCTGTCGCCACACGCGCTACCTATGCATCCAATGAGCACTTCAATATGATGGATCACATGAGGGAAAGAATGCAAAATATGCCTGCTGGGCGCGAAATGATGGAAAGAATGAGAGCGCGCATGGCAGAGCTGGCAGAGCAAGGCGGGTCGTCTACAAATCCCCTGGCTGGTATATTCAGTGCGTTCTCGCGTGCTGAGCAGCTCAATATCATCTTCATGCCCAAAGAATTCCAACCGGCGGCGGAGACCTTTGACGATCGCTACCTCTTCGTCGGCCCATCCATTCTGCCACGTCACGAAGCGCCTGATTTCCCCTTCGACCAACTCAGCAGCGATCAGCCACTTCTCTACATCTCGTTGGGTAGCATCTTTACCAATCAGCCCGAATTTTACAAGCAGTGTTTTGGGGCCTTTGCTGACCAGCCCTGGCAGGTCGTTCTTTCGATAGGAAAACATCTTGATCCCGCCGCACTTGGTCCTGTTCCAGAGAACTTCCTGCTCTCAGCATACGTGCCTCAGCTCGACATCCTGCCGCTTACGCGCCTCTTTGTCACCCATGCGGGGACGAACAGTATAATGGAGAGCATGTACTTTGGCGTGCCGATGGTCTTGATCCCGCAGCAACCCGAACAACAAATGCATGCGGAGCGCGTCGTCGATCTCGGCCTGGGCGTCATGCTGGACAAAGGGAGCGTGACCGCCAGCACGTTGCGCGAGGCGGTCGAGCGTGTCGCCCACGATGAAGCCTATCGCGAACGTGCTCAGCGTCTACAGCAGTCCGTACGTGCTACCAGCGGCTATCAGCGCGCAGTGGATGCGATCATGCAATTTACGGAAGAGCATGTGAGGGGGCGCCAGGCCTAAATCTCTTGCACATTCTCCTGAAAATAAGCTATGGAATGGCAGAGGGTTTGCATCCTTGGGGTGATTGGAGGGGCGCAATTCATTGCGCCCTCTGCCCACAAGTGCGACTATAGTGATATTATCTATACCTCACCATACACCACCTTTCCCCCCAAAATCGTCGCCTGCACACCATTCTCGGTCATCCTCTCCTGCGGCACATCGAAAATGTTCTCGCGTAGCACAATGGCATCCCCTAATTTGCCGACTGAGAGGGAGCCTTTGAGATGTTCTTCGCTGGCGGCGTGGGCAGCTCCCATAGTATATCCCCATAAGGCTTCGGGTAAGGGAAGAGCTTGATCGGGAAGCCAGGGTGGCCTTTGAGTGGTGTCGTCGCGGCGAGTAGTAGCGGCGTGAAGGATGCGGAGAGGATCAAAGGTTTCGACGGGGGCGTCGGAGCCGAGGGCCATGAGGTCCACGGGGGTAATGAGCTGGACGTGTTCCAGACGGTAGCGCAGATGCGAGAGACCGCGAGCTGTGCCGCCCGTATTGGCGAGATGTTGTTGAGCTTTTTCGATTGAGTTAAGAGCGACGTGGGCGGCGCGGTCGCCGATGGCGTGGATGGCGATGCTGAGGCCCAGATCGGCAGCCTGACTGACCGTTTCGTTCATTTCTTGCTCGGAGATGGCGAGGATACCGAGGTTGTGAGGGTTGCCCTCGAAGCCTTCCAGCATGGCAGCGGTCTGGGAGCCCAGGGTACCATCAGCGAAGATTTTGATGCCACCGATGCGGATCATGTCGCCCTCTTCCCTGACCCATCCCCTGGCCCCCACGAGGGGGGCCACTACATTTTGAGATGTCTCGCGCAGTTGTGGAAGTCGGTGGCGCGGGAGGATCATATGGACACGGATACCCAGTTGTCCTTCATCGTGCAGTTGTTGGAAGAGTTGGAGGGCATCCAGGTCTTCGATATCAGCAATGGTGGTGATACCGCTTTGTTGTAGTCTAGGCAGGAGACGTTGGACGAGGACGCGGGTCATAGCGGGATCGGGAGGATCGATAACATTGTAGACGAGGTTGGTAGCCTCATGTTCCTCTAAGATGCCGGTAGGTTCGCCGGAGCCGTCACGAAGAATGACTCCGTTGGCGGGATCGGGCGTCGTAGCAGTGATGTTGGCACGTTGGAGGGCGAGAGAGTTCACCCAGAGCAGGTGACCATCTTTGCTCCAGAGGACGACGGGATGGTTGGGAGCGGCAGCGTCGAGAGAGGCTTTGCCGGGGAAGTGCTGACCGGGCCAGAGGTTTTTGTCCCATTGTCCACCCTGTATCCAGCGACCCGGAGGGGTTTGTGAGGCACGCTCACGCACAAGAGTTGCGACCTCGTCTTCACTGGTACAGGTGATGGCGTCGATGTAGTGAGAGCGATAGGCGGTGCTCAGCAGGTGCATGTGAGCGTCGATGAAGCCGGGAAGGACGGTTTTGCCTCGCAGGTCGAAAAGTTCGCTATGCTGTCCTGCGGTACGACGTACCTCGTCGTTGGTGCCGAGTGAGAGGATGCGCCCGGTAGCGCTATCGATAGCCATGGCCTGGGCGCGTGGCTGTATGGCATCCATGGTATAAATATTGCCATTGAGATATAGAATGGCAGTCATGGTCGACTATTCCCTCACAAAGCTGGTGATAGCGGTAGCAAGACGCTGGGGCCGATGCAGTTGAATGTCGTGGGCTGCGTCGGGCATCCAGAGAATGGTACAGCGTCGCATGGTGCGGGCGACCTGTTCCGCCATGTAGCCCTTGGCAGCAGCAAATTCGCTGGCGTGCTCGAGCCTGTCCGGTGGATGCCCTTCCGGGCTTGGTTTAGCGGCAGCGGGTATGAGCAGAACGGGACAGGTAACTTTGCTATAGTAGGATAGAGCACGGTCTTCCCAGAAAGCCTGGCGAATGAGCTGCTGATGGGCCGGTTGCAAGCGTTCTCTGAGCGTGCCATCGGGCTGTTCCTGGATACAGTTAAGCAGGATGGAGGCCACGTCGTGCGACCAGAAATCAGCCATTTCATCTTGCATGGCGGTGAGATAGGTAGTTTGCGAGGTATATATAGCTGGAGGTGGAACTGAATGTACAAAGCGTTCGCGGGTCATGCCGGGCCAGTGTTTGGGTTCAATGTGTGGGCAATCGACGAGGATGAGATGACTGACGAGTGCGGGATGTTGTGTAGCCAGGATGAGGGCAATACGTGCGCTCCAGCCATGGCCGACCAGGGCTACCTGACCAAGTCCCAATGCCGCCATACCATGGACAATGTCCTCGGAGATGGTGTGAAGGTCGTAGCCAGAGTCGGGAGCGTCGCTGAGGCCATGTCCACGCAGGTCGAAGGCGATGGTGAGGTGATGATAGCAGAGATGAGGAGCGACCAACCGCCACGTATCGGCGGTAGCTCCCAGACCATGAAGTAGCACAAGTGGAATCTCATCGCCAAAGTGCAGGTTTCCGTTATGGGCTTGAAGAGGGTGAGCCAGGGCCAACTGCTCAGGATTCCATTCAAGATAGTGGAGGCGGATACCATCGGTATCGACGAAGAGGCTCTGTGGTTGTGATGCGGTTATGTTCTGAGTGCCGATATCTGGTTTGACCATGAGCGTTCCTTTCTCTTCCATAAGATCAGTAGCGTGAAATGAGATAGACGCTGATGATGATCAATGTACCTCCTATGATGGTCATGGGAGTGAGTTGATCATGCAGCAGCACGATGGCTAAAACGGTGCCAAGCAGTGGCTGAATAAAGAGTGTGGAGGCTGCGGCGGAGCCGTCTACTTTAGCGAGAC
>WNGJ01012241.1_pt1 | contig 11743 bp, 10 predicted proteins | sample 5400611 | NCBI WGS metagenome assembly WNGJ01 (sample SAMN13153375, study PRJNA577476) | soil metagenome | isolation source: 40 cm soil or saprolite under Garry oak tree replicate 1 | place: USA:California | collected 2016-06-15 | reverse complement strand
TACCGAGAAACCTTCTTATAAGGTAATTAGGGCAAGTAAAAGATTCTTTTATTCATTATTTGTAGATTGATCTGGATTTGATACAGGAGCCTCCGTATTAACAGCATTTTCGCTAGGTAATTATGAATCTTCTTTAGCCACACCTAATCTTCGCATACGAGATTCAACAAGATTGTTAAAATTTTCAACTTGCTTGTTCATATCAAATTCTAAAGTTTTACTACTAAAAAGGATATGTAAATCAATAACAGATTTAGGAAGGTCTTTTAGATTTTCAATTGAAAGGTTGAATTATTACATTCAACATTTCTTGTAAACTATCAACATATTTTTTAGATGTTATAATTCCTTTTGGAACATATAAAACATCTTTTCTAAATCCTCCATAGTAGTAAGCTCTAGGTGTAGAAATGCGCCAGGGTCTTTTCTGAGTGTTTACGGTTTCGCATTTTAGCCAGAGTTTCCTCGGTATGTTTACGTCCAAAACTTCCGACTCTTTTGCTTTAGCCTCCTCAGTGCGTTCATTACCCAAAGGCGGGCGCTAGCTCCCGCTATTGGTAATATATTGTACTCTGGTTTTAAAAGATCGAGTCCAGATAATATTGCTCTCTTTTAATCTTATCCTTAGGCTCGCAATATTCTAAAATTAGGGCTGGGCCAGCGGGAGCTCGCCTCCATATTTTGTGTGTAAACTGGCGGAGCCCGGGCGGAGCCCACTAAAGCGCTAAGTATACCACTACGAGATCTTTTTAGTACTCTCTTAATAGAGCTTAGAGAATAATAATGAGGGCTTCGCCGTCTTTTATCTAAGTTTACAGCACTCCCTACTCCCTACATAAGTTTTATTGTTTTTTAGGTTTATCCAACGATAAACCCCGGATTTTCCTCTATTGTCAGCCATAATGGCTTTCTATTCGAGATCCGCATTTTGGTAAACTAAGATATGGCTCCGCCAGCCACCAAAGTACTTATATTTTTACTTTCTTCCCGAATTCATTTTAGATTTAATTTTTAAAATCTGGGCAAGTCCTTCATGTGTTAAATGAGACTTGTCCTTCATTAGGGAAGCGACAGTAAGAAAATCACGATAATCGGCAGATTTAGAACCTTGAAGCGAGTACTGTGAAAAAAAGGGAATAATGATATTATTAATATCCGAGAATTTCGAAACTACAAAATCTACCAATTCCCGTTTTGAACGTTCCTCTATTCTGCCACACCAAAAATAATTAACCAAACTTTTAATTAATGGATGGTCACGAGAATGTTGAGCGACTCTAAATCTTAATTGAACTTGAGAAACAGTGTTGTCCAATTTAGATGTAGAAACCAAAACCCCAAAATTCCCCTCACCTTCTGAGAGCGCAAGCTCCCCAGCTACCCAATTAGTGGGCGGTGCGTAGCCGCCACCCTAAATTATTGAACACTCAACTGTGGGCCTGCTTATTTGAATAATATTAGGAAAAGCTTCAATGAGGTTTTTATTTAAACCTCTGTTTAGAGAAGCTTTAATAGACAGAATTTTATTTAAGCCTTCCGTAGTAAGATGTTCTTTGCTAGATATAATTAGGATAGCTAATTTTAATAATTAAAAGTAGGCCCGCTTTTGAGTTAATAATTGATATTTATCAAAATGCGGTATTATTATATTAACTAAATCCTTAAGAGAATTTACGTGATATATTACTTCTTCTATATAAGTATATTCAGTAATTAATCCTACTCCAAACCCGAAGGCTTGAATTTGTTTTAATAAAGCTAAATCTTTTGCAAAGTTATTGAAAATCTTGGTTTAATATCTTTTCAGCCTTCTTTAAAATTTTTACTCCTATAGACTCCCACTGAGAAGCAGGACTCCCCCTAATGTAGCCTGTTCTGTTTAAAGTTTAATCTTATATTATAAACCTAATTTGTAAAGCATAGAAGAGTGAATGTGAGGGCTCCCTCTAGTACGTAAAAGAGGGATAGAACCTTGTCGAATATAAATCATATATTCTATTTTGTTATTTCGTCGTTTTAATAGCTGGCGCAGTAATCTACATTCTAATCCATAGCGGATCATGAGAACATTCATCAATCGTCCAAGATCTTGGACTGAATATGAATTAGTGCAGAGAATTAAACCATGCCGTTCCACAGAACCGTCACCCATTATGATATGAGCCTAATAGTGAAAATATATCTTCCTTTAAGGTTTTTTTTGATTACGAATAAAATACATAGTAATTATGGGTTGTGTAATATTTAAGGCTCTAGCAGCTTCACCAATAGAAGGATAAATAGTTTTCTTTCCTGTTTCAAGGAGGCGGCGCCCCAGAACTTCTATTGTTTGAGCGGTAGGTTGAACACCTCCAGAATTTCCTTTCTTAGAAGCTGACATTTTAGCCTTTGTTTCTTCCGTTGCAACACGCCCAAAGCTAGAGCCAGCAGTTTTTAGAATATTATAATCGGCTTTAAAAGATCAAGGTAATATTGTTCTCTTAAAATTGCATCCGATGGTTCACAATATTGGAGTATCTCCAATTTTAATTTAGTAGGCGAAGCCAGGGGGAGCCGCCTGCGCAGCCATAAACTGCGATAGGTACGAAATATAATTTTTTCATTTTGAATATTAATTTTATAGCCCCTTTATTAACTATTTTGTTAGAGAACTTTTTATCGACTATAATAAAGATATAATTTTTAACAATACAGAATTTAAATTATTATTATAGCGCATATCTTTCTAGATGTATACCCGTCTTTTAATTAAGACGGAAAAAGACAAGGGATAAATCTGCCCGTCTTAAAACCTTGGTAGACGGTAAACCAAAGCTACGGGAGTTTAAATTTTAGAAATGTTCTGAGGAATTCAGTGGGTTTGGCAATGCTATACGTGGTAGATAGGTCTACTCTGCTTACGCAGTTACTCCATATTAAGAAGAACCCACAGATGCGACTAAAATTGAGGGGCGCATCTCTTACGACAGGAGGCGCATCTATAAGTGAAGAGGCCTAATGAGAGCTTCGCAGCTGATTTAACCAGAACAGCCCCGACTTAAGGAGCAAAGAGTATATATGTGACTATATCCGCTATTGGTACGACCATTTAGTGAGGAAATAAGTTGTTAAGTACTGTTATCCTTAGAGACCTTCCTGGTACTTAGTACTTGTCTAAACAAAGGAATTTTAGACCCCCTTCCTATAATGGGTGGATCGCCAGCTGAAACATACTATAAACTTACCTAGTTAAGTTTTCTACGTGACTTGAATTTAGGCGCACGACTCTCACAAAGGGCAATGTAAGAGAGGAAGCCTGTAATACATTGGTGGTGCAATCTCCAATCAAGAAAAGAATCAAGAGGTTTGAAGCGACTCAAATGAGGTAATACAACCCCAAGCCTCGAGGATTCAGGGGGGTTAGCCCTCCTCACCCGAGAACTGCGAACAGCTAGACAGGTAGTCTGTGCTTACACACTCATGGAAATGAAGCAAGTAAATGAATAGGAATTTGAATCTTTTTCGCATGTTGAAATATATTACTTATAGAAAAATAAGAAATTTTCTGGATTAAATTAAATACTAAAATTCACATTAACCAAACAAAGTTCAACAACGCGAACTTCAGTAATTTTTTATAGCAGAAGTTCAAGGCAGATTAACGGCCCAGTAAGCGACGATAACTTACGACATGTTGGATTAAACAGCAAGCTTCTTTAGGGCAACTCCACTTCAAAGCAGATCACTTTCGTCTCAAATACGAGAGTACTTATAACCAATATTTAATTTGAACTTACCTACACTTTCCGTAGTGTAGTTTCTCGAGGCGGGTTATCCTGTCGATTGAGTTTACGCGGAAGAAAATATGAGATAAACTCCTTCTTGGAAGAAAAGAAGAAGACAAGAAGAAGACTAAATGACAGGAATAAACATGTCAACCCTTGGAGATTTAGGGGGGTTAGCCCTCTCCATTCCGAAAGAATAACGCTATCTTTAAAAAGAAAGAATTTATGGTGTCCTTAGGGTACTTGTGAAATGGAAAGATAAGGAATTTTTGAAATAATGCACAAATTTCGAATCGATTTGTATTACTTATAGAAAGATAATTTTATTTTATCAACAAGAATTCAGTTTTTGGGATTAAGCGGTCCTTTTAGCTTCCCAATGGAGATTAAGCGTTCCTTTGAGCTTCTCCTCCCAAATTTTGCGAAGTCTTCCAATAATCTTTAATTCATGATAATTCAAAGCGTTGAATTTGCATGGATTCTATTTTAACGATACGTCATTCGTTAGCGTAGCGAATACCCCCTAGCTCTGGTTCTCTGGCGCTTCAGAGAACTAGCCTTCCGGCGATGAGGAATATCAAACAAGTTGTTAGACAGACTCTTCACAGGTTTATGTCATAAGGCCATATTAGATCTGGGGTTATGGGGTTGCTAACAGGCACCTATAGTCTATACAAATATTCATTTGTGAAGTAGAAACGAAGCTTTAGGCCAACTCCAGCTCAAGGCATACCTCTTTCGGGGCTGCTCCTCTGGGATCCTCCGTGGCCTCTAACTACTAAAATATTTTCGAAAGAATTCATATTTTACAATTCAACTTACAGCATTTTCAATTGCCTAAACATCTAAGTGGCGTTCAAAGATGCTCTTGAAGCGGGGAATGTTATTACTTGAAACGACATTTTTTAGCTTTAGGTGCAAAAGTATCTCAATGTACAGACTTGAAATTGTCAGGTCCGCGAATCGTTCCATATCCAAGCATTTTTATGGTATACTTCTCATGTTCAGTAATCGCCGATCTGGTGATTGCCTCCAATGGAAGTGTTTTAATACCCTTATACTTGCGTAGGATATGTTTATGAGTTGCCTTATTTTGAGAACTAATAGTTGTTTCGAAAGGTAGAAGAGGATGCTTACGCATGATCTCTTTATCTTCCTTTTTGAATCTCTTACCAGCTTTTCCAATAAAGGCTACATCAGTGTCCGATCGTCTACGCGAGATTCGTTTGATTATAGCATGCAGAACTCTGGCATATGGTGCAACTTTCCGTAACTTTTTGGAGTTAACTTCCTCACCCCATACTTCTATAAGGTGCGCTAGGAGATTGGACATAAAAGATGAGCTATTAAACACATCAAGTCTATTATTCTCTCCAAGGATCTGTGAGAAGGTCTGAATACCTATATGTTTATATACAAGTTTAAGAAGGGTGTTTTGATCATGGTTATAAGTTAGTTTAAAGTTTTGTTTTACGATATTATTTCTGAAGGTATTTTGGAACAGTTTTGCTATAAATGTGGCAAAGACTGGATCCATATAAAGATTTCTTCAATTGAGCTTTGAATATCCGAGTTTCCCTTGATACTGTTTTAACAGTTCTAGTTCGTTGCTCTCTATAAACTCATCAGGAAGATCCTTCTTTTGAATTTCGAATCACTCTCCTAAGCTGCATGAACCATTGCTAAATAGATGCTTCATAGAGTCCGGAATGTCATTTAATCTCTTGAATCAAGTAAGTTGATCTAAAACGAGTGCAGCTCCATCTCCAGATATATGATCCGGTGATAATTTTAATAAAAGCTCTTTAGTGATATCAGAATCCATAGTTGATTCTGCTTTTAATTACCGAAGATCTTCAAATTCCTTAGTAGGAAGCTCTTTATCCATTCAGTATTGCTCTTTGAATCCTTCGGTACGAAGGATTATGTCCCATGGGAAAGATCATTCCATATGAGACTCATAAAGCTGAACACATTCAAATTGATGTTCTCTATTTATGTTACGTAGCAATCTTATGGGAGCGATGAAATCAATGAGAGTAACTCCTCCATCGCTAGCATCTTGGGCTTCTCTAAGAAGTCATGGTGAATAATCTAATAGTCGTTTTTTCATAACTTCGAAAGTTTTAGTACTTAATTCCGTTAGTAGCGGTTGTTTTCATCAATCTTCACCTAATTGATCAATAAGATAAATAGCTTCATAATATTTAAAGAATTTTTCGTTGGTAGTCTTCCATTCTAAGTAGCTATGTTCTACAATGTCGGGGAGACTAGGTCGATCTAGAAGATTGTCACTGAACATTCCTATTGCCCCGATTTCTAATTTCAACGTAGCCCCATTTCTGGTTGCTGCAGATAGAGAATCTTTAAAGGGGTCATATTCAAGTCCACAGAATTTAATCTTTGAGAGCCAGACGTCATTATTCTTTACGAATTTGGATTTTTCAGGGCTGAAATACGCCCCTATATTATACTTATCAAGGGTTTCTTGCGCAATAGCCATAAAATCCTTCTCTTCATCAGAGTATAAAAGCCCATCATCACAATATAGAATGTGTTTAATACCTTTGCTTTCTAATTCGTCAAGAACAATTAAGGTCATGACAGAAAGTAAAGGTGATAACGCAAATCCTTGAGGAAGTCCCATTGATCTGAAGTTTTTTCTAAATTTATGAATATATTCATATTTTGTTCAAGCTTTGATTCAGCCCTGCTTTTCAGGGTCTTTTGTCGTAGCTAGATCTATTAACCTTTTGGTGGCGGAGCCACCGATATTTTTTACATCTCCACTTGACAATGTAACTAAGTATCCAATCATGTATTTGGGCACACAGAATCTGTTTAAAACATCACCAACTGCTTCGATTCTCACTGTATTAAAGAAACCTGTAAAGTCAAATTCGTAGATAAATTTGGCTTTAATAATAGAATGCAAGATTTGATTTCATGCAGTATGAACACCCCTTATCCCCGTAGGGGATTAGGATCACTCCTTTGTAACCATGTTGGTTATTCGGTCAGCCTCCTGAAATAAAGACTTCGAGGAGATTATTTACCCCTCTGGTGTAAATTCGTCACGGGATAGGAGCGATTCCAAGTGGTCTCACCTTGTATGATCCGTCTCTTTGTTCCTGATTTATTCAGGTACGTCGGACCTCCATTTTTGAACTGAAAGTATCTGCAATCTTTTGATACATCTCATTAAAATCTCATAAATCTTCGTAATCATAATCTCTATGGAATCATCTACCTGATTTTCCCAAGGATTTTTTGAAGACTGCGGTTCTAAATACGATCGAACTTCTAATAAGTTGATTAGCTATTCCTCAATAGAGTCTAGCTTTCTTCTTGAACATTTTCTTTTCGGCACAATTTAGTTTTCTAAAACGTTCTCTTTTCTTTTCATATTTACTTTTATCATAATCAATTGTCATGACATTAGTATTTATGTTCAATACTTCGCGTAGAGGTTTTCAGACTAGTTTCCGGCTATTTTCCTTTTCTTTGATATGATCGGCTAATGATTTTCACACGACTTTATCATCGAAAGTAGCTTTACCATCTACTAATTCAATATTTTCTGCTGCTTTAGTATCTACCAAGAAATTAGGATCTGTTAATTTATAGAAATTATGAGACCAGACAACGTGTCCTGGTATATCTATCGTGCCTTTTACTAATTCACCATCTATACTCTTAATCAATCGTTTGTACTGATACACAAGATACCGATTTTTTCGTTTATTAGGTCCCTGATAAAGGGTTACCCTACGATCAAATCCTTTGACGATACCAAATGCCTCTAGTAACTTCCCTACTGTACCTCCACTGACTTCACTTTTACGAATATCCGGTAAAAGAGGCAAAGGCGTTCAAAAGAAGCCCTTACTTCCTCAACAAATAGATTTATCATCAAAGAGGTCTTGTAATTCCTTTTCAGTTCTTGTTTTGGATAAATCCGAACGTGAACCTAACTTAGCAGGCACTTTGGGTTTTTTATATTTCTTATTAACAAATAATATTTCCCCTGTTTCTGCAGGTGTTTCGAAATTAGATCCTTGAGCTTTGATAGATGCTTCCATTGCCAAAGAAATACCTTTGAATCAAGACGTTAGGAAAGTTTTCTTTCCACTATCTGTTACCAGACTCGATGACAGCGTTTGATTATTTTTTAAATATTGCTTTCTCATTTCAGAATATTATCAATCAGACTTAATTAATTAATTAGTTAATTTACAGCGTAGATCAACCCATTAAGCGGGCGATCACTGCATACTACTACGAAAGTTTAAAGTTGTTTAAAATACGGGGACTACAGCAGTTGATACGCAGAAATATAGTAGTTTGTATTGACTTAACCATGAAAGTATACGTGGAATGTGTGGTTTTTTTCTAACCAGTTATCCTATTATTTGTTTAATTTAATTTAATTTATTTGTTTTCTAATTTGCCTATGTAATACTATAAATAAAAGGTACGCATCTGTACATGATGCTGCTTATGAGGGTGCTACTTGTACTACATCCCCACCTTGGGGTGCTTGACGTCGTAGTGCTGGCTAGTGTTTATCGTCTCATTTTCCCTAAATGGTACTTGTCAGAAGAGGTAAACTTACTAAGAATTAATTCCTTTCAGATTATATCTGACCCAGTGACAATGAACAGCCCTTCCTTTAATTGCCATCTCCTAGTATCCTAAAGAGGAAGATAGAAGCGTCTGCATTTCTTTGGTTTGTATTTATTATTTCTTAAGACATACTCGGCCGCAAGAACTTAATCTCACTCTTCTATGAAAAATAAATAGTACTTTCACAGCTACATACAAAGAACATCTGGCAGATATAATTTTTTTAACATTCTTATCGTTCAATTAGAAAAGATTTTCCTTTGACTTCATCCACAAGTTTTTGGGATTGCCATTACGCTTATCCACAATTCACAAAGGAATTTCACCTTCTCTAAAACATTCCATGTGGAGGAACTATAGGATACATTTGGATTGCCATTACGCTTCATCCATAATTCATAAAGGATTTTCACCTTCTCTAAAATTCCATGAGGAGGAACCCTAGGATCCACATAATACAAAAGAGCATCTAAGGACCAGAATATTTGATTTCTTTTATTTCAACCTCCTAAGAAACTAGATCTTCACTTTTTCGAATATCTGGTATGAGAGGTAAGGGAGTGCCATAAAATCCCTTATTACCTCAGCAAATGGATTTATCATCGAAGAGAGATTCCCTTTCTGATTCAGTTCTAGTTGCAGATAAATCGCTTCTTGATCTGAGAACAGCGGGTTTCTTAGGTTTTTTCTTACCTAATTGCTCTTGGACTTGTTCTTGTGATAACAGGTCGAAAGTTTGTCCCGGGTTGTTAAAACTCAATAACCATTTCTATTTTGGTATAGCACTGTCTACATTGAGTATGTGCTACGGAAGATTTAATATTGCAATAGAGAACGCTGCTTATAAATTAATCTTGCAGTTGGGACTAAGATCAATACTTTATAGGAATACCTATTCTATACTTGCAATAAGTATAGCATCCGATTGTTCTGCTTACTAGTTCCGTCTAGTAAATTTCTTTCGGCGGACTAATCCTAGAGGAATAAGATTTGCGCGGGGGATAACTACTAATGAGCTTCGACATATAATGAGTCAAAGACAGTTGAGATGACTTGATGAAGAATTTTGTTCTTCAAGACCTTGGGAATTGAGGGGAGTTAGCCCTTCCCTTCCTCGAAACAACTACGTGATCAAGAACAAAAGGATACCAGGCGTCATAGTTAAACCTGTAGTGTCAAGAAAGATTAATTTTGCAACATAATTCCAAAAAGTATAATTTAATTCACTTATAGAAGAATAAATTAATTTTAGACTCACAAAGAAGTTTTAGTTTTTATTCGCTGTATAACGTTAACTTTTTCTTCAATTAAGCGGTCCTTTGAGCTTTGAAGGTAGTTTATGTCGACCTACAGTTAACATTAATAGGAATTTATTACTATTATTTTTTGTATTGTTAAATTTTCATTTTGGTTATCAGTATTATTTTAGGCCAACTCCACTTCAAAGCATACTCTTTTCAGAGTTGTTCCTGCGGGATCCTCCATTATAGGTGTGATACAATACTTATGTAGAAAAATAATTATTGGTGAACCAGCTTACGGCTTTGTCTAAGAACTAACATCATTCTTTTTGAAAGATGCTCTCAATGCTGGAACTTATCATTTGTTTATAAATAAATTGAAAAAATTAGTTAGCTTTTCAGCAAGTGCCCACCTTTGTTTTTTACTTTGTAACCATGTAGCCTTGATAATTAAAGATTATACGATACATTTTTCAATTTTTGGAAAATGCCTCAACCAAATCCTAAGTTTTTCAGCGTAGCGAATACCTAATTCAACACGATAACGTATTGTGCCGAACTTTGAGCGGAACACTGCTTTACTATTTCCGTATAGTAAGATCTTTAGAGCCGGCCTAACCCTAGAGAACAAGATTACGTGGAAGTGAATATAAATGAATACATCAATCGAAGAAACGATATTTTGAAAGTCTAAATGAACATTGCAGTCCAAAACCTCGGAGATTCAGGGGGGTTACCCCTCTCCAGCACAAAAGCATAAAAGCTTGACAGGCGACATGGGTATACTAGTAAAATAAAACAATTTTAATTGAAGACATTAGGATTCCATTTTATACTACTTATAGAATAAGTAATATCGAATTGGTCAAATTCGTGAAAACTGTCAAAACATCTCTTTTAGGCCAACTCCACTTAAAGAATATATCTTTCGATATTCGATAGAAATTTGCTTTAGCGTAATCTTTAATAAAGATTATGCCTCCGGCTAGGGGGGTGGTAAGAATTTTAACTTCCTCATGGCTTATGGTATTTTTTGGGGAGATTTCTTCCCGTTTAGGATATTGATCTGAGGTTTCTTCTAGCTTAGGAGTTTGATCTGAGAATATTCCAAGGACATTGATTGCTAATTCTAGAGTGGCTCCTTTTCTGGTTGAGGCAGAGAGAAGGTCTTTAAAGGGATCATATTCTAAGCCAACTATTTTTAATTTATTAATCCAGACGTTATCTCTTTTAATCCATCTACACTTACCAGGAGAGAAGTAACATCCTATTCCTTCATAGTCAAGTTTTTCCTGAGCACGAGAGAGAAAATCAATGTCAGTGTTACTGTAAAATAGTCCATCATCACAATATTCAATTGTGTGCATACCAATAAGTTTTAATAGATGAGCGATTACAGGCTTAGGGACTTGGAGTCTGTCGAGTATTTTACCTACAGATTCATGTCTAACTGTATTAAAGAATCCTGTATAGTCATATTCAATGATATTTTTATAGTAAATGACTTTTGTAAGAATTTCTTTCCACATGTGATGAACTCCTCTTCCAGTTTTGTATCCATACTGAGATGGGGATCAGCTATTAGCAACAAAGGTTTCCAATAGTACACTGAGTCCCCCAGTGTAAATACGTCATGGAATAGGAGCAATACCTAGTGGACGCCATTTAATTTTTCCACCGGCCTCTTGAGGAATCCATTTTCTTTGGATTGGAATTTTTTGTTTAAAGAGTCTAACTATTTTCTGATATTTTTCATTGAATGTGAATAGCTCACTTATGTCAAAGTCTCGGTGGAATCATCTACCTTTTTATTGGCGAAGCCAGAAGCACCCATTATTTTGTTTACAAGAGCCGCTCTGAAGATTGTAGATTTTAATAGTAACTGATTTGCTATGCCTCAGAATCTACGACTGTTTTTTTTGAATTTTAATTTCTGTTTACGAGTTAGTTTGTCTTTGTCAATGTCATATACCTTATATTTCCATTTAATATGAGCTGGAGTATATGTTGTAGAGAAACGTTTTGTACCACCAATAGCCGAGAGGCCCCTCCTCTCGAGGGAGAGGGGGGCTTTTATCATTCTACTGTAGTGGTAGCGTAGATATCTATTTT
>WNGJ01007316.1_pt1 | contig 11743 bp, 10 predicted proteins | sample 5400611 | NCBI WGS metagenome assembly WNGJ01 (sample SAMN13153375, study PRJNA577476) | soil metagenome | isolation source: 40 cm soil or saprolite under Garry oak tree replicate 1 | place: USA:California | collected 2016-06-15 | reverse complement strand
CACCGCGCTCGGTGAGCGCATCGACGCCCTCGACTGGATGACGCCGCAGACCAAGTCGCGCGCTCACGAGAAGCTCGCGATGTTCACGCCCAAGATCGGCTACCCCGACAAGTGGAAGGACTACTCCACACTCGTGATCCGCCGCGACGATCTCATCGGCAACGTGCGCCGCGCGGCCGAGTGGGACTGGAACTACCAGGTGGCGCGCCTCGACAAGCCGGTGGACCGCGCCGAATGGCAGATGACGCCCCAGACCATCAACGCCTACTACAACCCCTCGAACAACGAGATCGTGTTTCCCGCAGCCATCCTGCAGCCGCCGTTCTTCGACCCGAACGCCGACGCCGCGGTGAACTACGGCGCCATCGGGGCGGTGATCGGGCACGAGATGGGTCACGGCTTCGACGATCAGGGCCGCAAGTTCGGCCCCGACGGCGCCATGCAGGACTGGTGGACGCCCCAGGACGAGAAGGTGTTCAAGGAGCGCACCACGCGCCTCATCGAGGAGTTCTCCGCCTTCGAGGCGCTGCCGGGATTGAAGGTCAACGGCGCCAACACCATCGGCGAGAACATCGGCGACTTGGGCGGCCTCAACATGGCCCACGAGGCGTACCGGATCTCGCTCAGGGGGCAGCCGGCGCCGGTGCTCGAGGGGTTGAGCGGGGATCAGCGGTTCTTCCTCGCGTACGCGCAGGTGTGGCGCAGCAAGTACCGCGACGGCGCGCTGCGCGAGCTCGTGATGTCCGACGTGCACAGCCCCGACGAGTTCCGCGTCAACGGACCGCTCCCCAACATCGACGACTGGTACGCGGCGTTCAACGTGCAGCCGGGGGACAAGCTCTACATCAAGCCGGAAAAGCGGGTGCGGATCTGGTAGTGCCCGTCCTCAGGGCTTCACCACCGCCAGTATCACGATCGCGATGAGGAGCGCCGAGGGGATCTCGTTGAAGAGGCGATACCAGCGCTGCGAATGCCGCGCACGGTCCGCGCGCAGCGCGAGCATCAACCGGTAGCACCCCGCGTGGTAGCCGACGAGGGCTGCGACGAGGATCAGCTTGGCACGCATCCACCCGAGCGCCAGGTAGCCGGGTGCGGCGGCAATCATGGCCATGCCGAACAACACGGCGAGCAGCGCCCCGAGCGACATGATGAAGAACAGCCGCCGCTCCATGACCACGAAGCGCGCCAGTCCCTCCCGGTCGGCGGTCGCCACGTGGTAGACAAACAGGCGCGGGAGGTAGAACAGCCCCGCGAACCAGGTCACCACGAACACCACGTGGAATGCCTTCAGCCACAACATCGGGTCGGATTGTAACCAAGGCCCGACAGACCCGCGGTGTACGGCTCTGGTAGCATGGCCGCCCCCGTCACGACTCGCCACAGCCCAAGCCATGCCCGAAGCATCCTCCGCCCCCGCCGCGCCCTTCCCGAGCAACATCGAGATCGCGCAGCGCGCCTCGATGCGCCCCATCGTCCAGCTTGCGGGCGAGCGGCTCGGCATACCGGAGGAGCGGCTCGAGCCCTACGGCCACTACAAGGCGAAGGTGGCGCTCGATTACGTGGCGCAGCTCGATTCCCGCCCCGACGGCAAGCTGGTGCTCGTGACCGCGATCTCGCCGACGCCGGCCGGGGAGGGCAAGACCACCACGACGGTCGGTCTCGGGGACGCGCTCAGTCTCCTCGGCAAGCGGGCCATCGTCTGCCTGCGCGAGCCGGCGCTCGGCCCCGTGTTCGGCATGAAGGGCGGCGCGGCCGGCGGCGGCTACTCGCAGGTGGTGCCGATGGAGGACATCAACCTGCATTTCACCGGCGACTTTGCCGCCATTGCGCTCGCCAACAACCTGCTGGCCGCCCTCATCGACAACCACATCTACCAGGGCAACCAGCTCGGCTTCGACGTGCGCCGCATCGCCTGGCGGCGCGTGGTGGACGTCAACGACCGGGCGCTGCGCCGCATCGTCATCGGGCTCGGCGGCACGGCCGACGGCGTGCCGCGCGAAGACGGCTTCGATATCGTGGTGGCCTCCGAGGTGATGGCGATCGTGTGTCTCGCCAACAGCATCGCCGATCTGAAGGAGCGGCTCGGCCGGATCGTAGTCGGCTACCGCGCCGACAACGCTCCGATCCTGGCACGGGAGCTCCAGGCTCACGGAGCGATGGCGGCGCTGCTGAAGACGGCGCTCGCGCCGAATCTGGTGCAGACGCTCGAGAACAATCCGGCCTTCATCCATGGCGGCCCGTTCGCCAACATCGCGCACGGCTGCAACTCGGTGATCGCGACGCGCACGGCGCTCAAGCTCGCCGACTACGTCGTGACCGAGGCGGGCTTCGGCGCCGACCTGGGAGCGGAGAAATTCGTCGACATCAAGTGCCGCAAGGCGGGCCTCAAGCCGAGCGCGGCGGTAATCGTGGCCACCGTGCGGGCGCTCAAGTACCACGGTGGCGTCGAGCTCGCGGATCTCAAGCACGAGAATCTCGCCGCCCTCGACAAGGGCGTGGTCAACCTCGAGCGGCACATCGACAACGTCCACAACCGCTACGGGCTCCCCTGCACGGTAGCGATCAATCGCCGCGCCGAGGACACCGAGCGCGAGATCCAGCTGCTGATCGATCGCATCGCCCCGCACAGCGTGCGGGTGATCCCCGCGACCCACTTCGCGCAGGGCGGACGCGGGGCGGTCGAGCTGGCCCGCGAGGTGGTGCGGCTGTGCGGCGAGCCCAACGGCTTTCGCTTCGTCTACGAGGACAGCGCGACTCTCTGGGACAAGATGAAGGCGATCGCCACCAAGGTCTATCACGCCACCGACATCACCGCCGATACCAAGGTGCGGGCCCAGATCCGCCACCTGCAGGAGAGCGGCTACGGGCACTATCCGGTGTGCGTCGCCAAGACCCAGTACTCCTTCTCGACCGATCCGAAGCTGCGCGGCGCCCCGGCGCACCACGTGGTCAACATCCGCGAGGTGCGGCTCGCCGCGGGCGCGGAGTTCGTGATCATGATCTGCGGCGACATCATGACCATGCCCGGGCTCCCGAAGCTGCCGGCCGCGAACAAAATCGACGTGAGCGCGGACGGCCGGATTACCGGTCTGTTCTAGGAACCGCGGCAACCCCGCACCACCGCTTTAAGTCCGCCATGCCGTTCTGCGAAGCCGACCCGTGGCGCCTGCAGTACTTCGAGGGTGTCGACTGTCCGCGCGACGTGCGCATTCCGACCGAGGACCCGGACGGCTACCAGTGGCATCCCGGAGAGCGGCGCATCTACGACAAGCTGTTCGTCGCCGAGTCCCAGGGACTCGCCTGCGCTCCGCACGGGGTCACCCCGCCGCAGTTTCCGGTGTTCAGCAAGCCGATCATCAATCTGCGCGGCATGGGTCTCGGCAGCCGCGTGCTTCGCGACCTGTCGGACTACGAGCGCCACCTGACGGCCGGACACTTCTGGATGACACTGCTCGAAGGCGAGCACGTGAGCACCGACGTGGCGGTCCTCGAGGGCCGGACGATGTGGTGGCGTCACTGCCGGGGCACTCCCGCAACCGAGGGCACCTTCGATCACTGGCTGATCGAGGACGGCCGGCGGCCGCAGCTCGAGGCCTACGTCGGCGCCTGGGTGGCGCGACACCTCGCCGACTACACCGGTATGCTGAACGTCGAGACCATCGGCGCGCGCATCATCGAAGCCCACCTGCGCGTCACCGACCAGTGGCCGGACCTCTACGAGGCCGGGTGGCTCGAGGCCGTGGTCGGGCTGTACGCGCGCGGCGAGTGGCGGCTCGCGCCGGGCGAGCGCCGCGCGGGCTACAGCATCGCGCTCTTCGGCCCGCACGGCCGCGAGTACCGGCATCCGCCCGCGGAGCTCGTGGCGCAGGTGCGGCGCATGCCGCACGTGACCAGCGTGCAGATCACCTTCCACGACGATCGTCCGTCCGCCTCGCACGCGATGCCTCCGGGGGGCTTTCGCCTGGCCGTCGTCAATTGCTTCGATCTCGAGGCCGGCCGCGCGGCGCGCGCGCGCCTCGCGGCGTTCTTCGGCGTGTGAGCGAAATACCGGCCTGAGGCGCGCAGGCTGCTCCGCGCCAGTTTGCAGTTACCAGAATGGGTGTCGCCCACGCGGATCTGTGATGAGCGTCTCAATCTGTGTGCAAGGGGCAATTACCCTGAGCTGGTACCCTGAAAACAAAAGGGGAGACGCTATGAAGAAGTATAAGAACGTCGTTGCAGCGTCGTTTTTTAGCTCGCTGCCTGCGTTTATTGTGCTCGCGCCTTTGTTGGCATCTTGTGCCAGTTCAGGCCTGTATAACATGTCCGACGAATGGTGCGCGAGGCACCTCGATGCGACCGCCGCGCGGTGTCCTGAGAATCAAGAGCTCGCGCATCGGACCGCCGAGACTGATACTCACGTCAAACGGTCTCACCTCGCGAGCCAGTAAGGGCGAAGCCAGACAGCTCAGTGGGGAGCGCGCCGTGGAAGCGCGTAGCACATTGCAGTCGACGGTCGCCAGCAACTCTGTCCTGCGCTCCAGCGAGCGCCATTTCTATTTGTGGATGGCCGGCGTCTTCGTGCTGATGGCATTCGGCGGCTTCACGCCTACCTATTGGGCCCCCGTCGCCAGCGGTAATTTCCATGGTCCGCCGATCCTTCACATTCATGGTGCGCTGCTCTTCAGCTGGACACTGTTCTATTTCACGCAAACCGCATGGATCGCATCGGGGCACACGCCCACCCACCGCGCGTGGGGCCTGGCGGGGATAGCCCTGTTCAGCGTCATGATGTGTTCGATCCTCGTCGCGCAGATAACCGTCATGCGCCTGGGCGACGCGCACGGGTATGGAGACGCGGGACGCCGATTCGCTGCCGTGGCGCTTTGCGATTTACCGGTGTTGATAGGATTCTTTTCCCTGGCGATCGCCAACGTGCGACGACCGGAAACGCACAAGCGGCTGATGTACCTCATCATGGTGGGGTTTATGCATCCAGCCATCGCGCGCGTAGTGCTGACGCTGTTCGCCCCGCCGGGGGCGCAAGGACCGCCGCCGGTGTTCGTTGCGGTGCCACCGGGCTTGATCGCCGATCTGCTGATCGTCGTAGCCATGATCTACGACTGGCGAACACGGGGACGGCCGCATCACGTATATGTCTATGGCGGTCTGACTCTCCTGGCCGACCAGTTGCTGACCGTACCCGTTTCAGCGACTCAAACCTGGATGAGCATCGCCAGATTCCTCGAGGGACTCGCGGGCTGAGGCGATAGCCGCGCGCTGCGTCCGGCGGGCTCAGCGCTCCCAGCCGTGCGCGCGCGCCGCCGCTTCGGCGCTCGCATCGAGCGCCTCCCCTGCACGCAGCTCATCGAGCGTGCGCGCGACGCTCGGCGGCAGCGCCGTCGCTGCCGGCCGGTAGCCGCCGGCGGCGGGCGGCTGCGCCGGGCTCTGCGCGAGCACCTCGAGCCGCCAGGCATCGTGCTCGCGGCAGGCAACGCCGGCGAGCGCCTTCTCTTCGCGCAGCTGGAAGCTGCGGCAGTAGCCGCCGTCGCGGGCGCGAAAGCTGACGCCGATCTCGACCGGCGAACCGGGCGTCCGGTTGCTCGCGAGCTCTTCCGTGAGGGCGCGCGCGAGCGCGCCGCCGGCGAGCATCTCGCCGTCGTGGGTGACGACCGCGCCGCCGCCGCCGGCGGGCGGGTGCAGCACCAGGGGTCCGAGCAGCGCTCCGAGGACGAGGCTTGCGGCGAGCGCGCCGAGCTGCGGCCACGACCAGCGCGGCGCGGCCGGGCGCTTGAGCGGAATCACCTTGGCGGCCGGGCGCGGCGCGGCAGCGCCGCGCACGCTCTCGAGGAAGCGTTGCGGCAGCGGCTCATCGAGCACCGGGTCGAGCGCGGCGCGGAGCCGCGCGCGCAGCGCCTGGTGGCGCGCGACCCGCTGCGCCAGGCCGGGGTCGGCAGCCATCGCCGCCTCGAGCGCGGCGCGTGCCGCGGGATCCAGCTCACCGTCCGCGTACGCCATCAGAGTCTCCTCGCTGTAACTCATCGCCGCGTTCCCCCGCTCTCGTCCAACATATCCTGCAACGCCTCGCGGCCGCGCGCCAGGCGGCTGGTCAGCGTCCCGATCGGCACCTCCATGATGTGCGCCGCCTCCTTGTAGGAAAACCCTTCGATCAACACCAGCGCCACCGCCTCGCACTGCTCCTCGGGCAGGCGCGCCAGCGCATCCTGCACCGCGAGAATCTCCGCGTGCCCGCCCTGGGACGCATCGCCGACCCGCTCGGCGCTCTCCTCGGGTGCGAACACCCGCGCCCGCCGGCCGCGCGCACGCAACTCATCCAGCCAGGCGTTGCGCACGATGCCGAACATCCAGCTCGACAGCGGCGCGTCCGGCCGCAGCTGCCCGGAGCGCGTCAACGCCCGCTCGACGGCGATCTGCACCAGATCGTCGGCGTCGTGCACGTCCCGGGCCAGCGCGCGCGCGAAGCGCCGCAGCCGTGGCAGCAGTGCCACGAGCGCCTCGCGCAGCGCCTGGGGCGAAGCGCTCATGCCGGTCCTACGTTCATGGATGCCATTTTCTTCCATTTCTTCCCTGCGGGGCCACGTTCAACTATGGTGCTTCCATGCGCAGGCTTGTTCTGACAGCGCTGCTCGTGATCGCCTCGTCGGCCGCCGCGCAGGTGACGCTGCCGACGCTGCGGCTGCCGCAGCTGCCTCCCGTCACGCTGCCGGATCTTCCGGCGAGCGTGCCGCTCGACATCGAGAAGTCGGCCGCGGCGCTCGCGGGCGAGACGGATCCGCGCCGCCTGCGCGAGCTGCGCGCGCTCAGGATCCGGGAGCTCCTGCGCCGGCACCGTGACGTGCTCGAAGCCGACCCGCACGGCGCTCCGGTGGTGCGCGGCGAGGTGCTGGCGCTCTCCCCGAGCGCCACCACGCTCGAGGCCGCCGCCGCCGCGGGGTTCACGGTGCTGCGCGAGCAGTCGCTCGGCGATCTCGGCGCGCGGCTCGTCGTGCTGCGCGTGCCGGCAAAGACCGCGCGCGCCCTGGCGCGCCTCAAGGCGCTCGATCCCGCCGGCATCTATGACTTCAATCACGTCTATACCGACAGCGGGGTGGCGTTGGCCGCCGGCACAGGCGCGGTGCCGCCCGCCGCACCCGGCGGCGCGCCGCACGCGGATGCCGGGGAGCGCGGCGCGACCCGCATCGGCCTCATCGACAGCGGCGTCGACGTGACGCACGAGGTGTTCAACGGCATCACGATCCAGCAGCACGGCTGCGGCATCGCGGTGCCGGCCGAGCACGGCACCGCGGTGGCCTCGCTCATGGTCGGTCGCGCCAGCGCTTTCCACGGCGCGGCGCCGGGCTCGGCTCTGTACGCGGCGGACGTGTTCTGCGGACGGCCCACGGGCGGCGCGGTGGATGCGGTGGCCGAGGCCTTCGGGTGGCTGGCCAGGGAGCACGTCCCGGTCATCAACGTGAGCCTCGTGGGCCCGCCGAACGCCATGCTCGCCGTCATCGTTCGGGACGTGCTGTCGCGCGGCTACCTGATCGTGGCCGCAGTCGGCAACGACGGTCCGGCGGCGCCGCCGCTGTATCCGGCGGCGTGGCCGGGCGTGATCGGCGTGACCGCGGTGGATGCGCGGCAGCGGGTGTTGGTGGAGGCCGGACGCGGACCGCAGGTGAAGTTCGCGGCCCCCGGAGCGGACATGGCCGCCGCAAGGCCGCAACAGGCCTATGTCCTGGTGAGAGGAACCTCGTTCGCTTCTCCCATCGTCGCCGGGCTCCTCGCGCTCGAGCTCGAAGCGCCCGACGGCGCCGCGGCGCAGCGTGCGGTGGCGGCACTCGCCGCGCGCGCCCTCCATCCCGGTGCCCCGGGCCTCGATCCCGTCTACGGCTACGGCCTGGTGGGAGCGGAGCTGCGCCAGCAGCCGGCGCTCGCGCGCGTCAGGCCCGACTGATCAGCGGCTGCGGCCGAACGGCGGCCGGTGAGATTAAGTCAACAATCCCCGCCGGGAAGAATTCACGCCGGCCGGTCGTAGTACTCCCTGGAAGGTCGCGGACAGGCCGCGGCCTCGAGAGGAGACGACCATGAAGATCACTCATCTTTTCACGAGCGCTGCGTTCGCAGTCGTGTTGGCTGCGGCGGCTCCCGCGCACGCGCAGGTTCTGGGCGGCGTGCACGGCGGGATGGGCGGGGCCCTCGGGGGCACGCTCGGCGGCGGCGCGGGTGGCATGGGCGGCACGCTGAACGGCGGTGCCACTGGGGCCCTCCACGGCGGAGTCGGCGGAGACTTGAGCGGGATGGACCGGGTTGGTCAGACCGCGCAGGACACCGCGAAGGACAGAGCGAAGGACGCCGCGCGTGCGGGCAAACGCACCGCGGGCAAGGCGGAGACTGCCGCGCACAACGGTGTCGAGAAGGCCGAGGCGGGCGTGAGTCAGGGCGCGCAGGTTGGCGCGAGCGCTGCGGGCGCAACCACCGCGTCCTCACCGGATGTCACGGCCAGCGGTGCGGCGGGCGCCGCCGGTCAGGCGAGCGGCCAGCTCGGGTCCGGTGGCCAGATCGCCAACACGAGCGATCGATCGCCCCGCAACGCACCGGTTGGCGGCAACGCCAAACCCGCGCGTGACAGCGGCAAGCCGACCGCGAACGACTCCGGCAAGCCGGCGGCGAACGACAACAGCCGCCCGCGCAGCAGCCACCAGCCACTCGGCGACTTCGGCACGAGCGGCAACGCTGATGCGCGCGGCAACGCCAATGGATGGGGCAACGTCGACTCACGTCACGTGCAGGCCGGCGGCGACGCCTCCGCGTCGACCTCGGCCGATGCCTCGATGAATGCCTCGACTCCCCGCTGATCCCTCCCCCGGCAAGCGGCCCGAGGCCAGAGCGGCAGACGCAACAGTCTGCCGCTCTTTTTTTTCGCGCGGCGGCTCGATGGTCAAGGGTGTCGAATCAGGTGAGAATCGGTGGCGCATGATGGCGCGCGGCAGGACTCCTGGAGCTATTCTCGCGATCGACATCGGCGGCGCGCACGCGCCCGGCGAGCGCCCGGCGGCGCGCAAGTGAGCACGGCGCCGGGAGCTCCGGGACTGCCTCCCACCTGGTGCAGCAGCGCCAAGGAGATGGTCGGCTGCTCGCTCGGGTCCTCGCGCCTGTGGTTCACCATCGGCGGCGGCATCGTCAACGAGGTCTACTACCCGCGCGTCGACCTGCCGCAGATCCGCGACCTCGGGTTCATCGTTGGCGACGGCTCGGGGTTCTGGGTCGAGGTGAAAAGGCTGTGGCAGCACGAGCTCGAGCTCGCCGCGCCCGGCGCACCCGGGGTGCGCATCGTGCACCACCACCCGCGCTTCGATCTCACGCTGCGCGTCACGCCCTGCGAGCACCGCGATGTGCTGCTCATCGAGGTGGGGCTCGGCGGCGATTCGGCGTTGCGCCCGCACGCGCTCCTCGCGCCGCACCTCGGCGGCACCGGAGCGAACAACCGCGCGGCCGTCGTGCGGCATCGCGGTCGGAAGCTCCTGTGGGCGGAGCAGGGTCCCTACGCCCTCGCGCTCGCGGCGGTCGACCCCCGGCGGCGCGACGCGTGGGGCCGGGCGAGCGCGGGCTTCGTCGGCGAGAGCGACGGCTGGCAGGACTTTCACCGTAACGGCGCGCTCACCTGGGAATACGAGGGCGCCGGACCGGGCAATGTCGCGCTCCTCGGCGAGTTGCCGCGACAGGCGGTGCTCGCGCTCGGCTTCGGCTCGAGCCCCGAGGCCGCGGCGACCCTGGCGCTGACGGCGCTGTCGGAGCCCTTTGAGACGTCGTGGGAGCGGCAGCGCAAGAGCTGGACGCTCTGGCACACGAGCTGCACGCCGGAAGCCTCGCTCACCGCGGGGCTCCCCGAGGCGTGCGCAACGCAGGTGAGCATCTCCACCATGGTGCTGCGCACCCACCAGGACAAGACTTTTCCCGGCGCCATGGTGGCTTCCTTGAGCGTGCCCTGGGGCAACACGCGCGAGGAACGCCCGGGCTATCACCTGGTGTGGCCGCGCGATCTGGTCGAGAGCGCCGGCGCATTGCTCGCGGTCGGGGCGACGCGCGAAGCGCGCAACGCCCTGCGCTACCTCATCGCCACGCAGAACGAGGACGGACACTGGCATCAGAACCAGTGGCTCGACGGCAAGGGCTACTGGCTCGGCGTGCAGCTCGATGAGACCGCCTTTCCGGTGCTGCTCGCGGTGGCGCTCGCTGAGCGCGGCGCGCTGGACGGCACCGAAGTCGCGGACATGATTCGGCGCGCGCTCTCCTTCCTCGTGCGGCAGGGCCCCTCGAGCGATCAGGACCGCTGGGAGGAGGATTCGGGTCTCAACCCCTTCACACTCGCGGTGTGTATCTCGGCCCTCGTGGCGGGCGCCCGCCACCTGCCTGCCGACGCCTCCTCGCTCGCGCTCGCGTTCGCCGACTACTGGAATGCGCGCCTCGAGGACTGGACCGCGGTCGGCGAGCGGCCGCTCGCACGGCTCTACGGCGTGCCGGGATACTACGTGCGCATCGCCCCGGCGCAGGCCGCGGCCGAGGACCGCGGGTTGCCCGAGAGCGCCGTGCCGGTCAGGAACCTCAGCAGCGATCCGGGCCTGACCGTGAGCGCGCAGGTGAGCGTCGACTTTCTGCAGCTGGTGCGCTTCGGGTTGCGCCGCGCCGACGATCCGCTGATCCTGGCGAGCGTGAAAGTGGCCGATGCGCTGCTCAAGCTCGACACGCCCGCGGGTCCGTGCTGGCATCGCTATAACGAGGATGGCTACGGCGAGCACGACGACGGCAGCGCCTACGACGGCACCGGCCGGGGGCGAGCCTGGCCGCTGCTCACCGGCGAGCGCGGTCACTATGAGCTCTGCTGCGGACGCGATGTGCTGCCTTACCTGCTGGCGATGACCCGCATGACCTCCCCGGGCGGCATGCTGCCCGAGCAGGTGTGGGATGCCGCGCCGATCCCTGCGCGCGGCTTACTTCCCGGGCGGCCGACGGGCTCGGCGATGCCGCTCGTGTGGGCGCACGCGGAGTACCTGAAGCTCGTCGCCTCGCGCCTCCTCGAGCGTCCCTTCGATCGTCCCAACTCGGTCTGGGAGCGTTACCGCGGCGAGCGGCCGAGGCCGACGCGCGTCATCTGGTGCGAGCAGGCCCCGGCGCCGCAGCTGCCCGAGGGCTCGACGCTCATCGTGTGCCTGCGCGAGGCGGGCGCGGTGCGCTTCGGGCTCGATGGCTGGCAGGAGGTGCGCGAGGAGGACACCACGGCCAACTCGCTCGGTCCGCACGTGGTGGAGATCGACACCTCGCGGCTGCGCGCCGGGCGTTGCATCGATCTGACCTACCGCGGGCGCTCGAGCTGGATCGGCCGCGATTTCCGGGTGCGGGTCACGCCGGCATCGCCCGCGGCCTGAGGACGGGCATGCCGTTCACGCTCGCGCACCCCGCCGCCATTTTGCCGCTGCGCGGCCTCAAGTACCTGCGCACCGCGCCGCTGGTGATCGGGGCGATGATTCCGGACCTGCCGTACTACATGCCGGGGCGCTTGAACATTCTGCGGCCCGAGACGCACAGCCTCACCGGCTCGGTCACGACCTGCCTCGCGCTCGGATACGCGGCGCTCGATGCCGTGTACCTGCTGCGCCGGCCGCTCACGGCGCTGCTGTCACCGCGCGCCCGCTTCCTGTGTCTGCGGGCGCTCGCGCCCTTCAGAGGGCGGCCGCTCGAGTGGGCGCTCGCGTCGGTGTCGATCGTG
>WNGJ01027375.1_pt1 | contig 11744 bp, 9 predicted proteins | sample 5400611 | NCBI WGS metagenome assembly WNGJ01 (sample SAMN13153375, study PRJNA577476) | soil metagenome | isolation source: 40 cm soil or saprolite under Garry oak tree replicate 1 | place: USA:California | collected 2016-06-15 | reverse complement strand
CCAGCTTCAAAGAGACCGATGTGGTCATCGAATGGCAAGGCCCACCAGGCACCTCGCTGCAGGCAATGACCCAATCCACCGAGAACCTGATCCGCGGCCTGCGGCAGATCCCTGGTGTGCGGAACGCCTCCGCCAATCTCGGACGAGCCGTGCTTTGTAACTGCGAACGCGCTACCGACGTGAACGCCGGGAAGGTGTGGGTCAACATCGATCCAAAGGCCGACTATGACGCAACCGTCGATGCGGTGGAAGATGTGGTCAAGGCCTATCCCGGTATGCGGGCCCAGGTCGCGACATACCTCTCAGCCAAGCTGCGTGAGGCGCTAACCGGTGAACGCGATTCCATCACTGTGCGCGTCTATGGCAGCAGCCTGGACATCATTCGCGCCAAGGCGGAGGAGATCCGCACCTTGATGGCGAAGATTCGCGGCATTGAAAATCCTCAAGTTGAGTTGCAGATCGAAGAGCCGGCGATCGAGGTCAAGGTGGATGTCGATCGCGCGGCCCAGTATGGCCTGAAACCGGGTGACGTCCGCAGGGCCACCTCGGCGATAGTCGGCGGCATTACCGTCGGTGCGCTGTTCCAGGACCAGAAAGTTTTCGACGTGGTGGTTTGGGGTCGCCCGGAGACGCGCGACAGCATCGATGACGTGCGCAACCTGACAATCCAAAGTGAGAAGGAACCGATCCCAAGCCCGCCCAAGGTGCAACGCCCAAGAGCGGCGGTGGTGAATGTTGCGGAAACACCCGACGGGTCCGGTCAAGAGGGCAAACCGCAAGCGAACCGCGGGTCGGTGGTTCGTCTGGCCGATGTCGCAGACGTTCGCATCGTCCCCGCTACGAGCATCATCCGGCGCCAGGGCTCGTCGCGTCGCATCGACGTTTCGGCGGCAGTAAGCGACAGGTCGCTTGGGGAGGTTGCGAATGACGTCGCCAATGGCATCAAGTTCGTGACGTTCCCGTTCGAACACCACGCCGAGGTATTGGGTGAATATAAGGAACAGCGCGCTGCCCTGCGATCAATTTACAGCTATATGGCGGCAGCAGCGGTATTGATGTTCCTGCTTGCGCAGGCGGTGCTGCGGAGTTGGGCGCTCACGGCCCTGTCGCTGCTCGGGGTGCCAATCGCAGTATTGGGCGGCCTCGTGGCGGTCAAGATCACCAATGGCGTCTTCTCGCTCGGATCTCTTCTGGGCTTGGCTGCGGTGCTCGCGCTGACGGTGCGGCAGGGCATCAGTCTCGTCGCCCATTTCCAAAATCTGCAATTGCACGAAGGCGAGCCGTTTGGGGAAGCGTTGGTGCTCCGCGGCGTGCGGGAACAGTTCTCGAGCATAACGGCCTCGGCGGCCACGACCTTCGCTCTGATACTTCCGTTCGCGATTTTGGGCGATGTCGCCGGGCTCGAAATCGCCTACCCGCTCGCAGTGGTGATGCTGGGCGGCATCGTCACCTCGACGCTCGGGACACTGCTCGTGCTCCCCGCCCTTTACGCACGGTTCAGCGTCGGCTGGACGGCCGACCGGCTCGATCTTGAAATGGAAACCGCGCGATAACCGTTACCCACTCTTTTTGCAAAACCATAAAATAGGAGGACCATCTCATGGCAAGAGTCAACTTTCTGGCTGCCGCTGGGGCGGCAGCATGCATCGGAATGTTCTCTGCCCCAGCTTTGGCTGCGGAGATACCGGTCCAAAGCAAGCCCGCGCGGGTCGAGGTCACGGCTGACGCGACAATCAAGAAGGTGACGCTCGCGCCAAAAGCAGCACAGCGGCTTGGGGTCGAGATCGATGAAGTGCGCGTGGATCCATCGGGCCGCCAGATCGTGCCATATGCCTGTATCCTTTACGACCTGAAAGGCAGGACATGGATTTATGTCAACACCGATCCGATGACCTTCGTCCGGGAAGCGGTGGGGATCGACACCATCCAAGGCGACAACGTGTACCTGAAAAGCGGACCGCCCGCCGGCACCAAGGTACTCGCGACCGGGGTGGCACAGGTCTTTGGAACAGAAGTTGGGGTAGGCCACTAGTAGCTCGGCGCAGTGATTTTGACCGGTTGAGCTTTGATGAGAGCAGGATGCCCTTTGCTAGCCTGAAGCCGATTTAAGGAGTCAAAATCTCTGAGCAGAGATGGGAAGCGTCCGCTTGGACCGGAGCGAGAGGATGTTTGCGCATGATGAAATTCATCATAGGTTCCAGCCTGCGCTTTCGTTATCTCGTCCTGGCGTTCTCCCTGGTGCTGACTTGGTTTGGCCTGGCACAGCTGCGAGACGTGCCAGTGGACGTATTCCCGGAATTTGCGCCGCCTCGGGTCGAGATCCAAACGATCTGCCTCGGACTCTCGCCAGCCGAAGTTGAACAACTCGTGACAGTGCCGTTGGAAAACGCGCTCAACGGCGTTCCCGGCATCGACGTGATGCGGTCGAAGTCGGTGCCGCAACTGTCCTCGATCCTGCTGATCTTCAAGTTGGGTACCGACGAGATTCGTGCGCGGCAACTGGTCAGCGAGCGGATGGCGATCGCGACCAAGACCCTGCCGACATGGGCCGCACCGCCCTTCATGATGCCGCCGTTGTCCTCGACCAGCCGAATCATGAAGGTCGGCATTACGTCAAAGGACAAGTCCGTGATGGATTTGTCGATGCTTGCGTATTGGAAGATCCGGCAGCGGCTACTCGGCGTTCCCGGCGTCGCCAACGTCGCAATCTGGGGCGAGCAGCTCAAAATGCTTCAGGTCATGGTGGATCCGAAACGGCTGGCAGCCGAGGACGTTACGCTCGACCAGGTACAGGAGGCGGTTTCCGATGCCCTTGACGTTGGGCTGCTGCGCTATTCCCGCGGCGCGCATATCGGCACCGGCGGTTTCGTCGAAACACCCAATCAGCGATTTCAACTCGTCTTCGCCGCCGCCGGCGTTACGCCGGACACGCTCGCTCAAGTCCCGGTAACCAGTCGTGACGGGAAACCGCTGTTGCTTCGCGACGTGGCCGATCTTGTCTATGCGCCGCAGGGCATGATCGGCGATGCCGTCATCAACGACGGGCCTGGACTCATGCTCATCGTCGAAAAATTCCCCTGGGGCAATACGCTCGCCGTCACTCGTGGGGTGGAGCAGGCGCTGGAAGCGATGAAGCCGGGTCTTCCAGGGGTTGAGATCGACACGACGATCTTCCGGCCAGCCACGTTCGTTGAGGACTCGATCGACAATCTCTCACTGGCGCTGTTGCTGGGCTGCGTGCTGGTCGCGGGAATCATCCTCGTCTTCCTTTACGAATGGCGCACCGCAATCGTCTGCATCATCGCCATTCCGCTGTCGTTGCTCGCGGCTGGACTTATCCTGTTCGAGGCTGGCGCCACCGTTAACACAATGATTGTGGCAGGCTTCGTAATTGCATTGGGGGTCGTGGTCGATGACGCGATCCTCGGCGTCGAGAACATCATGCGGCGCCTACGCCTTGCGCGGCAGGCGGGCGATACGCGAAGCACGGCGCGCATCATTCTGGACGCTTCGATCGAAGTGCGGGGGCCGATCGTCTACGCTACCCTGATCGTGGTCGTCGCGGTCGTACCCGTCCTGTTTATGCAAGGCCTGACCGGATCTTTCTTCAAGCCATTGATAGCGGCCTACGTATTTGCCATTGGGGCCTCGCTCGTCGTGGCGATGACGGTGACGCCGGCGCTTTGTCTCATCCTCCTGCGTGACGCGCGGCTAGAAGGGCGTGAATCGCCGGTGATCGTCTGGCTGCGGCAGCGCTACGCCCCTCTGCTTGAACGCGCCACCCGAACGCCGCGCGCGGCCTTCATCACCGTCGGTGTCGTGACACTCGCAGGGATCGGCGTCTGGCCATTGCTCGGGCACTCGCTTCTGCCGTCCTTCAAAGAGCGCGACTTCCTGATGCACTGGGTCACTGCCCCGGACACGTCACTCCCTGAGATGCTGCGGATTACGACCCGCGCAAGCAAGGAACTACGTGCCATTCCGGGTGTGCGCAACTTCGGCGCCCATATCGGCCAAGCCTTCGCCGCCGATGAGGTCGTCGGTGTCAATTTCGGGGAAAACTGGATCAGCATCGACCGGAACGCCGATTACGACCAGACGCACGCCAGGATCGAGGAAATGGTGGAGGGTTATCCCGGCCTCTACCGCGATGTGCAGACCTATCTGAAGGAGCGCATCCGCGAGGTCCTGACTGGCGCAGGAGAGGCGATCGTCGTCCGTATCTTTGGCCCCGATCTCCGTGTTTTGCGGGAGAAGGCGGAGGAGGTCCGCGCGGCCCTCGCGGATGTCCCGGGCCTCATCAACCTGCAGAAGGAGCTAATTGTTGAAGGGCCCCACATTCAGGTGACAGTGGATTTGGAAGAGGCGTTGCGTTACGGCCTGAAGCCGGGCGATGTCCGGCGCGCCTCCGCATCCCTGATCGCCGGAACAGAGGTCGGCGACATCTTCATCGATGGACGCACTTACGACGTGCAGGTTTGGGCCACGCCGGATGCTCGCCACAGCATTGACTCGATCCGTTACCTGTTGATCGACACGCCGACCGGGCAGCGCGTCCGGTTGGCGGACGTCGCCGACGTCAGCATTCAGCCGACACCAAACATCATCAGGCGCGAGGCAAGCTCCCGCAGGATCGACGTGCAGGCGAATGTCCGGGGCCGCGATCTCGCCGCCGTCGCCGAGGACGTGCAGGCCCGTCTGCGGACGATAGCGTTTCCGCTCGGCTACTATGCAGTCCTGCAAGGCGAATATGCGGAGCTGCGCGCCGCTCGCGCACGGCTGCAACTGTTCGCCGCGCTGGCGCTCGTCGGCATATTCATTCTTCTGCGGCAGTCTTTCGACAGCTGGCGCCTGGCCACGCTCAGTTTCCTGACCCTTCCTTCGGCGCTGGTGGGCGGCGTCCTGGCGGCGTGGCTCGCAGGTGGCGTAATTTCTCTTGGCTCGTTGATCGGTTTCCTGACCGTCCTTGGCATCGCTGCTCGCAATGGCATCATAATGATCAATCACTTCCAGCACCTGGAGCGCTTTGAGGGAGAGGCGTTCGGTATGGGGCTCGTGCTTCGTGGTGCCGGCGAGCGGTTACGGCCGATCTTGATGACGACTGGAGCCGCCGGGCTCGCGATTCTGCCATTGGTCATCTTTGGCAACCTGCCCGGGCACGAGATCGAATATCCGATGGCGGTCGTCATTCTGGGCGGCCTTGTGACATCGACGCTGCTCAATCTTTTCATCTTGCCGGCATTTTATCTCCGTTTTGGCCGTGGCGCAGGCGGGTCGATGAACGGTCTGACTGTTCCAGAACCCGTGCGAGCATAGGGGAGCGCCTGAGATGAAGATGAGTTTGCCGGAGTCCAGGATCGCACAGGTGGGAATGAGCTTCCCTTCCAGGCCGATGGCCTTGCTTGCGCTGATGACTTTCATTTGTCTTGGGCTGTCCAGCGGTGGCGCCATGGCGCAGAAGAGCAAAGCGCCCGACGTCGCGCTGGAAGCGTTCGATCACAATAATTTCGATCGCTCCACCGGCGTCGACAACAAATGGTTCCCGCTGCAGCCAGGGACTCAGTGGATCTACAAGGGGTTCACTCAGGGGGACAAGAAGCGCGTTCCTCGTCGCGTAGTGCAGACCGTTACGGACCTCACCAAAGTAATCAACGGCGTGCGTACCGTCGTTGTGTGGGATGTGGACTACAAGGACGGCAAGCTGCAGGAATCGGAGATCATTTTCTTCGCGCAAGACAAGGGCGGCAACGTCTGGCAGCTGGGTGAGCTGGTTGAAACATACGAGGAGGATGGGGACTTTGTGGGCGCTCATGCCTGGATCGCCGGCATGGATGGCGCGAGTGCTGGAATCATGATGAAGGCAGACCCGCGGCCCGGGACGCCCAGTTACTCTCAAGGCTTCGCGCCGCCCCCGGTCAACTGGACGGACCGCGCAGCCGTAGAGCAAGTCGGTCAGAAGGTTTGTGTTCAGGCCGGGTGCTACAAGGACGTTGTGGTAATCGCGGAGAGCAGCAAGAAGGAAGGACCGGACGCTCAGCAGCTCAAGTGATCGTGAAGCTCACCCCTGATGCGCTGGCAAAGGCCCGCGCGGAGGCCCTCGAAATAGAGAAGCGCGCCTACCTTTATGGTCGCACGCCGCCCGCCGAACTCACGAAAGGTGCGACCGATGCAGGAGGCCAGTAATTATTCCATGACGGTCTATCCCTGTTCGGGATCGCTCCCGTCAGGGCAGCCCGTGAAAAGTCTGACTGGTCCGGAACCGGTAAGAGAATCTCGGAGAGCCTGATGGAGAGCACCGCGCATCGCCACAACAGCTGGATTGCCGCCGCTGCCGCCTGGTCCGTCATTGCATATCCGGTGGCCGGATTGTCGGCCGAGGATGGCCGCTTTGAAAAGCTTTCAGTCTATCTTGAACGCAATGTGCAAGATCACGATGCCGAGGTCCGGTTCGAAGTGTCTGGCGCGCAGGTCGGGCTCTCAGCACTGAAAGCATCTGCGCCAGGCGAGCGTACGGTGATTGATCTCAAAACGCCGGGCTCGAAGCTGGGAATTCGGAGGCTGACGATCGAATCGCCCGAGCCGGATGACGAAAGCATCGTGCGGGCCGATTTCCCGGCGGGCACATATCATTTTGAGGGAAAGACGACCAATGGCGCAAGCCTGCGCGGCGAAGCGCGGCTGAGCCATGTGTTCCCAAAACCGGCCGCCTTTGAATATCCACGGCCCGGCCAGAAGGACTTGCCTGCCGCCGCACTGACTCTGCGCTGGTCGATGCCGGAAGGGATCGAGTCGTGCGTCGTCGTTGTCGAGCAAACCGGCTCACCCTACGAAATCCGGGCGCTGCTGCCAGGTTCGACAAAAACCTTTACGATACCGGATGGTTTTTTGCGCCACGGCCGGTCCTACACATTCTCGATCGGGACCGTCGCGAAAGACGGCAATCGGTCCTTCATCGAAGCCCGCTTCGCCATTGCGAGGGCGCGATGAACCGCCCCCACCCGACCAATGTCAGATCCGCCCGAGACGAAACGGCCCCGTCTCGCCTTGTGTTCGGGAACCGCGACACACCGGCGCTTCCTCTCTTTCGTCAGTCAACGCGTCTGAGAAGTGTTCGCAACCCCGCGCAATTTGGCCAGACCCGCCGCCCGCAACCGCGGACCGTGAGTGACACTTCGGACAGCAAGCTCCCCGCGCGGCGAGAAAGACGTCTTCGTCGACATGAATCCGGAAAGATCGTGGGAACGAACTGACATCGAAAGACGTGTCCGTGGACATCGTGACAGGAGAATCGGAATGCGAACTCTATTTGGTTCTTAATTGGAAAGGACACCGCCATGAAGCAGATGATCTACGTGACCCTGCTCGCCGTCGTCCTCGCCCCGGCCATGGCTGACGCGCAGGCGAAACGGCCACCGGGCCGCGGCACCGAACAGACGCGGCCCGTGCCGAAGATCTCGCAAGAAGAGGCAACGAAGATCGCGCTTGAGCGAATCCCCGGCACGGTCACCGAGGTGACGATTGAGCGAAAGCGCGGCAAAAATGTCTACGTGGTCGAGATCCAGGTGCCGAACCAGGGCGAGATAGACGTGCTCGTCGACATCGAGACCGGGCGGATCGTCGGAACAGAGTGATATTGATCGGTGGAATAACTGGTTCGCAATTATTTCGCCGCAGAACAATGCGCCCCACGATTATCATTCGTCGCCGCTCACGGCGGCAAAATCACGGAGAGGATTCTATCCGGTCCATATGATTGATCCCATTATGGACTGCAAGGGGAAAGGACACGACCATGAAACACGAAGCCATTATGAGAAAGACGATCTATGCGAGTGTAATCGCCGTTCTCCTCGCGCCGGGTATCGCCGCTGCGCAAACGCGGGCGCCGCCGGGCCTTGGCACCGAGGAGTTCGGCATGTCGCCCAAGGAACTGGTTCAGGCAATCGAGAAGACCGAGGAACTGATTGCGCGCTGCATGCAGGAACAAGGCTTTCGATACATCGCCGCCGACCACAATACGGTGCGTGCGGGCATGGCGGCGGACAAGAGCCTCCCAGGTCTTAGCGAGGAGGAATTCGTCAAACGTTATGGTTTTGGCATAGCGACCCTTTATACTGGTCTGCCGCCTCAGTTGGCGACCGGCTACAGTCCCGGCCGCATTGGCCTTGGGGAGCGCAATGTGCAAATTTTCCGTGCACTTTCCCCCGCCGATCAGGTCGCGTACAACCGTGCACTGTTCGGCGAGGATGTCAATGCCACCTTTGCGGTTGCGTTGGAGGCCGAAGATCTGTCGCGCACTGGGGGTTGCACACGCAAGGCCATCTCGGAAGTGTTCAAGCCCGATCAGTTGAAGCCCAGCCACTATAATCCCCAGGACGGGCTAATCAACAAGGACCCGCGTATGATGGCCGCTCTTAACAACTGGCGGCGGGACATGAAGAAGGCCGGCTTCGACTATAATCACCCCGATGAGATCGAACCCGACATAAAGAATCGACTTAACATGCTGACCGAGGGCGGCAAACTTTTGGTTGCCAAAATGTCGCCGGACCAGAAATCCGCACTGCGGAAATTACAGGATTTTGAGCGCGTCGTCGCGGCCAAAAGCTTCAAATTGACAGAGGATGTGCTGACTCCGGTTGAGGAGCGCATCCAACAAGAGCTATTTTCTCGGAAGGTGCAATAATGGCGCGGTGCCCCCCGAAGGAGCGGCAACAAGGAGTCGCCGCTGCTTCGGGCCCACTGGTTGATTGATAATGGCGGACAAAGGCCGATCGAACACTTGTCGCTATCGCGGCCCGCGCGCTGGCAAGGGCGAGGGTGAGCATCATGGTCACGAAACGCATAAATGTTCTTTGGGCGGTCCTGAGTGTGGTTTGCGGCATGGCGATCGGCGCTTGGTACGCGGGCTCCAAAATACAGTCGCCGGCGGAGGTGGCGGCACGCACGGCGCCGCCTGAGCCATCCCCGATTCTCGTTCCGGTAGAATCGCGCGTATTAAGTTCTGATGTCGTCACGCGCGGTACGGCTCGCTTTGGGTTGCCGCAGCCGATTTCGATTGCGCCCTCCACTGTCAAAGGTGGCGTCGGACTGATCGCCACGGTGCCACGGCCGAATATGGAGTTTGAGGAAGGCGAGGTCATTCTATCAATCTCCGGCCGTCCTGTCTTCATTCTGCGCGGAACGACCCCGACCTATCGCGACATGTCGCCCGGAACCAGCGGCGGCGACGTACGCCAACTCGAAGAAGCTCTGGCTCGTCTCGGCTTCGATCCTGGCCCAGTTGACGGCGTCTATGACCAAAAGACAGCCGCCGCGGTTGAGCGCTTGTATCGAAAGGCCGGGTGGGATCCGTTCGAACCGACACGCGAACAACGCGCCGCCGTCCTCACACTCGAGCGGGAGTGGTCGGATGCCGCGCGCGCTCGACTTGCAGCCGAATCTGCGCGTGAAACGGCAGTGCGGGTGGTCGCTGCTGCACGGGCCGCCGCGGAACAGGCCACGCGCCAAGCCGCTCTTGACAGTGCCGCGCGTGCAGGTGAACGCGGGTCCACAGACAAGCGGGCCGTTCAATCCCTGGCGCTTGAAACCGAACGAGCACGAGCTGCCCATTCCGGGAGCGCGGCCGCCGCCGATGTCGCCGCGCAGATCGCGGAACGTGCCTTAATCGTGCTCGATCCACGCCAGACCGAAACGGCTCGTGCTGCAGCCGAGGCGAAGCTGAAGGTGGCGCGCGCCGCGCAGCACAAGGCGAAGCTGGAGGCCGATCTGGCGATTCAGAACGCATCACGAGAGGCCGCTCTGGCCGAGGAGCGGATCAAGGTCGCCGAGGCGGCCGTGACTGCGGCCCGCCTGGAAGGCGAGCGTAGCGTGCACGCGGCAATAGAACAGCAGACGCTGGCCGAATTCGACGTCAAGGTGACGAGCGAACGAGCCGAGCGTGCAGAGCGCGAACTCGCGGCCGCGCGCGAGAGGCTCGGCGTGCAGGTGCCGGCGGACGAGGTCGTCTTCATCCCGTCGCTGCCGGTCCGCGTGCAGGAGGTGACCGCGTCAGTCGGCGCTAGTGCCTCTGGGCCGGCAATGAGCGTTACAGACAATCAGGTCAGTATCGACTCGCAGTTGCCACTCGAAGCCGCGCCGCTCGTGAAGCCCGGAATGAACGTTGCGATCGACGAGCAGGCGCTTGGAATCAAAGCGAACGGCGTCGTTGAGTCGGTGGCGAACACACCTGGTACGCGCGGCGTGGACGGGTACCACTTCTATCTGGGGGTCAAGGTGGAGAGCACACCCGTGAATTTGGCTGGCTTTTCGGTGCGCCTGACCATCCCGGTCGAAGCCTCCAAGGGTGCAGTCACCGCAGTCCCAACCAGCGCGGTGTCGCTTGCCGCCGACGGAACATCGCGCGTGCTGGTCGATCGCGGCGGAGCGCCGGAATACGTCACTGTACAACCGGGGCTTTCAACAGGAGGCTATGTCGAGGTGAGTGCGACCGACGGGCTGCTCATCCCCGGCCATCTCGTTGTGGTAGGCTACAAAGCGCTCGATATCGAGGGGATTAAATGAGGCTGGTAGAGGCCGTCAAGCGGGTTTTGTCGATTGAAACAGCCGCCGCTTCTGACCCCGATCGGCTACTTGATCTGCGTAAGGTATGCAAGCAATTCGGCACCGATCCGGCGGTCAATGCATTAATCGATGTCGACCTTGAGTTGCGGCGCGGCGAATGGCTATCGATCACCGGCCCTTCCGGCTCTGGGAAATCGACGTTGCTAAATATTCTCGGTTGCCTCGATCGGCCAACTCAGGGAACCTATCTTTTTGGCGGTATCGAAACAACAACGCTTAGCGAGGATGAGCGGGCCGGACTGCGCAGCCAGCGCATCGGTTTCATTTTTCAGTCCTTTCACCTGCTACCATATCGCACTGTCCTTGAGAACGTTATGCTCGCGGAAGTGTACCGCCGGCACAAGCGGGGCGGGCGGCGCGAGCGGGCGATGGAGGAAATTCGCCGCGTCGGCCTTGCACATCGTGCGGATTTTCCGCCGTCCAAGTTGTCAGGGGGCGAATGTCAGCGGGCGGCGATCGCCCGGGCCCTGATGGGCTCACCCAGTTTGCTCCTTTGCGACGAGCCCACCGGCAATCTCGATTCAAAAAATACCGAGTCGATCCTAGACTTCTTCACCGAACTCAATCAGCAGGGAATGACGATCATTGTCGTGACGCATGACGAAAACGTCGCGCGCCGGGGTACGCGCAGGGTTCAGATGAAGGATGGCCAAGTCGCCGCCGGAAGCGAGCCCGCGCCACCGCGCCAAGTTATTCCCTTGCGGCCGGCTTCGTCGAAGGCGAAGGTGTCGAGTTCTGGGATCACGAAGCGCGACCTTCTGGCCGAGGCGTTAGCCGGAATGTTTGCACGGCCGGCACGCATGGCACTAACCGTGCTTGGCATCGTGATCGGCATGTCGGCGTTGGTGGCTACCATCGGCCTCACCCGAACCGCCGCCAACCGCATTATAAGTCAATTCGATCAGCTCGCGGCCACGGAACTTTTTATCACGGCGCGGCCCGGACTGGCAACGGGAACGATCGATCCACGCGCGATTCCCTGGGACGCGCCTGAACGGCTCGCTCGCCTGAACGGCGTCGCAGCAACAGGCCTGCTGAGCGAGGTCAATGTTCATGACGCCCTCGTCAGCGCGTCACCGGTGGTGGATCCGGCCAACCAGACTGCACTCAAGCTCGGCGTG
>WNGJ01007314.1_pt1 | contig 11744 bp, 10 predicted proteins | sample 5400611 | NCBI WGS metagenome assembly WNGJ01 (sample SAMN13153375, study PRJNA577476) | soil metagenome | isolation source: 40 cm soil or saprolite under Garry oak tree replicate 1 | place: USA:California | collected 2016-06-15 | reverse complement strand
CCGTCGGAAGTCGCCGTGTCAACAAGGCAGCATCGGCCTCACGTTTCAGGGCTTGCGTCAGAAACGGATTACGGTTTAAAGAGATGTGATACGGGCCCGAGATGCCTCTCCTGGGCTTCGCGATCTATCAGACGCAAGACCGTAACGTTCGCCGACTCCAGGTACGTATCGCGCAGGCTACGAAGGCAGGCAGATGGGGCAAGGTGCGAGCCTTGCAACGTCTGCTAACCCACTCGTACAGCGGCAAAGCTCTCGCCGTCCGACGAGTGACGGAAAACAACGGCAAGAAAACCCCCGGTGTGGACCGAGTAATCTGGGACACACCCGAGAAGAAGACAGGGGCAGTTCATGAACTCAAACGCAGGGGATATCAACCTCAGCCTCTGCGGCGTGTCTACATCCCGAAATCGGATGGCAAAACGATGCGCCCGCTCGGCATCCCGACAATGATCGACCGAGCTATGCAAGCATTGCATCTGCTTGCACTCGATCCGATTGCGGAAACCACTGCTGATAAAAACTCCTACGGGTTTCGCCAGCAGCGGTCCTGCGCGGATGCGATTCAACAATGCTTCAACGCACTGACGAACGCAAGCACGCAGTGGATTCTAGAAGGTGACATCCGAAGCTGTTTCGATAAAATCTCCCACGATTGGCTCTTGGCGCACGTTCCCATGGACCGCGCCTTTCTCCGAGAGTGGTTGAAATCCGGGTATGTGGATCAGCACGTCTTTCATGAAACAACGGAGGGAACTCCCCAGGGCGGAATTGTCTCCCCAACGCTCGCCAATTGGGCGTTGGACGGACTGGAACGAATCCTAAAGGAGAAATATCCAACCAGAAGGCCGCTCAAGTCCTTTGGAGGTAAGAATCCCTCTGTGAATTTCATCCGTTATGCGGATGACTTCATCGTCACCAGCAAATCGAAAGAATTGCTGGAAGGAGATATCAAACCCTTGATCGAGCAGTTTCTGCGAGAACGAGGGCTTGAGCTTTCTCCCACGAAGACAGTCATCACGCACGTGAAAGATGGCTTTGATTTTCTTGGGCACAATGTGCGCCGGTATCCAGACGGAAAACGGCGCATCGAGCCTTCTAAGAAGAATGTGAAAACCTTCTTGGACGACATCCGAAGAACGATCAAAGCCGCCTTGGGTTCGTCTGCCGCCGACCTGATCAAAGAACTCAACCCCAAGGTAAGAGGTTGGGCTAATTATCATCGGCACACCATGAATAAATCCACATTTGCACGCGTGGACCATGAAATCTTCTCGAGTCTATGGCGATGGGCACGACGAAGGCACCCAGGAAAGACCGCACGCTGGCGCAAACAGAAGTACTTCGCACAGCACAGCGGTCAGGATTGGTCCTTCTTCGGCGAAATGTGGGATGACGATGGACCGCGGCTTCTACGCGCCAGCAGCACGCCCATCAAGCGACACATCAAAGTGAAAGGAGATGCGAATCCCTACGACCCCGCCTATGAAACCTACTTCGAGCAACGCGAAGAAGCTCACATGCGAGAGTTGTTTCGGGGTACCCGTATCCTTCGCTTTCTCTGGTATGAACAACGCGGTCTCTGCCCTGTTTGCCATACAAAAATCACCCGGCGGGATGGCGCCTGCACTACTGCGTCCTCGCGTGATGGGTGGTTCGACCAGTGCTGAGAACTGCGTTTTACTTCATCCCGAGTGCCATGACAGGGTTCATCGCCTACGTCTTTCTGTATCCAAACCGCGTCTCCCTTAAAGAGGCGTTCGAAGTGCTTGAGCCGGATGACGGAAAACTGTCACGTCCGGTTCTTAGAGGGCCAGGCCTCCAGCAATGGGGTCCGGCTACTCGATCCCGCTAGAAAAACGGCTGTTTAGTTTCGGAACGTTGGTGGTGCTCGCTGCTACTACTACACGGATCGCGAGGCTCTCGTCACGGAAGGCACGAATCCGAAATGACTCCGAAATGTACGAATGAAGTGGCTCAGGTTGTTGAAACCGGCTGCGTAGCACGTATCCGTGACGCCCATGCCCGATTCGAGGAGAGTACGGGCACGTGCAAGGCGTAGCTGAAGCAAATATTTGTGGGGTGGAACCCCGATCAGTTCGCGGAAGATGCGCGCGAAAAGGAATGGGCTCATCGCAACATGCGAGGACAGATGGACAAGAGAATGTTGCTCTGCTGGATTCGCATCCATCCGCTCGCGGGCCGCATGAATTCTCTCGGCATACCACTTCAGTTGATTTGGCCGGTATAAACGACGATTGTTTGTGGGCGCCTCAGCAACCGCGTCCACCAGTTCGCACGCGAACGCTTCCAAACCCAATCCGATGTCATCGCGAAGGATTGAGCCAAGGTGCAGTTGCAAGAAACGGAGACGGTTCGTAATTGGAGGTACCAACGGGAGACAATTCAGCTTTTTGGCCAACACGGCGGACAGTGACCGGGAAAGGGTCACGGATAAGCACGTATCTGGCTCAATGGCCGGCAGGTGTGCGTAGCGATATATATCGTGTGGGCGACTGAGAAAAACGCGGCCGCTGTCGAGCAGCCACTCTTGTCGTTGATGTCCCAGTCGGAAAGCCCCTCTTTCGACAATGTTGATTTGAAATCGGTCTGCTGCTTGCTCCTCTGAGTCGGGCAGACTTGCGCCCGCAGGATGGTCAAAACGCGTCAGCGACACATAAGCGGTCTCTTTAACCGTACGCACCCGGAATGGGAAGACATCGCGGGTCACAATGGACAGCGTAGTAAGCGGCGCCAGGGGGTGTCAATCGGAGGGCAAGTCCGTCTTGCGGTCGAGTCACCTCAATGGAAAATGTCGCAAGAAAGCGCAAGCATGCCGCCCTGCAGCATTCGTAAGCTACTGCGATGATCGCGCGCATTTGGCACGGTTACACGACCCACGCGAATGCCGAACCTTACGCAGCTACCTTGAAAGCCGAGATCCTCCCGGGCATTATGAAAGTGCCTGGATATAAGGGCAGCTATTTGCTTCAACGACCGTCTGGCGAAGCGGTGGAATTCGTTACCGTCATGCTTTGGGAATCGGTGAAAGCGTTGCGCGAGTTTGCTGGCCCCGATTACGAACGGGCTATCGTGCCGGTGGAACGCCGCAAGTTCTTCTACGCTATGACGAATGCTCGGCTCATTACGAAATCTTGTTGAGGCCACAAGTCGAAGAGACGGCATCTCAGGATCAGCGTTAGGGATTGATCACATAAAACGATTGAAAGGCTCCTGCTCGATTCCAGAAGCGTGCTCGACGAATTTCGAGGACTTGTCTTATGTGTCCCAAGTCGTGCATCGCCCATTCGTGTAGCAGATCACTGACGCTGACTTCGCCGAGATCTGCATGACGTCCTCGACGCTGCCAGTCTGGTAAAACTAGGGTTCCGAGCCATCCTAGGTTCCTCATGCGCATTTCAGTGAAACGTTCGATTTCCGCCCGGAGGTCACGCCTGATAAACGCCCCATTCTCGCACTCTGCATTCTGATCATAAGAATCCAGTAAAGGGAAATCCTCCTCGATCATGCGCCGTGCTCTAACGGGCATCACCTTGCACTCGATTTCTGCAAGATGCGTCACAATTTCGACAATCGACCAACGGGCCGGTTTGAGACGAGTGCGCGCATATTGCGCGTCTACCGGCGAAACAACGAGACTCAATACTGTGGGTGTGGAGCGGAGAGTTGCGAGTATTTCTTCGCTGCTTTTGCCGACAGTGGCGTCGTCGATAAGAGAAGATCCCATTCGAAATCAGCAACCGTTATTCACCAGGCGGCCAACTCGCTCTGGCAGTTGTCAACAGCCATCAGACCGGGGTGGCGTTTTCGGGACTATTCGTTGCGTGGTAGCAGTGCCGACGTACCGGGTTGATTGTGGGACGCGCGGAGTCGTCGCACTTGCGCTTTCTTGCTCATTTGAGGGCCCCGCGCGATAGCTGCTTGACCAACGGTCCGGACAACGCATCAACTACGATGTGAACATCACGTCGTGTTCTCTGCGTCCCCGCTCAACGGTCAAGTTAGCCACACACAGCTCACTTGCTGCACAGGTTTTCTCGGTAACTAACAGCATGCTCCAAGAAACGCAGCGATCAAGTCCTCTCTGGCCGATAGTGAGCCTCACCGCCGCAGGCTGCCTGTGGGGTACCGGATTCCTCTTCGGCAAAATCGCATTCGCCGAAATGACCGTATCGGAAAATATTGGCTACAGATTTATCTTTGGTTCGCTCGGGCTATCGCCGATTCTCTGGAAGAGCCCACCGAAGTTTCATCGGCGTGCGTGGGGCCTGCTTGTCCTCGCGAGTATCGTAGGTGTGGCAATTCAGTTTCTGCTGCAATTCAATGGATTGGAGGCCACGACAGTCTCCCATGCTTCGCTAATAGTTGGCACCCTACCGGTTCTGCTCGCACTCTCATCGGCGGTGTTATTGAAAGAGAAACTGAATGCGTTTGAATACGGCTTGATGATGCTCTCCGCCGCTGGTGCTGTACTGATTACGATCGCAAAGAAAGCCGTCGCCGGTCCTCAGCCCACAGTAAAAGGCGACCTGCTGGTATTCCTCTCGATGTTTGCTGCCATGGTGATGATTCTTCTGAGCAAGCGCCTCATGGACGAATATGGCGCCTTGCAAGTGACTGCATGGATGATGGCAATAGGCACCTTGGCCCTGTTCATTTGGATCGAGGTGACGCATCCGATGCGCGTTCATTTTTCGCTCCACGTATGGCTTGCGGTAATCGCTCAGGGAATTCTTGCCACCACCGGCGCGTACCTGTTTTGGAATTGGGGTTTGGCCCGCGTACCTGCAGCTCGTGCAGGCATATTCCTGAATCTCGAACCGTTGGTGGGAACACTACTTGGTGTGTTTATCCTGGGCGAGAGCCTTGGTGCTCTCGGGATTCTAGGCGGCGCGTTGATCCTATTCGCCGCAGCATATTTTAGCCGGCCCGAGACAGCTTGACCCATGAATTGGAGTGAGATCAGAGCGCTCTTTCCCGCCGCGGAACAATACACATACTTGAACACTGCTGCGGCTCCGCCCCTGTCAATTCTTGCCGCTCGCGAAGGACAACGCTACTACGACGAAATGGCAGAACATGGTGACGTTGCATGGGACGGTTGGCTTTGCCAGGTCGAAGAGATACGCGAGAGGCTCGCGAGTTTTATTAATGCGGATGCGCGCAGTGTCGCGTTTACATATAGCACCTCGCATGGGATGAACCTCATCGCGGGCATTCTCGATCATTGCGGAGATGTGTTGTGCCCGGCTGATGAATTCCCCAGTTGCACGCTACCCTGGCTTCAGCAGCGATATCGGGTTCATTTTGTGCGTTCGAGAGATCGCGGTGTCGTCGATGTGGACGATATTCAGCGAAGCATCACAAACGAGACACGCGTTCTCGGGACCAGCTATGTCCAATTCGCAACCGGTTTTCGACACGATCTCGTTGCATTGGGCCGACTGTGTCGTGAACGAAACCTGGTTTTTGTCGTTGATGCCACGCAAGGAATGGGCGTTTTTCCCATTGACGTTGTTAACAGCGGTATTGATTTTCTCGTTTTCAGCGGTTACAAGTGGGCGCAGGCTGGATATGGTGTCGGCGGCTTGTATGTCGCGCCGCGCTTCCTCAATCCAACTGCGTTTCCGGTGGCGGGGTGGTGGAGCGCACGCGATCCGGAAGCTGTCGTGAATGATCGGCTGGATCTGAAAGAAACTGCCGCAGCGCTTGAGGTTGGATGCCCTCATTTCGCAGGCATCTTTGCTTTAGGCGCCGCTCTCACGCTATTCGAGGAGATCGGCAAGTCCCGAATTGAAGAACGCATCCACGAATTGACCGACTACTTACACCAGCGGCTTCAAGCTGACCGATTCAATATCGCTTCCCCTCTAAACCGCGGTCAGCGATCCGGCATTACCATCGTTGAAATGCGCAACGCACCGGAGATTGTGAAACGTCTGGCGGAGAAGAAGATCATTGTGTCAGCGAGAGGCAAAGGCTTGCGCGTCTCCGTTCACATTTTCAACAACTTTGATGATATTGACCGCCTGATAGCCGAACTGCGGGAGCTGCCCTCGACAGCTAGCGCGAACACGGCGTGAGATTGCCCGGCCCGGCCTGTTCGCCAGTCTGCGCCTCAAAAAAGCAAGAAACCGCAAGTGCTCAACTCCCCTCATTTTTCCAGAATGGTGTCCGATAACTCTTGGGGGGGAGCCGCGATGAAAAGAACAATTTGCATGGATTCGCTGTATGTCCTCGTTGCCGTGATGAGCAGCCTAATTTTGTTGTCGGCTCAGGCCAAGCCGCAGGATAGGAGTAAGAGCGAGGCTGTTTTCAAGCAACTCACGTCACTCGTGGGCGGATGGGAAGCGGTTCAAGACGGTGTTCCGGTCACAGAAACGTACACTCTGACCGCCGATGGAAGCGCCGTCATGGCCGAAACGAAGCCGAAAAATGACCCGGCCATGATCACGATGTTCACCGTTGATGGCGACCATTTGATCGCAACTCATTACTGTGCAGCTCGCAATCAACCTCAGATGGAGACAGGCATCCCCGAAGACTTGCAGAAAGGCGTGACCTTTTCACTGGTACGAGTAACAGGGATGAAAACACCGGATGACTACCACAACACTGGGCTCACCATAACGCTGGAAGACAAGGATCACATGACACAGCGGTGGACGTATCTTTATAAGGGGAAGCCGGGCACCACCGTCTTTCACTACACACGCAAGAAGTGACCAATATACGGCAGGAAGACCTTGCTCGCATTCAATCAGTCTTGGCTCAGCGTGGATTTCCAGCTCCAGGAGAGCCGCAATGGAAGTTGATAGAGACAGGGCCGAAATCGTCGCCACAGTGATCCGGTTTTGGCAAGCTTACGAGCGAAAGGATCTCGCGGCTCTGTCCAATATGCTCACCGCTGCAGATGATTTCACCTTCTTCGGGAGTGACGCAGCCGAAGTGGTGAAGACTCGCCGGGAGTGGGAAGAATTGATGCAAAACGATTGGCAGCTGTTTGAAAAGACAAAGTTTGGCGAGCCAAGAAATATCGCAGTTCAAATCAGTGCGGACAAACAACTAGCTTCGATTGTGTACGAAGTTACAGACATCTCGCTCGTCGAAGGTAAGAACATCGAGTCTCTCGACCGCTTTGCCATAACGATGAGGAAAGAGGGCGGAGCTTGGCGTATTGTCGAGGGAATGACCGCTGTAGCGACCAAAGGCGAGTCCTCGGCAGAGATCGCAGCTCGCCGACGGAAAGAGACGCCCAAACCGTAACTCTTCTCGACGAACACGGTGGGAGCAACAACGGCGGCGCGACACCTGTCCGCGACCCTTCGGCAAAATCCACCGCGCGATTATTGGCACCCCAAAAACAGGGTGGAACACCGTGGTGCAAAGGGTTGACGCGGCCAAGGTTCCGCTGAGGTCACTGGGCGTATTCAAAGCAAAGCTGGTATCATCTAGTCCCTCTTCGTTCGATGCGCTGTTCAGCGTAAAATTACGGTCGTTGAGGAGTGACGTGTGGCCGCCAGATCTACGGCTCCCGATGATTGTTGCGTACATTTGAACGTAGAGCCATTCCGTGTTCAGATGATTCGAGAAACGGCGTGTGTGTCGTTGGTTCGATTCGATCATCCGCCGCACATCAAGCTCCCCACCACTTATTCGTCGCACGATGCTGCGGAGCACTTCCGGGTCAATATCGTCGAGCGTGGCTGGTTCAGGCTGAAGTACGGCCGGCGCGAATGGACACTCGGGGCCGGGAGCATGTTTCTGAGCCGCCCGACTGAGGTGTACGGATATTCACACGTCAACTATGCGGAACCCGATACCTGTTTGAGAGTGGAGTTTTATGGCCCTCTCTCGGGTGAACTGGGAGAATCGGTGTTCCGGCTGCCGCTGGTGCTTCCGACGACCAATCGCCTGAACTTCCTGCGTCTGCGACTCGGTTCACTGCTATCCAATGCCGCTGAAATGTCGCTAGATGCATTGGCATGTGAGTTCGTGGACGCAGCAGCCAACGCTGACCATGATCGCCGTCGTCTGTATCGATCGGAGCAATTACGCTGGTACGCCGAAAGGATCGGCGCCGCCCGCGAATTAATGGATTGCGATCCGACAGCTCACCACTCCTTGTGGCATCTCTCGTCGCAAGTTGGGATGAGTGTCTTTCTGTTTGCACGCGTATTCCACGAACTAGTTGGAATGCCTCCACACAAATACTTGGTGCACCGGAGACTTCACCGTGCGCGAGATCTCCTGCGCTCTGGAATGCCTGTGACAGACGTTTGCTACGCCGCCGGCTTCAACAATCTCAGTCATTTCATTAGAACGTTCCATGCATATTTCGGAATGTTGCCTTCGAAATTCAAGGCGTCTTCCTCAGCACCAGCTGCCCGAGGCGAGTCGCTGGTTCAATAGCTGATGCACGGAAAGAGGTGAGCAACTGAACCCCGATGAGCAGCGCAGAGGATGCTGCCACCGCTGCTGCGTGACTACGGGTGCCGTGCGCTCCGGTCGCATAAACGACGAGCAGCACCAGCAGAACCGCTAACTGCAACCACCAGCCATTAATTGCGCCAAGCCATCCTGGGCGCGAGCCCCACGCCAGTAAATCCCAGCCGAGATAGGCTCCGGTAACTGGCGCGAGAGCGAGCCGCTTGGGATGTATGGGAAAATCGAGTGTAAACTGCGACCGATCCGGGCAAGCACGATCCACAGCAGGTCGGGAAAGCGGCGAGTCCCGCTGTGTGCTGTTTCTATTCTGCAAGAAACCGCAAGCTGAGATTCGGTCAATGCGAAGACACTGTGAGGAACCGGGTGAGCCGGGGGAAAAGGACGGCTGTGGCCCTGTGATTGTTAATCTGCCCGGAGGTTAATGGATGCGTTGCTGCTCCTGGACACATGCACTCAAGGTCGCTGTGCGCGTGAACTGCGTCTTTATGCTTTCACTCTGTAGTAACCCGCAGCATCGAGCGTAACGACATTCGTGCTCACGGGCAGGACGAACAGCTGCGAGTTGCGTCGTTTTACCAGGGACTCGATTTTTACTACCGATTCTTGGCAGCGGTGACCAAGACCGGAAATTCATGTCACCCAGATTAAATGGTAGCCGAACATGATATTCGTCATCGGCGTAACCAGTCAGCCGGAAGCATAGGAGCCAATTCCTCGTGCTGCTACGTGTGTTGGGTATGCGAACTCGATGCCTTGGAGAGCTTTACCGAGAGGCGAGTTTTGAAAACGTCGGCGAGCTTAGAGCGATCTTGCAACCCATTGAGAGTCCCAGATCAGAAGAGCACAAAACGGGTATTTGAGTACTACATTGCGTAAGTTGATCCAGCCATTCTTGCTGATGTGGTCCCGCCGGGTCACTCAAATTCGCGCGATCACGGCTCTCCTTTCCGCCTTTGTCGCAGTTCAGGCAGTTGGCCAGGTAGGTACCAACACTCTGCGCGGCAAAGTGTCAGATACGCACGGCCATACAGTCGATGGTGCTCAGCTGCTGCTCTACATCGGAAATCGCCCCGAAGTGATGGCAACTGCGGTGAGCGATCACCTCGGGCAGTTCGAATTCATCCACCTTGCACCTGCGAGCGATTATCGGTTGCGCGTTACGCACGCTGGGTATGTCAGCATTGAAGCTGCAGGCATTTCGCTACGGGCAGGGGAGACGAGGCAACTGCAGATCACGCTGGACTCGCGGCGAGCGCTGTCAAACGCAGTAAGTGAGGTCGATACCGTGGGTGTGCGACAGCAAGTGCGTACACTGCCGCTACGCGGACAGGCATCGGGCAATCTCGAGACACTCATCCCCGGAGCCGGCGCAACGGCGGGCACGTTTGGGTCGTTTCCAGTCAACGGCAGCCGCGCGCAGTTCAACACTTATATCGTCAGCGGCACGAATAACCTCGACCCGTTCCGTAACGCAGAAGCCATCGGGCAGGGCGGCGCCTTCGCTGCTCCAGCGGTTTTGCTGCCGCTCGATGCCATCCAGGAAATCGAAGTGCAAACCAATACTGGCGCCGAGTATGGCCCGTCAGGAGCGGCAGTGCTGACCACGATCAAGAGCAGTGGGCCGCAGCTGCACGGGTCGCTGTTTGAATTCTTCGATAATGACAAGCTAGCCGCCAACAATTTCTATAACAACGCCTTTGGGCGCCCGCGCCCTGAATTTCGGAACAACCAATTCGGATTCACCGCTGGCGGCCCGCTGTCGTATCGCAGCTATTTCTTCAGTTCGTATGAAGGGCAGCACGAGCGAGTTAGTGTTACTGCCGCATCCCGATTTCCCACGCAGGCGGAAATTGCCGCGGCAACATCGCTCGTCCAGGGAGCTGGACGTTCGGTGAACGGGCTGGCCTCGCCCATTCTCGCGCTCTACCCCGCCTCCCTCGGCCAGGGTCCGCTCAGTTTTTCTGTTATCGGCCGCAGCGATGGCAATACGCTGACGCTGAAAGCGGATCACGGCGAGCACGGCCACGATAGTATCTCTGCTTCGTACGCTGTCGGCGTGAACCGCCAGCGTTTTCCTCAGGGACAGTTCGGGTTGGGAGGAGGCTCGCGGCTGCCGGCTTACGCTTCGCAATCCCACACGATCGTGCAGTTGTTTGCTGCCGAGTGGCAACGAGCGCTGTCATCCCGGTTGCTCAATTCCGCCCACTTCGGTTATTCGCGTTACCACGAAACAACATTTCCTGGGGACAAGGGCTTCAATGTAACAGCAATCGGCCTGGACACCGGAGCCAACCCAGTCCGCGATTCCGCTCTGCCGGAAATCGATATCGCGCCCGGCGAATACGAAAATCTCGGTGCTCCTCTCTCGTTGCCGCGCGGACGCGCCAGCAACGTATTCGATTTCTCGGATGGTATCGGTTGGAACCGCGGCGCGCACCAATGGAAGTTCGGCGGCAGCATAACATTACTCCAGGAGAACGCCTTCACAGACACGGGCATGCGCGGGCGGCTCGTGTTCGATGGCTCGCAGCTCGGCGATCAACTCTCGGGCGACTTCGCGATTGCCAGCCTAGTGGACCTGCTCGCTGGCCTGCTTGCTCCCGGCGTCACCACTATTGCGCGTGGCGACTCACAACGCTACCTGCGCCAGCATCGCTGGGCGGCGTTCATCGAAGACGGCTGGCAGCTTCGGCCTGCTCTGAAGGTCACTCTTGGATTACGCCACGATCAATTCTCTGTGCCTACTGAGAAGCAGGGGAGGCTGAGTAACTTCCTTCCGGACGTCGGGCTGGTACCAGTCGGCCCTGTTGTACTTGAGCACGAATATCGGCCGAACCTCGGCGACTTTGCGCCACGCGCCGCGTTTTCGCTTGGATTAGGTGGCCTTCGCACGCTAAGCGGCGGCTGGGGCATGTATTTCAACGCCCGGCCGTTTGACGAATTGATGGATAACAGCAATAACGCGAATTCGATACTTGCAGGGCCGGTATTCAATCCGACCGGTTCCAGTGCAATCTTCACGATTACGCCGCCGGCGCCCGTGCCGTTTGGCCCGGGTATCCAGATCTTTGGCGCAGCACCGCAGCCGCCGTTCGATGTTTTTGCGATGCGCACCCATTTCCCCGATCCCCGCTACCAGAACTTTGATCTCGCATTTGAACAACGGCTAGGCGGACAACAATCTTTGCGCATCGCGTATTACGGTACCCGCGGCAGTGATTTGCCCGTGGTGATCGACATGAATCAGCCAACACCCGGGAGTTCCGACCCGGTTAGCG
>WNGJ01039100.1_pt1 | contig 11745 bp, 9 predicted proteins | sample 5400611 | NCBI WGS metagenome assembly WNGJ01 (sample SAMN13153375, study PRJNA577476) | soil metagenome | isolation source: 40 cm soil or saprolite under Garry oak tree replicate 1 | place: USA:California | collected 2016-06-15 | reverse complement strand
CTGAAGGCCATGGCGGCGGCGAGCGGGATGACCGACAGCGCGGTGGCCAGTGCCACCTACACCATTCAGCAACAGCAACAGGTGGCCACGCCGGCGTTTAGCCCGGGTGGCGGGACCTACACAGGGTCGGTGACGGTGAGCATCAGTGACGCCACCAGCGGGGCGACGATCCACTACACGACCGACGGGAGCACGCCGACAACATCATCGCCGGTCTACGGCGGTGCGTTGACCTTCACGCAGACGACCACGCTCAAGGCCATGGCGGCGGCGAGCGGGATGACCGACAGCGCGGTAGCCAGTGCCACCTATACCATTCAGCAGCAGGTGGCTACGCCGGCCTTTAGCCCGGGTGGTGGGACCTACACGGGGTCGGTGACGGTAACGATCAGTGACGCGACCAGCGGTGCGACGATCCACTACACGACCGACGGGAGCACGCCGACAACGTCATCGCCGGTCTACAGCAGTGCGCTGACCTTCACGCAGACGACCACGCTGAAGGCCATGGCGGCAGCGAGCGGGATGACCAACAGCGCGGTGGCCAGTGCGACCTACACCGTCCAGCAGCAGGTGGCCACGCCGGCGTTTAGCCCGGGTGGTGGGACCTACACGGGGTCGGTAACCGTGAGCATCAGCGACGCCACCAGCGGGGCGGCGATCCACTACACGACCGACGGGAGCACGCCGACAACATCATCGCCGGTCTACGGCGGTGCGTTGACCTTCACGCAGACCACCACGCTGAAGGCCATGGCAGCGGCCAGCGGGATGACTGACAGCGCGGTGGCCAGTGCGACCTACACCGTCCAGCAACAGGTAGCCACGCCGACGTTTAGCCCGGGTGGAGGGACCTACACGGGGTCGGTGACGGTGACGATCAGCGACGCCACCAGTGGCGCGGCGATCCACTACACGACCGACGGGAGCACGCCGACTACGTCATCGCCGATCTATGGCGGTGCGCTGACCTTCACGCAGACGACCACGCTCAAGGCCCTGGCGGCGGCGAGTGGGATGACCAACAGTGCGGTGGCCAGTGCGACCTACACCGTCCAGCAGCAGCAGGTAGCCACGCCGGCGTTTAGCCCGGGTGGAGGGACCTACACGGGGTCGGTAACGGTGAGCATCAGCGACGCCACCAGCGGCGCGGCGATCCACTACACGACTGACGGGAGCACGCCGACAACCTCGTCTGCGGTCTACAGCACTGCGCTGACCTTCACGCAGACGACCACGCTCAAGGCCATGGCGGCGGCGAGCGGGATGACCAACAGCGCGGTGGCCAGTGCGACCTACACCATTCAGCAGCAGGTTGCGACGCCGAGCTTTAGTCCGGGTGGCGGCACCTACACGGGGTCAGTGACGGTGACGATCAGTGACGCCACCAGCGGGGCGGTGATCCACTACACGATTGATGGGAGCACGCCGACAACATCATCGCCGGTCTACGGCGGCGCGTTGACCTTCACGCAGACCACCACGCTCAAGGCCATGGCGGCGGCGAGCGGGATGACCAACAGCGCGGTGGCCAGTGCGACCTACACCATCCAGCAGCAGAGCTTCACCCTGACGGTGAGCAAGACGGACCTCGGCGACGGTACTGTCACCTCGAGTCCGGCAGGAATCAACTGCGGGAGCAGCTGCTCGGCCTCCTACGTAAGCGGCACCACCGTGACCCTGACGGCGACTCCGGACTTGCTCTCAGGTTTCGGCGGGTGGAGCGGATGCGACAGCGTCTCGGGCAACACTTGCACCGTAAACATGAATTCGGCTAGGTCGGTGACTGCCGACTTCAAGCTCCTCGGCATCCTGTAGTTAGTCTCTCTCAGGCCGGCCAGTCTCCGGCCGGCCCGAGTCTTCATCCACTTGCGATTCCTAGTGCAAGGACTATCGGGCACATGCCACAAAGGCGGTACTTGAATGGCTAGCGCAAGAACGACCATGCCAAATGCAATCACTGCGCCGACGTCCAAGAACGTCTTCTTGAATGGTGAGTATCTCCAGCGGGTTCCGCAGTGGCACGCTGATGATGCCCCATGGAAGGCCAGGGGTATTCTACGCATGCTCCAGCTTAACCATCTTTTACCGCGCCGCATTGGCGAAGTCGGCTGCGGGACGGGCGAAGTGATGAGGCAATTGCAGCTTCAGATGGGTTCCGAATGCGTTTTCTGCGGATATGACATCGCACCTCAGGTGATCGAGTTGAGCCGAACCCGTGAGAACCACCGGCTCCACTGCCGACTGGGGGATATTAGAGATATCAGAAAAGATCCCAACGCGCGCTTCGACTTGCTACTAGTGCTGGATGTGCTGGAGCACCAGGAAAACTACTTTAGCTTCCTCCGCGATGTCAAAGCGCTTGCCCCCTACAAAGTCTTTCATACCGTCCTGGACCTTTCGGTGCAGGCGGTGTTGCGACGAAACGGCCTGATGAAACTCCGTCGAACATCCGATGACCTTCACTTTTTTACGAAAGATACGGTACTTCGGGCCCTGCAGGACGAGGGCTATAGAGTTCTTAACTGGTTCTATGCCCCGCGCGCGATTTATCGCGCTTCAGGAGTAGCGGATCGAATCAAGCAGTGGCCGCGAGCCGTGTGCTTTGCGCTCAACCAGGACTTCGCTGCCCGTGTGTTAGGTGGTTACAGCTTATTCGTGCTGGCGCAATGAAAACCGCCAAGACTGTCATGGGGCACATGCAGTGAGATTCTCCGATGTGAAGAGCGGCTGCAATCCGAGTGAAATAAGAAGCCCTGCCCGGCCCGTATCGCCATGCCCCATTAAGACTGGCTATCCATGAGAATCGAAGGAGGTCTGTCACACCATGGACAAATGTGATGTGGCTATTATCGGTGCTGGCCCGTACGGCCTGTCGGCAGCGGCCCATCTCAAGCAATTGAAAGGCTTGGACTTAAGGCTCTTTGGCGAACCCATGTCCTTCTGGGAGCGCTATATGCCCGAACAAATGGTCCTACGCTCTCCCTGGGCGGGCACGCATATCGCCGACCCGGAGAATCGCTTGACCCTGGACGTCTACAAGAGGACGAACGGGAACCATCACCTGGCATATCCCGTGCCACTTGTGGATTTCATAAAGTACGGCCACTGGTTCCACGAGCAGACTGCGCTGCCGGCGGATCAGCGTAAGGTATTGCGAACCGAGCCAGCGCCGAACGGCTACCAGCTCACTCTGGAGGACGGCGAAACGATTCATGCGCGGCGAGTCATAATCGCCGGGGGGATCCAACCTTTCGCTTATCGGCCGCGGATGTTCGAGCGTCTTCCCGCGTCCCTGGTCACACACACTTCGGAGCTGCGGGACTTCGGCCAGTTCCGGAACAAGGAGGTCCTCGTCATTGGCGCCGGACAAAGCGCCGTCGAAGCGGCTGTATTCCTCCGCGAGGCGGGCGCCCATGCGGAAGTCTTGATTCGCAATTCTTCTCTGCACTGGCTGAGGCATGACAGTTGGAAGCATGCGAAGGCGATCGCGTGGATGTTTTATGGGAGCGCCGATGTTGGGCCCGCGGGCATCAGCCTGCTGGTGCAGCGGCCGAATTGGTTCCGTCGGTTGCCGCGTAGGGTTCAAAACTGGTGGGGAAGACGAGCGATTCGGCCCGCCGTTTCGCAGCGCTTGGAAGGCCGTACGCGCGGCATGCTCATTCAGACTGGGCGATTTCCCGTCCAGACGCGAGTTGAAAGAGAGCGACTCCGCGTCCGATTGAATGATGGGAGCGAGCGAGTTGTAGATCATGTGGTTCTGGGAACCGGGTATCGCATAAATGTTGCACTCTATCCGTTCCTTTCGGCAGAGCTGCTGAATCGCCTGGAGCTTGTGGACGCCGCTTATGCGATTTGTCGCCGGCACTGAGTTCGTTTCACCGGCGCTCAGCAAGCGGATTCGTCAGGCAACGAAACGCTGCTGTGCCTCTTCGGGCGACAGAAGTCGTTTCGCATTGCAAGTCACCCAGAACGGAGACTAGGGCTGGCCACACCTCGGCTGGAGCCAGTTGCTGCCCATCACGAGGGCGCTGAGTATCGCCCGTAACCGCCTTGAAGATCTATACGCTCAACCCACTGGAGGATCCGCGCTGGCTGGAGTTCATCCACGGTCATGCCCGAGCGTCCGTCTTTCATACGCCCGGCTGGCTCGCGGCGCTGCACCGGACCTACGGCTATGAGCCCATCGTTTATACGACTTCGGCTCCAACGCTCAGCCTGACGAACGGCCTCGTCTTCTGTCGCATCAGCAGTTGGCTAACAGGACGCAGGATGGTCTCGGTGCCCTTTGCCGACCACTGCGAGCCACTCGTCGAGCGGCCGGAAGACCAGAAGGAACTTTTCAGTTTTCTCAGGTGCGCAGTCCGGAAAGAAAAATGGAAGTATATTGAGATCCGGCCCTTGTGTTCCGACCTCTTGAGTGAGCCAGGTCTGGGGAAAGCAGATGTCTTTTGCCTTCATGTGCTGAATCTCCATCCCCCCTTGGAGACTCTCTTTCGGAACTTTCAGAAGGACTCCATTCAAAGAAAGATCAGGCGCGCGGGACAGGAATTCCTCCATTACGAGGAGGGCAGGTCGGAAGCGCTACTCACAAATTTCTATCGGCTCTTCCTGATGACGCGTCGGCGGCACAACTTGCCTCCGCAACCGATTGAGTGGTTCCAGAATCTGGCTACCTGCCTAGGCGATCAACTCAAGATTCATGTAGCGTTTAAGGACGGTCGGGCCATCGCCAGTATCTTGACGCTTCGCCACCGCGACACGCTTGTCTATAAGTACGGCTGCTCCGATGCCAGTTATCACAATCTAGGTGGCATACCGTTCTTGCTCTGGAAGGCGATCCAGGAGGCAAAAGAGCGCGGAATGCTGGCATTTGATTTGGGCCGCTCAGACGCTGCTGACCATGGACTGATTACTTTCAAAGACCGCTGGGGCGCCACCCGGTCAACGCTGGCGTACGGAAGGTATTGTGCTCGGCAGCGCCAAACTGCAGCCGAAGGGCACTCGATGCAGTTCGCCAAACGGGTCTTTGCCCGCCTGCCCGATAGTCTCTTGACCGCGGCCGGAAGGCTGCTCTACAGGCACATTGGCTGAAAGGTCCCTAGTCGGCGATCTTCCACGATCGTGGGCCACATGGCGATCCAACCTGCAACAAATCGAAAGATGGACGAACTGAACGCAGCCTTCTGCGATTTTTATCGATGCCCGGAAGCTTTCGCGACGTTTACTTTAATTGGAAAGTTATCTGAGGGCAGCGGTTACTTCCATTTTGGTCCGGACACGGTCTGCTACGGGCGGACCTCTCCCGGTTTCCGGGCAGCGCGCGCGACAGATGAACTCTATGATGTCGGAAACGACCTGGTCGCAGATGGAACGACCCTCGGGCTTCCTTTCAATCCGTCGGAAATCAGCGCCAACCTCCGCTACGAGCGGTATGCATCGAAGTCCGACGGGCCCGGGACAGCATCGCGCGCCGCATCGGCTCTCCGTGCAGGCTACTACCTGGCGCGACCGCTTCTGCCTGTCTCCGTAAGAAAGCATCTGCAGCGAATGCGTCTAAATGGGTGGAAAAAGATTGCTTTTCCCCATTGGCCGGTAGACACAAGCGTTGAGCGCATGTTCGAAAGGCTGCTAATTTCGTTACTTCAGGTTCACTCGGTCGAGCGTATCCCCTTTATCTGGTTCTGGCCGGATGGTTACCCAAGCTGCGCCATTATGACTCATGATGTGGAAACAGCGCGTGGCCGAGACTTTTGCCCAAATCTAATGGATCTGGATGATGCCTACGCTATCAAATCATCTTTCCAGATCGTGCCCGAGGAACGTTATTCCGTGTCGGAAGCTTTCCTCAGTGCCGTTCGGGACCGAGGGTTTGAAATCAACGTCCATGATTTGAATCACGATGGGGGCCTGGTCTGCGACCGCCAGCGATTCCTGCAACGTGCCGCACAAATCAATCGATACGGAAGAGCGTATCGAGCCTCCGGATTTCGTTCCGCGGCTCTCTACCGAAATCTCGACTGGTGGGAAGATTTAGAGTTTTCCTATGATATGTCTGTTCCCAGCGTCGGCAATCTGGAGGCGCAGCAGGGTGGCTGCTGCTCGGTGATGCCCTTTTTCGTCGGCAAGGTCCTGGAATTGCCTGTCACTACCGTGCAGGACTACTCGCTCTTCCATATTCTGAATCAATATTCCATCGATCTGTGGGTAAGGCAGATCGCTCTCCTTTCCAAGCAACACGGGCTACTCAGCTTCATCGTTCATCCCGACTATATTTCGGAACCGCGGGCACAAGATACATACAAATCACTGCTCGCCTATCTCGCAGATTTGCGGTCCGAGGGCAAGATCTGGATTGCCCTTCCACGAGAGGTCAATCAGTGGTGGCGTGATAGAAGTCAGATGAGGCTGGCACGGCGCGGAAGTAACTGGGAAATCGAAGGTCCGGGCAGTGAGCGAGCACAGATCGCCTTTGCCCAACTGGAAGGGAAGTCTCTTGTTTATCGGCTCGACCCTGGCTATGGAGGTGGTCCCACACTCCCGAAGGTGCCATGTGACGGCCGTTGGGAGAATCGCAATGTCTCATTCAACTGTTTACCTTGAGGGTGAGTATCTCGCGAAGAATCCGCAGTGGCATGTGGAGGAGTCTCCGTGGAAGGCGAAGCAGGTGCTTCGCATGCTTCGGCAGAACGATCTTACTCCAAAGACCATCTGTGAAGTGGGATGCGGCGCTGGAGAGGTGCTGAGTCAACTTCAGAGAAATCTGAGCCGCGAATGCGTCTTCCAGGGTTATGACATCTCGCCACAGGCGCTGGAGCTGGCCAGGAGCAGAGCCAATGAGAAGCTGCAATTTGAACTGGCTGACTTCCGAAGCGGGAGCGATGTGTTTTTCGATCTGATTCTCGTTTTGGATGTGATTGAACATCTCGAAGATTACTGGAGTTTTCTGCGGCAACTGAAACCGACAAGCCGCCACAAGATATTCCACATTCCCCTGGATCTCTCGGTTCAGACGGTGTTCCGCCAGAGAGCTCTGCTCAAGCGGCGCGATCTGTACGCACACCTCCATTACTTCACGAAAGAGACAGCGCTTCAGACGCTGCGCGATGCCGGGTACGAGGTGCTGGATTATTTTTATACGCCCCGCTCGATCGAGCTTGGCGCGGAACTCGGCGAGAAGCTTTTGAGCTTGCCACGCAGGCTGTGCTTTGCCATCCATCAGGATTTCGCCGCCCGCCTGTTGGGTGGGTTCAGCTTGCTGATCCTGGCTCGATAGCTCAAACCACAGTGCGGAGTCTTCAGGCTCTATGCAAACCTCGATTTGCAACGCGGTGAGTTCGGCCGGAAACGGTTGCCGCGGTCGCGCCGGTCAGGGCGCATTGGTCGCAGGCGCCGATTACCGGGGCTTAGGCGTAGTCCGAAGTCTGGGGCGCCGCGGCATACCCGTCTGGGTCCTGAACCACGCGGGTCACCTGGTGGGAGCTGTCTCCCGGTACGCTGCCCGAACGCTGCGTTGGCCTCTTGAGGACGGTCGCAAACAGCTCGACTTTCTGCTAGATCTGGCGACAAGGGAGAAACTCGAAGGCTGGGTGCTGTTTCCGACCGACGACGAAGACGTGGTTCTGTTCGCGCGTCATCACGAGTTGCTCTCAGCCCATTACCAGCTCACAACTCCAGTATGGGACGTAGTGCGTTGGCTATCTGACAAGCGGCTGCTATACCGGCTCGCGCGGGATCTTGCGCTGGACCAGCCTTGGACGGTCTGCCCTCGCAATCGCGAGGAGCTCGAGTCGCTCGATTGCCCGTTTCCTGTCATTCTCAAGCCGGCGATGAGGCTGGAATTTAATCGCCTCAGTGCGGATAAGGCATGGCGAGTCGAAGATCGAAGGTCCCTGCTCGCGCGCTATGATGAGGCTTGCGGGCTGATTGACCCCGAATTGCTGGTGATCCAGGAGGTTGTGCCGGGATGGGGAGAAACGCAGTTCTCGTTTGCTGCTCTTTGCAAGGATGGCTCTCCCCTGGCGTCGATCGTGGCAAGACGTACGCGCCAGTTTCCGATGGATTTCGGGCGTTTCAGTACTTATGTTGAGACGGTAGATGAGCCGCAAGTCGCCGAGCCGGCTTTGCGGCTGCTGGCCGCCCTCCGCTTCACAGGACTCGCCGAGGTTGAGTTCAAGAGAGACTCGCGGAACGGCAAATATAAACTTCTGGATGTGAATCCGCGAGTTTGGGGCTGGCACACCCTTTCCAACCGTGCCGGCGTCGATTTTCCTTACCTTCAGTGGCGCCTGGCTACTGGTCAATCGGTACCTGAAGCGCGCGGGCGGGCTGGCGAGCGTTGGATGCGCATGTGTACCGATATTCCCATGGCAATTCAAGAGATTCTGAACGGGCGACTGTCGCTTCGGGCTTATCTGCAAAGCCTTCGAGGTCCTAAAGAATCTGCGGTTTTCGCTTGGGACGATCCTCTACCGGGCTTCCTCGAACTCCCCTTGCTCGCCGCTATGGTCGGGAAACGATTCGTAAGGAGAAAAGGGGTCTAGCGCATCTCCGTATTTCGAGTACACCCGCCGGTGGCTCGCACGTTCTGCAATTAGGCACATTCCGTGACCAACCGAACCATGAATGCTTATCCCGGTCTTCTCATCGTGAACGCCGACGACTGGGGGAGAGACGCGGGCCGCAGCGATGGCTCAGGAGCAAGGAATCGACGCCGGCCTGCACCTGAACCTCACCACGCGGTTCTCGGCGCCGGATTGTCCTGCACGGCTCCTTGAACGTCAGGGTGAACTTGCCCGCTACTTGTTGCGGCATCTCGCTGCCCGAGTAATCTTTAACCCTTGGCTCGTCCGCGACTTCGAGTATGTCGTCACGGCCCAGATCGAAGAATTCCGGCGTCTGTACCAGAGAGATCCGGACCGTGTGGACGGCCATCACCACATGCATCTCTCCGCAAACGTGCTGCTCCGGGATTTGCTACCAGGCGGAACGCTCGTGCGGCGACATTTTTCCTTCGAGCCCGGAGAGAAGGCGCTGCGCAACCGGTTTTTTCGCTGGTTTGCCGACGCCATGCTGGCGCGCCGCCATCGCGTGGTTGACTTCTTTTTCTCACTGCCGCCGCTCGAACCTCCGAGTCGTTTGCAACGGATTTTCTCCCTGGCCCGCCGGTTCGTTGTTGAAGTGGAGACACATCCTGTCAAACCGGAAGAGTATCAGTTCTTGTCCGGAGGCGACATTTTCCGCTTGGCCGGGGATTTGCCGATTGCCTCCCGTTTCGCGAGCGCGCGGAGAAAGGAGACGATCCATGCCTCCCGGCGTCAGGACCAGCGAAACGAAGCATATTAGCGTGTGCGTCTGCACGTATAAGCGACCAGACCTTCTTAAGCGTTTGTTGAACGAACTCGGCGTTCAGGATACGGGAGGGCTATTTACATATTCGATCGTGATTGCCGACAACGATGAGTTGCGATCTGCCGAGGCGGTGACGTTGGATTTTGCGGTTGCGTCGCGTATTCCTGTCCGGTACTCCGTGGAACCTCGGCAGAATATCGCGCTCGCCCGGAACAAGGCCGTCGAGAACGCACAGGGAGACTTTGTCGCCTTCATCGACGACGATGAGTTTCCGAGCAAAGGCTGGCTCCGGACTCTGTTTAAAGCCTGCAACGACTATGACGTGGACGGTGTGCTTGGACCAGTGAAGCCGTACTTTGACAAAGATCCGCCAAAGTGGGTCGTTAAGGGCAAGTTCTACGAACGGCCGACTTACCCAACCGGGTTGGTAATCGACTGGAGAAAAGGACGGACCGGGAACGTCCTGCTGAGACGCCGCATTTTCGCTTCTGGCGGACAACCGTTCAGGCCGGCGTTTCTGACAGGAGAGGATCAGGATTTTTTTAGAAGAATGATCGAAAAGGGGTACTCGTTCATCTGGTGCAATGAGGCCGTGGCGTTTGAGGTCGTTCCCCCGATCCGTTGGAAACGCACCTTCCTGTTAAGAAGAGCGTTACTCCGGGGAACAATTTCCGTAGTCCATCCGGCGTTCGGACCGCGTCAGATCGTAAAGTCAGTCATCGCCGTTCCCGTTTACGCGGCCGCGCTGCCGTTTGCGTTTGTGTTGGGACATCACAGGTTCATGACACTCCTGGTCAAATTAGCAGATCATCTGGGCAAGCTCCTTTCACTCCTGGGCATCAACCCGATTCGAGAGTCATACGTCACCGAGTAACTGAAAGACATGAGCCAGACGGAACTCGATCCTTTCATTGTCGGGCGGGACGATCTGATCCTCGTGACAGGGGCCACGGGTTTCATTGGATCCAGACTCGTGGAGAATCTGTTGGAACGCGGGTTCCGCAACCTGCGCTGTTTCACCAGAGCCTCTAGTGAGGCGGCTAGGATTGAAGACCTCTCTGTCTGCCATCGCAACGGCACCCGGGTGGAAGTGGTCAAAGGCAATCTTCTCTCGCGCGAGGATTGTGCTGCTGCCACCGAGGGCGCGGCGCTCATCTTTCACCTGGCCGCGGCCAGAGGCGAGAAGTCATTTCCCGATGCGTTCCTGAACTCCGTCGTCACCACGCGGAATCTTCTCGAAGCATGCCTCCGTCATAAAGTCAAACAAGACGAAATCGTCACCGAGTATGGAAAGAGGTTCGGGCTTCCTTACGTCATTGTCAGACCTGGGTATGTCTATGGTCCCGGCAACGAGGGCATCACCGGCAGGGTAGGGGTCGGTACGTTTGGTCTCTTTCTGCATCTTGGGGGGTCGAACACAATACCGTTTACGTACGTCGATAACTGTGTGGATGCAATCACCCTTGCCGGATTGAAGAAGGGGATCGACGGCGAAGTATTCAACGTCGTGGACGACGATCTTCCTTCCAGCAAACAGTTCTTGCATCTATATAAACAGAATGTAAGACGATTCAAGTCAATCTATGTTCCCCACGTCATAAGTTACGCACTCTGTGCTTTGTGGGAAAACTATTCGAGCTGGTCAGAGGGGCAGTTGCCGCCCGTGTTCAATCGCAGGGGCTGGCATGCATTCTGGAAGAAGACCCGGTATAGCAACGAAAAGGTTAAGACGTCGCTCGGCTGGACTCCAGCGGTACCAACAACGGAGGGTTTGACGATTTATCTTCGAAGCTGCCGGGAGAAATTGTTACATGCTTAAGGTCGCCATCGTTGGATGCGGCAAGATCGCGGATGTGCACGCGTCGCAGATCCACAGGATCAAAGGATGCGAAATCGTTGGGGTCTGTGACCGGGAACCGCTCATGGCTCGGCAGCTCTACGAGAGGTTTCCGGTCAAACGTCATTTCAGCGACTTGACAGAACTCCTGGGCGAAGCCAGGCCGGACGTTGTTCACATCACGACGCCGCCGGAGAGCCATTTCGATATTGCGAAGCTTTGCCTGGAAGGCGGATGCCACGTCTATGTGGAAAAGCCGTTCACAATTGACGAGGGGGAGGCTCGAAGACTAATTGCTCTTGCGAATGAAAAGAGGCTCAAGATAACTGTAGGGCATGACGATCAATTCCGACATGCAGCGCGACGCATGCGAGCTCTCGTCCAGAGCGGCTTCTTGGGCGGCAGGCCGGTACATATGGAGAGTTATTACTGCTATGAGCTCGGTCGATCCGGGTACGCGGGAGCGCTGCTTCGCGACAAGCGACATTGGGTCCGCAGACTGCCGGGAAAATTGTTGCACAACGTAATCAGCCACGGCATTGCGCGGATTGCGGAAT
>WNGJ01023309.1_pt1 | contig 11748 bp, 12 predicted proteins | sample 5400611 | NCBI WGS metagenome assembly WNGJ01 (sample SAMN13153375, study PRJNA577476) | soil metagenome | isolation source: 40 cm soil or saprolite under Garry oak tree replicate 1 | place: USA:California | collected 2016-06-15 | reverse complement strand
TAGGCAATCGCGCCCACCTGCCTTTGCGCGAACGGGGGATCGCGGAGCATGCGATGGACGCGGGCGAGGCGCCGCGCGAGCAAAAAGGCGGAAAACGTGGTGCCATCGCTTTCGAACAATCTTTGCAGATAGCGCGGCGTCACTCCGAGATACGACGCGACGCCGCCGATCGAAAGATCGCGGCAGCCGATATTTTCGATGGCATAGATCTTTGCGGCTCTTAACCGGGCCGCCCCTATGCCGCGGCCGTTTGCAACGTCCGCGGCCTCGCGGGTGGCTCCGAGCGTGAGCGCCGTCAGATCGTGCACGTGGGTCGCAACATGATGCCGAAGAACCGGCGTCGCCAACGCATGATCGTCATCCAGCAAGGTGCCCGCGTAGCATGTCAGAAGCTTGAGCGCGGCCGTATTCGGGGCGATGCGATGCATGATCGCGTCGTCGACATCGATGACCATCGGCGACAACGTCGCGTATGGAATTCGTATCGCGATCGATTCGCCGCAACAACGGCGGTCGAACACGAAGGCCTCGGCGCTGCTCATCAACACCGCCTGATTCGCACCGAGCACGACCTCACGGCCGCGCGCGGAAACGTTGACGTTACCCGTCCGATTCACAACGAGCGAGAGATCGTCATTGCCGTCCACCATCATCTCGCGCGTTCGCATGATTCGGGCCGGCGTCAATTTCCCGGATACAAGCTGCAGTTCCGACATGGTACGTGAAGCCACAGTTGCCTCGAACGAGGCTTCGTCGTCGTCAAGCTCGATGCCAATCTTGAGAACCGTGTAGGCGTAATGCTCGCGCGACGCGGCAATCCGCCGTTCTGCCGGAAAATCGGTTGCCGAGAATCGAACTGTCGCGAAGCTGTTGGTATCGGTCATGCGGCTTACTTCCCGTGCAGGCTGGTCACGATCGCGGCGAAGGCAGTTATGATTCCGCGATTTGGCGACCGCTCAGGGCGCATTGATAGATCACAGCGGAATTCACCGCATCAACCGACGGGTTGATGGCTGCTACAGCCCGGGAAGTTTTCGAAGAGCTGCTCTTAAGCTGAACACAGCGCAGCGCGGCTTCAACGCATCGTTCGTTGCGCATCAAGAATAATATCCAGAGTACGGCGTTCAGTGGATGCGGCCTGACGCGGATGCAGTCATATCGCGGTGCAGCCCATCGGGCATGAGCAAGGCAATAACGCGCAGGCGGCAATTCGGATGGCTCCCGGTCTCACGGCGGCCGGTGCGAAGAGCCTCCGTCACGACAGGTACTCATCATGACGATCGTTTTCATTCTGTGGGGCGCGAGCGCTTTGGCAGGGCTTGCAATTGGCTTTGCATTCGTCCGGGCGTTGGCGATCGTACTTGCCTCACCGCTGGTCGCGTTCCTGTCGGCGGCTGTTCTTTTCCATCATGGTTTCGGGCCGGTACAAAGTGTGCTGATCTCGATCGGGTCTCTTACCGCCCTGCAAGGCTTTTATCTGGCGGGCGCAGCTATCAGCTATCTGATGAGCGACGAGGTCGACGACGATCCAGTTTCGCGCGGCGAAACAATGATGCGCAAGCCGGCGGCGTCTTCAGATCTCTTGACGAAGGCATCCTCGCCGGCGACGCCGGATCGCGCATCGAACCTACCAGTGCCGGCGAAATCGCGGGTGACGCCGTCGCGCTTCAAATAGGTGACATGCGCAATGAAGCCAGCAAAGGCGGCGTACAATCGAGCGGCCCGACATCGACATAGTGATGCCGCCGATGTGACTGATCGTGAAGCCGCTGCTTATTGGGGCGGCGCGGCCTGAGCCCTATATGGACAGGCGCGGCAGTTCGATTGGAGAAAAAGCGATGCGTCCTATTTTGGCCTTGAGCCTTTTGGTCACCCTGTGTGGCTCTGCCAACGCGGCTACGATGTATCACGCACACCGGCGGCACGCCATTGTTCATCCCACCCAGGGCTTGATCTCGTTTCAAGAACTGGGGTGGGTAACACGCCTGAGGTAACCCCGGATCGTTTTGGTCCGGCGCGGACGGCGACGCGAGCAGCCGAGTTGATGAGGCGAATCGAACCAGAGCCGGTGCACGATCGAAAGCAATCAAGGAGTCTCGCCCATGCGTCGCCATGTTTCCCTCGCCGTTCTGGCAACTATTTCCGCCCTGACCGCAGTCGGATCAATATCGGCTGCTGCTGCTGAGGCCATGCAGGATCGCTACTGCTTGCAGGGGCGCCAATGGGGCTATCCCGGCAATTGCCAGTTCTCCAGCTACCCCCAATGCATGGCCACCGCGAGTGGTACCACCGCCTATTGCGGGATCAATCCCCGGTACGCGTTCGCGCGCCAGCAGCGCGGCGCCTATCGGGACCGATACTGAGTGGCAGTGAAGCAATATCGCATCAAGTAGCAGTAGCGACGGAATAACGGACATCGCGCTCGAAAAACGCGCGTGAGCACCATGTCGCACGCCAGACGTGGACAGATTCACGCTGTGTCGTCGTAAAATTTGGCGGCCTCTTTCATTTGCCGCGTTGCCAGCTCCTTGCTTTCAATATCTTCCGCTTCGGCGACATATCGAGCCGCCATTTCTCGCAACGCTACTTCCGTTTCGTCATCACGGATATTGTTGGCGTGCCACTCACAGTTGGCGGCCTGATCTCGCAGATAGATGGAGCGCGCGGACATTGGCGAACCCTTCCAGTAGGTCAGCCACACTACCGTAAGGACCCACAGACACGCTGGTCAAAACAGAACACTTGTCAGGTTGTTGGGCGGCTTGGCTATTGGCCGATTGAAATCGGGGCCCCCCCATGTTTGACAACTGAAGGTTGCAGTCAACCACCTTCGCAAGCCGCGAGCCTCCCCGCCGCGGCTCACTTCACGGGATCTGTTGTCATCCAGAGCAATGACTTCGCATCCTTCTCATAAGCCATTCCCTTGGGATAGCTGATCAACTCCATCTGCAGACCCCACGGCGCAAAGAAATACAGGATCGACTGCCCGGCGGCGGGCCCCTCCTTGATCGGGATCGGCCCTTGCATCGTCTTGACGTTGTTGTCCTTGAGATAGGCCGCCGCCTTGTCGATGTCGTCGACATAGAGCGCAATGTGGTGACCGCCGATATCGCTGTTCTTTGGCAGCGTCCTGGCCTGATCGGGCGCCTGATACTGAAACAGCTCGATGTTGGAACCATAGCCGCAGCGGACCATGCTGATCTCATCGATCACGGCGCGCGGGTTGACGTTGACGACGTCCTGCATGAACGTTCCCTTGTCATCCGAGAACGGCCCGAACGACATCGCATGTGAGCACCCGATCACGTCGGTGAAGAAGGCGGTGGCCGCTTTAACATCCGGCACGGTGATGCCGGTGTGGTCGTGGCCGCGCAGGCCGGGAATAGAATCGGCCGATACCGGCATCGGCGACACGCCCAGAGCCAGCGCGGCGAAGGCGAGCAAGAATCGGTGCTGTGTCATGGTCGCTTCCTTTGGTTTGCGATTTTCAAACTTTCAGCCGTAGTGGATCAGCCCGGCGACGCCAATTGGCGTTCGACAGCCTTTGGGTCATGGGCGAGACCTTGGGCGATGCCGCGCGCCATGTCGCCAACATAGATGTCCTCCTCGCCGGCCTCGAACCCGTCGAGGATCTCTGCCGCGGCCTCGGTCGTCGTCATTTTCGGAATCGTCAGCATCGCAGTCATTCGCGTGTCGATCGCGCCGGGCAGCGCCGCGGCGACGCGGACTCCCTTCGGCACAAGTTCCCCGCGCAGTCCCTGCGTCAGACTCAACGCCGCCGCCTTGGACGCGCAGTAGGATCCCATGAACGGCAGGTTGACGCGCGCCAGGATCGTCAGCAAATTGAGCACGGCGCCGCGATTGGCGGTCAGCGCCGGCACGAAGGCGCGCGTCACCCGCAACGGCGCCAGATAATTGGCCTCGATTTCCTCGCGGGCAATCGTCATGTCCGGAGCGGTCATGAAGCTTGTGTTGTGGTTCACGCCGGCATTGTTGATCAAGAGCGTGACATCGGTCGCAATCGCGGCGGCTTTGGCGACGTCGTCGTCGCTGGTGACATCCATCTTGATCGGCACCAGTTGGGGCGATGCGGCGAGGAAGGAAATGTCCCGCGCGGCGGCGTAAATCTTGGCGGCACCGCGGGCCGCAAGCCCGGCGATGAGCGCCTGCGCGATCGCGCCGGTGGCCCCCGTGATGAGAACGACAGAACCCTTGATGGTCTCGGTCATGCGGCTGATCCTTGCTGGTGGGAAGGCACGATCGGGCTGGGATCGTCTAACCAGCCCGGCTCGACGTCGGGTAATGGGATCGCAGAGAGCAGCTGTCGCGTGTAGGCATGCTGCGGGAAGCCGAAGATCCGGGCGACCGGTCCGTATTCGACGACCTCGCCATGGTGCAAGATCGCGACGTCGTCGCAGAGCACGCGGACCACGGACAGATCGTGGCTGATGAACACCATGGTGAGACGAAGCCTGGCGCGCAGCTCCCTGAGCAGCAGCAGGATGTAAGCCTGCGTCGACACGTCGAGGCCGGACACGATCTCGTCGGCGACGATGAAGTCCGGATCCAGCGCCAAAGCGCGGGCTATCCCCGCCCGCTGGCGTTGGCCTCCCGAAAGCTCGTGCGGATAGCGGTCGACGAAGCCGGTAGGCAATCCAACCAGATCGAGCAGGGCTGCGGCGCGATCACGCTGGTCCCGCCGTCCCTTCAAGCGCCCGTACACTTGCAGCGGACGCGTCAGCGTGACGCCCAGTCGCAGTCGGGGATTCAGCGATGATTGCGGATCCTGGAAAATCATCTGGATGCGCGCCCGCAGCGGCCGCATCTCCGCCTCTTCGAGCGTTCCAATTTCGGCGCCGTCGAACTGGATGCCGCCGGAGGTAGGCCTCAAAAGCCGCACCAGGAGCCGGCCCAGGGTGGTCTTGCCGGAACCGGACTCGCCGACAAGACCGAGCACCGAACCGCGCGGCACCGCGAGATCGACCCGCTTGACCACCTCGCGCAACGACGCCCGGCGCAAAAACCCGGCGCGCTCCGGATAGGCAAAACTGAGGCTGCCGGTTCGGAGCAGGATGGCGCAGCGCTTCAGCCGGCCGGTCGGCGCGCGGCGTCGCCGCCAGCAGCGCGCGCGTATAGGGATGACGCGGCTTTGCCAGCACCTCGGCTGTCTCGCCTTCCTCAAGCACGCGCCCCGCATGCAGCACGGTCACGGTACGGCATATCTTGGCGACGACGCCGAGGTCGTGGGTAATGAACAAAACCGCGGCACCATGGCGCTGCCGGAGACGTTCGACCAGCTGCAGCACCTGGCGCTGCACCGTGACGTCAAGCGCGGTGGTCGGCTCATCCGCTATCACCAGGCTCGGATCGCAGGCGAACGCCATCGCGATCAGCACGCGCTGCCGCATCCCGCCGGAGATTTCGTGGGGATACAGCTCCAGCACCCGCCGCGGCTCGCGGATCGCGACCTCGGCAAGCAGTTCAGCCGCCCGCTCCAGCGCGCCGCGTTTCGACAGGGCAAGGTGGTGCCGCAGCAGGATCGCGATCTGCGCACCGACACGCTTCACCGGATTGAGCGAGGTCATCGGGTCCTGCGGAATCAGCGCGATGCGGCGGCCGAGCAGGCTGCGCCGCTCCGGCTCCGGCATGGCAACGAGATCGCGTCCCTCGAATTGAATGGTCCCGGCAGCGATAACCGCGTTCGCTGGCAGCAAGCCGAGGACGGCACGTCCCAGCATCGATTTGCCGGCGCCGGATTCCCCGACCAATCCGCGGACTTCGCCGCGCTGCAGGTCCAGGCTAACGCCACGCAGCACGTTGGCCGAGCTTGCGCCCGTACCAATCGCGACCTGCAGGCCCTGGACGGAAAGCGCTGCTGTCATCGTCGCTGCACCGGATCGAGCACCAAACGCAGGCCGTCGCCGAGCAGATTAAACCCGATCACGCTTGATATGATGCAGCCGATCGGCAGCGCCATGATCCATGGCGCCTGATAGACGATCTGGCGTCCCTCGGCGATCATGCCGCCCCAGGTCGGGGTGTCGCCGGTCACCGAAATGCCGACAAAAGACAGGATCACTTCCACCAGGATCGCGATGCCCATCTCGACCGCCAGCAACGTCACCACCAGCGGAATGAGGTTGGGCAGAATCTCCAGCCGCAGGATTCCGCTGCGGCTCAGTCCAATGACGCGCGCGGCAGCGGCGTAATCGCGCTGCAGTTGCACCATGGTTTCGGCCCGGACCACGCGCGCAAAGCGGGTCCAGTCGACGACCACGATGGCAGCGATCACCGAGGTCAGCCCGGCGCCGATCACCGCCGCCAGCACGATCGACAGCAACACCGGCGGAAATGCCATCCAGACATCGATCAGGCGCGAAATGGCTTGATCGACCCAGCCGCCGAAACTGCCGGCGAGCAGGCCAAAGGCGATGCCGATTGCGGCTGCCAGCGCTGCCGCGATCAGCGCGACCGCAACGGCGGTCCGCGCCGAGTAAATCAAGCGCGACAACACGCAGCGGCCAAGACTGTCGGTGCCGAGCCAATACGCGAGGTCACCGCCGACGACCCAGGCCGGCGGCAATTGCGCCGACATCAGATCCTGTTCGAGTGGATCGTGCAGCGCGATTAGCGGCGCCAGCAGCGCGGCCAGTACGAGGACGCCGACAAGCGCCGCACCGACCCAGAGCCGAGGCCCGCCCCGCTTTAATCCGGCGATCCAGCGCGACGGAGGCCCGAGCGCGCTATCGAGGGCAAGGTCAACCATGGCGCAACCTCGGATCGAGCAGCGTGACCACGAGATCGACGCCGAGATTGAGCGCGATGAAGAGAACGGCGAAGGTCAGGATCAGGCCCTGGATCAGCGGGAAATCGCGATTGATCACCGCGTCGATCGCCATGTTGCCGATTCCCTCATAGGAGAAGATGCGCTCGACCAGCACGGTGCCGCCGAGCAACAGCGTGATCTGGACCCCGCCGAGTGCAACCGTCGGAATCAGAGCGTTGGGAAATACCTCGCGCAGCAGGATCGCCGAACGCGAAAACCCGCGGGCGCGGGCGATCTGCGCGTAATCCTGATCCTCGGCCTCCGCCAGCGAGGTTTTCAAAATCCGCGCCACTAATGCCGCAAATGGTAGAGCCAGCGCCAGCGCCGGCAATAACATGTGATGCAGCAGCGCGTTGGCGATGTCGAAGCGCCCGGTCAAAAAGCTTTCGACCAGATAGAAATTGCTGTGGAAGTTGACGTCGATCTGCGGGTCGATTCGGCCCGAAATCGGCAAGAGCGGGATCAGCACCCCGAACAGCAGCAGCAGGATCAGGGCCCAGAGAAAATCCGGAATGGCCAGGAAGACACCGACGCCACCGTCGACCACCCATTCCGCCCGCCGGCCGCGAAGCTGGATGCCGATCATCGCGGCGATCGTTCCCAGCACCACCGCGATCAGCGTCGCCAGCGCCGCCAATTCGAGCGTAGCCGGCAATCGCGCCAGCACCAGTTCGAACACACTCTGGTGCACGCTGATTGAACGTCCGAAATCGCCGCGCAGCGCTTGGCCGAACCAGGTGATGAACTGCTGCAGGATGGGCTGATCAAGTCCATAAAACGCCCGCAGCCGGTCGATGTCGGCGGGCGAAGCGCCCGGCGGGATCATCATGGCGATGGGGTCGCCGGGCACCACGCGCAGCAACACGAAGACGATCACCGCCACGCCGACCAGCGTGGGCGGTATGAGGACGAGTCGCCTGATGATCTCGCCCCATCGCATCGTGCTGTCGCCCTATCTTGCGTCCCTAAGCCTGTGTGATCAGTTGCGGAAGAATCATACCATTGGCCTGCGCCACGACCTTCAGGCCCTTTTTGTGGATGATCGGCTGCACATACTGGAACAGCGGGATCACCTCGCCCTCCTCCGCGATGTATTTGTCGACGGCCTTCCAGCCGGCGATCCGCTTGGCTTCGTCCTTTTCGCCCCACAGCGGGCCGATGCGCTCGACGAGATCCTTGCCCTTCCAGGCGCAATGCGGCGACGGGCCGAACATCGCAAAGCCGGTGGAGGTGGAGGGATCGCCGATCGCGTTGCCCCAATTGTAGAACGCCGCCGGCGCCAGCGCGTGGCGCGCGCGCAGCTCGAAATGCTGCGCGATTTCGTAGACCTCGATATTGGCTTCGATCCCGACCTTGCGCCACATCCCGACGATCGCCTGGATCATCTCGTAATCCTTCGGCTTGAACCCGCGCGTCGTCTGGATCGTGAACTTGACCGGCTTCTCCGGCGAGAAGCCGCTCTTGGCAAGCAGGCTTTTTGCCAGTTCGGTATCGTAAGACACCTTGATCGAGGGATCGAAGGCGGCGTAGCCCGGCGCTTCCAGCGTCGCGATCGGAACGCCGTACCCCTTCAGCAGCCGGTCGACGATCGCCTTCTTGTCGATCGCGTGATTGGCGGCGAGACGGACGTTGCGGTCGAGCATCGGCGCGATGTCGGTGATGAAGATCATCGCGATGTCGGACACCGGCTTGGTTTGTCCGGCCAGCCCCGCTTTCGCCTTCAGGCGGTCGAATTCCTCGTAGGGAATTTCGAACGTGACGTCCGACCCGCCCGATTCCATCTCGGCGACGCGGCTGGTGGGATCGGTGACGAATTTGAACACCACGGTGTCGAAGGCAGGCTTAGGTCCCCAATAGCTCGGATGCGTCTTGAGCCGCAGGAAGGCATTGCGCTCGAAGGCATCGACCTTGTAGGGACCGGAGCCAATCGGCGCCTTCTCAAAACCTTCCGCACCGACCTTCTCGTAATAGGCCTTCGGCAGAATATAGCCGGTGAGAAAAGCCATCCATTTGAACAAGGTCGGTTCGAATTCAATGACGTCGCCGGTGATGGTGTTGCCGTCGATCTTGTAATTGCCGACCTTGGACCAGACGAACTGAATCGGATTGCCGCTTTTCGGATCGGCTGCGCGCTGCAGCGACCAGACCACGTCTTCGGGCGTCACCGGCGAGCCGTCGTGCCAGGTCACGCCCTTGCGCAGCTCCAGCGTGATCCTGGTGTGGTCGGCGTTCCAGCCCCATTTCGTCAAGAGACCAGGCTTGAAGGAAAGGTCGGGCGCCTGACCGATGTAAGGATCGAAGATCGCCTGATAGATCGACTGCAGGGTCGGATTGACCGCGGACAATCCGATGGTCGGATCGAACGACGGCAAATTGACATTGTAGGCGATGGTCAGCGTTCCTGCGGCTGCGGCCTGCGCGGGGCCAGCGAGGAGACCGGAGGAGAGCGGCAGGGCGGCGGCGCCGGCCAGCTGAAGAACGTGGCGGCGAGAAAGCGCGGAGGACACCATGACAATTACTCCAGATGCGAGAATGGCGCCCGGAGCGGGCGCCATTAGCTGAATGCGACTATTCGGCGGCCTGCGGCGCACTTTCTGCCCAGCGCGCCATCAGCGTGTTCGACGGTAGCGTCTCGTCGACGAGTTTCTTCGCCGTCGCTACACCGGCCACGGGGAGCAGAGCGGGATCGAGCAGCCCGATCTGCACCAGCACCGAAGCCTGATCCCAGTAGATGTGTTCGTTGTAGAGCTTGTCGCCGCGGAAGCGGACGATCGCGACCAGCGGAATTTCCACATATTTACCGGTCGGCGGCACGCCGGGCAGCATCCAGTCGATCTCGATATCGTGGGTGAAGCAGAACAGCATCTCGTCGACGACGCGATCGGCACCGACGGTGCGCGAGATCGGGATCAGCTTGGTATCCTTCGGCGTCTTCGGAATGAAATGATTGGCGTAAAAGCGCAGGAGATCACGATAGCCGACGCCGCCGGTCATGGTCGGAATGTGATTGACATAGGGCTCCGCCACCATCGTTCCCATCGTCGCCTCGGCCGAGCGCACGCCGAATTCCAATTCGGTATGGCGATCCCATAGCGTGGAGAGGTCGTAACGCGGGCCCAGTACTTTTCGGAACAGCGCGATCGAGCGCGAATGCGCCATCAGGGTCGCCGGCTTGTTGAAGCTCGCCCGCTCCGGCGCCGCGAAGGCGTGGTCGCAGCCGGGATACAAATACAGTTCAACATCGGGACGCTTGGCGAAGGCGACCTTGACCTGTTCGCGGGCTTCCGCCGGCGCAAACTTGTCGAGTTCGGCAAAGTGAAACACCATCGGGCCTTTGATTTGCGCGGCCTCGCCGAGGTCGGCCTCGATGCCGACGCCGTAATAAGAGACGGCGCAATCGACATCGGTGCGCGCCGCGGTGAGATATGCGAGCTTGCCGCCGAGGCAAAAGCCGAGCGCGCCGACCTTGGCGGCGCATTCGGGACGCGCGCGCAGCACTTTTAGCGCATCGGCGGCGTCCTTGATCGACTGATCGGCGTCGAAGCGCTGGTAATAGCCAAACGCCTTGTTGAAGTCGGCCTCAGAATAGCCGAGCTCAATGCCAGGCTCCAATCGCCAGAACAGGTCCGGCGCAAGCACGACATACCCCTCCTCAGCATAATAATCGGCGACCTCCCGCATCGAGGAATTGACGCCAAAAATCTCCTGCAGCAGCAGGATACCGGGACCCGATCCCGATGCCGGAATGGTCAGATATCCCTTGAAGGTGCCACCATCGGCGGCCGCGACGTCGATCCATTGTCCCGCCATTGTATCGACCTCCGTCCGAAACGCTCAGCGCCAGCGCCTGGTATCGCCGCTTGCAGCGGTATTGCCACTTCATCGTGTATTCTTAATTGAATTCTTAATATAAGAATCGTAATTGTAAATAGGATAGATTCAGCAGGGCTTGCCTATGCCTTGAGCGCACGCGACATCAGGAGACCGTTTTGAAGAGGACCCAAAAGACCGCGCTGAAGAAAACCGGCGGTACCGCGAAGCCGAAAAATCAACCTGCTGTCGTCGCCGAACGGCCGGGGTCCTGGCATCTCGCGCGCACCGAAACCGAGCGGCGGCTGTGCGATTTCGAGTTCGGGCTGGAGCGACTGGCGCAGGCCTACTATCGCTGGAAGGCGGCGTGTCTGGCCGCCGTCTGCGATGTGCCGCTCACGGGCGACGATGTCGCCGTGCTCAATGTGGTTCGGATGGGCGATGAGCCGAAGCGGCTTTCGGAGATCGGGCAGTTGCTCAACCGCGTCGATGTCCCCAATCTTCAATACGCCACGCGCAAGCTTGTTCGTTCGGGCTTGATCGAGACCGAGGGCAGCTCATCGCGCAAGGAAACTCGCTACCGCGCCACCGCGACGGGGCGCTCCGTCACTGAAGCCTACGCCACTCTGCGCGCCGCGACGTTGCCGCCGATGCTGGGCGCACTGGACGGTTGGGCAGCGAAGTCCGAGACAACGAGCATCCATCTGGATTTGATCTCGAGCCTCTACGCTCAAGCGGCGCAGGTCGCAATCACCCGACGGCATCAGCCCTGATTGACAGCGCCATCAGGGCGACCTAGCATCTGGTATACTAGGTATACCAGATGGGCTTTCAGCTCAAACGATCGCGCCTTTTTGAACAGGTCGCCGATGTCCTCGAGCAGAGGATACGCGACCGGGAATTGGTGGTCGGCGCCGAGCTGCCATCAGAACGTCAGCTCATGGGGGAATTTGGCGTGGGCCGGACAGCCATCCGCGAGGCGCTGTTTCATCTGCAGCGGGCGGGCCTCGTCGATCTCCGGGCGGGTTCGCGAGCACGGGTCACAGCCCCGAACGCTGAAGTTGTCATGACCCCGCTGTCGAGCAGCGCCAAATATCTGCTCTCCGATGACA
>WNGJ01011462.1_pt1 | contig 11748 bp, 5 predicted proteins | sample 5400611 | NCBI WGS metagenome assembly WNGJ01 (sample SAMN13153375, study PRJNA577476) | soil metagenome | isolation source: 40 cm soil or saprolite under Garry oak tree replicate 1 | place: USA:California | collected 2016-06-15 | reverse complement strand
TGGCTCGGGCACGTGATGGCCACCAGCTACAACGAGGACTCCTACCAGCTCAAACAGATCGACGAATTCATGACCTGGTGCGCCGGCCACAGCATCAAGGCCGACCACCTGTACGGCCAGCACGAATGGCGCTGGTAGCCAGCCTTTTGTCACACTCGACAAACCAATAACGAGGATATCTGATGCTTTCCGAGGCCCGCAGAGAACTGCTGATCGACGCCTGCGAGGGGAGCAGACGAAGCGGCAGCCTGAGCGCATACGAGAGCAGGTGTGAGACTCGATGGATTTCGGGTTAGCTTCATTCGGCACTGCCTTGGGTACCCAGACGCCGCTAGCCAGCGTGGCCGGCCGGTATACGGACGATATCGGCCGGGTACTGGCATATGGCTATCGTCATGTCCTGCGCGCCCCGGGCAACGTCGGCCTGACCGATCTGGCCGTCGAGGCCGCGGGCAAGGCACTTGCCGATGCCGAGATCGGGGCAAGCGATCTGGATCTCATCGCACTGGCGGTTACGGACATCGCCGAATACCTGTATTGGGACGCGGCGGCCAGCGTTGCCCATCGGCTGGGTGCGTCCGCCGCCGAGACCGTGCTCATCAGTCAGGGCTGTGTAGGCGGGACGGTGAGCCTCGACACCGTGGCCGGGAAGTTCGCCACCCACCCGCGCTACGACTGCGCCCTGGTGATTGCCGCTAATCGCTGCTGTGAAACCTACTGGAACCGGATGGTCACGCAGCCCATCGTCTTCTCTGATGGCGCCGTGGCCGCGGTTGCGCGGCGGGGACATCCTCGGTTGCGCTGGCGTGTCACCGAGACGCAAACCCAAGGTCGCTACGCAGATTTTTACCGGCTCGACGCCGGCGGCACGGCTACCCCGTTCAGCGTCCAGGGAGTTCCCGGGGAGATGCTGCGCGCACGTGACTCCTGGAGCGTACTGGAATTCTTCGGCTACAGCGATAACCTATTTGAAAAATTCATGGAGGAACTGGATACAAGGACCATGGAGACAGTGAAAAACGCATGCACGCGTATCGGCATCAAGGTGCAAGAGCTCAGCCGGATGATCTTTGTGAGCGACAACGCCGATAACATGAAATCTGTAGCGGAATGTCTCGGCATCCCGCTATCGCGAACAAATGTAGAACTAGCGCTTGACTATGGCCATCTAGGCGCCGCCGATCAGCTTTTCGGCCTGGCTCAGCACGTCACGCATGGAGACCTCCAGCATGGAGAAATCGTGGCGCTGGTCTCCCGGGGGCGCGGAATGCACTGGTCCTGTACCTTGCTGGAAGCCTGAGCAGAGACAATGGAACAAAAGTTTCGGCAACTAATTGGGAAAGTACTAAAAATACCAGTAGACGAACTCGGGGATGATCCGGCGTGTGATGCGCTCGGGCAGTGGAGCAGCCTGCAGCACGTCCAGCTTATCGCGGCGGTGGAAGATATTTACAATATTCGGTTCTCATCACGGGAGATCCGCTCCTTTCGGACCGTAGCAGGGCTGCGCGAGATCCTCAGCAGCAAAGGAATAGCTATATGATCAGCATAGATTCGGTGTAACAATGGACATCTCGGACGCCGATCTAGAACGCCTCATCTTTATCCGCCGATTCGAAGAGATGCTGCTGCGGATGTTTTCCGACGGAAAGCTGAGCGGCACGACGCACACCTGTATGGGGCAGGAGTACATCCCGGTGGCCCTTGCCCCGCTCACTCAGGGCGACTTCGTCTTCAGCAACCACCGTGGCCATGGTCACTACCTTGCCCATTGCGAAGATCCAGAGGGCCTGCTGGCCGAGATCATGGGCAGAGAGGCCGGCGTATGCCGGGGTGTGGGCGGAAGCCAGCATCTGCGCGGGGATACGTTCCTCTCGACTGGCGTGCAAGGCGAGACCGTGCCTATAGCGGTTGGTGTCGCGATGCATTTCAAGCGGACGCTCCAGCGCCGTCTCGCACTGGTCTACATCGGCGACGGAACGTGGGGCGAAGGATCGGTCTACGAGGCGCTTAATATGGCGCGGGTCTGGCAGGTGCCGTTGCTCATGGTCGTGGAGAACAACGGGATCGCGCAGTCGACGCCCACGGAGATGCAGCTTTCTGGCAGCATCAAGGGCCGCGCTCAGGCATTTGATATTGGATATCAGCTCATCAGCACCACCGATATTGGCGAAATCCGTGGGTCACTCGCCGAGCGTACCGAGATTATCCGATCCGAATATAATCCGGCCATAGTGGAGTTCCGGACCATGCGACTCGGGCCGCACAGCAAGGGGGATGACACACGGCCCGATGAGGAGGTAACGGCGCTGCGCGCCCAGGACTGGTGGGAGCGTTACGCCTCGGCGGCGCCGGAGAGGTTCCGGTCAATTGATGAGCGGCAGCGATCGCGCCTTCAGGCGATTGTGGACCGGGTGAGCCAATTGCCGCTATCGAGCTGGGAGCCCTCTGATGCCGCTTAACGAACGGGTGGTACATAATCTTAACCGCGCTCTCCACGCGCTCCTGGAACGTGACGATAAGCTCTATATTTTCGGCCAGGACATCGTCGATCCCTACGGTGGTGCGTTCGGCGTGACCAGAGGGCTCTCGAGTGCATTTCCAGAGCGAGTTCTCGCGACGCCGATAAGCGAGAATGCGATGGTCGGCGTTGCAAACGGCCTGGCCTTGTGCGGCAACAAGGTGATCGTAGAGATCATGTTCGGTGATTTTATCGGGCTGGCATTTGACCAGCTGCTGAATTTTACGTCGAAAGCGGTCGCCATGTACGGCAAGACCGTTCCGATGCCGGTCGTTGTGCGATGCCCGGTCGGCGGAAATCGTGGCTACGGTCCCACACATAGCCAGAGTCCGCAGAAGCACTTCATGGGCATCCCGCATCTCTCGCTGTATGAGGTTTCGCCATTTCATGACGCCGAGCAGCTACTCGCAGGAATACTTAAAAGGCAATCCCCTGCCATCCTGTTCGAGCCGAAGGCCCTCTACCCAGAACGCGTCTACCGCGAGGGCAAAATTGATGACCTGTTCGCGTTCGAATTTCTACCCGGCGGAGAGTGGGTGCATGTCCGTCCGGCCGGCGCGCAGGGTCAGGATCTTGCCCTTTTCGCAACTGGCGGTATGGTAGGCCGGGCGATTGATGCTGGGCGCATCCTGGCTGTGGAAGACGATGTGCGAGTCCACATCCTCGTCCCATCGCGGTTGTACCCCCTGGACATCAGTTCCGTCATGGACCTGCTCGCGGACATGACAGCGGTATGCGTCGTGGAGGAATCGAGCGCCGGCGGAACGTGGGGCGCAGAGGTCGCACGGCACGTGAATGAGAGAATGTGGGGCTGCCTGGCCGATCCCGCGCTGGTGATAAGTTCGCGCGATTGCATCATCCCGGCGGCGCCGCAGCTGGAGAAAAAGGTACTGGTCGGCCCGCCCGAAATTTGCTCGGCAGTACGCTCGCTGCTTCGCAGATCGAGCTCTGTGCGCTGCGCGCCGCGCATGGAGGCATCCGCAGGTTCGCGGGAGACGGAGACGCGGTCCGGAGATCACGAGACTTACGTGAGCGTCACCGTCCCGAAGTTCAATAGCAACGACACGACGTACATGCTGCTCGGCTGGCTTGCGCGCGATGGGGATCGGGTTCGGGCGGGGGACGCTATAGCGGAGATCGAGACATCCAAGGCGGTAGAGGAACTGGTTGCCTCGGCATCCGGGCTGATAGTGCACGAGCATGCCTCCGGGGAAGAGTTCCGTCCGGGCGAAAGGATCGCCCGGCTTATGGTCGGAGATGGCGTAGACGCACCGATGGCCGGTATCGATGAGGAGGGCGCCGAACGGTTTAGCGCAAACGCCTCCAGTGCCGGGCAGACACGGAAGCTCAGCTGGAATCAACTATTTGTGGCCGAGGCGGTGAGCGCATCGCACCGGGAGATCCCTGACGCTTTCGTCGTGCTGCGGGCGGAGATTGACCCGGTACTAAGATTGCAGCTATCGACGCCGGAAGGCGCGCCGCAGGAAGTGGGTTTGCTGGACACTATTGTCATTGCCGTAGCTAGCCTTGAGACGCAATATCCGGCGTTTTTCGGCGGCCTATTGGACGCTCAGACGGCGCGTCTGCCAGATGGGGCGCACATCGGAGTCACCTTTGATGCGGGCAACGGTCTGTTCATTCCCGTCGTGCGTTCCGCGGAGCGCCGCAGCGCCGCCGAGATCGCGGACCTGCTCGCGGGCTTCAGGCTGCAGGCGTTACGGGGAAATTTTACCAAAAATGATCTGGCGGATCCCAATATCGCTATTTCATGGAACTACGATGCGAACGTGACGTTGGTAAAGGCCGTCATTCCGCCAGGTCTCGCCTGCGTGATATCAGTAGGCGGGCCGCGCAACGAGCTCAGCCTCGGGGAGTCCGGGCACCCGCTGCTGGAAAGGACTGTGGTGAGTCTCGGTCTCACGCATGACCACCGGATCATAAACGGCCGGGAAGCCATCGCCTTTCTTCAGGAGATCGCTGCGATCTTGGGTGACGAGAAGCGACTTAATGAACTCCTGGCGAGATCAGCGCTCTCCCCGTAGCGGCCTGAAACCGCCGCTGCATTCCCGGTACGGCAGCAGCGCGCTGGCCACGGCATCAAGGCCGTCCACCTGTACGGCCAGCACGAATGGCGCTGGTAACCAGCCTTTGTGTCACACCCGACAAAGGAATAACGAGGATATCTGATGCTTTCTGAGGCCCGCAGAGAATTGCTGGATCGACGCCTGCGCGGGGAGCGGGTACCGCTCCGGCGATGGGGGCCACGACCTGACGGCCCGGTTCCGTTGTCGTTCGCCCAGCAGCGGTTGTGGTTCCTGGATCAGCTGGAGCCGGGGTCGGCTGAGTACAACGTGCCGCTGCCAATGCCATGGCGCGGTGACCTGGATGTGGCCGCTCTGGGGGCAGCGCTAAGTCGTGTGCTGGAGCGGCATGAGGTGCTGCGGACGCGGCTGGTGACGGGCGAGGACGGGGTGCCGCGCCAGGTGATCGACCCGCCGGGGCCAGTGCCGCTGCCGGTTGCGGATGTGTCTGGCTGCGACAGTCCGCTCGCTGAGGCGTACCGCTTGATCGGCGAAGATCTCGCGATGCCGTTTGCTTTAGCACATGGGCCGTTGATCCGCGCGTTGCTCATACGGTTCGGCGCTGATGAGCATGTGCTGGCGCTGGCGGTGCATCATGTGGTCTTCGATGAGTGGTCGGGGCGGATTCTGCGTCGTGAGCTGTCGGCGTTGTATGCGGCGTTCCGGGCGGGGGAGCCGGATCCGTTGCCGCCGCTTGCGGTGCAGTACGCGGATTTCGCGGTGTGGCAGCAGGGGCATCTGACCAGGGAGGTGCTGGACGGGCAGCTAGCGTACTGGCGGGACCAGCTGGCGGGGTTGCCGGTGCTGGAGCTGCCGGTGGACCGGCCGCATCCGCCGGTGCGGTCGGCGGCGGGCGCGGTGATGTGGTTCGCGGTCCCGGCCGAGGTGGCGGCGGGGCTGCGGCAGGTGAGCCGCGAGTGCGGCGCCACGATGTTCATGACGTTGCTGGCCGGGTTCAGTGTGCTGCTGGGCCGGTATTGCGATACCAGCGATGTGGTGGTGGGGACGCCGGTGGCGAACCGGAACCGGGCCGAGATCGAGGATCTGATCGGGTTCTTCGTCAACATGCTGGTGATGCGGGCGGACCTGTCGGGAGATCCGACGTTCGCCGAGCTGTTGGGGCGGGTCCGGCAGACGACGCTGGCGGCCTACGCCCACCAGGACGTCCCCTTCGAGCAACTGGTCGATGCCCTGATGGTCGAGCGCGACCGGTCCCGTGCCCCGCTGTTCCAGGTGATGTTCAACTACGCTACTTCGGACTCCGGCGAGGACCAGCCCGATCCGCAAGGGGAACCGGCAACGTCAGGCCGGGAACTGCCGGTTAGGTTCGATTTGTCGGTGACACTCGGAGCGGCCCGCGACGGTGGGCTGGTCGGCAGGGTTGAGTATTCCACGGTGCTGTTCGACGCGGCGACCGCGGAGCGGATGGCCGGACATCTGGCCGTCCTATTGCAGGCCATCGCCGCCGACAGGAACCAGCCGGTGTCGCGGCTGCCGGTGCTGACCGAACTCGAGCGGCATGAGCTCGTTGCCGGGTGGAATGACATCGAGACGCAGGTGCGGAGGGCGGGCCGGGTAGACGAGCTGGTGGGGGCGCGGGCGGCTGAGGGCCCGGATGTGGTGGCGGTTACGTCGGATGGGCGTTCGCTGACTTATGCGGGGTTGGTGGAGCGGGCGGGGCGGATCGCGCATTATCTGCGCGGCACTGGGGTGGGGGCGGAGACGGTGGTCGGGGTGTGCTTGCCGCGTGGTGTGGACTTGGTGGTAGTGACCTTGGCGGTGATGCAGGCAGGCGGAGTCTATCTTCCGCTTGATCCTGGTTATCCGGCCGAGCGGCTTGGGTTCATGCTGGCCGATAGCGGTGCGGCGGTGGTGGTGACCCGATCGGGTCTGCTGGGTGCGGTGGAGCATTCGGCGCGGCTGGTCGCGCTGGACGATCCGGTGGTGGCGGGGGCGGTGCTGGCCGCGCCGTCGCTGGCGCCGGAGCGTGCGGGCGGGGAGCTGGCCTATGTGAGTTATACGTCGGGGTCGACTGGGCGTCCGAAGGGGGTCTTGGTGGGGCATGAGGGGCTGTGTGCTCTGGTTGCGGGTGCCGGGGGTGTTCTGGGTGTGAGGCGGGGTGATGTGTGGAGCGTGTGTCATTCGTACGCGTTTGACGTGTCGGCGTGGGAGATGTGGGGGGCGCTGGTGTCGGGCGGGCGGTGTGTTGTGGTGCCGATGGAGGTGGTGCGGGCGCCGGAGCGGTTGCGTGATGTGCTCGCCGGCGAGGGGGTGAGTGTGCTGAGTGCGACTCCCGAGATGTTCCGTCAGTTGTCGCAGGCAGCTGGGGCGGAGCGCTTCCCGGCTTTGCGGTTCGTCGTTCTCGCCCGTGAGGCGCTGCGGGCGGCGCATGTGGCGCGGTGGCGTGAGGCGTCGGCGGACGCTGGCCCGGCGTTGGTCAATATGTACGGGCCCACCGAGACGACCGTGTATGTCACCCATTACCGGGTGGGTGCGGGTGATGTGGGGGATGTCCCGGTCGGTCGTGCGCTTCCGGGGTGGCGGGTGTTCGTGCTGGGGCGGGATCTGGGTCTGGCGCCGGCGGGGGTGGCGGGCGAGTTGTTCGTGTCGGGTGCGGGAGTGGCGCGCGGCTACGGGGGGCGGCCGGCGTTGACGGCGGAGCGGTTCGTGGCGGATCCGTTCGCGGGGGATGGGTCGCGGATGTACCGGTCGGGGGATCGTGCGCGGTGGCGGGCTGGGGGCGTGCTGGAGTTCCTGGGACGGGGAGATCATCAGGTGAAGATGCGGGGGTTCCGGATCGAGCCGGGTGAGGTCGAGGCGGCGCTGGTTTCTCACCGGGGGGTGCGGTCGGTGGTGGTGTCGGCGTTCGAGGAGGCGGACCGGCGGCTGGTGGCGTATGTGGTTCCGGCGGACCCGGCGGCGGGGATCCCGCCGGTCGGGGAGTTGCGGGATTACCTGCGGCGGAGTCTGCCGGAGTTCATGATCCCGGCGCTGTTTGTCGAGGTGGCGCGGTTGCTGTTGACGCCGAACGGGAAGCTGGACCGGGCGGCGTTGCCGGTGCCTGATCCGGTCCGTCCGGATCTGGGGGGGTTCGTTTCCCCGTCGGGTGTGACGGAAGAGCTGCTGGCGGGGGTGTGGGTGCAGGTGCTCGGGGTGGACCGGATCGGGGCGCTTGACAACTTCTTTGAGCTGGGCGGTCGTTCGCTGCTGGCCACGCAGATCATATCCCGGGTCCGGGGGATGTTCGGGGCGGAGGTTCCGGTTGCCGCGTTGTTTGACCGGCCGACCGTGCGGGGGATGGCGGCGGTGATCGAGAGCGCCGCGGGCGTGGTGGCGCCGCCGGTGCGGCCGGCGGGCAGAGACCGGGTGCTGCCGCTGTCGTTCGCCCAGCAGCGGTTGTGGTTCCTGGATCAGCTGGAGCCGGGGTCGGCCGAATACAACCTGCCGGTGCGGGTGCGGTGGGGTGGCGGGCTGGATGTGGCTGCGCTGGGCGCGGCGTTGTCGCGGGTGGTGGAGCGGCATGAGGTGCTGCGGACCCGGCTGGTGGCCGGGGCCGACGGGGTGCCGCGTCAGGTGATCGATCCGCCGTCTCCGGTCCCGTTGCCGGTCGTGGACGTGTCGGAGCACATCGACCCCGCGGCGGCGGCGCGGCTGCTGGCCGGCCAGGGTACGTGGATGCCGTTCGACCTGGCGGGCGGGCCGCTGATCCGGGCGGCCGTGATCCGGCTGGGCGCGGATGAGCATGTGCTGGCGCTTGCGGTGCATCACGTTGTGTTCGATGAATGGTCGGGCCGGATCCTCCGGCGTGAGTTGTCGGCGTTGTATGAGGCGTTCCTGGAGGGGCGCCCGGATCCGCTGCCGCCGCTTGCGGTGCAATACGCGGACTTCGCGATGTGGCAGCGGGAGCACCTGGCCGGGGAGATCCTGGACCGGCAGCTGGAGTACTGGCGTCAGCAGCTGGCCGGGTTGCCGGTGCTCGACCTGCCCGCCGACCGGCCGCGTCCGCCGGTGCGCTCAACCGCCGGGGCGCTGGCGTCGTTCACCGTCGCCGCCGGGACTGCGCAGCGGCTGCGGGAGCTGTCCCGCGCCGGCGGGGCGACGATGTTCATGACGCTTCTCGCCGCGTTCACCGTGCTTCTCGGGCGTTACTGCGACACAGACGACGTCGTGGTGGGCACTCCGGTGGCGAACCGGAACCGGGCCGAGACCGAGGATCTGATCGGGTTTTTCGTCAACACCCTGGTGGTCCGCGCCGATCTGTCCGGCGGCCCCGCCTTCACCGACCTGCTCAGCCGGGTACGGCAGACCACACTGGCCGCCTACGCCCACCAAGACCTGCCCTTCGAACAGCTCGTCGATACCTTGGCCATCGAGCGCGACCGATCCCGTACCCCCATGTTCCAGGTCCTGTTCAACTACTTCGACCGCTCTGACCGCCAGGTGCGTCCGGGAGGCGCGGGCGCCCGGCAGGACGCCGAAGTGGTGGCCAAGTTCGACATGCGGTTGATTCTGGCTGACGACGGCGCTGAGCTGGCGGGTGAGATCGAGTACTGCACGTCCTTGTTCGATGCGGCGACGGTGGAGCGGATTGCGGGGCACCTGCTCACCGTGCTGGACGGCATAGCAGGGGATGCCAGCCGATCGATCTCGCTGATGCCGGTGCTGACCGACGATGAGCGTCACGAGCTGGTTAACGGGTGGAACGACACGAAGATGTCGGTGCCAGCGGTGGCGGGGGTGCATGATCTGATCGCGGAGCGGGCGGCCACAGGCCCGGACACGGTGGCGGTGTGGATGACTTACCGGGGGTTGGTGGAGCGGGCCAACCGGCTGGCCCAGTACCTGCGGGGTGTGGGGGTGGGGGCCGAGACGGTGGTGGGGCTGTGTCTGCCGGGTGGGGCGGACCTGGTGGTGGCGATGCTGGCGGTGTGGCAGGCCGGGGGTGCCTACCTGCCGCTGGACCCCGCGTATCCGGCCGAGCGGCTGGCGTTCATCCTCACCGACAGCCGGGCGACGGTGCTGGTCGGAAACACCGCTGCCCTGGAGGACCTGCCAGTGGGCCGGCTGCGTACGGTCGCCCTGGACGACCCAATGGTGACTGGCGCACTGGCGGCGTTGCCGCCGGATCCGTCTGGAGTAATGGTTCACCCTCGTCAGCTGGCATACGTGATGTACACGTCCGGGTCGACAGGGCTGCCCAAGGGCGTCCACGTCCCTCACGGGGGGCTGGTGAACTATGTGTCGTCGGTGGTGGACCGGATCGGATGGGGAGCGCCAGGCGGCCGGTACTGCCTGCTGCAGTCGGCGGTAACCGATTTCGGCAATACGGTGATATTTGGAAGCCTGGCGACGGGCGGGGCGCTGCATGTGCTGGACTCGGCCGCCGCGATTGATGCCGGTGCGGTGGCATCGTACGTGGCCGCCCATGGAATTGACTACCTGAAAGTGGTGCCGTCGCACCTTGCGGCCCTGGGCGGTGGCGGTGACATCGCGAGTTTGGTTCCCGCTCGCGGGTTGGTGTTGGGCGGTGAAGCGGCTCCGGTCGAATGGGTACGGGAGCTGGTCGCCGCGGCCGGCGAGCGGTGGGTGGTGAATCACTACGGGCCGACGGAGACGACGATCGGGGTGGTGACCACCCGGCTCACAGCCGACCGGCTGGCTGAGGGACGGGTGCCAATCGGGTCCCCGATCCCCAATACGACGGTGTTCGTGCTGGATCAATCCTTGAATCCGGTGCCGGCCGGGGTGGCCGGTGAATTGTTCGTCGGTGGCATGCAGGTCGTGCGCGGGTACGGCGGTCGGCCCGCACTGACGGCGGTGCGATTCATCGCCGACCCGTTCGCCGCCGATGGGTCACGGTTGTACCGGACCGGGGACCGGGTGCGCTGGCGGGCCGATGGGCGATTGGAGTTCCTGGGGCGGGCTGACGACCAACTCAAGGTGCGGGGCTTCCGAGTCGAACCAGGAGAAATACAAGCGGTCCTGGTCGCGCATCCTATGGTCCGGGCGGCGGCGGTGGCTGCATTCGACGGTGACGCGAGCAGGCTCGCTGCCTACCTGGTTCCCGCTGACCGGGCCGCTGGCCTCCCGCCGGTCAGCGAACTGCGGGATCATCTGCGGCGGAGCCTGCCGGAGTTCATGGTCCCGGCGGCGTTCGTCGAGCTCGGCGACCTGCCGTTGACGGCGAACGGAAAACTGGATCGGGCGGCGCTGCCCATCCCCGATGCAACACGTTCGGACATAGACGGATTCGAGGCGCCTGCGGGAGTGGCCGAGGAGTTGCTGGCGGGGATCTGGGCGCAGGTGCTGGGCGTGGAGCAGGTCGGTGCGGAGGATAATTTCTTCGACCTGGGTGGTCATTCGCTGCTGGCCACCCAGGTCGTGTCGCGCATCCGGGATGTGTTCGGCGCCGAGGTCTCGCTGGCCGCGTTGTTCGATCAGCCGACGGTACGCGGGTTGGCGCCGCTGATCGAAGGGGCGTCGGCGGGTGTGGGGGCGCCGCCGGTCACCGCAGTGGGCCGGGATCGGGAGCTGCCGTTGTCGTTTGCGCAGCAGCGCCTGTGGTTCTTGGACCAACTGGATCCGGGGTCGGCCGAGTACAACCTGCCGATGCCCGTGCGGCTGGGCGGGGATGTGAACGTGGCGGCGCTGGGTGCGGCGCTGGCCGGGGTGGTGGCGCGGCATGAGGTGCTGCGGACGCGGCTGGTCGCGGGGGCGGATGGGGTGGCGCATCAGGTGATCGACCCGCCGTCTCCGTTCCCATTGCCGGTGGTGGATGTGTCGGGGGATTCCGGGCCGGCTGCTTTGGCGCGGCTTCTGGTCGGGCGGGATGCGGTGGTGCCATTTGATTTGGCGGATGGGCCGCTGATCCGGGCGTTGCTGATCCGGGTCGCCGCTGATGAGCATGTGCTGGCCTTGTCGGTGCATCACGTGGTCTCCGATGAGTGGTCGGGCCGAATCTTCCACGACGAGCTCACCGTCCTCTACGAGGCGTTTCTGGTGGGGGAGCCGGATCCGTTGCCGCCGCTTGCGGTGCAGTATGCGGATTTCGCGGTGTGGCAGCGGGAGTGGCTGGCGGGGGAGGTGCTGGAGGGGCAGCTGGCGTATTGGCGGGATCAGTTGGCGGGGTTGCCGGTGCTGGAGTTG